>Ga0302325_10029437_pt1 | contig 11347 bp, 7 predicted proteins | sample Palsa_T0_2_FD_201948 | JGI IMG/M metagenome (GOLD analysis project Ga0302325, IMG submission 201948) | Peat permafrost microbial communities from Stordalen Mire near Abisko, Sweden - Palsa_T0_2 | ecosystem: Environmental > Terrestrial > Soil > Palsa > Peat permafrost | place: Sweden: Abisko...
GAGAACTTCATAACCAAACACATCGCCCGAACCCAAATGCACCAGCGGCTGGAAATAAGGAATAATTTGGTCGTTTTTGACCGCGATGCTTAGATCGCGCTCCAGCAGCACGCGTTCCTGCGCAAGGGACTCAATTTCTGGTTCGAAGAATGCGAACCGCGTAAGATCCTCTTTCTTTGCACGATACAATGCCATGTCCGAGCGGCGCAGGAGATCAGCCGGGTCGACCCCGTCCGCGGGCGTGACGGCAATACCGAGAGTGGCGCCTATCGTCACCTCGTGCTCGCCAAGCGCTATCGGTTCATCGAACTTCGCAATCAGCGCGGAAATTTGCCGAATTAGGGCGGGGTCAGATTCGACGACCAGCAATATGATAAATTCATCGCCGCCCACCCGCGCCACAAAACCCTCTGCGCCGGTTTGCTCGGAAAGAAGGCGGGACACCCTTTTAAGCAATTCGTCACCCACAATATGCCCATGAAGGTCATTAATCGCCTTGAACCGATCTAAATCCATAGAGATGACCGCTAGGCGCTCGCCCGACCGGGCGTTGATTTGGCGCGCCCGTAGTGTCTCCTCGAGATAGCGTCGATTTGGGAGGCCAGTAAGCGTGTCATGCATCGCCATAGTGGCGGCTTGTTTCGCCGCAGCGAACTCGAGGCCGAAGCGCACACGTTCATTTTGAGCGCGGCGGATTTCGGTCACGTCGCGATAAGTGCCGAGCACGCCGATGATCTCTCCGACGTTGTTACGCAGAGGCACCTTGTTAGTTTCCACCCAGGCTGTTTCTCCCGTGGCGAGAAGCAGAGATTCCTCGATGCCGAGCTTAGACCGCCCGGTCGTGATCACTTCAAGATCATCGGCACGGTAAGCCTCGGCCTGCGCGGGGGGATAAAAATCCAGATTGGTTTTTCCGACCATATGGGCCGGATCGGAGACACCAGAATCTTCGGCGAACTTTCGATTGCAACCTAGGATAATTGAGTCACGGTCCTTCCAGAACAACCCGACGGGCAACGCGTCCAGCACCATTGTGAGCATCAGTTTGGCACTTAGATCAGAGTTCAAGCGACCCATCGGCATTCCCTTCTTCGTACGGGCACCAACTACTAGCCTCCGCGGACGCAGTCCGTTCAAAACGAAGGATACTTGGGGTCAGACTGATATGGGTGCATTGAGAGCCAACGACGCCGGGCGAAGCCTGAACATAGAAAAGCGAGAGCTAACGTGGCTAAGATCGGGCTAACCAGCTCGATAAGTATCTATGAGACGCGCGTTCCCGCGGTTTGATGTCCCTCTCTTCCGGCGACAACGGTTTCTTCGGACGCCCGTTGGCTGGCCGCACGACAAAGGAGCGTCTGCCTCACTTTAAGGCTCGCTCGACGGCCTCGCAGGATCGGCTTGGTGCTCTCAACCATATCAAGGTTCACCAGAAACTCACCCCTAAGCTGGTTGCAGGAAAGCCGTCCGCAGAAGGGCGCCCCCAAGCCTGCGCCGTTGGCATCGTGTCAGGCCGCGAGGAGAGCAAAAATTGAGCCGTTTCTGAGCGCTGCCGAGAAAGACGCTAGGAAGTTCACGCAGGTCCGATCATTCTGGATTTAAGGCGGAGGAATCTCTTGGCGAAATTGCGCAACGATTCGGCGTGCGCTGCTACGATCCTAACGCGACATAGACCGCCTCAGTAGGCGGCCTCTTTCATCCTAACCAACGCGAATGTCGGCTTGCGGGCCCCTTAGCGGACAATCCGATCACGTCGGCGAATGTCCGCTTCGGCAAAAGCGGACGTGACAGCGGAGATCTCGTTTCGGTAGCGAATGACCCATCACGTCGGTCCGCTTCCGTGAGTTGCCGCATTGCGAAAGATCATTCGATCACCTCGTCGGTGCTGCCGAGTCATCGAAGGAACCTAGGTCAGTAGAAGCACCTATTCCTAAGTAGGAATGAAAATAATACTGATGACATTATCTCAATCTTCGCATCGGGGGTCTATTACGTGGACGTCCCTGGATGGTCATTCGGGACCGTCATTGATAACGGACTCACGTTGGGTCGCCCATGCTGGTCGCGCTAAGCCGATTTACAATCGCCAACGGCATGGTTGATGAGGTGCGCGCCGCTTTCCGCCAACGCCCTCATCTCGTCGATCACGCTCCGGGTTTCCTGGGCATGGAGGTTATGAGCCCGCTCGGTGATACGGCTGAGATTTGGCTTGTTACACGCTGGTGTAATGAGCAGAGCTACCAGAGTTGGCACCGCAGCCACGATTATCACGAATCGCACAACGGTATTCCCAAGGGTCTCAAACTGGTGCCGAAAAGCACTGAGATTCGGCTGTTCGAGGTCTTTTCTGACTAGCGCGTCTACCAACGGAACGATAATGGACCCCTTGCTGGAAACGTTAGGAGAGAGGGGATTACAGCGGTTTCACTCTCTTAAACCCGATGCAGTGAGCGCGGTCGCCGAACGCTTCTATGCAACGCTGAGCTCGACTTATGCGCAATTCGGAACGCGCGGCCGCGATGCCTGCCGCGAAGACCTCGCGTTTCATTTGGAATTTTTAAAACCGGTGCTGGAGTTTGGATTACTGGGCCCGCTGGTTGATTATTTGTGCTGGCTCGCCAGCGTCCTTGTCGCCCGATCGATCCCCGCGGAGCATCTGGCCCTGTCGCTGGACTGGCTGGCAGAGTTTTTTGCCACCAATATGGAACCGTTAGACAGCGCGGTGGTGACCGGCGCGCTGCGCGCGGCGCGGACAGAATTCTTGGCGGCAAGTAAAACGCCATTGGTGCCTTCAGCGCCGCCCGAGCCAGGATCTGAGGCAGCGTTCCAGACGGCACTGCTCGTTGGTGACCAACACGAAGCATTGGCCGTGATGAACAGGTGTCTGGACAGCGGACAAAATCTCGTTGATGTCGAGTTGCACGTCATTCAACCCGCGATGTACCAGATTGGCGAGAAATGGCAGGCCAATCAGGTGACCGTGGCACAAGAGCATATAGCGACGGCGATAGTGCAGTCCGTGATGACGGCGGCTCTGTTGCGCTCACCGCCGCCGGCGCCAATCGGCAAGCGGGTACTTCTGGCTTGTGTCGCTGGCAACCACCACACCGTTGGACTGCGCATGGTGGCAGATTCGTTTCAACTTTCGGGCTGGGAGGTTCAGTATCTTGGGGCCGATGTACCGACCTCTTCGCTCATTCAGCAGATAGGCCTTTGGGCCCCGGATCTCGTAGGCTTGTCGTTGTCGTTTGCGCAGCAGTTGCCAGTCGTCAAGGACGTTATCGCGCGTCTGCACGCGCGCTTCGGTCCTGCACGGCCCTCTGTGATAATCGGCGGGCTTGTCGTCAATCGCTTCGATCGCTTGGTCGATCTGGTCGGTGCGGACGCTTATGGCTCCGACGCGCGGGCCGCGATCGGCACCGCCAAGCAACTCGTTAGCGTGTAGGGACATTCTGTGCCGCGGCTTGCCGACGACCTCGAATATCTGCTCGCGGTTGCGGCCGCGACGTTGAACGAGGACGGCACCTTGATCGAAGCGAATGCCGGCTTCCGGCGGATCTTTAAGATGGAGGGGCAAGAACCGTTCGGCGCGCAGGTTTCGCGTTTTTTTCTACAGCCGACGTTTCCGACTTTAGTCCATACCGATGCAGGGGCTGACGGAGAAATCTACCGCGGCTTGTTGACCATGGGCGATGATGTGACGACGCGGACTTTGCACGCCCGCGTCTGGCGGTTGAACTCAAGGCTGCGAGTCCTGGCAGAGTATGACATCGACGAGTTGGAGCGGCTCAATGAGAAGATGCTGGACCTTAATCGCGACTATGCCAATGCGCAGCTCGAGCTCGCCCAGACCAATCTTAAACTGCGGCAGCGTGAAGCGCAGATTGTCGCGCTCGCGCTGACTGATTCGCTTACCGGTCTAGGCAATCACCGGCGGTTCGAACAGGCGATGGCCACCGAAATTAGCCGTGCCCAGCGCACCAGCGGGTCGTTGTGCGCCTTCATGGCCGACCTCGATCATTTCAAGCGGGTCAACGACACTTTTGGACATGAGGTCGGCGATAAGGTGCTTGCAGCTTTCGCCGGCCTGTTGCGCCGGGAGACGCGTTCGACAGAAGTCGCGGCGCGGATCGGCGGCGAGGAGTTCGTCGTGCTGATGCCGCATACAGATCTTGCGGACAGCCTGACGACGGCCGAGCGGATCAGAGTAGCGACCGCAGCCATGCGCGTCGAGCGGATGCCCGAACGGATAACGGCGAGCTTCGGCGTCGCCAAATTGGCTGACGGCGAAGACAGCGACGCCTTTATGCTCCGTATCGATAAGGCGCTTTATGAGGCCAAACACACCGGGCGCAATCGCGTCGTCGCCGGTTAGCGACAACGCTTCGCTCTGCGAGCCGACAGAGCAATGGCGCAAAGGCTTGCAATCCACCGCTGCCAATACCGTGCGCGGTTCTACACTCGGGTGCGCAGCGTAGGTTTGTGTGGAGGCGCATGTCAGTATCAGACCGCCGTGAGGCGGTCTTCCTGTTCGCGCCTCGCCGATCATGCTGCGGTGCACGAATCTGCTTATGGCCCGTTTCGACGTTCGCTTCGCAGGGCGCACTCGGAATGTTCGCACTTTCTCCGATCGCTACCGTTGCTGAATCACGACAACGGACGCTATGGGTCGGCAGTCCCAAAAGGCGACGTGCGACGACGCTTTGGCTATGCCGCAACAGCGGCAACGGCGGCACGCCGGTCGCCGAACGGGCGGTGCCCGAAGCCAGCCCGCTTCAGCTCAGCTAGCCGCATGCGTGAGTTGGTTCGGTTCGAAAAACCGCGACGCTTCTGGCGGCTCGTAATAGCTCGGGTTGATTCGACGAAACCGGCTTCCTTCCAGATTTCTGGCGGAATGCGGGCAGAGATGGCGTAGACCGCTTTCACTTGCAGAGTCTCCACGGCAATATCCACGCTCTCGGCAGAAACTCGTTGCCCTTCCGATTTCAAGTCAGTGCCGGTGGCTTTGGTCGGCCATGTGTTGTGCAGGGTCCACACCATCTTCGGCGCGAACCACGCGTAGCCATTTACCATCGCCCGTCGCCTCAAGGCCAGCGCTGCCGATTATCCGCAGCACTCGGCTATTCTTTAAAGTTTTCTTTCTTGGTGCACCCTTAGACTCCGACCCAGGGCTGCCGCCCAGCGGTTTGGGCATTGGGGTGCTTGCGTTATCCGCGGCACGGCGCTGTGGATTTTTTGCGGCCGTGAGCCGCATAGGAATCGCATCGAGCGCGTTCATGAAAGATCAACCCTCCTCAGGACCCGCCAGCGACGCCGAGCAGGCCGAGCGCTTGCTCGAACAGGCGCGCAAGGGCGAGCAGGACGCGCGCGCGGCGCTGGCCTTTCTGACGCTGATCCTTAACCGGCTGCCGGTGGCGCTGATGGTGCAGGACGAAGACGGCAACACGCTGCTTGCCAACGAGCGGGCCGCGGCCCTGTACAGCCCGGCAGTGTCGGCCTCCGAGCCGAAAACCGCCGTCCTGCCCGCTCCTGCACCCGCCGCCGGCTTGGCCGGCGCCGGCGTTGCCGCCGCACGTGACACCGCCGGCACAGACCGTGAGGACGACGACGACGGCATCAGCGTCGCCGAAGACCTTGTCGCCGGCCCGGACGGCGAACGCACGCTGCTGAGCTTCGCGCGCCCCGCCCGCGTTCTCGACCGGGGGCTGCGGCTAACGGCCTCGGTGGATTTCACCGAACGCAAGCTGATCGAGACCGAGTTGTCGAAGCGCGCCTATTTCGACGATCTGACCGGGCTGCCGAACCGCACCCTGATCGAAGAGCATGTCGAGCAGCTTTTGCTCGGCGGCAGCAAGCCGCAGCGCTTTGCGCTGGCGTTTCTCGACATCGACAATTTCAAGCACATAAACGACTACTACACCCACTCCGTCGGCGATGCTCTGTTGGTCAAGGTGGCGCAGCGCATCACCTCGCACCTGCGGTCTTCCGACATCCTGAGCCGCATCAGCGGCGACGAGTTCCTGCTCGTGCTCAATCCGCTCACCGGCAACGGCGACCTCGCCGTGGTCGACAGCCTGCTGCGGCAGCTCAAGGAACCGTTCCTGATCGAGGGCTTCGAGATTCTGACCTCGGCGTCGATGGGCGTCAGCGTCTATCCGGACCACGGCCTCAATTACGAGATGCTGCGGCGCGGCGCAGATACTGCCATGTACCGCATCAAGGCCAGCGCCAAGGGCGGCGCTGCGCTGTTCGATGCCGACATGGGGCGCTCCATGGCGGCGCGCATGGGCCGGGAGCAGCGGCTGCGGCTCGCCGTCCGCGACGGCCGTTTCTGCTGCGCGTTCCAGCCCAAGGTCGACATCCGCACCGAGGAGATCGTCGGCGTCGAGGCGCTGATCCGGCTGCGCGACGAAGAGGGCATGATCCAGGCGCCGAGCGAATTCATCGGGCTCGCGGTCGAGCTCGGCCTGATCGAGCGCCTGACATACCTGGCGCTCGGCGAGATCATCCGCTCCATGGACCTGATCGACGAGGCGTTTGGCCCGGCCGCGACGGTGAGCATCAACGTCGCCGCCAAGCAAGTCGGAGACCTCAATTTCATGCGCGGCTTCTGCGACGAGCTGAGCTCCACCACCTATCCGAACCGCTTCATGGTCGAAGTCACCGAAGACGCCTTCGTCGCCAAGACCCAGTTCCAGACCCACGTGCTTCCGATGCTGCGCGAGATCGGCGCCAAGGTCTCGATCGACGACTTCGGCACCGGCTATTCATCGCTCGCCGCGCTCGCCGACATCACCGCCGACGAACTGAAAATCGACCGCTCGTTCATCACCGACATCCACAAGCGCACCCGCAGCCAGAGCGTGCTGAAAGCGATTGAGGCGCTGGCCGAGCCGCTCGGCATGACCATGATCGCCGAGGGCGTCGAGACCTTCGAGGAAGCCGCCTATCTGCAGGCCGCGACCCGGATCCGCTTCGCGCAGGGCTTCTACTATTCGAAGCCGGTGCTGCTCGAGGAGCTGAGGCCGGCCCGCAGCGGCAGCGACGCCCGCGCCATTGCAGCGCGCCGCGGGCGTTCGGTTCTGCGCGGCGGTCTGCGCTCCGTGCGCTGAAGCCGATGCCGAAAGCCGAACATGGCTAGATCATGGTTGATCGTTGCTTAAGACCGCCGATACCACGGGATTGAGCTTCGCGGGGCATTATCTTGCGCGGGTTTTCGGCATCGTCTCATCAATTGCAGCGGCGCCATTAACGGAATTTCCAGCCGCCATCGGCTAATTTCACGCCGCGAAATCGCACGAAATTCCGAAATGGGGACATCGTGACTTTGCCGCCAGGAACTGCGCAGGCCATAGATGTGCCGACTATCGCGTCGGCGCAACGAGCCGAGACGCTAGGCTGCGTCATCTCGGTGCGCGGCTCGCAGGCCAGCGTCGGCCTTCCGGCGCAATCGGCGCATGCGGCCGAAAAAGCGCGCGCCAGCGTCGGCAAATTTCTCGGCGTGCGCGCCCGCGAATCGCTCGTGGTCGGCCTGATCGCCGACGTGTCGCTACGCACCGACGTGGCGCTGCGCGACTCAGACCGTGTCGCCGTGGCCCAGCTTGACTTGATCGGCGAGATCCAGAACCACGACAGCGACAAGGCCAAGTTCCAGCGCGGCGTTTCGACCTATCCAGCGATCGGCGACACCGTCACCGCCATCGGCTCCGACGAGCTGCGCCTGATCTTCCGCAGCGATGGCTCGCGCACCATCGACGTCGGCCAGCTGGAGCACGACTCCAGCATTCCGGCGTTGCTCGACGTTGACGAGATGATCAGCAAGCATTTCGCGGTGCTGGGCACCACCGGCGTCGGCAAGTCGAGCGCGGTGACGCTGCTGCTGCACCAGATCCTGGCGGCGCGTCCCGACCTGCGGGTGCTCCTGCTCGACGTCCACAACGAATATAGCCGCTGCTTCGGCGAGCGCGCCCAGGTGCTCAATCCGGGCAACATCAAGCTGCCGTTCTGGCTGTACAATTTTGACGAGATTGTCGACGTGCTCTTCGGCGGCAGGCCGAGTCTCGACGAGGAAGTCGATATTCTCACCGAGTGCATCCCGCTGGCTAAGTCGATTTACGCGCAGCAGACGACGGCGAACGGCCGCATAGGCATCAAGTCCGGCGAGGCGGTGACGACGCGCTTCACCGTTGACTTGCCGGTGCCGTACCGCATCTCCGACCTGATCGCTCTGCTCGACGCGCGCATGGGCAAGCTGGAAAACCGCTCGACTCGCATGGTCTATCACAAGCTGATCACCCGTATCGAAACGGTGTGCGGCGATCCGCGATACGCCTTCATGTTCGAGAACGCCAATGTGGGCGGCGATACCATGGTGGAGATCCTTTCCATGATATTCCGCATTCCGACCAACGGCGTGCCGCTGACCATCATGCAGCTCGCCGGCTTCCCTTCCGAAGTGGTCGATGCGGTGGTGTCGGTAACCTGCCGGATGGCGTTCGACCTCGGGCTGTGGAGCGACGGCGCCAATCCCCTGCTGGTGGTCTGCGAGGAGGCGCACCGCTACATGGGGGCCGACCACTCGATCGGCTTCGCGCCGACCCGGCGCTCAGTGGCCCGCATTGCCAAGGAGGGCCGCAAATACAGCGTATTCCTCGGCCTGGTATCGCAGCGTCCGGCGGAGCTCGACTCCACCGTCCTGTCCCAATGCTCGACGCTGTTCGCGATGCGTATGACCAACGATCGTGACCAGGCGCTGCTGCGCTCGGCGGTGGCCGATACAGCGGCCAACTTCCTGGCGTTCCTGCCGTCGCTCGGCACCGGCGAGGCGTTCGCGTTTGGCGAAGGTGTGGCGCTGCCAACCCGGCTCAAGTTCAAGCAGTTGCCGCCGCAGTTGCTGCCGAAAAGCGAAATGGCGAACCACGGCGAATCGGCAAACTGCGATAGCGACGGTCTCGTCGCCGTGGTCAATCGCTGGCGCGGCCGTCTCATCAAACCGCAGCCGCTCGGTCCTGAACGGGCGCTGGACGATTTAAATGCGCCCACGGCAATTACGCCACAACCGGCGCGCCCGCTCGCCGCGGCAACGGCTCCCCCGGCGCTCGATCCGGGCCGCTTCAAGTTGTTAAAGCGCCCACTAACGACTTAGAAGACCGGGAGCTGGAGAGTCCGCTAATGGGCCAATACCTGCCGCACCGACTGCTCGCCATTGACGCGCTAAGCAGACTTGAACCGATCATAATATTGTCGCTTGCTCAATTCCCGCACGAAGAGCCAAATTCGCCTTCTCATAGCGACTGGACAAGGCTGATTTGACCGCTGCCGGCGCTCTATCAGGATGGCCGGAATCGAATGGCGGCGCCGGGTCATACTCGATGCCGAGCTGAATCGTCCTGGCGGTCATCTCACCTGCAATCTCCGCTACGACACTCAGACCGAAATCGATACCCGCGGTGACGCCTCCCGCCGTGATGAGGTTGCCGTCCTTCACGATCCTGGACTTCTCGTGCGTCGCCCCGACCAGAGATAGGAGATCGGTGTAAGCCCAATGCGTCGTCGCTCGGCGTCCCTGGAGCAATCCGGCAACACCGAGAACGAACGCGCCGGTGCACACGGAGGTTACATATTTCGCGCTGCCCGCCTGCTGGCGGACGAACGCGACGGTCTCTCGATCGCCGATGGCGCCGATTACACCGCTCACGCCGCCGGGAATGCAGATCAGATCGAGGGCTGGACAGTTGGCAAAGGTGTGCGTCGGCACCAAGCTCAGTCCACAATCGCTCGGGACGGGAGCCTCTGATTTGGCGATGATGTGAGTCGTCGATTGAGGCAGCCTGGCAAGGACCTGCAACGGGCCTGTAAAGTCGAGCTGTGTCAGATCGGGGAAAATGACAAAGCCGACATTGAAGTTTGACATGCCTTTAGCTCCATTGGCCTTGCAACCCGAGCGGAATCGGTGGGGTGATGCGGCTAAGGTTCGTTGTCGCGCAGCCAATCGCCTCGGGGCGCATCTCGATAGGTCCCTAGGATAATATGTGGCCTGCTTTGAGGTGGCGACGGAAGTGCAATGACCGTTTCAGGTCATCTGCGTCGCGCTGACGTCAACGGCGTGTCCGTTATTGCTCCGATCGCTACTGGAACGACCTAACGCCTAATCTGTAGCGATGGGCCAACAAGAGACTCAAGCCTATCTATTCTTCCATCGTGACCCCGAAAACGAAAACGTCCTGCGCGCTTACAACTCGCGTTGAATGTCCCATGCCGGTCGTGTCTTCGAGAACGAGTACTGCCCCCGGCGGAAACCGTCGGGTGACGCCATCGCCTACCGAAACCTCATACTCACCTGAAACAGTCACAAATATTTGCCGCCTTGGAACAGGATGCGGTACTTGACCGCCCCAAGTGGGAGGAACGCCGATCCAAAAGCACTGACCGGCTTTCGTAAAGTCCCTGCTAAAAAGCGGCGGTGCCGGTGGAACCGCGTAGCCTGGAGCCAGGTCGGAATAGCAATCCTCAAAGCAGGAGGCACCCTTTTCGTTTGTAGATATTCGCACATAGCTCACACGCATAACTGTGGCCCCCCCCGATAACAGAGTTTGATCCAAGTCCGAGCGAGCACTGTAAGGGCGTCATTGCGCCTCCGCCAAGGTAGCGGTTTGAGTCCGGGTTGGGGTCATTCACGACCGATGCGTTCGGTCTGTTCCAATCAATGTCCGTTGTTACGACATTCCATGTTGCGCACTTGGAAAGTACAATTGACGAGACTATCCGGGCAGGCCGATAACGGCATTGCCGATTACAAGTGGGGTGCGTCGATGTCCGAAGTCCGGCACGGCGGCTGTCTTTGTGGAGCAATCCGATACCAAACACGCGGAGAGCCGCATCGGGTAACCGTCTGCCATTGCACATTCTGTCAGCGGCGTACTGGCGGTGCGCTAAGCATCCATGCTTGGTTTGACGAACAAGATGTGACGCTGTCCGGTGACGATCTCGGTACTTACGATCAGCGGTCAGATGAGAGCAATTACTCTCTCGGGCTGTACTTTTGCAAACGGTGTGCAACGACCGTCATGCTGACTTTAGAGAAGCGTCCGGGCTTCCGACTCATAACCGGCGGCACATTGGATAATCCCAAGAGCATTGAAGTCGACTGCCACGTTTGGAGGCGCTCGGCTCAGCCTTGGGTCTGTCTGCCTAACAATGTCGTAAGTTACGAAACAACTTCTGGTGCGACCGCGACCAAGTCCGGTTAGGGTCATTCGCAACAGATGCAGCACGTGCCAAAATCCATCGATGTCTGCTACGCTCCGAAAGCGACAGCCAGCCATCGAACCGCGATCTGTCGCGACGG
>Ga0302325_10029438_pt1 | contig 11347 bp, 12 predicted proteins | sample Palsa_T0_2_FD_201948 | JGI IMG/M metagenome (GOLD analysis project Ga0302325, IMG submission 201948) | Peat permafrost microbial communities from Stordalen Mire near Abisko, Sweden - Palsa_T0_2 | ecosystem: Environmental > Terrestrial > Soil > Palsa > Peat permafrost | place: Sweden: Abisko...
CAGGCCTGTGGCCAGCAGGTACTCGGCGCGAGCGATCAGCGTTCGCGTGTTGCCTGCGCCGGGACCGGCGTAGGCGCGCGCGGTGAGCGTCAGGTACACGACCGTGTCAGCGGCTTCCTGCACTCGGTTGGCCGCCAGATCAGTGCGGTGCAGATGCCTGGTGCCGTAGCGCGCATCGCCCACACGTCGGCGCCTGTTTGACGAGCGCCCGGTAGCTCATCCCCAGCTCAGGATGTTCCATCGAATGCCTCCAAGGGTTGTGACCGGCCGCAGCCGACCGAAAGTTGCTGGGGCGCCGCCGACCCGAAGGTCAGCGGCGCCGGTGCCGCCGGCTTCGCGGCCGGGGCAGCTAGCGTCGCTCCCCGAACGTCTCTCTGACCAGTTGCGCGGCTCGCAGGAAGTCCTCGCGGGAGCTCAGACCAGAAGTCCAAACCGAATCGACGAGCGATAGACCGCTGCCCAACATGGGCCGGTTCTTCCAGGCACAGCACGCGGGCGGTGTCCCACGTAGCGAGGGCGTGCGGTCGCGGTATTTGCGGGGAGTCCTGACCCACGGTGCGAAGGACTTGGCGCTTCGCTGTCGCCGTCCGCCACCGCGTCTTGCGCCTGCGGGAGAAGGCCGTGTTGACGGGTCGTTTAGGATCGCTGCGGTGAGGTAAGGGCGTGGGATCGGTCGGACGCGACATATTTCCATCGTGGCTGGGGGCTTCCTCTGCGGGACGGTTGGTGCGCGCGTCGCTTGCTGGGTGCTGCGCGCTGCTCGTGTTGACCGAGAGCGCGTGGGCTGCGGGGTTCACGGCCTACGTGACCTCCAGCAGCGGCAACGTGACCCCGATCTCGACCCTGACCAACACGGCTGGGAACCCGATCGCCACTACCAGCCCGGTCGCGATCGCCATCACCCCGGACGGGAAGACCGCCTACGTCGTCAACGATCCCAACGATCTTCACGACGGCACGGTGACGCCGATCGACCTCGCGACCGGCGCTGCCGGAACCCCGATCACGGTCGGCAAGGCTCCTGATGCGATCGCGATCACACCGGATGGCGCGACCGCCTACGTCGTCGACAGTAACGGTGACAACGCGGTGACCCCGATCACGATCGCGACGAACAAGGCCCAGACACCAATCTCGCTTCCAGCCGGGACGAACCCCGATGCGATCGCGATCACGCCCGATGGGGCCTCCGCGTACGTGGTCGGCTTCAACGGCGGCCAGGGCGACAGCGGGTCGGTCATACCGATCACGCTGTCAACGGGCAAAGCGAGTGCCGCGATCAGCGTAGGTGTGAACCCGGGGGCGATCGCGATCACCCCGAACGGCACGACCGCGTACGTCACCACCCCTGGCTTCCGCGGGGAGCACACCGACATCGTCACGCCGATCACGATCGCGACGAATACCGCGGGGACGCCGATCGACGTCGGCAACGGCCCAGAGGGGATCGCGATCACCCCCGACGGGCAGACGGCGTACGTGACCGACAACGACGACGGGACGGTGACGCCAATCACGATCGCCACGAACACTCCCGGCAATCCGATCGACCTGGGGGCCGAGAGCAGCCCGACCGCGATCGCGATCACCCCGGACGGCGAGACGGCCTACGTGGTCGACGTCGCCGGCGTCGTGCCGATCACACTCGCGACCGGCACCCCCGGGAACCCGATCTCGATCAGCGGCGCGGAGCACATAGCGATCACGCCGTCGTCCTCGCTGATGGAGACGTCCACGACAGTTGGGTGTGCCCCGGATCCAGTGTCGATTGGGTCTTCGGTCAGCTGCACCGTGCAGGTGAGCAACGGAGCGAGTTCGCCGCCGACGGGCCTCGCGACACTGCGCAGTTCGGCCCCGGGCTCGTTCACGGCCTGCGACCTCGCGGCCGACGCCAACGACACGGCCGAGTGTACGGTCACGTACACACCGCTGGGGGCTGGGTCCTCGTCGCCGGATACGATCACCGCGAGCTACAGCGGCGACAACGCGAACGCCGGCTCGAGCGGAACTACGACTCTCACACTCACACCTGCGGTTACGTCCACGACCTTGTCGTGCTCGTCGACCTCGACGCACGTCGGCTACCCGGTCAGGTGCAACGTGCAGGTTTCATACCCACAGGGCGGGCCTGACCCGCCGAGCGGGGGGATTCCGATGCACAGTTCGGGGTCGGGTTCCTTCACGGTTTGCACGCTCGGACCGGCTCACGGAGCAAGCGCTGATTGCTCGACGATCTACACGCCTTCGGGGGTCGGATCGCGGTCTCGCGTGGACACAATCACCGCGCGCTTCCGGGGTAACGCCGGCAACGCCACGTCGAGCGACGCGACCACAATGAGGGTACTCGCGGCCGAGAGGCCCACGGTGTCGAAGGTGTCGCTGTCGCGCGTCGCCAAGCGTGCGGCGAAACTGGCGCTGACGCTCCTGGCGGGTTCAGAGGCGCCGGCGCTGAAATCGCTCGTCCTCAAGCTGCCACGCGGGATCAGCCTCGCGCGTGAGCATAAGCTGCTGAGCAAAGGGATCGCCGTCAGGAGTGTCGCCGGCGGGAAACGCCAGTTCTCCGCGAAGGTTGTGCATGGCGCCCTCAGAATCACACTCACCCAGGCGGCCGCCAAGCTCAAACTTACGATCGCCTACCCCGCGCTCGTGGTCAGCCAGAAGCTCGCGCGCGAAGCCGCACACGGCAAGGTCAAAAAGCTCACGTTCACGCTCGACGTGACCGATACCCGCGGACACACCACCAAGCTCACGCTGAAGACGAAGCCGAAGAACGCATGACAGGGCCTTAAGGATGTTCGTCGGCGACACCGATGACGAGATTCTCATCAGCCCGCGCGGGCCGCCGAGCACCACGAGTAACCCCATAATCAGCTCAGCTGGCTCGATCGGGCCGCTTCTGGATCTGGGGCACCCCCGTGAGTAGACCCGTGCGCGGCGTTGCGGCTGTGATGGTCTTGATTTCGCTGGTGGCGCTGCATACGCGCTTGGATGGGCTAGGGCCTGGATGCCGACCATCGTCGTTGGCGCCGTCACAGTCGCCGTAACGATCATAATTGTCGAGCGCGCGCTGCAGCTCGAGCAACGCCTGCTCTCGGGTGTGAAAGCACGTACCGTCGTGGGAGCTGTTGACAACGAACGCAGCCAACGACGGACGAGTCCGATGCCGACGGCGTGGGACGCTCGCCTTTGCTCCAGTCACCTGATGCCTCCTATCAACGGGAGGGGTGCGCCCGCGCCACCGGTAGGAGGCGTCCGACTTGGTTTGGATCCGCGCCAGCATATTCTTCACGCTGTGCCGGGTCGTCGGTCGGGCATTAAAGCGGGATGCGGTGAGAGGTCTCCGTGAGTGGGGAGGTCCGACACGAGCTACTGGAGGACGTCGCTAGGGCGATGGGCTTTGCGGACGTCAAGTCGCTGTACCGAGATGCTGAGCGCATTGCTGCCGTGCTCGACGACGCAGCCCAGCTCACCCCGGCGGACTGGGCCCGGGCGCTGATTGCGACTGAATTTGCATTTGCGAGCGACTACTACGGCTCCGGATGGGACTGGTCGATCATCGCCGGTTATGACGACGTGACGACCATCGGGCGGCTGCGGGAGGTCCTGCGAAAGCTCGTTGGTATTGCCAGGCTTCCGTAGCGCCGACGGCCGATGGCGCACCTTTTCACGACCAGGGCACCTCGCTTCGTCTGCGAATCCAGAACCGTCCGGGGTGGTGCGCCGACCTATTGAGTCTGAACGCGCAAAGGGGGCCACCGGGACGCGAGGAACACACGTGGGGAACATTTGATCAAAACTCGCTCATTATTTGGTTCCGAAAGGGTAACCGTTCAGTCCCTGGGGCCTCAGGCCGCGAGGGCGGGGAAGGGGTCGCCGCGGGTGTGGGCGGTGAGCAGGTCACTGAGATAGGTGAACAGTGAGCGGTGTTGAAGGCGGCAGGTGCCGGGTAACCGTTCAGGGGGTCGTCGGGCTGTGGTGAAGGATTCCTGGGTGGTGCAGGGAACTTTGCATTTGTGCCGCGAGATGTTGTTGACGTCGCGTTTGATGCCGGGCGGGAGGGTGTGAGGGCTCTGTTCGCGGCGCAGACGGAGCGGATCGTGGCGCTGGAGGCCGAGGTCGAGGAGCTGAAGCGGCTGATTGGGCGTAACTCGCGCAACAGTTCGTTGCCGCCATCGCGGGATTCGCGTGAGGGTCGCGAGCAGCGGCCGAAGAAGCGCTCGGGGCGCAAGCAGGGCGGCCAGCCCGGCCATCCCGGCAGCACGCGGGGGATGATGGCCGACCCTGATCGGGTGGTGGTGCACTGGCCGGAGCGGTGCGGCGGGTGCGGACGGCCGGTGGGAGAGTCTGACCGTGATGGCGATCCGGTCTGCGATCAGGTCTCGGAGGTGATCGTGCGCGTGGAGGTGACCGAGCACCAGCGGATGCCGGTTGGGTGTGAGTGTGGCTGCCGGACGCTTGCCGAGCTGCCGCCCGGGGTGCCTCGCGGCGCGTTTGGGCCGGGGATCGCGGCGGCCGCGGCGACGCTGACAGCCGCTAGCTAGGGTGTCGCGCCGTGAGGTCGCCAGGTTGCTGGCGGACTTGCTGGGAGTGACGCTCAGCCCGGCGAGCGTCGAGGCGCTACTCAAGCGCACCTCAACCATGTTGGAGGCCCCGTACGTTCAGATCTTGGAGGCGCTTGACCAAAGCCCGGTGCGCGGCGCGGATGAGACAAGCTGGCCGCGCGCTGGGGATTCGGGCTGGCTGTCGGTCTCGACCAGCGAGCAGGCGGCGCTGTTTCAGATCGCTGCGCGCCGTGACCGGGAGGCGGCGATCGCGCTGCTCGGCGAGCAGCCGACCGGCACGATCGTCTCTGACCGATATGCGGTCTACCTGTTCATCGATGACACCCAACGGCAACTGTGCTTCGCGCACGTGCTGCGTGACTTCACCGCGGTGGCCGAGCGTGACGGCGCCCCGGGCCGGCTCGGACGCCAGCTCCGCGACACCCTGACCGGCGCTTTCAAGATCCTCAACCAGCCCGGCCGTGACCCCAGCGACCTGACCGCCCTCCGCGCCGACCTCGCCGACCTGCGCGAGCGACTGCACAACCTGCTCGAGCAAGGCTCCCGCTGCCGGGATCCCAAGACCCGCCGGTTCACCGCCGGCCTGCTCGAACACGAACAAGCACTGTGGACCTTCACCACCACAGAGGGCGTGCCGGCCACCAACAACGCCGCCGAGCGAGCGCTCAGACACGCCGTCCTATGGCGCAAGCAAAGCTACGGCACCCAGACCGACCACGGCGACCGACTCGTCGAACGACTGCTCACGATCCGCGAGACCTGCCGGCTGCAAGGCCACCGCATGCACGAATACCTCACCACCGCGATAACCGCCGGACTCCACGGCCAGCCGATCCCGGCACCCACCCCGCCGTGACCCCCTGAACGGTTACGGTGCCGGCGGCCGAGAGCGCTCGTTCGGCGAATCGTTCACCTTCGTTGCTTTGGGTGCCGAGCGAGACTTTTCGGTGGATGACGGGTGAGCGGAGTGCTCGTTCGGCGGGGTTGTTTGTCGGCTCGACCCGTCGATGGTGGTGAAGGTCCACAGTGCGGGCCAGACCTTGAGGAGGTTGTTGGCGAACCGTCGGTGCCAGCGAGTCCGCTGGCTCTTGGGGCTGGCGTCCTCCAGCAGCTGTCGGAGTTCTGCCTGGATCGGGGCGATCTCGTCATTGAGCCGGTCGCGGTCGTGGTGCTCGCGCTGGTAGGCGCGCCAGGCGGTGAACACCCGGCCGGTCAACTCCAGGCCGTGTTCGCCGAAGGTCTTCTGCTCGCCAAGCCCGTCGCCATGGCGGCGGAAGTCCCGCTGCAGGTGCGACCAGCACACCTGGCGTCGTGTCGGGTCGAGATGGCTGAAGCCGTTCCAGCGGTCAGAGATCACGATCCCGGGATACGTGGTGCCGATCAGCGTGTCGAACTGCTCGCGGTTGCAGTGCTCGGCGATCTGCAAGAACGTCGCCTCAGGCGTCGTCGCGGTCCACAGCGCCCGTCGCTCCCCGCACGTGCGCCAGCCGGTCTCATCGACGTGAACCGCGTGCTGATCGAGCACCCAGTCCTGCAATTGGCAGTGCGGGCCGGCGAGCGCGTCTGAAGCGCGCTGGCAGATCGCGTCCACCGCGCCGACTGACAGCGTGACGCCGAACAGATCGCGGGCAAGCTCTGTTATCCCCCGGCGGGAGATCCGATGCCGGGCGGTCAACGTCACCACCGCCGCCTGCAACCTCAGCCCAAACGGGGACGCGGCGATGAGCTCTGGCAACTGGGCGCTGGTCCTCGCGCGACAGTCCCGACAGCGCAACTGGTGCGTGCGATGCTCGGTCACGATCACGCTGATCGGCGGCAACTCGCAGACCTGGTGGCGACCGAACCGCCCACCCGACCGGCGCTGCTCGTCATCGAACCTGCGTCCGCATCCGCCGCACGCATCCGGGTAATGATCGACGATCTCATCGACCTGATCCTCGGGCTTGAGATCGCGACCCGAACCCCGATGCCCGCTCTGCCCACCAGCCTTGCGGCGCTCCCCGTCCTGGCGCATCAGCTCCTTCGCCTTCGCGCGCGCCTCCGCACGCCGCTCAGCCCGCGTCTTCGGCGGATCCTGAGACGGCGGCGTCGAACTCGTGCGCGAATCCCGCCGCGCCTGCTCCTCCAACCGCTTCAGCCGATCCCCATGCTGCTCAACCCTGCCCGCGAGATCAACAATGAACTCGACACACGCCTCACGCCCTGAATCAAAGATCGCCTCCGCCTCCGCGCGGTCCATGCCTGCAAGATTCGCTGCACCAACGAGGAATCCCTGCCCCAGGCCCCGACGACTGAACGGTTACCCGAAAGGCCGATTTTGCAGGTATTTCCCCAATCAATGGAGCCAGCCGGGATCGAACCGGCGACCTCCTGCTTGCAAAGCAGATCAGGTTGTCCACTCGTGTCTCTCCGTGTCCTGAAAATCCCTGCAAATCCGGGCTTCTTCAGTGGCCATGGCAGGACACGAAAGGACGGGGGGAGTCAAGCTGATGCACCCCTGGTGCACCCTCGGCGTCGGCCAGTTTGGGCGGCGGGAAAGGGGAAGCTGCGGACGACCTCGGGGTTGCGTCAGCTAGTTGTCGAGGCCGCGCTGTCCTCTATGGCGGCTCGCGCTTCGGCTATCGCCGCTTGCGCTTCGAGCCGCGGCATGTCCTCAAACTCGTCCATCACGTGCCCATAGGTGCTGAGCGTGAGACGCGCGTCGTGGCCGAGCTGGCGGGCGACATAGATCACGGAGCGCCCCTCGTGAAGCAGCAGCGACGCGAACGAGTGCCTCAGGTCGTACGGGCGACCGTGCGCCAGCCCCGCCGCCTCGATCGCGCGCTTGAAAGCTCGCCGGCGCCACGACTGGTACGCCGCGAGCGTCCAGGGCGCGCCGGTCGCTGACGGAAAGATCAGCGAGTTCTCGGATGGCCGGCCGCTTCTCAGCCGCCATTCTCGGAGGTCGACGGCGAGCGGCTGGAGCACACGCACCGTCCGATGAGCCGCCGTCTTCGTGTCCTTCTCCTCGCCAAGCGAGATGGCGCGCTCGACCAAGGATCGTCTGCTCGCGGATGTCGCGCCACTGGAGCGCCAGCGCCTCACCGGGTCTGAGGCCGGCGTACGCCAGGACGCTGATCAACGTCGCGTCGCGCGGCGAGCTCGCGGCACGCATTCGTTCGACCGACGCCGGCGCGAGCGGACGGACCTCGGTGCGCCGCGGCAACGCCGCCTTTCGCACCGCTCGCGCGGGGTTCGACTGGATCTGGCCATTCTCGAAGGCGCGCTGGAGGATCGCTCCGAGCAGGGTAAGCGCGTACCTGACCGAGACGCGGCCGTAGCCCGCGGCGAGCCGCTCCGCCTGCCAGCGGTCGATCGTCTCCGGCCTGATCGCCCGGAGTTCGAGCGGACCGAGCGCCGGCAGGATGTGCTTGTTCAGAAGTTGCCGGTAGTGCATCCACGTCTTCGGCGAGAGCTGGGATGCATACGCCTCGCACCAAGTGCCGACCACGTAGTCGGCGAGCGTGACCCGGCCCATGTCCATCTCGGTGAGCGTCCCGAGCTGCTGCCGGCGCCGGAGTTCAGCACCGAACGTCACCGCATCACCCTTACGGTCGAACGTCTGTACCCGGTACCGCCCACCCTGCCGCCAGCGCACCCGCCAGCGCACCGCTCCGTTCTTCAGGACTCTTCGCTGGATCTCCACGCCGCTACCTCACACTTCCTCGTCGACGTATCCAACCATGGCATCGCCTCCCGATGGTCACGCTCGCCCGCGTTCCAGCTCTGCCCTCGGACAACCCCGCCGCACCCTCACTCGAAGCCATGGGCCAGACTACCCGCGCCCTTCCTTCGTGACTACGTGGGGGGCGGGTAGTCTGGCCCATAGGCGAGCAGAAAACCCAGGTGCGGCGGGGCAGTGCGGAGGCTCAGGTGTGTAAACGGATTACACACTTCGTTACACACTTGCTGCGATCCGCGGCCCCGCTCCGGACGCGCTCGGCGCGGTGTCCGGGCTGCCTGCCAGGCCGAGATCTTAGGCAGGCAGCCCCATCGGGTCGGGAGCCGCGCCAGTAATCTCGACTCATGAGCGTGACCGTGCGACTCCCCGACGACCTCGCCGCCCTCCTGGCCGAGGAGGCGGCGCGCCAGTCCGTGACCGCGGACGAACTCGCCGCGCGCGTGCTGGCCGAGCATATCCCTGCCCGACGGAAGCTCGGGTTCGTCGCGATTGGCGCGTCGAGCTCTGGTCGCATCGCTGCGGAAGCGGAGGAGATGCTCGCCGAGGGGTTCGGTCGCTGACGCTGATCGTCGACCCCGACCATACGGCCTGCCGGGAGCTCCTTCAGGCGCATCCCGGACCGCTCCTCACGACCGAGCTCGTGATCGCCGAGACCGGCTGGCCGATCAATCGGCAGCTCGGGGCGACAGCCGAGGCCGCTCTCCACAAGTCCGCGGCGGCCGGCGAGATCCGCGTCGAGCCGCTGTCCGCAGCCGATTGGAGCCGAACCGCCGCGCTCACCATTCAGTACGCCGAACAGCACCTCGGCGGCGTCGACAACAGCTTCACCGCGGTCGCCGAGAACTCGGCGCTACCAGGATCGGCACACTCGACAGACGCCCGTTCAGCATCATCCGCCCTCAGCACATCACCGGCTTCGAGCTGCTTCCGTAAGCCATCTCCGCGGTCTCACGACTGCATCTTGGCTGGCGTGCACGGATCCGCTCCCCGTCGGGCATGGACCAGCCCCGCCGCACCCTTCATTGAAAGGACACGACCCCGACTACCCGCACCCTGTCCTTGTGACATACGTGGGGGGCGGGTAGTCGGGGTCGTGAGCGAGCAGAAAACCCAGGTGCGGCGGGGCTGTCCGGGAGTTCAACTACAGAACTGCACTCTGTAGTTCGGTCTGTAGTTTCGTCTGTAGCTCGAGACGCCCGCCGGGCGTTCACGCACAATGCGGGGATGCCTCGCATTTCGGCCTTCTACGGCATCGTGATCACGATGTACTTCCGCGATCACCCGCCGCCCCACTTCCACGCGAAGTACGGCGAGCACGTCGCCGAGATCGCGATCGCCACACTTGAGCTGACCGACGGCTGGCTCCCGCCGAGAGCCCTTCGGCTCGTCCTCGAATGGGCTCGCGAGCACCAGGATGAGCTGCAGGCCAATTGGGACCGCGCCCGCGCCCACGAGCAGCTGGTCGGGATCGATCCGCTGCCGTAGCATTTGTCGCATGGCCGCTGTCACCGCTGTCGAGCCGCTCGCTGACTACACGCTCCGTCTGAGGTTTGATGACGGCAGCGAGCGCGTTGTCGACCTCGCCGACGAGCTCTGGGGCCCCATGGGCGAACCCCTGCGCGATCCTGCCTACTTCCGCCAAGTCCAGGTCGACCCGGAGCTGCGGACGGTCGTGTGGCCAAACGGCTTCGACCTAGACCCCGACGTCCTCCACGGTCGTCGGTCGCACGACCTTCCTCCCGCCGCCCAGCAGTCGACCGCCTAGCCCGCCTCCCGGCTGCGCTGCGGGTTAGCCTGTCCGCTCAGTGCGGCTGGGAGCCCCGACAGCGCTGATCGTACCCACGGTCGAACCAATCGCCGGCGGTCATAGGATGCGGTGAGATGGAGCGTCCCGAGCTATCGGACGATCTGCCGCCCGAACTTCGTGAGTGGTTCTCGGTCGAGATCGACATGGGGGACGCTCCCGAGCTGCATCTCGTCGGACTGGAGACGACCGAGTTCGTGCGATGCTTCGACACCCTGCGACGCTATGCAGGCACCTGGTCCGGCCGCACGTTTCACATCGACGCCGAGAACGCCGACGTAACGATCGCGGAACGGCCCGACGTCGCGGAACTAGTGGCTCGCCGCGAAGTCTCTGTCGCGTGCGTCGGCACTGATGCCCTGGAAGTCGATGGAGTTCGGCTCCCGCTCGTCGACATGTTCCTGTCTCCGCAGGAGATCCAGTTCTTCTGGTGGCCGAGCGACGAGTGGCAACCAGACCGGATCGCCGCGTTCTTTCGCCTGCTCACTGAGCTCCTCGATCTCGCTCCAGCGGCTGAGCTTTCCGTCGATCCCCGCTACCCGAAGGATTCGCGCAGACGTCTCGGTAGAGCCGTCGGTCGCTTCATAGGCAAGCCCTCGCGGATCCAACTTCCCTGACACGGTCGTCGTGGCCGCGGGCTACTCGTAATCGATCAAAGCGCAAGCGAGGACCTTGGCCGGACTGAGACACTTCTTTGATGGCTCCTATCTTGTTTCACGGTCACGTTGTCTGGCTGACGAAGGAGCAAGGCGGTAGGACGACAGACCAGGCACCACCTGGCCCGGCTTACCGGGTCACCGGGTACTTGCCGCCGCACACCGTTGATAACGGTCTGGCGTCGTTCTGGATCCGCGACTTCGAGCCCGGCAAGTGGGCCTCGCCTGCAACCGCGTTCTGGGCGATCGCCGACAACGAAGGCCCTCTTGAGGTTCGACCCGGAAGCGTGGTGGTCGTCACCGAAGGACGGCGCGCGGTCGCCTACTTCCACGTCGATACGGTTGAGTGAGCGCGACCCGGCTATCGAGCAACCGAGCTAGCGAAGAGTCAGCGACTTGAGGTCGATTCGCCCATCGCGGGCGGGCGACCCCAATCCCGTAGGGCTAATCGCGATCCAATTGCCCTTCCCGAAATGCCTTCAGCGTGTATTTTCGGGACTCCTCTCCGTTTGGGGGTGAATCCCGGGTCTGGGCGGCGGTCGTTGACGTTTGAGGCAGTGCCGGCTCTGCCGGCGATCATTGTCAGATAGCGGGGCCGAAGCGC
>Ga0302325_10029442_pt1 | contig 11346 bp, 9 predicted proteins | sample Palsa_T0_2_FD_201948 | JGI IMG/M metagenome (GOLD analysis project Ga0302325, IMG submission 201948) | Peat permafrost microbial communities from Stordalen Mire near Abisko, Sweden - Palsa_T0_2 | ecosystem: Environmental > Terrestrial > Soil > Palsa > Peat permafrost | place: Sweden: Abisko...
GCAGCCCGACCCTGTTTGTCATCCCGAGCGAAGCCGAGGGATCTGCAGTTCCGCGGACCATACCTGGAAATGTTCTTCGACAGAGTACAGCGTGCTGGAAGGACCTGCGGTTCTCGGCGAGTCCAGCCCAATCGCGTTTCAGTGAAATGCTCTACCATCAAATGAGCATTCAGTGAAACTACGCCGATCGATGCGAAAGTATTTTTGCCTGCGCCGCCATTCGCGGCAGCGGCCAGCCTTCGCGCGCGTCAAGGACGAGCTTCGCGCCCGTACCAAGGCGTTCTCCGCTTCGACTGCCCTGGATACGCAGACCAACACTTTCATCCGTCTCTTCCACTCCATCTGGACCGGCTCGAGCGAGCGAGCTTTCAATGTACGGCTGCTGTGCTGGACACGCATGCTGGAGCACGACGATCTGCTTCGCCTGGATTTCCAGGAGACGTTCCAGGCTATGATCTCCCAGCTCGATTCGGTGGCTTTGCTGGCGGAAGCCGGCTTGCCCCGGCACCACGCGGTTTTCTCCGAGGGGCTGCGGCGCGTGTTCAATCGCTTCCTGCCTTCGGCCATGGCCGTATCGGATAGCTCGCGGCTCATGGTCTCGGTCTTTGCCCATTCACGCGATGTCGAGCGCTTCCTGCATCTGCCGCAGCCGCTTTTCGAGCGGCTCAGCGTCCTGCTGGCGCCGCCTCCGAGCGGCGGTGGTCCCCGTTCCTCGCCCCGCCTGCAAAGCGATCTGCGCCAGGCGCTATGCCTGATCGCTACCCGCACCGCGGGCCGCGGGGTCACCGCTGCCATGCGCGAGCGGGGCGGCGAGTGGGAGGTGCAGACCTCGCCCTTTTACCAGTTGATCTTCGCCACCCAACAGTTGGTGGCCGCCCCGGATGCCCGCTCTGCCGCCACTTGCTTTATGGCCTGGAACGTAGCGGTAAGCACTTGCCGCAAAGAGCTTGGCCAGGTTCGGCTGGGCATGGAGACCACCGGCGTCAGCGCGGACCTGGTGCTCGACCTGCGAAGTATCGAACTGGCTCTCATGCGAATGCATGGGCTGGCCAGAGTTCTTACCTACGGAACAGCAACCGCAGCAGGTCCGGTCCCGGTTTTTCAGGATACGTCCACGGCCGCCCGCAGCCTGCTGAACCAGCTCATCGAGGGGCGCCTGGAAGACAAACGGGTTTCTGCCCTGCTCAAACAGAATCTGAACCTGTTGGCGCGCAAAACGGTGGAACGCACGGGCCGCAGCGGCGAACACTACATCGCCCACAGCCGCAAGGAATACTGGCAAATGTGGCTGGCCGCCATCGGCGGAGGACTGCTGACGGTGCTGACCGCGGCCATCAAGATGCGCATCGTGGAGCAGAGCTTCCCGCTCTTTGTGGAGGGCTTTTTGACCGGTACGAACTATGCCATCAGCTTTATTTTGCTGCAGGTCTTTGGCTTCGTGCTGGCCACCAAGCAGCCTTCGGCGACAGCCGCGACCTTCGCCGGCATCGTGCGCAACAACCCCGGCAACGCCAGCTGGAGCAAGATCTCCGATTTCACAGCACGCATCAGCCGCACCCAGCTCGCGGCCGCGATCGGCAATGTGATCGCGGTCTGCATCGGCGCCGTGGCCCTGGAGCGTCTGTGGCGGGTGATGTTCGCTGAATCCTATTTGCCTGCGGAGAGCGCGCGGCACGTGTATGAGGCGCTGCACCCGTTTGCCTCCGGGACCATTATTTATGCGGCGGGCACGGGCGTGATCTTGTGGCTGGCGGCGCTGATTGGCGGCTGGTTTGAAAATTTCGCGGTCTTTCACCGTCTGACCGAAGCCGTCGCCCAACACCCGTTTGGTCATCGCATCGGGCACAACAGGATGGCGCGCGCGGCGGGCTGGATCGAGTTCAACCTGGCCGGCTGGAGCACCAGCATCGCACTGGGCTATCTGCTGGGATTTGTGCCGGTGATTGCGCGCTTTTTCGGCATACCGTTCGATGTACGCCACGTAACCTTGTCCACCGGCACGCTGGCGCTGGCCGCCGCCCGCTTCGGCACCAGCTCCTTTGGCAAGGGCTGGTTCTACTATGCCATCGCCGGCATCGGCGTGACCTTTGTGCTGAATCTCGGCGTCAGTTTTTCCATTGCGTCGTTTGTCGCCCTGCGCGCCTACGACGTGAGCCGCCGCGAACAGCTGCTGCTGCTCCGCTACCTGCTGGGCCAGATCGTTCGCTCCCCGCTCAAGTTCCTGTTTCCGGTGGAGCGCAACAGCACCCCGCTGTCGATCCTCACGGCTGTGCCGGAGGAGAAATAGCTGGGGAAACTTTTCCAGGAGTGGACCTGCTGTGGGGATGCCGGCGGTTTACTTGGGGGCTTGCTTTGCCGGGGGTTTGTCGTTCAGGGCGTAGATGACTTCACCCGGCTTGGCATAACGCAGAATGACCCTGGCCTCGTGTTCAATGGCATCCGGATCTGACTGCAGATGCTGTACCTGCTGCTGCAGACGGCTATTTTCCTGCTGCAGTTGCAGAATCTCCTGCTGCAGCAGGTGGTGTTGATTGCGCTTCTGCTGAAATTCCGTTAAGCCGTTCGCCCCGAAGGTGGCGTGATAGCCGAGAGAAACGGCAATGACAATGGCCGCCACAGTGGCCACCCGGCGACCGGAACGAGAGAGATAGGATGAAGCCCGCTCCCGCCAACTCCGCTGTTCGGTTTTCTCGTCTGTCATCATGGTCGCCTCTGATTCATGTTCTCAGTGAAACTCGGCTTTCCTTTTCCCTCAAGGGGAAGTTTTCCTGCTTTGGGTCGAAGGAACCATACTTGGTAAACATCGACATGTCTATATGGTTGAACCTATGACGGATTTTCAGATCATTCTGTGCACCTGCGCCGACCCCGAACAGGCCGAACGCATTGCCCGTAGGCTGGTCGAACTGCAACTCGCCGCCTGCGTCAATATATTTCCCGGCGTGCAGTCGATTTACCGGTGGCAGGGCGCGGTCGAATCCGCCGCCGAATCCCTTATCTTGATCAAAACCAGCGCGCGCCATCGCAATGAGGTGCAATCGACCATCGCCGGCCTTCACTCCTACGAAGTTCCCGAGTTCCTGGTACTTCCCGTCTCGGGCGGCTCGGAGTCCTATCTGGCGTGGCTGGACGCGAGCCTGCGCTAGAGGGGTGGGTTTTTTGTTATGCTTCAAGTGTTCCTGAGCCCGGTCGTCCTCTATGCGGCTTTTGTTCGTGGCCTTCGCGATTAGCTTTTGCGCGTTACTGTGGGTGGCTTTTTCGGTTGCCCGGCATATCCTGCAACACGACCCCGGAAAGCATGGGGAAACCTCGGGCGACAGTGCAAAGCTTCCTGGAGAGTGAACTATGGAAGAGATCGGCGTTAAGCAGGTCCGTCTCGGCGCATGGCAGGTGCCTGGCGTTGGCTGGAAGACTCTACCAGCCGTGGTGGCGGCTAGCGCGCTGGTGGCGATTTGCGCCCACATCGCAGTGCCCCTCGGCTTCACTCCCGTTCCGGTGACCATGCAGACCTTCGCCGTGTTGCTGCTTGGGTTGGTGTTTGGCCCCGGGCCGGCGTTTGCCTGCCTGGCGCTTTACCTGGTGGAAGGGGCCGTGGGGATGCCGGTGTTCAGCCCGCACGGTCCCGGCGGCATGGCCCAGCTATTGGGCCCCAGCGGTGGCTACCTGTTGTCTTATCCCTTCGCCGCCGCACTGACCAGCCTTCTCTATCGCCGCGGCGATCGGCGGTTCTGGTCTGCGATCGCGGCCGCGGGAGTTGCCAGCATGCTCATCCTTGCCGCCGGCGGGGCGTGGCTCGGGCTGCTTAGCCACGCAAAGTTTTCCGTGGTGTTTGCCCAGTCGATCGCGCCGTTCCTGGCCGGCGATGCCGTGAAGGTACTGGCTGCGGCGGCGTGCGCCAGCATGCTTGGATCGTTCGGCAATGGTTCACCCAATCGGGCCCTTTGAAGTTGCCCTGGTTTTCCTAGGAATAAATCCAATTTCACTGCCGATGTTCTCAAGAAAGGATTATGTGACCACGACTCCTATTTCGCTTCAGCCAGGCGCCCCAGCCAAAGGTCTCAGGACGGCGCCGGGGGCAGTCAGAGAAATTACCATCGCACACAGCCCGGACTCCGATGACGCTTTTATGTTCTATGGCCTGGCAACGGGCAAGATTCGGGTTCCCGGCTACAAGTTCACCCATACTCTTTGCGATATCGAGACGCTGAATCACAAGGCCATGGACGAGGCCTTTTACGACGTGACCGCAATCTCGTTTCACGCCTATCCCTACGTGCAAAAAGACTATGCGCTGATGGCTTGCGGGGGCAGCGTGGGAGAAAATTATGGGCCGATGATTGTGGCCCGGGACCGGATCCCGGTCAACCAGATCGGCAGCGTCCGGGTTGCCGTTCCCGGAACGCTGACCACGGCCTACCTGACATTGAAGCTGTTCGCGCCAGAGATTGAGACTGTCACTGTTCCCTTTGACAAGATCATTCCGGAGGTCGTAGCGGGCAACTTCGCTGCCGGCCTGATCATCCACGAAGGGCAGCTGACCTACGCCGCCAGCGGATTGCACAAGGTGATCGATCTTGGCCAATGGTGGCGGAAAGAGACCGGGCTGCCTTTGCCGCTGGGGGGCAACGCGATTCGCCGCAGCCTGGGGGAGGATGTGATGCTCACGGTGACCCAGGCGCTGCGCGAGAGCATCCAGCACGCGCTCGACCACCGCGAAGCCGCTCTCGACTACTCCATGCAATTTGCCCGCGATCTCGACCCGGCGTTGGCCAGCCGCTTCGTGAGCATGTACGTGAACGAGCGCACGCTGCACTACGGGGAAGATGGGAAAGAGGCTATTCGCAAGCTGCTCACCACGGGATATGAGCGCGGCCTGATCCCGACTCCCGTGCACATCGACTTTGTGGGCTGAGCCGGCCCCGCGCAAAGCCCAGTCCCGTAGGGACGACCTGAACTTAGCCCAGGACGCAGTCCTGGGTTTTCTCACCCGCTGCGGAGAAGTCCCGCAGGGACGGCTGAAGCGGGTGGGAATGGATTCAGCCGTCCCTCCGGGACTAAACAACTCTCCCTGATACAACCCAGGACTGCGTCCTGGGCTAAGTTCAGGTCGCCCCTTCGGGGCTAGTTTTGCTAATCCCGGTTCTCACGCAGATCTGAACAGGCTGCGGAAAAACTCTTGTTTTCTATCAGGGCACGACTTTAGTCGTGCCATAAACGATTGAAAATACGTCAGCCTTTAGGCCCTGGGGTACGTCTTTCTTGCCTGATCGCGGTTTTTCCGCAGCCTGTTTAGCCCGTGCGCTCCAGCGTAGTGCTTCACACCCTCTCAGCGGTCGTCGTCAGCGTCGCGGGGTTGAGGATGCGCCAGCTGCATAGGCAACGGTTTGTTGCCCATCGCGTCCCGCCATAGGATGACGTTCAATACCCTTGGATCGGCTCGATCCTCGTGCTCGAAATCCATCCGGCTCGACGCCCGCGCACCCGGGGCCTTGGGTCCATTCGCCTGGTACAACAAGCCGTTGTCGCGGTTGCGATAGTCGGCTTCGAACGGTGGCTGGTCTCCGGCGCCGGTGAACAGCGACGCGATCGGCGGAGCAAAGGCATCGTTGTTGTTCATCGGCGGGATCCCTAAGAGCTCCTCCATGGTACGTAGCACGCTAACCGTCGTATAAAACGTGCTGTCCACCGTGGGCTGGTCGCCGCGCGGTGAGTACTTGCTGACTACCAAAGCAATGCTGCGATGGGCGTCGACGTGATCCGCCCCGGCCTGGGCATCGTCTTCCAGAACAAAGAAAGCGGTGTCGTCCCAATACGGGCTGTGGGCGATAGCATCGACCGCTCGCCCTACCGCCAGGTCGTTGTCGGCCACCGAAGCCTTGGGCGTCGGCATGCCGGGAGTGGTGCCGGCGGTGTGGTCGTTGGGAAGGCGGAGCTGCACGAACTGCGGCATGGTATCCCCCCCCTGCCGGCGGTCCTCGACCCACTGGCGAAAGTGGATGAGGAACTCTTCCACCCGCAACTGGTCGGGAAACGCGAGCTGAAAGTCGGGAAACAGCGGATCGAAGTGACCTACCAGCTCAGGCTTGGTGGGCACATTTTCCTTAATCAGGGGGATCGCCCAGGGATACGGGCTGGTCCCGCCGCCATAGTTCTGTGGAATGGCTTCGCCATGGCGAATCGCACCGTACGATCCGCACTGCTCCGGCTCGGGTTCGGGCGTTCCCTCGGTGGGCGACGACGATCCCCCGTTAGCGCCGCTGCCGGCGCAGAACTTGGTCGAGATGTACTCACCGAAGTGGTACAGGGTTTTGCCGTTGCGCGCTAAATCGGTCCAGATATAGCTGCTGCCCGGTTCGTTGACATCGGGAATGCCTTCGCGCAGCGGGTAGCCGTTCTCCACCACGCCCTCGTAGTCGTATACCCGCTCTTTGCCGCGATAGCTCTGCTGCCAAGTCTTCTCATTGTAGTCGCTGTCGATGGCGGCATTCGACCACACATGCCCGTCGCCCGAGACCTCACCGGAATCGTAAAAGTTGTCGAGCACGCCGAATTGCCGCGCCAGCTTGTGCTGATTGGGCGTAACCTCTTCGCCGTACATGGTGAGCTCGGGCATACCGTTACCCACCCCCAAATCACCGAAGATCTGATCGTAGGTCCGGTTCTCTTTAATGATGTAGATCACATGGCGGATCGGGTTGGCCCCGCTGCGGAAGGCGATTTTCGCTTGCGCGGCCTTTAGCAGATTCGTCTCTATGACAGTGCGCGTCAGCTGCTCGCGTTGACTGTCGATTTGGGATAAGTCGATGGCGGCGAGCGAGCCATGCAGCAGCGTAGCGATGTAAGTGGAGCTGCCGCCTCGGGCCGAGCCGGGCACACGCGGCTGCGGCATATTGTTGGGCCCGGTGCCCGCACCCTTGGCGGTAGTGACGTAAAGCATATTGCTCTTAACCACCAGCGTGGTTGGATACCATTCTGTGGGCACCCAGGCGACGGCGGTGATCGGCGGCCCGGCGGCATGCTTTCCAGGAACGTCAAAGACAGCGACGGCGTCAGAACCGGTGTTTGCGGCAAAGAGCCGCTTGCCATCCTCCGACACGGCAACCGCATCCGGCATGGCGCCGAAATAGCTTTGCCCGGGCAGCCGGGTGTCGTAGAGAGCTTCCATCGCAAGCCCACCCCGGGCGACGCGCAACGCGGCGACCGCGTCACGATTTGCCAAGGCAACATACAGCGTGGTCTCGTCCGGGCTCCAGGCAAAGGCCGCAGGATGAGAGCTGGGCGCAGTGGCCTGACCCGGTGCAAGGAGCATCAGCTTTTTGCCTACCTTGCCCTTGTTCAGATTGAGCTCAGCCACCGCCGAGCCGTTCCACAGGGCTACAAATGCCCGGCTGCCCGCGTGGTTGACGGTGATGGCCACCGGATAGGTGGAGGGCACTACGCTGCCCTGCGACAGGTCGAAACGCCGGAGCACATTACCGGTGATTGCGTCCATCAGCAGAACATCGTCGGAGAGGTTGTCCGCCACCAGCAATTGATCTGTCCCTGCCGGACCCGTGCGCACCGCGATGCCCGCCGGTGACGGGATCGCCATGCCCGCGGGCAACGCCATGCCCAGCTTGTTCTGCAGCTTGCCTGGCGCCAGCTGCTGCAGAGGAACCGGAAGCAGTTTCTCGGACGTCACCTTGCCCTCGCTGAAGCCGTAAACGGCGACCGCATTGCCGGTCTGGTCTTTATTGTTGCCCCGCGGCGCGGTGAGAGAATCGAAGACCGCGTACAGGTGGGCGCCATCCTTACCGAATGCCAGGCCCGAATACAGCGTCTGGGGCAGACTCGAGGCGGTTCTCGGCTCAGGAAAATCCACCACATTGCCGGTCTTGAGATCCAGCACTGCGATCGATTGCTGAAAGCGCGACTGGTAGGTACCGTAGCCAGCGTTGACCACCGCCAGATAGCGGCCGTCGGGGGAGATGGCCGCGGTCATGGGCAGGCTATTCAGCCTTTGCGGCTCACCCGGCACCGGCTCCACCAGTTGCTTGCTGGTGGGCAGGTTGATGGTCTGTGGCTGAAGAGCGGCAGGCGCCATGGGTAACAAGATCGCCAGCGCTAACGAAAGTCGTAGGAAATTTGCCACGATCAATACCCCTGAGGTTGGTTTGCGATGCGCTGAGCATTGCCGGTACCGCGGTCACCAGTATGGCCAATTGTCATTACAAAACTCTTACGAACGGGCGCTCTGGCCCCTGTTAGGTTCAAGTTAACGGGATAATTTCCAGTCCATAAACCCGGGCCTCTGCTTGACCTCGAAAGGGACTTTTCTACCAGATCATGGCAACCGAAATCGTAGTTCCCACCTCAACCATACCGCTTGTTGCTCCGGCTGAAATTTGTGAGGTCCAGGCTGCTCCAACACATCGCCCGCGCATGCAGGGCGATGTGCCGGTGCTGGGCCGCGATACCCAGGCAAACCGAACCAACTGGGTGACCACCGGCTTCATGGTGGCTTTTCACCTGCTCGCCGTAGTCGCACTGTTCATGTTCACCTGGAAGGCCTTCTTTTGCTTCATCGGGCTTTGGGTGCTCTCGATCAATATGGGCATCGGAATGGGCTACCACCGGTTGCTTACCCATCGCGGCTACCGGACACCGAAATGGCTGGAGTATTTTCTTGCGGTCTGCGGCACGCTCTCGCTCGAAGGCGGCCCCATATTCTGGGTAGCCACGCACCGCGTTCATCATCAACTCACCGATCGCGAGGGTGACCCACATACACCCCACGACGGAGGTTGGTGGTCGCACGCCGGCTGGATCCTCTCCGGCGACGCCCTGCACCATGAGACCGCGCTGATGGCGCGCTACGCTCCCGACCTGGCCAAAGATCGCTTTCATGTCTGGCTGAGCAAATATCATTACCTGCCCTTGGTCACAGTCGGCCTGCTGCTGCTGGCTTTCGGTGGATGGTCCTGCGTGATGTGGGGCATCTTCCTGCGAGTGACCCTGGGGTTGCACGCCACATGGCTGGTGAACTCCGCCACTCATATGTGGGGCTCCCGCCGTTTTTCAACCCGCGACGAATCACGCAACAACTGGTGGGTGGCTCTGATCACCGGCGGCGAAGGCTGGCATAACAACCACCACGCGCATCCGGTTTCCGTGAGGCACGGCCTAACCTGGTGGGAATTCGATGTGAATTACTACGGCATTTGGCTGCTCAAAAAGCTCGGTCTCGCCACCAACGTGAAAGTGGCTCAGTTCGACCCCCACGATCCACGGCCGGCCGGCGTCTCCTAAACGAAAGAGTTCTTCCTCTGCGATCCCGGGCTCGACTCTTGTCGAGCCCTTTGCTTTTATCAGGATGAGGGACACGCCGCTATACTTTTACCAGGGCCTGCCGGTATGCGCATTACCAGACGCAGAAATGCGATTGTGCTCTCCATCACCTTCGGCGCTTGTCTGGTCGCGCTGGCGATCGCCCTTAACGTCGGCTGGGTCATCATCAACTGGCGCAGCCTCATCCTGCTGGTGGTGGGCATTGCCTTCTTCCTGGTGCTGATCGCCGGGCTGATCCTGAATACCATTTTCCTGGTGCGCGAAGTGCGGCGCAACGAGCGCCACGACAGCTTTCTCAATGCCGTCACCCATGAACTGAAGACCCCCATCACCTCGATCCGCCTTTACCTCGAAACCCTGCAGCGCCGCGAACTGCCGGAGTCGCAACGGCAGGAGTTCTACGACATCATGCTTTCAGATAGCGAGCGGCTCCTGGCCACCGTGGAGCAAGTGCTCAAGGCGGGCGAGGTCGGACAGCGGGCGCGCAACCAGGTTCGCCTGCCCCTGGTGTTCGACGAGGTGGTCCGCGACAGCATACGCACCATACTGCAGCGCTACCATCTGGAGGAGTCGACCATCCAACTCACCGCGGACCTGGGCGCGGAGGAAAGCACGGTCATCGGGAACCCGGTGGATGTGCAAACGGCCGTCCTCAACATCCTCGACAACGCGGTCAAGTATTCGCCCAAGGGACCCCAGATTGAGGTACATCTTGCCGTCGAGGGCGAGGCATGGATGATGCTGACCGTCTCCGATCATGGTCTGGGCATTGCGCCTCCTCATCTGAAGCGCATCTTCAAGCGCTTCTACCGGGTGCCGGCGCGCAATGTCTTCCGCATCAAGGGGACCGGGCTGGGTCTCTTCCTGGTCCGCTCCATAGCCCGCCAGCACGGCGGCGACGTGGTCGCGGAATCGGAAGGAGAAGGCCGCGGCGCTACCATCCGCTTGCAGCTTCCGCGTGCGCTCTCCACCGCTCGCAACGAGGCAGTGCGGTGAGCCATCCGGGAAACATCCTGGTGGTGGAAGACGAGGCCCACCTGGCGCAGGGCCTGCTCTTCAACCTGCGGGCCGAGGGCTACGCTGTGCAGCTGGCGATGGATGGCGAAACGGCGCTGGAAATGATCGCCGCCGACTCCATCGATGCCATCATCCTGGATGTAATGCTTCCCGGTCGAGATGGTTTCTCGGTCGCCGCGGAACTTCGGGCGCAACAGAACTTCGTGCCCATCCTGATGCTCACGGCCCGCAGCCGTCCGGAGGATGTGCTCAACGGGTTCAGCGCGGGGGCCGACGACTACCTTTCCAAGCCCTTCGATCTTTCCATTCTGCTGGCGCGTCTCAATGGGCTGCTGCGCCGGATGGCATGGCTGCGTCCACGACTTCCCGCTTCTCCGGCCGCGCCATCGCGACCGAGCGGCTCGCCCTCGAGCTTCAGCTTTGCCGGGCGCGCGATTGACTTTGCTTCGCTGCAGCTCACCACCCCGGACAAAACCGTCCGCCTCACCCTGATGGAGTGCGACCTGCTCCGTTACCTGGTCCAGAATCAGGGCCGGATCGTCTCACGCAAGGAGTTGCTGGAGCAGGTGTGGCGGGTGCATGAGGACACCGACACGCGCGCCATCGACAACTTTATGGTCCGCCTGCGCCGTTATATCGAAGACAGTCCCGCCGACCCTGTGTTTCTCGAGACAGTGCGCGGGGTCGGCTATCGTTTTCTTCCCCGGCTGGCTGCCGATGACTCAACACAGTAACCATGGGGGGTAAGCGTACCTCAGGGCCTTAAAGAGTCTGCGTGAGAACCATGATTTGCAAATCCAGCCCCGTAGGGGCGACCTGAAAGTAGCCCAGGACGTCAGTCCTGGGTTGGGTTTGAGAGAGAAGACTAGTCCCGCAGGGACGGCTGAATCCATTCTCACCCGTTTCAGCCGTCCCTCCCCCGGATTTCCTGTGGAACTTGGTGGCTTTGGCAAACTTCATGCGCCTTTCCTTACTGAAAGGCGCACGCGCGGGCCTCGTCCA
>Ga0302325_10029443_pt1 | contig 11346 bp, 5 predicted proteins | sample Palsa_T0_2_FD_201948 | JGI IMG/M metagenome (GOLD analysis project Ga0302325, IMG submission 201948) | Peat permafrost microbial communities from Stordalen Mire near Abisko, Sweden - Palsa_T0_2 | ecosystem: Environmental > Terrestrial > Soil > Palsa > Peat permafrost | place: Sweden: Abisko...
GGACTATGACGTGAAGAGCGCGCTCATCGTTCCGCGCCATGCGCCGCACCGACGCGGCGGATAATCGTTAACTCTAGCACGCGCTGCACGTGCCCCGTAACCCGGCGTTCAATCGCTGCAGATCGGTCAGGCCACTGGGCCGCAGCGAAGGCCACGAGCTATCGCGCCTGTTGCAGCCGATGGCGAAGCCACCCGAAAAGCGGCGCCGTGCAGGTAAGCAGGAGAACCACGCGCGCCACGTGAAAGGCCGTCACCACCGGGACGCCGAACTCGAGCACTTTCGCGGTGATGGACATCTCAGCAATACCTCCGGGCGCGGTGGCGAGCACCAGCGTCCCGGGGCGCAGCCCCATGAGCGCGGCCAGCGCCACGCCGAACACGGCCGACAAGAGCATTGCCGCGGCCACGCTCACCACGACCGCTCCGACAAAGCGCGGCGCACGGCGCAAGAAGCTGCGCTCGAAGCGCGAACCGAGCGTGCAGCCGAGCAGCAGCTGCGCAACATTGGTAAGCCAGCGCGGAACCGAAGACAGGTTGACCTCGGCCACAGTGAGCGGAATCGCCACCCGCTGCAGCACGCATCCGCCGACGAGCGTTGCTGCCAGCAGCAATATGAGCCCGAGCGGCCGCACCTCGGTGGTGCCGAGCCGAAAGTTGTCCGTGCCGTGCAGCTTGAGGAGCGCAAAGATCCATGGAATCACGACCACCACCAGCATCATGCGCAGGGATTGCGCCGCTGCTACCTCGTCGACGCGGGCGCCAAAGCGCTCGCCTAACACCGACATCTCCGCGGCCCCTCCGGGGACGCTGGCGAACACCGCGGTCGTGCGGTCGATGCGCGCCATGCGGGCCAGCACAAAACCCGACACATAGCCCAATGCAAGCGCGAACAGTGCGGCGAGCAGGAGCAGCCACCAGATGCGGCTCACCCATTCGGCGACTTGCGGCGTGAAATAGAGGCCCAGTGTGGTACCGATCACCCACTGTCCGGCCTGCCGACCCCCCGGCGCCGCGCGGCAGTCGATGCCGATAAAACGGCAGGCCGCGACGGCCATGAGCGGTCCGATCATCCAAGGCAACGGAGCGTGCAGCGCAACAAAAACACCCGCCGCCGCGAGACTGATCGCCAAGCCCTTCGCTGCGGGCAACGCCGCAGACAGTCGCCACCCAGCCCGAAAGCGCGCGCGGATGATCAGCCTTTCGGCTGCGCCGTGTTGTCCGCCGCAGCCGGCGCCGCGGTCCAGCTGCCGCCCAGCGCCTTGATCAGGGCCGCGCTGTCCGAGAGACGTTGGCCGAGAATCGTCAGCGCCGCGCGTTGATTGGTCAATAAAGTGGCCTGTACCACCACCACGGAGAGGTAGTTGACGGTGCCGGCGCGGTACTGGTTCAAGGTGATGGTGACCGACTGGCGGGCTGCTTTGACGGCCTCGTCCTGCACCACCGCCTCGTTTTCCAGGATACGCAGCCCCGCTAAGTTGTCTTCTACGTCCTGGAATGCGGCGAGGACCGTCTGGCGATAAGTGGCCACGCTCTGGTCGTAGGTCGCAATGGCCTGATCAGTTTGTGCGCGGCGCAACCCGGCGTCGAAAATGGTTTCCACCAGATCGGGTCCCAGCGACCAATAGCGGCTCGGCGCCGTAAAGAGCTTGGACAGCAGCGTGCTCTGGAAGCCGCCGGTTGCCGACAGCGTCAGCGATGGAAAGAACGCCGCCTCGGCGACGCCGATCTGCGCATTGGCGGCTGCCGCCTGCCGCTCGGCCGCGCCGATATCGGGACGACGCTCCAGGAGATCCGAAGGCAACGCCACCGGAATGTTGGGGAACGTGGTCGCAACGGGTTCGACCGCGATCGAAAACTCCGCCGGAGGCTTACCGACCAGAACGGCGATGGCGTGCTCCAGTTGCGCGCGCAGAACGGTGGCGTCGATCGCCTGCGCCTGGGTCGATTTGAGTTGCGTTTCCGCCAGCGCAACATCGGATTGCCCGGCCACGCCCACGGCATACTGGTTGCGCGTCAGCTTCAGCGCCTTCTCATATTCGGTGGCCGTATCGTTGAGCAGGCGGATCTGCGCGTCCTGCGCGCGTAGCATGAAGTAGTCTTCGGCGAGGGTCCCCTGCGCGGAGAGTGTTGCCGCGCCAAGTTCGGCGGCACTGGCCTGCGCGTTTTCTTCGCTGGCCTCGACCGTACGCCGGATCTTGCCCCAGAGGTCGATTTCCCAGGAGGCGTCGAGCGAGGCGTTGTAGCTGTTTGCGCCCCCGAAGCCGCCGGTCGAATTGACACTCCCTCCCGAGGTGCTGGCGCGCCCCCCGCTGCGCGTCAGGGCGGCGTTGCCGGTGACGATCGGAAAGAATGCCGCGCGCGCCTGATCGGTCAGTGCCCGCGCCTCGCGCACCTGCGCTTCGGAGGCCTTGATCGTTTGGTTGCTGATTGAGACCTGGGTCTCCAGCGTGTTGAGTTCGGGATCGTTGAACACTTCCCACCAGCTGCCGCGCGGCTTGTCGTCCCGCGGCGCCGCCTGCTTCCAACCTTGCGTTTCCTTGTATGCCGCGGGCGTTGCGACCGGCGGCCGCACGTAGTCCGGCCCAGCCGTGCAGCCGTAGAGTGCGGCGGCCGTCCATGCAATCCAGTGTGCGCACCTGCGGCGCGGCGTCGGCGTTGTCACTGAGCTCCCCATTCGCATTAGTCTCCCGTTTGCGGCGCGGGGTTCGCAACCGCGTTCCGGCCCTCGCGACCGCGATCCCACCATAGCCTGAACCGATCCAGATAGAGGTACACAACCGGCGTCGTGTACAGCGTCAGCAGTTGGCTCAGGATCAGTCCGCCGACGATGGAGATGCCGAGGGGTTGTCGCAACTCGGCGCCATCTCCGGCACTCACCGCCAATGGCACCGCGGCCAGAAGCGCCGCCATCGTCGTCATCATAATCGGCCTGAAGCGCAACAGACAGGCCTCGAAAATCGCTTGTCGGGAGTTCTTGTTGCGGTCGCGTTCGGCCTCCAGCGCGAAGTCGATCATCATGATTGCATTCTTTTTCACGATGCCGATGAGAAGAATCACTCCGATCAGCGCAATGATGCTGAACTCGGTGCCGAACAGGCGCAGAGCGAGCAGCGCGCCGACTCCCGCCGAGGGCAGCGTCGACAAGATCGTGATCGGATGCACGTAGCTTTCGTAGAGGATACCAAGCACGATATATACCGTGAGCAGAGCCGCCAGAATGAGCCAGGGCTGGGTGTTGAGCGAATCCTGGAATGCCCGTGCCGTACCCTGAAAGCTGCCATGGACGCTCGCCGGAACACCGATGCGCACCAGCGCCGCCTCGGTCGCGTCAGTCGCCTGTCCAAGCGACACCCCCTCGGGCAGGTTGAAGGAAATGGTCGACGCAACGAACTGCCCTTGATGATTCACCGCCAGCGGCGTGTTGGTTGCTACGTAGTGCGCAAATGCAGAAAGCGGGACCTGCGGCCCCCCGGAGGAGGTGCTTACATAGACTTGACTGAGGGCGCCGGGTTCCTGCCAGTACTCGGGTGCCGCCTCCATCACGACATGATACTGATTTAGCGCCGAATAGATGGTCGATACCAAGCGCTGCCCGAAGGCATCGTTCAGGGTCGCGTCGATAAGCGCCGGCGACACGCCCAGGCGCCCCGCCGTGTCGCGATCGATCACCAGTGTTGTCTGCAATCCCTTGTCCTGCTGGTCGGTGTTGACGTCGACCATCTCCGGAAGGTCGCTCATCGCCCGCCGGATGCGCGGTTCCCAGGTGCGCAACTCGTCCAGATCGTCGGCCTGTATCGTGTACTGATACGTCGCATTGGCCTGGCGCCCTCCCACGCGTATATCCTGCACCGGATTCAAGAACAGGCTTGCGCCGGGCTCGTTGGCAAGTTTGGCGCGCAGGCGCGCAATAATCCGATCTGCGGAATCCTTGCGTTGCGATAGCGGCCTTAGCTGCACGAACATCTGCCCCGTATTGCGTTGCGACCCGCCGGTGAATGCCACCACATTTTCCACGGCGGGGTCGGCACGAACTGTGCTGACGAAATTCGAAAGTTTGGTTTGCATGGCCTGGAAGGAAATGGCCTGGTCAGCCTGAATGAAGCCGATCAGCCTGCCCGTGTCCTGCGTCGGAAAGAAGCCCTTGGGAATCGTTATGTAAAGATAGATATTCAAGCCCACGGTCGCGCCCAGGATCAACATGACGATCACGCCGTGATCGAGTGTCCAGGCAAGGCTTCGTTCGTAGCCGTCCAGAAGCCGTTGGAACCCGCGCTCGCTCCAGACAGCGATGCGGCCCTGGCGCCGGTCTTTCTGGGGGCGCAGCAGTCGGGCGCACATCATAGGCGTCATGGTGAGTGAGAGGACGAGCGAAATGAGAATCGCCACCGACAAGGTGATCGCGAACTCGCGAAAATAGCGGCCGACGATCCCCCCCATGAGCAGAATCGGAATGAAGACGGCGATCAACGACACGCTCATCGACAGCACCGTGAAGCCAACCTCGCGCGCGCCGCGCAAGGCAGCCTGCATCGGTTCCATCCCCTCCTCGATGTGGCGCGACACATTCTCCAAGACAACGATCGCGTCGTCGACGACAAAGCCGGTGGCAATGATCACTGCCATTAACGACAGATTGTTAAGGCTGAAGCCGCACAGATACATGACCCCGAACGTTGCAATCAGCGACACCGGTACGGCCACGCTCGGAATCAGCGTTGCCCGCCAATCGCGCAGGAAAAGGTAGACGACCAGGACAACCAGGCAGACGGCCAATATCAGCGTCCGTTCGACATCGTGCAGCGAGGCGCGAATCGTCGTCGTCCGCTCCACGACGACGTCGAGATTGATTGCGTTAGGGATTGACGCGCGAAGCTCCGGCAGCATTGCCGTCACACTGTCGACCGTCTCGATGATGTTGGCGTTCGGTTGGCGGAAGATGATGATAAGTACCGATGGCTTGCCGTTGGAGGAGCCGGCGTTGCGCAAGTCCTGCACCGAGTCCACGATCTCGCCCAAGTCCGTCAGTCGGACAGGCGAGCCGTTGCGGTAGGCGACGATCAGCGGCAGATACTCCGCGGCCTTTTTGGCCTGGTCGTTGGCGTAGATCTGCCAGTGGCGGTCGCCCTCTTCCACCGCTCCCTTTGGACGGTTCGCGTTGGTGGCCGCGAGCACGGCGCGTACGTCCTCGAAGCCGATGCCGTACTTGTTCAGCGACTGCGGATTGAGCTCCACGCGCACTGCCGGCAGCGAGCTGCCGCCCACGGTGACCTGGCCCACGCCCCGCAGCTGCGAGAGCTTTTGCGCGATGATCGTCGAGCCCGCGTCGTACATCTGCCCCTGTGTCATCGTATCGGAGGTCAGCGCCAGGATCATGATCGGCGCGTCCGCGGGGTTGACCTTGCGGTAGGTCGGATTGCTCGGCAGCCCCGTCGGCAACAGGCTCGCCGCCGCATTGATTGCCGCCTGCACGTCGCGCGCCGCGCCGTCGATATCGCGGTTGAGATCGAATTGCAGCGTGATGCGGGTCGAGCCCAGTGAGCTGCTCGACGTCATTTCGGTAATCCCCGCAATGCGACCGAGCGAGCGCTCGAGCGGGGTCGCCACGGTCGCAGCCATCGTTTCCGGGCTCGCGCCGGGGAGCGACGCCTGCACCGAAATCGTCGGGAAGTCCACCTGCGGCAGAGGCGACACCGGCAACAGCGGAAACGCGGCGACGCCGAGGAGCGCGAGTCCGATTGTCAACAGGGTGGTCGCGACCGGACGTTCGATGAACGGTGCCGACAGGTTCACCTGCCAATCGCTCTTCTTGAAGTCGTCGTCTTCCATCTCAATCCCCGGGCATTGGCGCGGCTCCGGGTTGCCGCTTGCGTGCGCGCTGCTCGATCCGGCGCGCGAGCCGGTCGAAGGCAAGGTAGATCACGGGAGTCGTGAACAACGTCAGCATTTGGCTTACGATGAGCCCGCCGACCATCGTGATCCCCAGCGGGTGCCGCAGCTCAGAGCCCACGCCCCAACCGAACATCAGCGGCAGCGCGGCCAGCAGCGCCGCCATCGTCGTCATCATGATCGGACGAAAGCGCAACAGACATGCCTGATAGATTGCCTCGCGCGGCGGTTTGCCCTCGCTGCGCTCCGCGTCGAGCGCAAAGTCGATCATCATGATCGCGTTCTTTTTCACGATCCCGATGAGCAGGACGATTCCGATGATGGCGATGACGCTGAGATCCTGGCCGAAGAGCATCAGCGCAAGCAGCGCACCGACCCCGGCCGATGGCAACGTCGAAAGAATCGTTATCGGATGGATGTAGCTCTCGTAGAGCACCCCGAGAACGATGTACATGGTGACAATGGCGGCAAGAATCAGCCACAACTCGTTCGCCAACGCGCCGCGGAACGCCGCCGCCGCGCCCTGAAAATGGATCTGCGCACTTGCCGGGAGCCCAAGCTCCTGCTGAACCTTTTGGATCTCCTTCACCGCGTCGCCGAGCGACGCACCGGGCGCCAGATTGAACGAAATGGTGGCGGACGGGAACTGGCCAATATGGTTGATGACCAGAGGCGAGGCGTGTTCGGAGATTCGCGCCATCTCGGTCAGCCGAACCTGCGGCGTCGCCGTCGTACTCACCGTGGTGATCGACGAGCTCGTGAGGCCGGCACCTGGGGACGCCAACGCCGCCGACGCGTTGCCGCCGCTCGCGCTTGCGGCAGGCCCGCCTGTGGGCGTCGTCGGCGTCCCCGTATTCGCCGCGGGGACGTAAACCTGCGAGAGCGCCTCCGGACCGAGCTGGAACTCCGGCTTGACTTCAAGCACCACCCGATACTGATTGGTCTGCGTGAAAATCGTCGACACCAACCGCTGGCCGAAGGCATTGTAGAGCGCGTTGTCCACAGTCGCTGGCGTTATCCCGAGCCGGCTCGCGGTCGCACGATCAATATCGACGAACACCTGAAGGCCGCCGTTCTGCAGGTCAGTCGCCACGTCGGCGAGCTGGGGTATCTGGCGCAGGCGATCGACGATCTTCGGCACCCATAGCGCAAGCTCATCGGGGTCAACATCCTCGACAGTGAACTGGTATTGCGTCCGGCTCACGCGATCCTCGATCGTCAGATCCTGCACCGGCTGCATGTAAAGCGTGATCCCCTCAACATCGGCCAGCTTGGCTTGCAGATTGCGGATGACTTCTTCTGCCCGGGCGCTGCGCTGGGCGAGCGGCCGCAGGTTGATCAGCATGCGGCCACTGTTGAGCGTCGTATTGGTGCCGTCGACGCCAATGAACGACGAAAGACTCTCGACGGAAGGGTCCTGAAGGATGATTCGCGCCAGCGCCTGCTGTCGCTCGGCCATCGCCGCAAATGAGATCGTTTCGGGCGCTTCGGAAATGCCCTGAATCGCGCCAGTGTCCTGGACCGGAAAAAAGCCTTTGGGAATGAAGATGTAGAGCACGACCGTGAGCAGCAGCGTGATCACCGCCACGATCAGCGTTGCACCTTGCCGGTCGAGCACCCAGTTGAGCATCTCGCCGTAGCGCGCGATCATGCGATCGAACAGCTCGCCGCTCTTGCGGTAGAACCGGCTCTGCTGTTCCTTCTCCGTGTGGCGCAGAAAGCGCGCGGACATCATCGGCGTCAGCGTCAGTGACACCACGGCCGAAATCAGGATCGAAATGGCGAGGGTGATTGCGAACTCGCGGAAGAGCCGGCCAACGACGTCGCCCATGAACAGCAGGGGAATCAGGACGGCGATCAACGATATCGTCAGCGAAATGATCGTGAAGCCAATCTGCTCCGAGCCTTTGAGCGCCGCCTCGAGCGGCTTATCCCCCGCCTCGATGTAGCGCGCAATGTTCTCGATCATGACGATCGCGTCGTCAACGACGAAGCCGGTCGCGATGGTCAACGCCATGAGCGTCAGGTTGTTGATTGAGAATCCGGCGAGGTACATCACACCGAACGTGCCAATCAGCGACAAGGGGACCGCGACGCTCGGGATGATCGTGGCCGAAAGGCTGCGCAGGAAGAGAAAGATAACCATCACCACCAGCGCGATGGCGAGAAAGAGCTCGAACTGCACGTCATGCACCGACGCGCGTATCGTCACCGTGCGGTCGGTCAGCAGCGTCACCTTGATCGCTGCGGGGAGAGATGCCTGCAGCTGGGGCAACAGGTGTTTGATCCGGTCGACGACCTCGATGACGTTGGCCCCGGGCTGGCGCTGGATATTGATGATGATCGCCGCCTCCTGGTTCGCCCAGGCGGCAAGTTTGGTGTTCTCCGCACCGTCGATGACGTCGGCGACGTCGGACAGACGCACCGGTGATCCGTTGCGGTAGGCGACGATCATGGCTTGGTAGTCGGCTGCCGTCTTGAGCTGATCATTGGCATCGATCGTCGACGCCCGGGTGGGTCCGTCGAAGCCACCCTTGGCCTGGTTCGTATTGGCATTGCCGATCGCGGTGCGCACGTCGTCGAGCGATAGTCCGTACGAAGCCAGCGCGGTCGGATTGGCCTGAATGCGCACCGCGGGGCGCTGCCCGCCGCTGATGCTGACGAGCCCGACGCCGGGAAGCTGCGAGAGCTTGGTCGCGAAGCGCGTGTCCGCGTAATCCTCCAGCTTCGGTAGCGGGAGGGTTTGCGAGGTCAGCGCGAGGGTCATGATCGGCGTGTCCGCCGGGTTGACCTTGTTGTAGATTGGCGGGGTCGGCAGGTCGGCCGGAAGGAAACTGCCCGATGCGTTGATCGCGGCCTGCACTTCCTGCTCGGCGACGTCAAGGGACAGGGCGAGGTCAAACTGCAGCGTGATGACCGAGGCGCCGGCAGAGCTCGTCGACAGCATCTGCTTGAGCCCCGGCATTTGTCCGAACTGTCGTTCGAGCGGCGCGGTGATCGACGAGGTCGTCACCTCCGGGCTGGCTCCCGGATAAAGGCTCACGACCTGGATCGTCGGATAGTCGACCTGGGGCAGCGCGGAGATCGGGAGCAACCGATAGGCGATGATCCCGGCGAGCACGATGGCGAGCATCAACAGCGAGGTCGCCACCGGCCGCAGGATGAACGGGCGGGATGGGTTCATCGCGGGTTCACGCTCGTTGCCTTGCCTACAGGCTGCGGGCCATCAACCGCCGCCCTTGGCGCGACGGGGTTGATCGCCGGGCGCCTTGTCGCCGGCTCCTTTGCGGGTACCGTTCGCCGGAGCCGCACGCCGCGCGTTGAGATCGGCAAGTTCCACCTTCGCGCCGTCCCGCAGTTTGTCGGAGCCGTCCACCACCACCTGGTCTCCAGGCTGGAGCCCGCTCGTCACCTCGGTCGTCTCGCCTTCGATCGCCCCGAGCTTGACCGGTGTCACCGCAACGCTCTGGTCCGGCTTGACCAGGAATACAAAAGTACCGGGTGCGCCGCGCTGAATCGCAGCCGAAGGAACCAGCGTCGCGTCCTGCCGCGACTCGACCGGCATGCGCACGTTCACGAACTGGTTTGGAAAGAGTGCGCCGTCCAGGTTTGGAAATTCAGCCTTAAGCTTGACCGTGCCCGTCGTGGTGTCGATTTGATTGTCGAGGGTCAGCAGATGGCCGGTCGCGAGCTTGGTTTTGCCGCTACGGTCGAAGGCCTCGACCGTGACGGGCTGTCCGCTGTGCATGCGCTTGACGATGCGTGGAACATCATCCTCGGCCACCGGATAGACAACAGTGCTCGGTTGCTCCTGCGTAATCGTGACCAAACCATTGGCATCGGCCGCATGCACGATATTGCCGGGGTCGACCAGACGCAAGCCAACGCGGCCTGTGATCGGCGACGTAACACGCGTGTAAACAAGCTGCAGCTTCGCATTGTCGATCGCGCCCTGATCGTTTTCGACCTGGCCCTCGTACTGGCGCACGAGCGCTTCCTGCGTGTCGACCTGCTGGCTGGCAATCGAATCCTGCTTGAGCAGCGTTCGATAGCGCTCGAGATCGATCTGCGCATTCTTGAGCAGGGCCTGGTCATGGACCATTGTTCCGTTGGCCTGCGTGAGCATCACTTGGAATGGCCGCGGGTCGAGCTGGGCGAGCAAGTCGCCCGCTTTGACGTTTTGACCCTCTTGGAAGCCCACGCTCATGAGCTGCCCGTCAACGCGCGTATGCACCACGACTGTATTGCGCGGCGTTACGGTGCCGAGCGCATCGATATAGACGTCGATGTTGCCTTTGCGGGCGGCTGCTGCAACAACGGGCAGCGGCGCGTTGGACCCCAGGCCGCCGCGACCCTTTCCGGCCGGAGCGTTTCCTGGCGTGCGTGACAGGTACCAGACGACCCCCGCGGCAAAGATGGCGATGACGACCAAGGCCACGAGCACGAGGCGCCAGTGGACCCGCCAGGCGGCTTTCGCACGCACGGCAATCGGTGCGTCGACCTCGGGGGGCAGCGTGTCATTCATGGCGATGGGGCGAAGTCGTGCAGGAGGGGAGATGAATTAGTCTGATTCTAGGGGGAACGTTCGCCCCTAGTTGTAAGCAATTATTATCCGCGGCGGCGGCGCAGCGCCGTGTCGGGGCGTTATTTGCCGATACAGAAGCGGCTGAATATTACGCCGAGCAGATCGTCGGCGCTGAACTCGCCGGTAATCGCCGTGAGCGCCGTCTGCGCAGCGCGCAGTTCCTCGGCGAAGAGCTCCAGCGGTGGCGCGGACAGTTCCAGGTACGCCGCGGCAACTGCTAGATGCGACGCCGCCGCATGCAGCGCCTGCAGGTGCCGTTCGCGCGCCAGGAAACTTCCCTCCATATCCTCGTCGGCGCCCACTGCGCCGAGTATCGCCTCGCGCAGGAGATCGATGCCCGCCCCGGTCATAGCCGAGAGCAAGACCTCGCTACCGCCATTTTTCAGATCTCGCATCGGTTCGAGTCCAGCAAGATCGATCTTGTTGCGCACGATGACGCGTGGCAACTGCGCGGGAAGTCGCGCTGCGATCTCGGCATCGGCCGGGTGGTCGGGCTCGCGGGCATCCGTAACGATCAGCGCCAGGTCGGCCTGCGCGATCGCCGCCCACGTGCGCTCGATGCCAAGCTTCTCCACCGTGTCTGCAGTCGGGCGCAAGCCCGCGGTATCGATGATGTGCAGCGGAATGCCCCCGATCTCGACCCTGCTGCGAATGGCGTCGCGCGTGGTGCCGGGCTCCGCCGTGACGATGGCGATGTCTTCGCCCACCAGTTGGTTGAGCAGGCTCGACTTGCCGACGTTGGGCTGGCCGATCAGCACCGCGCCGAGCCCCTCGCGCAGCAGGCTTCCCTGGCGCGCGCGGGCGACAATTTCAGCCAGACGCTCGCGTATTGCGCCAAGCTTGCCCGCGGCGTCCGCTGCACGCACGAACTCGAT
>Ga0302325_10029444_pt1 | contig 11346 bp, 8 predicted proteins | sample Palsa_T0_2_FD_201948 | JGI IMG/M metagenome (GOLD analysis project Ga0302325, IMG submission 201948) | Peat permafrost microbial communities from Stordalen Mire near Abisko, Sweden - Palsa_T0_2 | ecosystem: Environmental > Terrestrial > Soil > Palsa > Peat permafrost | place: Sweden: Abisko...
GAAAATCTCACCCTCGGGCACGTCCTTGAGCTTCCCATCTACCAGTGAAGGCACGTTGCCCGTGCCTTGCCCAGCCTTCCCATGACAAGCCAGGCAATTGCGCGCATAGAGCGGCTTGCCAGCGTCGGCTGCGTCCTGCTTACCGTGGTAGGGATTCGTCACGGCTTTTGCCGAATCCGGTGCGTCATGAAAGTTCTTGTCGACGGCTGGCAAAGTTGCAACCGAAGTGAAAAATAGGAGGACTGCCGACAGGATCGTGCTCGAACCGAGACGCATAAGTACCCTCGCGATCAGATTTTCCCACTTAGATTAAACCTTGTTTCGAAAGGATGCGAATGAGAGGAACGATCCCTAATTTAGCAGACGGAGAATCGACCACTATGCCTTCTGCTTTCCACGCGTGGGGCGGAAAATCAAACGTTGCGTCGCGGCCGGCAGGATTTAGACTGGTCCGTGCATGTTCGCGTTGAAGACCTTCCCCTGGCCCACCTGGGCATTATTCGTGCTTCTTGCCGTTGGGCTCGTCACCGGTCAGGAATCCAGTCCCGTGGCCCGACCCCCGAATCCTGCCCACACGGCGCCTCTAGCTTCTGCCAGCAAGCGTATTGTCTTTGATGACTTTGTCGACTCGGTTGTCCGGCAGGAACGCCGCTTGACTGATTTGATGCGCGGCTTCAAGCCAATTATTGAGACCTACATACAAGAGGAAGGGGCCGAACCTCGGTTTCAGAAAGGTATCACTCTCAACGGCGACGACTACTTCCTGAGCCGTCTCGACCTGACTGGGAAGTCGCCGTCGACTGTGCCATTTGCAGATGAGGAGACTTGGAATCAAGGTGCAGAGAAATACTTTGTCCACGACCCACCGCCCTTCAACCAGGTCGCATTCGCGCAGGCGTTGTTCCCTGACCTCGACCACTTCGACCGTCAAAACTACACCTTCGAATTCGTCCGCTGGGAAGTTCTTGGCGAGGTGCGCTGCGCCGCGGTGGACATAAAGCCCCGTGGAAATTCGAAGAAACGCGGTTTTTTCGGCCGGATCTGGGTCGAGGATCAGGACGACGACATCGTACGCTTCAAGGGAACCTTTACCTCCAACGGTCTTGCCAAGCGCGCCTTTCACTTCGACAGTTGGCGGCGAAACACGGTGGGCAACTGGTGGGTGCCTGCTTATGTCTATACCGAGGAGTCGGACCCTCACGACCTATCGCGTCACAAGCTCTGGTTCAAAGCTCAGACTCGCGTCTGGGGTTACGATCTGCAAAACGCGGGCGATCGTAACGCGAGCGATCAAAGTGCGGGCGATCATCGGGAGAATGCCAAGAGTCTGACGGATAACCCGGCGTGGGTGGATCCCAACCGACTCAGCCCGGAGTACACCGTGGATGAAACGACAGAGCCGCCGGAAGACATTGTTGTGGAGCGGTCGCAAATTGCTGGACTTATAGCTCCGGATGGCGATGTCAACCACATCCTGCAACAGGTGCTCGACAATCTGCTGATTACCAACAACCTCGACATTGCCGGTGTCCGCTGTCGCGTGCTGCTCACAACTCCACTGGAATCGTTCGTAATGGGCCGCACCATTGTGTTGAGCCGGGGGCTCCTTGATGTGCTGCCCGATGAGGCGACGCTTGCCACCGTGCTGGCGCACGAACTGGCTCACGTAGTTTTGGGTCATGCCGTCAGCTCTGAATACTTGACAGGCTTTGCCTCGCCCTTTCCCGATTCTCAAATCTTTGCCGCCCTTGACTTCCATTTCAATCGCACTCAGGAAGCCGATGCCAACAAAAAAGCCGCCGAACTATTCGCGAAATCACCATACAAGGACCAAATCGTGGATGCTGGCCTCTTCTTGAAGGCCTTGGACGCCAGCTCAGGGCGATTCCCGGTGCTTTTGCATGGACGCTTCAGCAACGACTTCGGCAGAACCCAGCTGGTCGCCATGCAAGCGCGGGCCGGCTCCCCCAAGCTTCCGAAGACAGATCGGCTGGATCAGATTTCTGCTTTGCCGATCGGATCGCGAATCGTGGTTGACCCGTGGTCTGACCAAATTGAAATCCTCAAGAGTAAACCGGTACGCCTGGTGTCGAAAGCCGAGAAGGTGCCGTTCGAAGTAACTCCATTCTATCCGTATCTCAAGCGACTGGGCGCACCCGAAAAACCGCAGAGCGGGGGTCAGCAGTAACATTAAGCCCGGGGTTTTGGAGGCGGGGTGCCGTCGCTGGTGAGGCTGCCAGTCGATGAATTGATTCCCCGAGAATACCCAGCGTCCGGTGGGGTAAAAACTGATCCATTTCGGTCCGGGCGTCGACTGAGTTCTGCCGCTTTCTGATCTTCTATGGCCCGTTTGTTAGAATCCCGCATCCAATTTGCAGATTGCGAAAATCCTATGACGAAATTCAGCAGATTCCCTCACCAGATTCTCCTGTCCGCTGCGGCCGTCGCTCTCACGCTTGGCATCGCGGCATGCAATAACAATACTCCGGCACCGGCCCCGGACAACGGCGCCCAAACTCAGCCGGCGCAGCCCGATCAGTCGCAACCTGCTCAGCAGCAAGATCCGGCAGCCGCCTCCAACCTCGCTCCAGCGAGCGCCACTCAGGCCGCCGAGAGCAATGATCAATATTCGAACGACAATTACGACGACGACGATAGCAGCTACGGTCAAGCCAACCTCGAAGCCTCACAACCTCCGCCGGAGCTGCCAGAATATTCTCAACCGGAATGCCCTGGGGACGGTTACCTTTGGACGCCGGGGTATTGGGGCTACTCTTCGCAGGGCTATTACTGGGTGCCCGGTGCGTGGACACATCCGCCCGAGGTGGGACTATTGTGGACGCCCGGCTATTGGGCGTTCTCCGATGGCCGATACCGCTACCGCTACGGATACTGGGGCCAGCACATCGGCTATTACGGCGGCATTAATTACGGATTTGGCTACGTCGGCGCCGGCTACCAAGGGGGTTACTGGAACGGAAATCGTTTCGACTACAACCGCTCCGTCAACAACGTAACCAATGTCACGAACGTCCAAGTCTACAACCGCACCGTAACGAATACGGTCATTATCAACAACACCACGATTAACGTCACCAATAACCGGAGCAGCTTCAACGGCCCCGGGGGCATCACTCGCCGGCCGTTGCCGGCGGAAGTTGCCGCAACCCGCGAGCAGCGCATTCCACCCATGTCAACGCAGCTGCAGGTGCAAAAAGCGGCGGCACAAAACAAACAGCAATTCGCCTCCGTCAATCACGGCAAACCGGCCATGGTTGCTGAGGCCAAGCCAGTCGCCGTTGGCAAACCAATCGCGGCTGTAAGGCCTGCGCACGCCGCGGCTCTTGCTAGGCCCGCAACGCCGGCTTCTCAACCCAAGTACGCTGAGCCTGCTGCGCCGGAGCGTAAGGCCGCGCCTGCGGGAAGGCCAAGTCAGCCGTCAGCCAAGCCTGGAGAACCCGCTGCTAGATCTGTACAACGCACTGACAGACCCGTACAACCCGCGGCCAAGCCCGCTGCCGCTACGCCGGAGCATCGAGCTGAACCTTCGAAACCCGCAAATCGTCCGGAAGCGGCAAGACCAGCCCCGGCTCCGAACCAGCCGGCCGCGCATAAGCCAGCTACGAAGCCTGAGGCTAAACCCGCCGCTCCGCCCGCGAAGAAAGCACCCGCCACGGAGGAACCACCAAAGAAGGAGCCGCCAAAAGACGACGAGAAGCCACAATAAGTAAGGAAGAAATGCCGACACCGCCGAAGGGGAAGCTTCCCTTCGGATAAGGGTCGTGCCAAGCGAAGGGGTCAAGCCAGGAGAAGGGGTCAAGCCAGGCGAAGGGCTTGACCTTTTTCTCGAATTCACGGGGAGCACTGACAAGGTAAAAATCTTGCCGCCCGCTGCAGATGGTCTAAGTGAATGCCGACTAAGTTGTTGGTAGCGCTACCGGGAATCGAACCCGGGTTTGAAGATTGAGAATCTTCCGTCCTAACCCCTAGACGATAGCGCCCCGGGAGGCAGAAATCGATTATAACAAAGGGCGCCAATCCCAAGATCGAACGAGCAGATATAGTGACGCCGATCATGAAGACCATTCTACGCGCCTACAACTAGCGAGAAAGCGTCTTAAGTGGCAATAATTCGCACAAGACGACTCACGAAACGACTTGATCTCAAAGGCGAATATCTCCGCCGAGTTTTAGGATGTGCTTTTCTCGCACCCGATATTCTTAAAGCTATCCTCGACGGGCATCAGCCCGCCGGTCTGACCGTCAAGAAATTATCACGCCGACGCTTACCGCTCGATTGGGCGGAGCAAAGGATACAACTCGGTTTTCCTCCAGCAACTTGCAGCTAACTTTTGCTTTGAGCAACCCAGCCATTCTGCCTGCTCTCGGTATCTTTAAATAACCTCCCTGTTCGCCCCCGTATGAGGGAACTGCATTCCCTGACACGCCCTGTTACTTCCCTGTTCCGATTCAGCAATTTGTGCACATTTTCCCGAGCAGAATGTGCAGTTTTAGATGGAGTCGCAATTCTCGGGTTCAAAATTGGAGAAATTCCCTGCATTTTTCCCTGTAACAGGGAATTCTCAGAGAGTTGTTAGGAGCAGACTGTTCTCTCTACCAATCAGTCCCGGCTGGAGAGAAATTCTGCCGAGTCCGCGGGAAATCGAAGTAATCGCGCCACATATTGCGATAGTTCTATGAAGGTCTAAGCGGAGAAAGGGACAGGCAAAGAACCGCACAGGAAAATCAGCGCTGCCGGGCGCTCGCTTTTTGCGGTTCTTTCACCAGGCAGTCGCCCCGAGGCAAGGCGGCATTTGTGTGCTCTGTTGGAGGTTGCTTTTGGCCGCAAGATCTCGTTCAAATCCGAACGCTGGAGAGGGCATCGCTTGGAGCCTTACCCCCTCCAACGCAGCTTCGAACTGGTGCTACTTCTGGGTAACCTCCGGTTTGACGAACCAGGCCGATGCTACGGGAAACGTTGCCGACGAGCGAATGGAGCAGGGAGACTTGCGCGGAGCGCTCGAACTCTATCAGGAGCAGCTGCAACTAGCGGGCCAATTGCAATTGCTCGATGCCCCGAGTAGCGGGCTGTCTGCCCTGGTTGGTTACAACGTTGCGCTGATCCGCGAATTTCAGGGCAACCTGGCGAGAGCGAAACTGGGACTTGAACGCTCCCTCGCAATCTTTCAGAAGGACAAGAGCAGTCACTCTTTCTCCGGCTACGCCATGTGGAGTTTGGGAAAACTGTTACTCGCGGAGTTGCTTCGAGGATCGATTGTTCGCCCCTTTGAGTTTTGCCGCCCGCCCTCCGCGGTAGCTTTGGTGCCTTCGCGAACCGGCGCTTATCCGAACAAGACGCTACCCAATTTAGTGAGCGCTTCGATCATATTTTTTCATTCAATCTACTTCTATCCACAGGGCCGTCTAGCCTATACTACTTGTATCTCCGCAAACAGAATAAGAGTCGGCAATCTCTGACTCGCAAGGCAGCGCATGTTGTTCATTCATCAACAAATCCAGTCATTCCTAAATCTAGGAGCATGTAAGGAGTATCCCATTATGGCAAAAGTGAAAACCCCCAGGAAGAGCAGCGGAGTGAAGGCGACATCCCCGAGCACTCCGCCGGTTAGTTCCGATACCAGTATTGCGTCGGCGGTGACGGCGGCCGCCCATTCTCCGATTGAACCACCTGCGATTGAACCAGCTGCCATTGAAACAGGCACGATCAAACCAGAAAGGACCGAGGCCATTAAGCCGCAGCCCGCGTCTGTATCAGCTCGGCCCGGACCGTCCCAGCCCGAGGCGGCGAAGCCGGAAGTGACTGCGCTCGGGGCAACCAAGGCGGAAACGCGAAGGGCGCCGGGAAGGCCTGAGATTGTGAAGACTGAATCGCGCGCTAACCTCGTTCCCATCAACGTGGAGGAGGAGATTCGCCGTCTCGCCTATATCTTCTCGGAGCGTCGCGGATTTGTGGCCGGCCACGAAACCGAGGACTGGCTGAACGCGGAGCGCGAGATTCGGGAACGCTACCATCAGCAGAGCGCTTGATTCGATAGCGTCGAGTCTCGCTCTTGGAACCAACCGGCGGCTTGAAATTGCCGCCGGGGTTCGTCGGAAACGTTCCCAGTTTCTTTTGACCTGACTGTTTGTAGCACCAAGAATCGGCTATTGCAGAAATCGCGCCTGCCTCTGTTGCCTCGACGGCAGGTTTCTGAAAAAATAGCTCGGGGCTTCCCTACATGGCGCAAATCGGCAGCTTCGCCTTGCTCCTCGCCTTGGCGCTGGGAATTTATTCTTTCGCGGCCGGACTTTTCGCGCTTGTCTCTCCGGGGCCGGGCTCGGAGCGTGTGGGTGAGACGGCTCGCCGCGCGGGCGTCGCGATTTTTGGAGCGGTCGTACTCGCCGCCATCGTCCTCGTTGTCTCTGCCTTCCGCGACGACTTCACCATCGCCTATATTTTTCACCACAGCAACCGCGCTCTTCCCGGCCCTTATAAGTTCGCTACGCTCTGGTCGGGACAGGAAGGTTCCCTCCTGTTCTGGTCGCTGCTGTTGGCAGGCTATGGTTTCGTCCTCCGCCTGCGCTACAAAACCGACCCGCGGCTCTTTGCTTACTCCTCCGTGGTCCTGGCCGGAGTACAGATTTTCTTCCTCTTGCTGGTGAATTTTGCGGCCAATCCGTTCGGCCTGCTGGAAGGACCATTGCGCGCCGACGGCAGCGGCCTGAATCCTCTATTGCAATATCCTGAGATGGTCATCCACCCGCCCATGCTCTATCTGGGATACGTGGGATTCACCGTCCCCTTCGCCTTCGCTCTGGGCGCGCTGATCATGAAGTATCCCGGCGAAAAGTGGATCCACATCACCCGCCGCTGGACCATGGTGACCTGGGGATTTCTCACCTGCGGCATCTTCCTGGGCGCTCACTGGGCTTACTCCGTGCTGGGTTGGGGCGGGTACTGGGGATGGGATCCTGTCGAAAACGCTTCGCTCATGCCCTGGCTGGTCGGCACCGCATTCCTGCATTCGGTGATGATGCAGGAGAAGCGTGGCATGCTGAAGGTCTGGAATATGTGGCTGGTCTTTGCCACTTTCTGGCTGGCTATTCTCGGAACGTTCCTTACGCGCAGCGGTATCATCGCCTCGGTCCACGCTTTTGCCCAATCGTCGATCGGCGACTGGTTCGCCTGGTTCCTCGGAATTACTCTTGTGGTCTTCCTTTTCTTCTTCATCAAGAATAAAGACCACCTGCGCAGCGAGCACAAACTCGAGTCGCTGATTTCGCGCGAGTCCAGCTTCCTGTTCAATAATCTTCTCTTCGTGCTGCTCTGCTTCACCGTTCTATGGGGAACCTGGTTTCCGAAGATTTCTGAACTCGTGCAGGGCAATAAAGTTACCGTGGGTGCGCCTTTTTATAACCGGGTAGCGATTCCGGTAGCGCTGCTGCTGCTGATTCTTACCGCTCTCGGCCCGTTGCTGGCGTGGCGCAAGACTTCTTTCGAAAGCCTGAAGCGGAATTTTAGATGGCCCGCGATCGGCGCTCTGGTGGTCATGATCTTTCTGATGATCACGCCCCAGAGCTGGGGATCACCCTTCGGCCTGCGCCCCTGGCAGGACGTCGCCTATCTTTATTCGCTGATGGCGCTCGGCTTGGCAGCGTTGGTCACTTTCACCGTAGCCAGCGAGTTCTACCGCGGTGGCCGAGTCATCTCCGGCCACACCGGCCAGGGTATGTTCGCGTCGATGGTGCAGCTTACGCACCGTAATACGCGGCGCTACGGCGGCTACATCGTCCACTTTGGTGTGGTTGTCGTTATTGTCGGATTCGCCGGGTCAGCCTTCAATCAGGACAAAGAGCAGGAAATGGGCTACGGCGACAAAATGACCATTGGTAGCTATACCCTGGTCTGCCGCTCCTACACGCAGGAAGACAACCCCAATTACGGCAGCGAATGGGCCGTGCTCGACGTCTATAAGGGCGGCAAGCAGATCGATACCCTGACCCCGGAGCGTCGCTTCTATAAAGCCAGCCGCCAGACTTCTACCATGCCGTTTATTCGTTCGACCCTCAGCGAAGATCTTTACTTGGTCTACGAAGGAGTGAATCAGGACACCGGACGTCCCATTCTGAAAGCGCACCTGAACCCGCTGGTGATGTGGATTTGGCTGGGCGTCTGGATCATCCTCGGAGGCACTGCGCTGGCCTTGGTACCGAATGCTCCGGCTCCGGTACGCGCCCTCGTGCCCGTCCGGGTGGTTGAGCACCAGCACGAAGTTCCCGCCGTCACCGGGGATTGAAGACGTCGAGCCCCGGATTCGTGACAGGTTCTTGCGCGAGCTGGCGCAATCGAGCCCCTGCAACGACGGAAAAGCGGCGCTTCCAGTGCCGACTAAAGCGCGCTCAGTGAACCCTTCACTCCCCGATCCAGCTCCGCCACTCGCCAAACCGCTTTCTCCGCCAGTCGAACCCCGCCCGCCGCAAAAATCAATGTTACCCGTTGGACCCGTCGCGCCGCGCCCCGCTCAGCCGTTCGGGCCGCTCTCCGCTGTTCACCGCATACAAAACAAGTTCAACCCGGCTGGATACACCCAATTTTTCAAAAATGCGGAAGAGATATTTCTTGATGGTGTGCTCGCTGAGGTTCAGCTCGCGCGCGATCTGGCGGTTGCCCAGTCCCTCGGCGACCAGGGCCACGACTTGCTCCTCTCGCGGAGTGAGCAACCGGGTGCCCCGAGAGTTGAGGACGCGTAGGGAGGGGATCTCTGAGATCACATCGATCAGGTGATTGAGTTGCTCCGTGTTGGCCCAGACCTGTCCCGCGGCTACGCGCAGTAGACAACGACACAGAAGGCGCAGGCTAGCCTCGCTGATGGAAAAAATCCCACGAGCTCCGGAGCGGAAGGCGCTGATGGCGAGATCGCGGTCGCAGGAATCGACCAGAAGGATTTTTGGTATCTCGGGGTGGGAAAGGTGAAAACTTCGCAATGTTACAACGTTATCGGCCACACTCGCGGGTGGCCCCAGTGAAAGCAGGGCGACGCGGGGCGGAGGCCTGGACGTAACGGCCGTCAGAATACTTACCGTATCCATTGGACAGATTGTGATGTGAAACGCGGTATGCCGCCGCAGAGCGCTGGTAAGCAACTGCGCTTGCATGCGATTGGAATCGGCGATGAGGACACCAATGGAATCGGACGTGGCAGCGGACGGACTTCGCAAGTAAATCTCCCGTACCAATCTCCCGAGCCGACTCTCGGGCCAAAGAGAAATTCCTAACGGACGCTAGAGAAACGGTGCCGCGATTGTAGGGACTGAAGTGTGGGGTCTACAAGCAAGGCACTCGATAAATTTGCGGGCCACTCTCAAATCGGGAATGGAGTGTTCTGTATGCAGGAAATTCGGTGAGAGCTCGCGCCGCCTGTGCAAGGTTCGACGCTAACTGAACCTGTGAGCTGTATTCCGCTTGAATTCTGATTCCGGCTGCACTTTCTGTTTCGAAAAGGGAATTTGGTAAAGATCTGGCTGTGTCCGATGTGATGTCACGAACATGCAAGTCTACTTTTGTGGGTACACCGGCGGTGGACTGGCGCGACCATCGCTCTTCCTTTTCTCGGCCTATGCAAATTCCACAAGCCATTGAATCGACACGACGATTCGTTCTGCAGGGATTCTTGGGCGGGCCGCAGACGATCTACTTTCGTGGACAATCCTTTCCAAGTCTTGCTGACTTTCTGAGCCCGGCATACCGTGCCTAGTAGGGAATCACGAAAAACTTTTGACTGGTCGGGATTGCAAAAATGGCACAGGGAAAGATGAAAAGCGTTTGGAGCTTGATGCGGTTCATCGCAATCACCCTGATGGTTTTGCCATGGGGTTCGGCCGTTTTCGCTCAGGAGCAAAGAACCGGCCTGGGCGAGTCCAAGGAGTCTTCTCCGTCTGGCTTCACCGGGGCTGGATCGGGAAGCGGTATGAACGCGGCCGCAAAAGCCGGGGAAGCGGATGGCGGAGGAGAACCTTCGCTCGGAGGACCTCGCCATCCGCTCTACCGGTTAAGACCCAGCGACGTAGTGGAAATCAGCTTCACCGTGGCGCCGGAGTTTAACCAAACGCTGACCGTGCAACCCGACGGGTACGTCATGCTGAAGGATGCCGGCATGGTCCAAGTACAAGGATTGAACTTGGAGGAGTTTACCGCAGCCGTGCAAAAGGCATACACAGGGTACTTGCACGATCCGCAAGCGGCGGTTGCTCTCAAAGATTTCGATCGGCCCTCCTTCATTGTGGGAGGAGAGGTAGGGAAGCCGGGAAAGTACGAATTGCGCTCCGATACGACGGTAGCCGAGGCAGTCGAAATCGCGGGTGGTCTGACGCAGGCGTCGAAGCACTCGCAGGTCGTGCTCTTCCGGCGAGTGAATGACGACCTGGTAGAAACGCGGCTGCTAAATCTGAAGAAGATGCTGAAACAACCCAGCTTGAAAGAAGATGTCCACCTGCGTGCTGGCGACTTCGTTTTTGTTCCGCAGAATGAAATATCGAAGATCGCTCGCTACCTGACCAAACCTTCCTTAAGCATGTACATGAGCCCCACTCAATTCTAGGAATGGAGTCTCTCACGCTCGCATGACAGATGAAGATCTAATTCGCGGGCGCATCCAGACTCCCACGCCCACCTTGCGGGAACTGGCGCAGGTAGTGTTCCGGCAGAGGAGGGTCTTCGTCGGAGTGGGGGCACTGGTGCTCGCTGCGGCACTGGTTTACGTGTTTGCCGGGGCGAGATATGAGGCACAGATGAAACTGCTGGTGCGGCGCGGTCGGGCCGACGCTCCCTTGAGTGCAGGCGAGAATGCTCCGCTGGACTTGACCCGGGTGGCGATGACGGAAGAAGAACTGAATTCGGAAGTGGAGCTACTTCGCGACGACGACGTACTTCGCGAAGTGGTCAAGGAGGCTGGCGTGGGAGGACGAGACTGGTTTGACTTCTTAAGGATCGGTGAGGGTTCCGCGCAACGAGTGGAGCGCGCCGCGCGGCGGCTCGGCAAAAAGCTGCAAGTCGAACCCGTAAAGAAGACGAATCTGATTATGGTCAGATTTGCGGCGGACAATCCGCAGCGCGCTGCGCAGATTCTGCAGGCGGTGGCGAACGCATACCTGAAAAAACATGCCGTCGTGCACCGGCCCAGTGGAGAAGTGCAGTTTTTCGAACAACTGACTGCCGATTCTCGCCGGGATCTAGAAGAGGCGGAGCGTAAGTTGCTGCATTTTACGTCCCTGCACAGCGTGGTGGCCGCAGCCCAGGAGCGCGATCTGGCATTGCAGAAATTGAGCGAGGTCGACGGCAGTTTCCGG
>Ga0302325_10029445_pt1 | contig 11345 bp, 7 predicted proteins | sample Palsa_T0_2_FD_201948 | JGI IMG/M metagenome (GOLD analysis project Ga0302325, IMG submission 201948) | Peat permafrost microbial communities from Stordalen Mire near Abisko, Sweden - Palsa_T0_2 | ecosystem: Environmental > Terrestrial > Soil > Palsa > Peat permafrost | place: Sweden: Abisko...
GCAGTCCGCGCAGGCTGAGTTTCAGCTCGGGCTGGCTCTGTTTGCCAGTGGCGCTCAGCAAGCCGCTAAAGCTGCCTTCGTGGAGGCGGTGAAGCTCGATCCGCGGCTGGTGGAAGCCAGAATCAATTTTGGCCAGCTGCAGGAAAATGAGAATCAGGAGGCAGAAGCGATCGGACAATACCGGAACGCCCTTCAAACGGCTCCGGGCAACGTGGACGCAGCTCTGCATCTTGCGAGAGCGCTGGTCAAGATCCAGGCAATGGAAGACGCCGGGAAGGTACTCGACTCGGCGTTGCAACACGAGCCGCGCGATGCCGCCTTACATTTCGAGCGCGGCAAGCTGCTCGCGAACGCAGGCGAACGAGAAGCGGCGCTCCAACAATTGAAAACGGCAATTCAGCTAAATCCCAAGGCAGCCGAATCGTATCTGGAGTTGAGCCGCGTGCTCCGTGAAATGGGCAAGACGGAGGAACAGAAAGCGGCCCTGGAAACTGCCGTGCGGCTCGATCCCAATCTAGTGGAGGCACGCTATGCCTTGGCCAACCTGGCGCGCCAGCAAGGCGATCAGGCGGCATCGCGCGAACAGTTCGCGAAAGTGCAGCAGCTCCGGAAGACCGAGGTCAATCGAGATCTGGCGCTGGGCTACATTCGAGCAGGAGTCGGGTTGGCGGAGAAGCACGAATATGAGGCAGCGATCGAAGACTTCGGGAAAGCGGTTGCCATCGATCCGCACTTGGCGGAGGCGCATTTCAATCTGGCCGGAGCGCTGTTGGAGAAGGGAGATGTTACAACGGCTATCCGCAGCTTTCGCGAAGCTATCCGGCTCGCACCCGAGTGGGCCGAGGCCCACTACCAGCTCGGCCGCGCGCTTCTCCGTTCGGACGGCCGCGAAGAAGCGCTGGCAGAGTTCCGCACTGCCCTGAAGTGTGATCCCCAACATGCCGCAGCGCGACAGGCGTTGCGTTGAGGGTGGCCTTCGCCTTGTAGGGACGCTAACAGCCGCCGCAGCCTCATGCGACCTGGTTAGCTCCGCGTCACGACAGACGAGCTGACGTCCGGGCGCACGGGCGAGATCTCGGGTACCCGCACCGGAACACATCGTTCAAATCGCCGTTGAGCTTTCGTGCGGCTCTGCATTGTTGCGTCAGCCCTTAAGCATCGGTGACGTGTGCGTGCCCAAGATAAGTGGACAAGACCGGCAAGCGCCGCTGCGAATCTTCTCCGGTTCGATACCAGCGAAGCAAAGTCTCATTGTGAAAATCGAGCCAATCAAAGACCAGAAATGATCGCGCGATAATAAACGGAGAATGTTAACACGATCCGTAGGGGTCCTGCTGTTAGCTCTTTCGTTTGGCGCCGGCCAGGATGCGCGCCGGCTTAGCCTCCGCGAGCGGGCGGAGAAAGGCGATCCGGAAGCCCAGTTCAACCTCGCGAAGAACTATGAAGCGGGCCGCGGGGGATTGAAAAAGGACTACGCGGAAGCCCAACGCTGGTATCTGCGGGCTGCCGATCAAGGAGATCCATTTGCACAGGCCAGCCTCGCTCTCCTCTTTCGGTTTGGCAAGGGCGTTGCCCGGGACTACGTCGAAGCATACAAGTGGTTTTATCTTGCGGCGAGCCGTACAACGGGGAGCGACCAGGAGTCCATCCTGGAACTGCGCGACTCAACCGCCGCGCGGATGACGGGTGAACAACTTGCGGAAGCTTCGCGGCTCGCTCGCGAGTGGAAGCCAAAACCCAAAACAGAATGACAGGCGGAACTTTCAGATCTCCAGGCGGATTCCGAACGCATATAGCGTGCTGTCAATGGTGGTGAAGTACACCCGCCCGTTTGCCACTGTCAGACCGGTCAGACTGCCGGGGGCGCCGACCTGGTCGCCGGTGGCGTACAACTCCTTGCCTGTGACTCCATCGAGAGCGTAGAGGGTCGCTCGTTCGTGAGTCTGGCCGCCGCCCGTGGACAGCGCGAAGACCACGCCGGCAGTGATCACAGGCGGCACAGGCGAATTCAGATCGCGCGAAACCCAGGCAGGGGTAAGGACCATCGCACCCGATTGCTCCTGGACCTTGAATGCCACGATGGCGCCGTGCGGTGTCGGGCCATTTGTGACCAGTGGTTTCAATTCCGCGCTGACAGGTCCCCAAACGGGAGCCGCCAGCCAGCGCGTGCCATCGGCATCCTGCCAAGTCGACAGTCCCCCCCAGATCCCTCCGTTCCCGGACGCGATGCGCACGGTCTGGTGAAGAGGTGTCTTATGATCGTCACCACCGATGGAGGCAGGATCCAGGAGATAGATGCGCCCGTCATTTCCTGCTGTAGCGACAAAATCCCGGCCCGCATAATCAAAGACTACCGGCATGGCGGGGCTCCAGCCAGCCGTGAGGTCGCTATTGGAAATGGTAAAGTATCCTTGCAGCTTCAGATCGTTTGGAGCCAGAGCCAGTAAGGTATTCGCCCATTTGTTGGCCGCCGGGTCCATCTCTCCGGATCCGGTCTGTGCGTAGACCGTCCCATCGTGGCCCATTGCAAAGCCGCCGGGCCCGCCTACTTCACCACTGTTCAATTCGAAGTGTACTGGACGCGGTTCGTCGGCATTGAGATCGATCGTCCAGACCCCATTCGGTGTGCCGCCGCAGTTTCCACTGGTGGTCGTATACACCGCGGTGCGGTCCAATGTCAGGCTCGACGCTCGCGCTCCGGGCGGCAAGAAATCCAGAGGCGGGAATTGATCGCTGCCGTCAGAGCTGTTCACCTGATGCAGCTTTCCGTCGGGCGTTAGCATAAAGACGGATCTTGCCACGCCGAAGCCCGATCCTCCCACTCTTGGCGGGGCATCCGTGGTTCGCGCGGCATCCGTGGTTCTCGGGGGCGCGGGCGCAGACGGACGCCGTCCGCCTCCAAACGTGACCGGCGGTGTAAGCGCTGGAGTGACCGCTACGCCGGAGCACGGCCCGGACGAGGATGGCTTCGGAGACGATCCCTCGAAGCGCCTCTTCCAAAAAATCTTGCTCAAATCGACGTCCAGCGCCCACAGATCGCCGGCACTGTCGGAAACCAGGCCAAGTTCTTTGAATCCCCGATAGGAAATCAACAAGCCGATCACAATCGGCGCCGTGAGTGACTGCGGCCCGCCACCCGAGCCCTCCAGCTTTTTCTTTAATACGAGCTGGAAATCTTTGATATTTTCCCTGGTGATCCGAGTGTCGCTGCGTTCCCATCCGGTGCGCCGCGCGTCGCCTCCGTACGATGGCCAATCTAACGGGCGCCCCTGCGGCTCCGCCACGCCGCCAAAAGCCAGAGTCATGATCGCCAACGCCGAGACACTCCTCATCAATGAGCCTCCGTATCTGAATTCGACTGACATGCCCGTGCCCAAATCAGTGACCGGGAAGGCCAAAGCAGTAGAGAGTGCTGTCGAACGAGCCGAGATAGACACGTCCGTTGGCCACCGACAGAGCGCCAAAGTGGACAAAAGACACAATGTCATCGCCGCTGTTATAGAGCTCCTTACCGGTCTTGGCGTCAAGAGCGTACAAAACCGCTCGCGTGGAGGCCTGGATGCGCAGCGGGCTGAAATCGGCGAGACCCTTGTCGGGATAAGACTGCCTGGTGTTCTCGCCGCTGCCATAAGCGAAGACAACACCATTGGCAACCACCGGAGGTTCGGCCTGATCCATATCGCGCGAGATCCAGGCGGGCGCCAGTTCGAACTTGCCGCCTTTCTCTTCAACCGTGAAAGCGACAATCGCGCCGTGCAGCACCGGACCGTGCGATACAGGAGCCTTGAAGTCCGGGTGTACGGGACCCCAGAATGGCGTCAGAGTCCAGCGCTTGCCATTCGAATCTTCCCAGCTAGCCATGCTGCCCCATATGCCAGCCGACTGGAAATCAACTTCCTCGTTGCACAGGAGGCGCGTTCGATACAGCGGCGTCATATGGTCCGGACCGCCGGCCGATTTCGTATCGAGCAGGTAGACGCGGCACTCCTTGCTTCCGGTGACCATCAGCTCGTGTCCCTTGAAGGGGAAGATCGCCGGAGTGACCTGCATGTCGAGGTCGCGCTTTTGCAGCCAAACCCAGTTGGCGGGCTCGAACCAATCCTCGAGCTTCAACTGGTCCCCTTCGACGCGCGCGCCAATCAGGCCATTGCCGTAAACCTGGTTGGCGGGGTCATACCGGCCGTCCCCCGTAGGCGCCCACGCCGTTCCGCTCGAATCGATGGCCGCACCGCTCCGGCCCCACAATCCGCCACTCTTTGGATGGAAGGTCATTACCTTCTTCTCGGGATCCTTGAGATTGACCGCCCACATCTGATTGGGATTGCCGGCGCAACCTTGAGAAGTAGTCGTAAAGAGAACATCGTTCCAAAGATTCAACGAATAGTGCTTCCCGTTGGGATAACCGAACTGGAACGGTAATGCGATTTCCTCGCCGTCGGCGACATTCAACGTGTGAAGGCGGCCGTCGCCGGCCATGGTGTAGACCAGCCGCGGGCCTGACCTGTTGGGAGGAGCGATCACCGGCGTAGCCGTCAATCCCGTAGGGCACAACGGGTCGCCAGGACGTCCCCGAGTAGCCGGAGCGGGGTACTCAAAGTGCTTTTTCCAAACCAGCTTGCCTGTATCGACATCGATGGCGTAAATGTTGTCCGAACTTCCAGCGACAATGGCGATCTGCCGGGGGCCGCCGGCCGTGGTGACCTTCTCGGCGATCAGAGCGGGAAAGAGCGAGTGCATCTCCCGCGGCTGATTGTCCAGTTTCAAGCTCCACAGGACTTTCAGATTTTTCACATTGGCTTTGGTGAGGATCTTCTCGTCCCGCTGCCAGGCGTCCCTCTTCGGGTTTCCGCCGTCGGTCGGCCATTCTGCCGCCATCGCCAAACCGGCTGCGCAGATCGCAATCACGGCGAGTTTAGTCTGCATGGATCGTATCAATTGTACTGCGAATGACCAGGCGCGCGGAGATCAGAACTCCAGCCTGTCCTTTTTCGCTGTGATCGCCGCGGAATCGATTTCCGGTACTTGCAGAAGGTCTTCGATGGATTTGAACTTGCCCTTGGATTCCCGATACTGGACAATCGCGCTGGATTGTTTCTCGGAGATCCCCAGTCCCACCGCAAGCTCCTTCGCGCTGGCCTGGTTCACGTTGATTTTGGCGGCCGGGGCCGTGTTTGGGAAGTTGGCAGCCAGGTAATCGACAACTTCACCAAACTCGTCATCGGAGGCTTTCGCGCCGCGCTCGATCATGTCGGCGATCACGGCATTCCATCCATCGAGACTCTCCCGGCGGCTCATTACGATCTCCGGGCCATGACAACTTCCGCACACCTTCACGGTGGTGGCTTTGCCCGATCCTTCCGGCAGCTTCGGCTTATCGGCGCCTGGAGCGGAACGGGCCATCGAAAAAGCAATCATTCCGGCGAGGAGCGCGGCTTTTCGGCTCGAGCAGGATCGCTGGTGACCAAGTAGCATGCTCAGCTCATAGTCTACCAATGTTTGCCGCCGGCGCTGCCAACATTGCTCAGTTCGGATTCCTGATCAGCTCAATTTCCAGATCGATGGAAACTTCGTCGCTCACCGCTACTCCGCCCGTTTCCATGACCGGATTGTACAGGAATCCGAACTCTTTGCGGCTGATCTTTGTCAATCCGCTCACGCCGATCTTTTCTCTTCCCTCCGTGTCACGGATTGGCGACGTAGGTCCGTCGACTTCCAGAATTACCTGGCGGGTAATCGCGTTGATGGTCAGGTCGCCGGTCACCTTAAGCTTTCCCGGACCAGCGACAGCGATGCTCTTCGATTTGAACGTCAATACTGGGTAGCGGTTCACGTCGAAGAATTCCGGTGTCTTCAAAGCGGCGTCCCGTTTGGTCACACCCGTGTTTACCGTGCCGCAGTCGATGGTCGCTTCCACAGATGAAGCCGCGGGATTCTTTGAGTCGTACAGCACCGTGCCCTTAACGCCCCCGAGTTGCCCCCGCACCGTAGAGATCATCATGTGTCGCACGCTGAACTGAGCGCTGCTGTGAAGCGGATCGATCCGCCAGCTTACCGCCTGCGCGGTTAAGGCTGGAGAAAGAGCCCCAGTCACTCCGATAAAAATCGCGGTCGCTATCAATCGATTCTGCTTCATTTCACATGCTCGACGGTTCAGCGTTCCAAAACAATTACGCCCCAAGGGCTTCCACCTGCCTTGACTTTTTTGCTGACGGTGTTAGTGGCGAGATCCACGACAGAAATATCGTTGGAGGGCCCATTGGCCGAGAAGAGCGTCTTGCCATCCGGTGAAAGCGCAATTCCCCAGGGACGCGCCCCCACCTCCACCGAGCCGACGACTTTGTTGGTGGCGGTATCGATAGTGAACACCTGATGGCCGCGGCCGGTGCTTACGTAGAGCTTCGTGGCATCCGGCGAGAGCAGTACGGCCATCGGCTTGATGAGGCCTGGTTTGCCGAGCGGTATTGTTGCGATCATCTTTTGCTTGACGGTATCCACGACAACTACGGTTCCGTCGTTCTCGGCATTGACGTACGCTCTTGAACCGTCGGGCAAAAAGGCGACTGAGCGAGGTCTGTGCCCGACTTTAAACGTCTTGAGGACCTTACCCGTGGCCGGATCGAATACGGAAATGGTCCCCGTCTCCTCGGAAGTGACATAGACCAGCTTTCCGTCCGGAGTAACCTTGACTCCCTCAGGCTGCGCTCCCACTTTCGCCGACTTGACCACCGTGCCTGAAGCCACGTCAACGACGCTGACGGCCTCGTCATCTTCGTTAGAGATGAACAATTGAGTTCCATCTTTGCTGACATCGAAATTCTCCGGATCGGAGCCGCCCTTAATCATCCGAACGACCTTATTCTGCGCTACATCGAATACGCCAATTCCGTCCGCACTCTTGTCTGGCGGAGGAAGGGTGCTCTCGTCAACATTCGGGCCTCCGATCGGCGATCCGCTAAGAGCAACGTAAATGGTCTTTCGGTCGGGACTCGCGTGAATACCTCGGGGACGCTTGCCCAGCGGAACCGTGCCGATCACGTTGTATGTTCCGGAATCGATGATGGTCATGTCTCCAGATACCTCATTGGTGACGTAGATCCGGGGAGCCGACGATTCCTGCGGAGCCTTCGTTTCGGCCTTCTCGACTGGCGCGGGGGTTGAGCAGCCCGTCCAGAAAACGACGAGACACGCGGAAGGGAGCAGATACTTTAGATGACTCACGGACTATTCTCCTTTGAAACTGAAATCGGCTTCGATCGTGCCGGACGGTGTAACCGTGATCTTCTGTTCCTGCGACCCGAGGGCTTCCTGCCAAGCCTCGACCACGTAGTCGCCAGGCGGCACATTTCGTATCTCGAAGGCCCCATCCGCCCCCGTTACGGCGAAATAAGGATGCTCCACGACGCCGATGTACGCGCGCATCCAGCTATGGATATTGCATTTGACTCGAATCATCACTTCGGGCTTGACGAACCTGCGTGCAATCGGAGGCTCTCCGGCTCCCTGGCTATGGTTCCATTCGCGATTGATCTGAGCGAGAGGGTGGATATTGTGAGTCACCGGATCGGAGTTTGTGACTTGCAGCGTTTGGCTTGTTTGTATGCCCAGCACCCGCGGACGAAACCAGCAACCGCGCTGGTCGAGGGCGACCGGGGTTGTAGGTACTGCGAAGGTCTTTCCTTCCAGTCCCTTCTTGATGTAAATGAATACGTTGGCGAGCGTTCCATTTGGATTCACCACGACCGACTGGTCATAAGCTTTACCGGGGTGCGCCTCGACACAGGCTGGATCCCCGCTCATATCGATGGGCTTACGGGCGGGCTTCCTTCCCGTAAATCGGATGGTCCCCTTAAGCACCCCCGCCGTACCCGGATCGACTTTAAAGTATGCGGGCACGGATTCCTGCTGCTTCGATGCGGTCTGCAGCTCCTTCTTCCCCGTTCCCGAGCAACCGCAAAGAATGCTGATCAGGCAGAAGAGACTCAGGAAAGCGCTTCGTCTCGAATCCGGGCCGGAAAAGGGGGCACCCTCGCGGTGATCCCCGGAACATCGCTCCGATCGAAGTAGGCCATGATTTTCGGTCAGCGGCATGCTATCGATGACATAGTGTAACTGGTAATCCTCGGCCCCGGCGTGCCGCGTCGATGGTTCCGCGTCATTTCCTGGAGACTGCCGTGGGCGATTGTTGCTGCCGCGTGCGGGCTCGGGGCGGCCAACGGCGCACATGGTAGTTGTCGCGGTTCCTAATCCCAGCCTCACTCCCGGCGCCACCGTGCTTGTAAGCCGGGGAGAAGTATGCAAGGCGTCAAACACCAAGAAGCGCTTACGAACTCGACTACCTGATTACACCCGCGCTGGGAGGGGCGGACGACATTCGTAATTTGTGGCCGCAGTCCTATACGGCAACAGTTTGGAATGCGCACGTAAAAGACGCGTTGGAAGATCGCCTGCGCGACCTGGTCTGCGATGGACAGCTTGATCTGGCGACAGCCCAACGCGAAATCGCAGCGAATTGGGTCGAAGCCTACAAGAAGTACTTTCATACGGATCGACCGCTGAGCAGGTTCGCCGAGGACCGGTTCCGTGAATGAGCGCCACGCCGCGAAATTGAGAATTGTTTATACAAAACCCTGAACAGAAGGTCCTGAAACGGAATGTTTGTATATGGGAGATTTGGAATTCAGGCGACGGCACGGGCCTGGACGATACCTATGCACTGCCGCGGCTCTCCTGTTTGTGGCTCTGACATTGAAGGGCCAGAGTCCAGCGGGCGAGATCCGCGTGCAAGTCAAGGACCCTTCCGGCGCGGCGATGGAAGCCTCGGGAAAGTTGCAGAGCCTCGCGCCGGGAGTGCAACGCAACTTTCAGACGGATGCGCAAGGCAAGTATACCGTTGGAGGTTTACCCTATGGCCGCTACCGGCTGGAGATTTTCAAAGCCGGATTTGCCAGCCAGTCTGCACTGATCGACGTGCAGTCCGGAACCCCCATTTCACGCACCGTCACGATGGCGCTGGGCGTTCAGTCTTCCAGAGTGGATGTGGTTGCGACGACGCCGCTTGCCGGAACGGATCTCGCGACCGACCAGATCGCGGGCCCCGTCCAGACGGCCACAGCGGCCGATATCGAAAACAGCGGCGCGCTCGAGATTGGGGATTTCATGAACCGGCGCCTGAATGGCGTGTATCTCAACGAAATGCAGGGCAACCCTTTCCAGCCCGATGTGAATTTCCGCGGCTACACCGCTTCGCCGCTGCTCGGCACGCCTGAGGGTATCTCGGTTTATCTGGACGGCGTGCGGCAAAATCAGCCGTTTGGCGACGTGGTGAGCTGGGACCTGATCCCTAAAATCGCGATCTCCGAGATGACGCTGGTGCCCGGATCGGACCCTCTGTTCGGGCTGAACACGCTGGGCGGCGCGCTGTCCGCCCAGACCAAAAATGGCGTAAGCAATCCGGGTCTCGAGGGCGCATTGACGTATGGCAGCAGCGGGCGAAAGGCGGTTGAGGCGGAATATGGCGGTGGCAAGGCGACGGGGTTCAACTGGTTTATTGCCGGGAACATATTCCACGAATCGGGTTGGCGCTTCGACTCGCCTTCCGACGTCCGCCAAGGATTTCTCCGGCTCGGCTGGCGCACCGATAAGACCGATCTCGCGTTCACTGTGTCTTACGCTTACAACACTCTGATCGGCAATGGGCTACAGGATTATCGCCTGCTCGAAAGTGACTATTCCAGCGTCTATTCCATCCCCGACAGCACCTCCAACCGCTCTCCATCTTTCAATTTCATCGCCCAGCACGACTTCAGCGACAGGCTGAGGTTTTCCGGCAATGGCTGGTACCGCAACATCCGCACCTACGCCATCGACGCGAATCTCAACGACGATGCGAGCGGCCAGTTGATCTATCAGCCCACCCCACAGGAACAGGCGGTCCTCAGCTCGGCGGGTTATACCGGTTTCCAGGCGAGTGGCGCCAATATCACGAACACACCGTTTCCGAAGTGGGCCTGCCTGGCGGAAGCGCTGCAGTTGGGCGACCCGGACCAGACCTGCGATGGCGTTAACATCTACTCGACCGAAGTGCAGAACGAGTACGGAGCTTCCGGGCAACTGACCTGGATCACCTCGCCTACGATCGGGCGTAACCAGTTCGCCGCCGGAGCAAGCGTGGACCGCGGCACCGTGAACTACACACAGACCACGGATTACGCATATGTCAATCCCAACTATACTCTCACCAGCGTCCCGGCGTGGCAGGACGGATCGACCAGCGTGGATGGCTCGCCCATCAATTCAGCGGTCAGCCTGCACGGCGTCACTCCCAACTGGAGCCTCTATTTCACCGACACGCTCACTTTTGCGAAAACCGTGAATGTGACGATCTCCGGGCGCTACAACCGGTTTACGGTCGACAATTTCGACCGGCTCAACCCCATTCCAGGACCGGGCTCGCTCGATGGCGACTATGTGTTTCAGCGATTCAACCCCGCCATCGGGATTACCTGGAGCCCGTTCTCCACCGTGAACGCCTACGCGAGATACTCCCAGGGCAGCCGCGCACCGACAGCCATTGAACTCGGTTGCGCCGATGCCAGCGCCCCCTGCAGCCTGCCCAATTCGCTGTCCTCCGACCCGCCGCTTCAGCAGGTGGTTACGGACACATGGGAAGCCGGCCTGCGCGGGAAACCGGAAGTTTCGTTCCTCCACAACCTGAACTGGAACGTAGGGGCGTTCCGGGCTGAGAACCGCAACGATATCCTTTTCATCGCAGCCCCGCAGACCGGCACCGGTTATTTCCAGAACTTCGCCAAGACGCTCCGGGAGGGATTCGATGCGGATCTCAATGGGCGCATCGGGCACGTCACCTGGGGCCTGGATTGGACGTTTCTATCGGCCACCTACCAGAGCACCGAGACCCTGGATGGCTCGGCAAATAACACCAACAGCTTCGCAATGCAGGGATATCCGGGACTCGATGGCACCATCACCGTCCAGCCAGGAGATCGAATTCCGCTGATTCCAAAGCAAAGCGGGAAGGCTTATGCGGCCTTCCGGGCTACTTCGAAACTCGTGTTCGACTTCAACGAGGTGGTTGTATCGAGTTCGTACGCTCGCGGGAACGAGAACAATGCGTACACGGCCGATGGCGTCTACTATCTCGGGCCGGGCGTTTCACCGGGTTATGCGATCACCAACTTCCGCGCCCACTACGACCTGGCTAAACGGTTCCAACTCGCCCTCCAGATCGATAACCTTTTCAACCACGAATACTACACGGCGGCATGGGTGTCGAACACGGCATTGACTGCCAAGGGCGCGATCCAGTCCCTGCCCTTCCCGGTCTA
>Ga0302325_10029447_pt1 | contig 11345 bp, 8 predicted proteins | sample Palsa_T0_2_FD_201948 | JGI IMG/M metagenome (GOLD analysis project Ga0302325, IMG submission 201948) | Peat permafrost microbial communities from Stordalen Mire near Abisko, Sweden - Palsa_T0_2 | ecosystem: Environmental > Terrestrial > Soil > Palsa > Peat permafrost | place: Sweden: Abisko...
GATCGGGATCGCGTCGACGGGGATCTTCACCTTCGCCTACCTGGCCACCGCGAGCCATGTGCTGTCTCAGAACGCCTACGGCCGAGTGTCGCTCCTCTGGGCCGTCATGTTCGTGATCTTGTCGGTCATCTACCGGCCCATCGAACAGCTGCTCTCGCGCACGATCGCCGACCGCCGGGCTCGGGGGCTGCACGGTCATCCGCTGACCATTCCGGCGCTGATTCAGCTGTCGTTCGCGCTGCTGTTCCTGGCCGCAGCGCTGTCGCTGAAAACCGAGATCGAGCAGAAGCTGTTCGATGGCTCGAGCGCGCTGTACTGGATCCTGGTCGTGGGGGTGCTCGCCTACGCGGCGAGCTACTTCGCGCGCGGTTGGCTCGCCGGTCACCAGCGCTTCGCGCTCTACGGGGGGCTCGTGTTCCTGGAGTCGACCTCGCGCTTCCTGTTCGCGCTGGCGGTGGCGGTCGGGATCGCCTCAGGCCAGGATGCAGTCGCGCTCGGCATGGCCGTGGCCCCGTTCGCGTCGTTGTGCGTGATCCCATTCGCATTCTCCCGGGTCCGGGTCCGCGGTATGTCTGGGGTCCCGGCTGCCGATGCGGCGCTGGAAGCGGGTCCGGTCAGCGCCCAACTCGAGGAGGCGAGCAGCGACCTCTCGCTCAAGCACAACACCGGTTTCGCGGTCTCGGTGGTCGGGATCATGCTCGCCGAGCAGACGCTGATGAACGCCGCGGTGCTGATCGTCAGCGCCGACTCCGGGCACGCGCTCGCCGGCTTCGTGTTCGACGTGCTGCTGATCGTCCGCGCCCCCCTGCAGCTGTTCCAAGCCATCCAGACCTCGATCCTGCCTCACCTGGCCGGACTGCAGGCACGTGAGAGCCCGGACGAGTTCCGCCGCGCGATTCGCCTCACCATCCGCGCCATCGCCGCATTTGCCGGAGCCGTGGCGCTCGGGTTGCTATTGATCGGACCGGCTGTGATGACCGCGGTGCTGGGCGACAAGGGCTTTCACTACGGCAGGGTGGGGCTCGCGGTGGTGGGTCTCGGCATGGGATTGCACCTCGTCTCCGGGACGCTCAACCAGGCGGCGCTGGCCCGCGGACGGGCACGCATCTCAGCGGTCGCGTGGCTCGCGGCGGCGACGCTGTTCGTCGCGTTCGTGGCGGCGCCGACGATCAGCGACGTCGTGACGCGCGTCGAGGTGGGCTACTTCATCGCCACGGCGGTGTTGTGCACGCTGCTGTGGGGCATCTACCGCCGCCCGCCACGCGTTGCGCCAATCCGCCCCGCGACCAGCGACTGAGGCGCTCACACCGCCCTCACCGCGAACTTCGCCGTTTGGCGTCGACCCCTCGGACCCCAAACGCCAAGTTGGGGCGAAGGGTGGGCGTCATGTTGCCCTCCGGTTAGCTCGTGGTCAGCGCCTTGCAGGTGGGGTCCTTGGCCGCCGCCGCGTCCAGCTCAGCGTTCTTCGGCGTCAGGGTCCCGATGCTCGAGAGCGACTGCTTGAACTGATCCGAGACGCCGGACGTCGCCGCCTGGTACTCGCCGGCGTTGTTGGTAGGAATCTGCCGAGCTCGTGCCGCCGCCTGCGCCAGGCTGGCGCCGGCGCGGGTGAACGCCCCCTGCAGGCTTGTCGCGATCGCGCTTCCGTTATTGACGTTGGGCACGCCCGCGGCCTTCAGCCCCGCCGCCGCCTGGCGGGTCGCCGCGACGAGCGCATTGAGGAAGACCACGTACTGCTGCTTGCCCTCCACCAGCGACTTGGCGGAGTTGCTGGCGGTGTGCAGCTGACTCCCGGCGCTCTCGACATCGGTCTTCCAGGTCGTGAGCGTGCCGCAGATCGACGTCACGTAGGTGGCGGCGCCGACGCCCGACTGGCCTCCACCACACCCCACGAGCGCCAGCGTGCAGACGACGAGCGCACGCGGCGTCCACCGGACGCGCGTCACACCGCCCCCGCCGCAGCGGCGATCGCGGCGTAGGCGGCCGCCGGATCTTTGGTGCCGAACACGGCCGACCCGGTCACTAGCAGGTTCGCTCCGGCCTGCGCCGCGGGACCGGCGGTGTCCCCGTGGATACCGCCGTCGACCTCCAGCGCAATGCCGTCGGGAAGTGCGTCACGCATGCGGGTGAGCTTCCCCAGCGAAGCGGGAATGAAACTCTGAGCCCCCCAGCCCGGATCCACGCTCATGCAGAGCGCCAGGTCGAGCACCTCCGGCGCCACCTCGGCGAGATAGTCAGCCCGGGTGCCGGGGTTAACGGCGGCACCGGCGGTGCAGCCTGCGGCGCGGATCGTGGCCAGCGTGTAGTGCAGGTGCGGAGTCGCCTCGACGTGGATCGTGATGCTGTCGGCTCCGGCGCGGGCGATCTCGTCCACCTGACGCTCGGGGCGGTCGACCATCATGTGGACGTCGAGAATCCCGCCCGCGCCGTGCACCTGGTCGGCCAGCGCCCCGACGATCACCGCGCCGAACGTGATCGGTGGCACGAAGTGACCGTCCATCACGTCGACGTGGATCACCCGTGCGCCCGCGGCGAGCACTTCGCCCACCTGCGAGCCGAGCCGGGCGAAGTCGGCCGAAAGAATCGACGGCGCCACCCGCCGCTCTCCGAGCAGCTTCATCTCGCACCCCCGTCCACCGCGCTCGTAGCGCTCAAACGCCTGGCCGCCGCGCTCGCACCGCCCGTACCCCCGTCCACCGCGCTCACACCGCCCCTACGCCTATCCACCGGACTCATCTGCCCGTGCCCCGGTCCACCGCGCTCACACGGCCCGGAGCATGGTGCCGCCGCAGTGGTTGCACGACATCACCGCCGTGCTCGACATGCGTACGATCGTGGAGTGCTCGCCACAGTCTGGGCACACCGAGGTGAGCTCGTATCGCTGGAGGCAGTAGACACAGCGGTAGCGCCCCGGCGCCGCGGTCGGCCGCAACCACGGTTCACCACAACCCGGGCACTCAGGACCAAGCTTGGTCGATGGATCAGTCATGCACCGACGTAGGTTAACGGGCTCTCGGCGGCTCACCGTCGACGCAGCGCAGCGATGAAGAACCCGTCGGTGTGCTCTCGGTGCGGCATCAGCCGGAGGTAGGGCCCCGGCCGCTGGGTTTCGCACTGGTTCCCGAGATCGTCGGCGCAGAACTCCTGGTGCTCGCGGAGGAAGCCTTCGATCACCCCCTCGCTCTCGACGCGCGAGATCGTGCAGACCGAGTACACGAGCACCCCGCCCGAGGCCAGCGCCATCGCCGCGGCGCGGAGGATCCTGCCCTGGAGCGCGGCCACCTCGGCGATCCGAGCCGGACTGGTGCGCCACCGCAGGTCTGGGCGCGACTGCAGCGTCCCGAGCCCGCTGCACGGTGGATCGACGAGCACCCGGTCATAACCCTCCTGGACTCCGCGCTCGCGGCGGGCCGCCCGGAGAGCCTCGAGCGCCACGTCGACGGTCGCGGCGTCGCCGACCCGGACGCGGGCGCACCCGACGTGCATCCGGGCGATCGTCCGCGCCAGGGCGTCAGCCCGGCCCTGATGACGCTCGACCGCGATCAGCCGCCCCTCGCCGTGCATCAGTGCGCCCAGATGGGTTGTCTTGGCGCCGGGGGCGGCGCACAGGTCGAGCACTCGCTCCCCGGGGCGGGGGTCGACCAGGCGGGCGACGAGCATCGAGCCTCGCGATTGAGGCATGATCGCGCCACCGGCCCAAAGCTCTGATCCGTGGGCGTCGAACGGCTGATCGAGGATGATGCCCTCCGGGAGCCCCGGCGCCGGGCGGGCCGCAACCGGCAGCCCGGCCAGGACAGCGTCGCGCTCGGCAACCAGTGTGTTGACCCGGAGCGCGGACTCGGCCGGCTCGTTGATGCGGCGCAACAGGGCCCGGCTCTGATCGGCTCCGAGCTCGGTCCACCACAGCTCGGCCAGCCACACGGGCACTGAATGCAGGACCGCGGCCGCGGCCGCAGTGTGGTCGTCAAGCTCGGCGAGGATCCCGCGGCCCTCTCGCACCGCCCGGCGCAGCACCGCGTTAACCAGCCCTTCGCCGCCTCGCTGGGCGCCCTTGGCCAGCTCGACGCTCTCGTTGACGGCGGCGTGTTCGGCCACGCCGTCGAGCACCAGGAGTTGAAACAGCCCGAGGCGCAACGCCGCCAGCACGGGTGGATCCAGGTCACGCAGGGGCCGGCTCGACAGCCGACCGGCGACATGATCGAGCGTCGCTCGCCGTTGCACGGTGCCGTACGCGAGCGTCATCGCCAGCGCCCGGTCGCGCGGCAGCAGGTCAGCGGCCTCAGCGGTGAAAGCGCGGTCGGCGTACGCAGCGTGCTCGAACACGCGGCGGATGACCGCAAACGCGCACACGCGGGCCGGCGATACGGCGCCGGCGCCAGCGGCCGGCTTGGCGCGAGCGGCCCGCCCCGAGCGCGCGGCGGGTGTGGAGCGCCCGACCGGAGTCATGGTCAGCCCCGACGCCCCCGCAGGAAGTCCTCTGCGGCCATCGGCCGGCCCCCGGCGGGCTGAACGACGACGAGCTCGAGCGACCCCTGCGTGCAGCCGAGCACCGGGCGCGGGCCCGCCAACGAGACGACGCCGACCGGCGGCCCGTCCCCGGACAGGACCCGGGCCTGACTGACCCCGAGCCAGCTTCCGTCCGTGAGCTCGACGCGCGCGCCGACGTGGGGCGTCAGCGCGCGCACCACCCGCTCGAGCTCGGCCGCGGGCCGGTGGGGATCGAGTCTGCGGTCCTCCGGCATGATCTTCTCGGCGTACGTGGCGAGCGATTCGTCTTGCTCAACGCACGGCGGCGAGGTGTCCAGCGCCCGGACCAGGAGCTCGCCCCCGAGCGCCTGAAGCCGCGCGGCAACGGTGCCGTAGGTGTCCTGGGGCGAGATCGGCTCGGTGGCCTGGAGGCAGACTGGACCGCTGTCGAGCCCGGCGGTCAAACGCATGATCGAGACACCGGTGTGATCGTCGCCGGCCATGATCGCACGCTCGATTGGCGCGGCGCCTCGCCAGCGCGGCAGCAGCGAGGGGTGCAGGTTGAGCAGCAGGTGCTCGGAGAGCAGCGGCTCCTTGACCAGCGCACCGAACGCGCACACGCAGATCGCGTCCGGCGCGATCTCGCTCACTCGCGCGCGGGTCGGCTCGTCGTTGACTGACGCCGGTTGGCTGAGCTCGATTCCCAGCTCGCCGGCGGCCTGCGCGACCGGGGGAGCGGCCAGGCGGCGTCCGCGCCCCTGCGGGCGGTCCGGACGGGTGATGACCAACTCGGGACGGTGGGGAGAGACAGCCAGGCGGCGCAGGACGGCAGCCGCGAACTCCGAGGTGCCGAGGTAGACGGTCCGCACGCAGCTCGGGCGGTCAGGCGGCCGGCTGAGCCTCACGCAGCGCGCGCATGGCTTCCTTGCGCTGCTGGCGTGAGATGCGCTCCAGGATCAGCACGCCGTTCAGATGATCGATCTCGTGCTGGATGACGCGCGCCTCGAGCCCTGAGGCCTCGATCATGATCGGCTCGCCGTACTCGTTGCTGGCCCGGACGCGAACGTGGATCGGGCGCTCGACGTCGACGTGGACATCCGGCAGGCTGAGGCAGCCCTCCTCCATGATCTCCTCGTCATCGCCGACCCATTCGAGCTCTGGGTTGACCAGCGCGGCCGTCACGGCATCTGGCTGGACGCGGTAGACGAATACCCGATTGAGCACGCCCACCTGGGTGGCGGCGAGGCCGACGCCGAGCGCATCGTTCATCAGTTGGCCCATCCGCATGATCTCCTCGCGGAGCGCGTCGTCGAACCGATCCACTGGGCGCGCGCGGGTGCGCAGCACCGGATCGCCGAACTTGCGCACATGGGCCAGCGCCGCCGCCCGTCGGGCCGCGACCTCCGGATCGAGCTCGGGCTCCTCGAGCTCCGGGTCATCGAGCTCCGGCTCCTCGGGGTCCAGCTCGTCAGGATCGCGCTCGCGTTCCTCAGCCTCGGGCATGGCGCCGGTGGAGGGCTCGGGGGACGCCTGGGTGTCGAGCGAAGCTTCGTCGGTTGCCTGATCAGCCACGAAGGCCAGTCTAGAGATGGCGCTCGCTCTGAGCCCGAAGGCGGGCGCACGGCCCTACTGCGGGTCGACGTCCACGCTGACGTTGACGCCGCGCTTGGCCGCTGCCGGCGCGATCCGATCGACCGCCTCCCCCACCGCTGAGATCGCGGTCCCCCGGTTTGTGGCCTTGACCACGATCTGCCAGCGCGACCGTCCGCGCAGGCGAAACAGCGGCGCCGGTCCGAGGACGGCGGCGTCGGGCGGCGCGATCTGGGCCCGCAGCGCTGTCGCAGCCGATCGTGCCTCCGCCTCCTCGACGGCCGAGCAGACCACCCGGATCAACGACGCGTAGGGCGGATAGCGCAGCGCCTCGCGCCGCCTCAGCTCATCGGCGATGAAGCCGTCGGAGTCGTGGCGGCTGGCGAAGCCGATCGAGCGCGCGTCGGGAGCCAGGGTCTGCACGAGCACACGGCCGCCCACCTCCCCGCGTCCGGTGCGTCCCGCGAGCTGGGTGACGAGGGCAAATGTCCGCTCCTCGGCGCGAAAGTCGGGAAACCGAAGCGTTTGGTCGGCGTCGATCACCACACCGAGCGAGACATCCGGGAAATCGTGGCCCTTGGCCACCATCTGCGTCCCCACGAGCACACCCGACGGTGCCGACTCAAAGCGCTGCAGCGTCTCGGCGCGGTCATTGAACGCGGCCGCGTCGCCATCCAGCCGGAAGATGGGAAAGTCTGCGTCACCGAGCGCCTCGCGCAGTTCGTGCTCGACGCGCTCGGTTCCGGCCCCGTGGCGGGCCACCGACACCGAAGCGCAGGAACCGCAGCGGCTCGGCACCGGCTCCCGGTGCCCGCAGTGGTGACAGGCGACAAAGCTCGCGTTGCGGTGGAGCACGAGCGCGACGTCGCAGTTGGGGCAGACCCAGACGTGGCCGCAGGCATGGCAGGAGAGGAAGTTCGACCAGCCGCGCCGGTTGAGCAGCACGATCGCCTTGCCACCGCCCCGCCGCAGGTCGGCCAGGGCCATCCGGCTCTGCGGGTGCAGCGGATGGTGCAGGCCGCGCATGTCCAGCACCTCCACGGCAGGCATCGGGCGGTGATCGATCCGGCGGGGCAGGGTCAGTCGGGTCATCGCGAGCACGCTTTCCGGCCGCGGCGTGGCGCTGCCGATGAGCAGCACGGCTCCCTCCTGCCGCGTCCGGCGCTCGGCCACGCCGCGAGCGTCGTAGCGGGGGTCTCCTTCGTGCTTGTATGAGCTTTCGTGCTCCTCGTCGACGACGATCAGGCCGAGATCCGAGACGGGGGCGAACACGGCGGAGCGCGGACCGACGCAGACCCGCGCTTCGCCGCTGCGCAGCCGTAGCCATTCGTCGTGGCGCTCGCCCGGGGCCATCGCCGAGTGCAGAACCGCCACCACGTCGCCAAAGCGCGCTTCGAAGCGCCCCAGGGTCTGGGGCGTGAGCGCGATCTCCGGCACCAACACGATCGCGCCGCGCCCGGCCGCGAGGGTGGCGGCGACCGCGCGCAGGTAGATCTCAGTCTTGCCCGAACCGGTCACGCCGTAGAGCAGGAATCCGGGGGTCCCTCGGTCGCGAGCAGCGCCCACCGCCGCGAGCACCGGATCAAGCACGCGTTGCTGATCGGGCGTGAGCGGTGGCGGCGTCACCGTGGCCGACCCGACCGCATGATGCACGGGACGGCGTCGCCGGATCTGGCGCGCCAGCGCGACCAGACCCCGGGCCTGAAGACGGCGCAGGCCCGGGGTTCCGAGCTCGGCGGCGACCGTCGTGCCGTTCTGGTCCAGCCGCTGCAGCGTCGCCCGCTGGCGCTCGGTCAGGCGCGTTCCGTTGCCTAACGCTCCACGACCTGCTTCGGTCAACTCGGCGACGAGCAGCTGCCTGGCCTGCGTCCCGGCGGTTGCGCCGGGGGCCAGCACGAGACCGAGCGCCCGGGCGGACGTCGAGCAGTACTCCTCAGCCATCCAGCCGGCCAGCGCCACCAGCTCCGGGGGGATGCTCGACGGGAGCACGGCCTCGGGCTCGGCCAGCCGCTCCGGAGCCACGTCGGAGCGCTCGGCCAGGCCGACGACGACGCCGAGCGCGCGCCGCCCCCCGAACGGGATGCGCAACAGTGACCCGACCGCGACCTCGCCCTGGTCGAGCCTCAACCGGTAATCGAATGTCCCCCGCACCGCGCGCGTCCGCATCAGCGGGTGGACACGGGCGATCACCGATGCCGCACCATCGGGCGACCGAGGGGCTGATTGTGGTTCGTCCACGGGCTGAGGCTAGAGCCCGGCGAGGATGGCAGCTCAGCCTTCGGCGCGCGGCCCGCGGCCTGCACCCGCCCCTCTCCGGGCGCGAGGATGGCAGTTGAGCGACTGGCCCCTGGACGCCCCCCGGCCGGCCGACCAGGACGGCGCCAGCGGCCGCGTTACGCTCAGTGGCTGTGGATCCCGAGCCTGGCGAGGAGGTCTTCTTTCACGGCCACCCGTCGTGGCGATCGCTGGCGTTGTTCTATGCCAAGGGGCTGGTGGCGAGCCTGCTGATTGGGATCGTGGCCGGCACCGCGAGCGCGATCGCGGACCGCACCGTCCAGACTGGATGGGTCATCGCGGTGGTGCTGGTGGTGTTCGTGGTGCTCATCCTCGCCGGTCAGATCAAGCGTGTGCAGACCACGTACACGATCACCAATCAGCGGCTGACGATCGAGACCGGACTGCTGACGCGCGAGCTGCACGAGACCCGGCTCGAGCGCGTGCAGAACGTCAACTCCCATCAAACACTGTCGCAACGGATGCTCCGGTTTGGCTCAGTGGACTTCGATACCGCCGCGGGAGCCGAGTACAACTTCTCGTTCGGAGGCGTCAGCCACCCGCGCCAGATCGTGCGCACGGTCGACCGGGCGCTCCGGGAGCTACGGGCCGACCAGAACCCCCAGACCGACGCGAGCGTCTAGAGGTCCAGCCAGCTGCGATCCGGACCCGGTGCGGAGAGGCTCTACGCCTCGACGATGGCGGTGTCCAGCCCGGCGGCGGCGCGCAGAGTGTCGGCCTTGTCGGTTCGCTCCCAGGTGAAGTCGTGGTCGCTGCGGCCAAAGTGACCGTAGGCGGCGGTCTTCTGGTAGATCGGTCGGTGCAGGTTGAGGTACTGGCGAAACGCGCCCGGGCGCAGGTCGAAGTGCTCGCTGATCAGCTCGAGGATCCGACCGCGGCCGACCTTCTCGGTCCCGAACGTCTCGACCATCACCGACACAGGCCGCGCCACCCCGATCGCGTAGGCAACCTGAACCTCCGCCCGGTCCGCGAGCCCTCCCGCGACCACGTTCTTGGCGACGTACCGAGCCGCGTAGGCCGCCGACCGGTCGACCTTGGAGGGGTCCTTGCCCGAAAACGCCCCGCCACCGTGACGGGCCATCCCGCCATACGTGTCAACGATGATCTTCCGGCCGGTCAGCCCGCAATCACCCATCGGGCCGCCGATCACGAACCGGCCGGTCGGATTCACCAGCAAGTTCTTACGCAGCTTCCGCGCGTCGTACAGGTCAGCCGGCAGCACCGGCACGATCACGTGCTCCCACAGATCGTCCTTGATCAGTGCCTCGGCACCTTCGCGATGCTGAGTCGAGATCAACAACTTCTCGATCTCCACTGGCCGACCATCGACATACCGCACTGTCACCTGCGTCTTACCGTCCGGGCGCAGATACGGCACGGTCTCCGCCTTGCGCACATCGGCCAGGCGCTTGGCCAGCTTGTGCGCCAACGCAATCGGCAGCGGCATCAACTCATCGGTTTCGTTGCTGGCATAGCCAAACATCATTCCCTGATCACCGGCACCGGCGAGATCAAGCTCGTCGTCGTCACCGGGATCGGTGCGCGCTTCGTAGGCCTGATTAACCCCCTGTGCGATGTCCGGCGATTGCTTGTCAATCGTGTTGATCACGGCACACGTATGACAATCGAATCCAAACGCGGCATCCGTGTAGCCAATCCGGCGCACGGTCTCCCGCACGACGGCGGGAATATCCACATACGTGTCAGTAGTGATCTCTCCTGAAACCACGACCAGTCCTGTGTTCACCAGCGTCTCACACGCCACCCGTCCCAACGGATCGTCACGCAAGACGGCATCCAGGACGCCATCAGAAATCTGATCGGCCATCTTGTCCGGATGCCCCTCGGTAACGGACTCGGACGTAAACAAAAATTCATTTTCAGAAAAGGTAGTCATGGGATCTGGAGTGGCAGCTCCGCGGTCGAATCGGCTGGGTTGAGGTCGAGCAAGAGTAGCGGGGTCAGTCGCTGCGGGCGCGTGCCATCACGCGGCCTCCCCGCGAGCGCCAACCGACCGCCGCTCGCTCCGCTCCACGAAATCGATGATCACGGGAACGCCTTCGAGCCGATAGCGCTCGCGCAGACGGTTCTCCAGGAAGTAGGCGTAGTCGCGCGTCACCCGAGTGCGGGAGTTGACCTGAATCGAGAATCGGGGCGGGCGCTCAGCGGTCTGAGTCATGAACAGCAGCCTCAGCCGGTGGCCCGACACGCGCCCTCCGCGCGCGGTCCCGGCCGGGGGCTGGCGAGCGGCCACGACTTCGGACAGGAAGCGATTCAGCTGGGGCGTGGGAATGCGAGTCCGGCTGCGATCCGCGAGCCCGATCGTCTCGACCAGCAGTCGCTGGGCGTGCCGGCCCGTCAGGGCGCTGGCCGTCAGGACCCGGGGGCGCAGACGCAGCTTCTGATGCGCCCGCGCGCGCTCGTAGTCGAGGTCGACATCCTCGGCCAGATCCCACTTGTTCAACACCAGCGCGGTGGCGCAGCCGCTCTTCATCGCCAGCTCGGCGATCCGCAGATCCTGGGTGGTGATCCCCTCCGTCGCGTCGCACACGACCAATGCCACGTCGGCGCGCTCGGCGGCGCGGCGCGAGCGCAGGGCGGTGTAGTACTCGATCGACTCCCCCACCTTGGCCGCGCGGCGCAGCCCGGCGGTGTCGATCAGGATCAACTCGCGGCCCTCAAACGTCACCGGCATGTCGATCGCGTCCCGGGTCGTCCCGGCAATCGGGGACACGATCACCCGCTCGCTGCCCAGGAAGCGGTTCACCAGCGAGGATTTGCCGACGTTGGGGCGTCCGATCACCGCCAGCCGGACGGCATCATCGTCTGCAGGGTCATCCTCGGCCTCGGGGGCCAGCGCGACGATCCGATCGAGCAGATCTCCCGTGCCCAAGCCCTGAGCGGCCGAGACCGCGATCGGCTCGCCCAAACCCAGGGCGTAGAACTCGGCGGCGAGCGGAAGATCGCCCACCGAGTCGATCTTGTTGGCCGCG
>Ga0302325_10029448_pt1 | contig 11345 bp, 8 predicted proteins | sample Palsa_T0_2_FD_201948 | JGI IMG/M metagenome (GOLD analysis project Ga0302325, IMG submission 201948) | Peat permafrost microbial communities from Stordalen Mire near Abisko, Sweden - Palsa_T0_2 | ecosystem: Environmental > Terrestrial > Soil > Palsa > Peat permafrost | place: Sweden: Abisko...
CGACGACTCGAACAACACCGACTGCAACGCCTCCGCCCTGCCCTTCGCCGTCGGGACCCCGGTCACCTTCACCGCGACTGGCAACGCCACCGGCGCGGACCCGGCGAGCCCCACCTCCTACGCCTACCAGCTCAACGGCGGCAGCCCGGTCACCGTCGCCGCCGCCAGCGGCTCCCCCTACACGGGCGACATCACGATCACCCCGACACAGGTCACCAACGTGCTGACCGTCGTCGCGATCGCGGCCGGAGACGCGGTCGGGGGGACCTACACCTGCTGGATCACGGCAACCGCCCCGACGGTGGCCGCCGATCAGGACCTGACCGGCGACGGCGTCCAGGACCTGCTCACGGTCGGCAGCGGCACCACCGGCAGCGCGCCGGGCCTGTGGCTCGCCGACGGCAAGGACGCCGGCTCCGTGAGCGGCGCGCAGTTCGACGGCACGGTCGCGACCAACGCCACCGACATCGCCCCCTACGGGCCGCAAGGCCTCGGCGCGTCGCAGAGCAGCGCCAACGGCGGCACCCCGGACACCTGGGACGGGCTGAAGGCCTTCACCGGGCAGTTCGAGGGCGCGGGCTTCAACGACATCGAGGCCTACCAGCCCGGCACCAACGTGGCCTACTACCTCCAGGGCCAGGGCGACGGCTCCGTCGCCGCCAGCCAGGACACCAACCTGGACGACGTGTTCGACAGCACCCCGTACACCGACTCCTCCGGCGACCAGGCCACCGACTACCCCGACCAGCTGGTCAACGCCTACGACATCTCCGACCTGGGCAACAGCAGCCCGATCTCGGCCTACCCGGACCAGATGGGCGTCTTCACCGACCCCGCCCTCGGCAGCTACCTGGCCTACTTCCAGAACAACGACGGCGACAACACCTTCGACGCCTCCAACGGCGTCCCGTGGATGCTGACCAACGACACCCCCGACGGCACGATGGACTGGAGCAACTGGACCATCACGACCGACCAGCCGGCCGGCGCCGCCGACCCGGACATGTACCTGTGGGACCAGTCCACCGGGGCCCTGTGGCTCTGGCAGCTCACCGGCCTGTCCGGCCAGTCCGCCAGCTGCGGCGCGAACTACCTTGCCTCCCCGATCACCTACACCAACTGCACCGCCACCCTGAACGTCACCGCCACCAACCTCGGCGCCGACACCACCGCCGGCAGCTGGAACGACGGCACCTCCCTGACCACCCTGCAAGCCGCCGACATCACCGGCAACCCGGGCGTCATCGCCGTCACCAGCACCGGCCAGGTCCAATCCTGGGAGCTCACCGGCTCCACCTTCGCCCAGGTCAACGCCACCGGCAGCGCCCAGACCCTGCAGACCGCCGACCACACCTGGCTCCTCAACAACGCCTCAACCGGCGCCGCGGCCACCGCCGCCGACACCCCCGGCGCGAACGCCAGCGGGCCCGAGACCGAGTACGACCTCAGCCAGGGCACGACCTCCGAGCAGCCCACGTGGACCACCGGCGACCTGTTCAGCCCGGACCTCAGCTTCAACGGCACCAGCGACTACATGAACACCGCCGCCGCGGCGGGAGTCACCCCGAGTGACAACTTCACGATCTCGGCCTGGGTCAACCCGTCCGCCCTCGGTGGCACCATCCTTGACCAGAACGGGCCGACCTCCTACTCCACGTTCAAGGTCGGGTCCACCACCACCGGCACCTGGTACCTGTCGGTGTTCACCAGCGGGACCAGCTACGACACCGTGGACGCCGGCACCGCCAGGACCGGGCTGTGGACGAACCTCGTGGTCACCTTCAACGCCTCCACCGACCTGTACAAGCTCTACGCCAACGGGATTGAGATCGGCGAGATCTACGACACCTCCCCGCCGACCTCGGGCGGCCGCTTCGGCATCGGCTCTCAGCAGGTCAACGGCGCCGCGACCAGCTTCTACGCCGGGCAGATGGCCGACGTGCAGATGTGGGACTCCCTCGCGGTTCCCGTCCAGACGACCGCGCCGGCCAGCGCGTTCGTCCCGATCGACCCCGAGCGCCTCATGGACACCGAATCCGCCTACAAGGTCGGCGCGGTGACCGGGCCGGTCGCAGCAGGGGCCACCATCACCGTGCCGATCGCCGATGAGGGCGATACCACCGGCGCGCCGTTCAGCGACCCCGACATCACCGCCGTCGCCGTCGCGATCACCGTGGTCTCCCCGGCCGGCGGCGGTTTCCTGACTGTCTTCGCTGACGGCTCGGACCGGCCCGACACGTCGACGATGAACTACGTCACCAGCGTGAACATCACCGAAGACGAGATCATCCCCGTCGGCCCCGACGGCAAGATCGCCATCAACGTCAACGGTGCCGCCACTCAAATCGTGGTGGACGCGACCGGGTACTTCACCACCAACCTGCAAGCGACCAACGCCAGCACCTACACCCCGCTGGCGAACTCCAGCCGTGTTCTGCTCACCAGCACGGGCCTCGGCGTGGCCAAGGGCACGGTCGCCTCGGACGGCACGCTCGCCTTCCACGTCGCCAACAACGACGGCACCACCGGCGCGGCCGTTACCCCGGCCTCCGGCACCACCGTGACCGCCGTCGCGCTCAACATCGGCGCACTGCCGCCCAGCGGCGACGACGGCTGGGTCGCCGCCTACCCCAACGGCGCGACCCGCAATGAGCAGACCGTAGTCACCTTCAACGGCCCGACGACCTCGGCCGACACCGTGATCGTGCCCGTCAGCGCCAGCAACGGCGAGATCAACCTCTACAACGGCTCACCGGACGCGATCAACCTCGTCGGCGATCTGGCCGGATACTTCACCACGTCCACCACCGGCCAGTACTACCACCCGATCACCCCCATCCACGTGGTCGACACCCGGGTCACCAGCGCCGGCGCCGTCCCCGCCAACGGGACGATCGGGTTCGGCACCCCGTCGAGCCTCACCGCCGACAACCCGTCGCTGGTCCTCAACGTGACCGTCGCCGGCCCGACCGACAGCGGCTACCTGAACGCCTACCCCGGCAGCCAGTCCAGCCCCGGCACCAGCATCAGCGACTTCGCCGCCGGGACGAACATCGCGACCGACGCCATCGTCAACACCGCGAACGCAAACGACTACGTCATCGGCAACGTATCGGGCAGCGCGAACAACATCATCATCGTCGCCACCGGCTACTTCGACTAGGAGGTGGATGGGAAAGACCCGAGTAGCCCTCAACCGCCGCCAGCTAAGTTAGCGGGGCGTGTCTGTCCAAGTGTGCAAGAAGTTACTTAGACCAATCAAATGTCGGGAGGTATTCCGGGCGGAGACACGGGCGCGGCCACGGAAGGCGAAACAAAAGCCAGCCGCATTCCCCGCCTTCGCATCAGCGGGGTCTTCCAAGGTACTGACCTGGGGTTTATAAAACCCCAGGTCAGTACCGTGCCGGGTCCTCCAGGGGGAACGCGTCGCGCCGCCCCGTCCGGAACGCGACATAGCGGCTGTTCCCGTCGCGGCCGGCGGCAAGCCGGGTGATTGCCTTGGCTTCGGCTGCCGGGAACCCGAGCGCGGCCAGGTTGCCGTCAGCGACCGCTGCCCGGTCGGGGAATGTGTGGGTCAGCCCGTCGGGCAGTCCTGGTACCCGGGTACCGAAACCGGTGACGAGTGCTTCGAGCAGCCGGTCACGGTCGGGGCGCCCGGACAGGACCGCCCAGACCTCTAGCTCGAACGGGTTCCACGCGCCCGGCACGGCGAGGCCGGGCCGCTCGGCGACCAAGGAGCCCAGGACCGGGTCGCCGCTCAGCGCGGCCGCCCCGGCGGACTCGTCGCGCTCGGTGCCGAGCAGCTGGCTGACGCGCTCCACCACGTGGATCAGCCCTTCCCAGTAAGGCAAGTGCACGCGGAGCAGCAGGCAATCCTGGTCGCCGGGCGACACTTCCAGCAGGCCAGGCGCGCCCGCCACGGTGATCGTCCGCCGGTAGGTGCTGCCGGCGACCGCTTCCACGCCCGGTACGCGGCGCGCGGCGAGGAACGCGCACATGGCGTCCCAGCGGTAGCCGGGCAGGGTCGGCAGCCGCAGCGCCAGCCCGCCGTCGGCCGCGAGCCGGTCCGCGCGGCGCCGGCGGTCCCGCAGGTCTATCGGTGACGCGCCGAATACCTCCCGCATGCTCCGGTTGAACTGCCGCAGGCTGCCAAACCCCGAGGCGAAGGCGATGTCCGCGGCGGCGAGGTCGGTGTCATCGAGCAGCCGGCGGGCGAAGTGCGCCCGTCGGGACCTGGCCAGCTGATCGGGGGTGGCCCCCAGGTGCTGGAGAAACAGCCTCCGCAGGTGCCGGGCGGACATCCCGACCTGCCGCGCGAGCCCCGCCTCGGTGCCGCCGTCGTCGAGCGCGCCCATGATGACCCGTTGGACGGCCTCGCAGACGAGCTCGGGAGCGCTGGAGCCGACCGGTCCGGCGACCCGGTAGGGGCGGCAGCGGTGACAGGCGCGGAATCCCGCAGCCTCGGCGGCTGCCGGGTGGTCGAACAAGCGGACGTTATGCGCCAGCGGCCTCGCGCCGCACCCGGGCCGGCAGTAGATGCCAGTGGTGACGACCGCAGAATATGTGGTCATGGCCTTAGGTATACGCCAGGAGACTGACAATTCACCGGCCAGATCTGGACAAGTTGAGGCTCCGGGGTTGTCCGGATCTGGCGGGACTCGGGGCAACCCGCACGTGGATGCTGGACCTCCCATCGTCAAACTCGCAACGGAGGTTCGCCATGCTGGTGAAGATCTTTCCGATCAAGCTCAAGGACGGCACGCAGGACAAGGTCGAGGCGATCGTGCACGAGTTCGCGCCCAAGGGACCCGCGGTAGAAGAGGGAACCCTGTCATTCCGCGTGTACCGGGACCCGGGCAAGCCTGACTACCTGCTGTTCGTCGAGCACTTCACCGATCAGGCCGCCTACGACGCGCACACAAGCTCCCCGGCCTACCAAGAGCTCATCGCCGGCCAGTTCGCGGGCATGATCGTTGAGTTCGTCGAGGTCGATCACGAGCTGGTCGTCGCGGTCTGACCCATCAGGAAGCGCTCCGGCGAAGCTGTCCGGATACGGCCAGCCCGCCGGGGCGCGTCCGGCCTAACGTGTCGGCTGTGCCTAACACACTGAACGAACCAGCGGAGATCTTCGCGAGTCTGCACCGGCCAGGAGACCCGGTCCTGCTGCCGAACGCATGGGATGTCGCGTCTGCTGTCGTGATCGCCGCCGCCGGGGCGAAGGCAATCGGGACCACCAGCGCCGGGGTTGCCTGGTCCCTGGGCGTGCCCGATGGCGCGGAGCTCGGGGCAGAACGCCTGGCGGCAGCGGTCGCCCGGATCGTCGCGGCTGTCGACGTACCCGTGTCCGCCGACATCGAGGCCGGTTACGGCAATGTCGCCGCGACCGTGGAGGCCGCGGTCCGGGCCGGGGCCGTCGGCGTCAACATCGAAGACAGCTCGGCCGGCGTCTTGCTCGGCCCGCCAGAGCAGGCCATCCGGCTTGCCGCAGCCCGGGCTGCGGCCACCGACGCAGCCGACGGGGCGCGAATTTGGATCAACGCCCGCACCGACGTGTTTCTCGCCGGCTCCGGAAACCTGGATGAGGCGCTAGAACGCTCCGCCGCCTACGCCGCGGCCGGCGCGGACAGCTTGTTCGCACCCGGCCTGACTGATCCGGCCGGGATTGCCGAGCTCGCAGCGGGACCGCTGCCGATCGCGGTGATGGCCGGGCCGGGCGCGCCGTCCGTGGCCGATCTCTCGGCCGCGGGCGTCGTCCGTATCAGCCTCGGCTCCGCTATCGCCCAGGCCGCCTACGGCCTGGCCGCCCGCATCGCCACCGAGCTGCTGACCACCGGGACCTACGAGTCCGCCGCCAGCGGCGTCGACTACGTCACGATGAACCGCGCCTTCACCTGGACCGCTGGCGTACGGCGATGATCGCCTCATTCCACGATGGATGGCTGAACGCGTTCGCCGGGCGGTGCTCCCGCGCGAGCAGAGTCAGCCGCCCAGCATGATCCCGGCCGCGTGCTCGCCGATCATCATCGCCGGGGCGTTCGTGTTCCCGCCGGTGACGCCGGGCATGATCGAGGCGTCAGCCACCCGGAGCCCGTCAACGCCGAGCACCCGCAGCGCTGGATCAACGACCGCGCGCTCGTCGATGCCCATCCGGCAGGTCCCGACCGGGTGGTAGACCGAGGTCGCCCGGTTCGGCAGCTCCCGCGCCAGCGCGGCCCGGTCGGGGTAGTCCCGTCCGGGCGAGAGCTCGAGGGCGATGTCGCCGGCGATGGCCTTGCTGCTCATCACCGCGCGGACGAGCTCCATCCCGTCGAGCAGGACCTCGGTGTCGGCCGCCTCGGTCAGGTAGGCCGGGTCGATGAGCGGGGCCGCGGCGGGGTCGGCCGAGGCGAGCCTGAGGGTGCCGCGGCTCTGCGGGTAGATCAGCGTGGTCATGATCGTCAGGGCCGGCCGCTTGTCGACCTTGTGCCTGGTGGGCGCGTCCTGGTTGGGGAACGGGTAGGACCACGGCAGCGCCTGGAGCTGGATGTCGGGGATCTCGCCGGCCTGGCTGCTGCGGACGAAGCCGGCCGCCTCGAACACGGTCCGGCCCATCCAGGTGCCGCCGCGGATCGCCTCCTTCACCACCCCGGCCGCGAAGTACGGGGTGGTGCCGCGGTTGCGGGCCGTCTTCATCACGTAGGTCATCGGCACGAACACGTGGTCGTGCAGGTTCTCGCCCACCGGCAGGTCGGCGACCACGCCGATGCCGTGCTCGCGCAGCTGCGCGGCGGGGCCGACGCCGGACAGCATCAGCAGCTGCGGCGAGCCGAAGGCGCCGGCGCTTAGAATCACCTCGCGCCCGGCCCGGATCGTGTCGCGTCCGGAGGCGGTGATGACCTCGACCCCGACCGCCCGGCTGCCCTCGATGACGACCCGCTGGACCTGCGCGCCGGTCCAGACGGTCAGGTTCGGCAGGCGGTGATCGTCCAGGTAGCCGACCGACGAGCTGTAGCGCAGGCCGCGGCTGGCGTTCTGCTGGAAGACCGACGCGCCCTCCTGCGACGGTCCGTTGTAGTCGTCGATCCGGGGCACGCCGGCGGTCTCGGCCAGCGCCGTCAGGAACGCCTCGGCGGCCGGGGTCAGGTCCTGCTGCCTGGTCACCTTGATCGGCCCGCCGGCGCCGCGGAGCTCGCTGGCGCCGCCCTCCCAGTCCTCCATCCGCTTGAAGCTCGGCAGCACGTCGGCGAAGGACCAGCCCTTGCACCCGGCCGCGGCCCAGTCGTCGTAATTCTTCTGGTTGCCGCGGACGAAGAGCATGCCGTTGATCGAGCCGGAGCCGCCGAGCACCCAGCCGCGCGGCTGCGGGATCCGGCGACCGCGCGCCGCCGCCTGCGGGACGGTGTAGTACCCCCAGTCCAGCCGCTTTTTCAGGGCCGGCACGTTGTGGAAGATGGCGATCATGCCGGGCTTGCGCACCAGCCGGGTCCGGTCCGGCCCGCCCGCCTCGAGCAGGATGACGCTGGCGCCGGACTGCGCCAGCCGCCGGGCGAGCACGCAGCCAGCGCTGCCGGCGCCCACCACGACGTAATCCGCGCTCTGATCCACGCTGCGGACTCTACGCCCGGATCGAGACCAAAACAAGAACACGTTCTACTATTGGAGGCGGGCCGGAAAAGGCCAAATTCCAGACCGCTCATATCGAACGGTCCCGGCCGACTCTCAACGGCCGGCTGAGACTGGAGGGCTGATGGGCCGACTAGACGGACGCGTCGCGCTGATCACCGGCGGCGCCCGCGGCATGGGCAAGTCCCACGTGCGGCACTTCGTGGCCGAGGGAGCGCGGGTGGTGTTCGGCGACGTGCTCGACGACAAGGGCGGCTACGTGGCCGACAAGCTCGGCGAGCAGTCCTGCCGGTACACCCACCTCGACGTCACCAGTGAGACGGACTGGGCGGCGGCGGTCGCGCTGGCGACGGACGCCTTCGGAAAGCTCGACGTGCTCGTCAACAACGCCGGCATCCTGCTCTTCGCCCGGATCGCGGAGATGCCGCTGGCCGACTTCCAGCGCGTGCTCGCGGTGAACGCGGTCGGCTGCTGGCTCGGCATGAAGGCGGTCATCGACCCGATGACCAAGGCGGGCGGCGGCTCGATCATCAACATCTCCTCGACCGAGGGCTTCACCGGGGCGGCCGGGCTCTCCGCCTACAGCGCCAGCAAGTTCGCCATCCGGGGCATGACCAAGGCCGCCGCGCAGGAACTCGGCCACCTCGGCATCCGGGTCAACTCGGTCCACCCCGGCGGCGTGCTCACCCGGATGGTCCTCGATCAGGCCAACGACGGCCACGACGGCGACCGCTACCTCGGCAACCTGCCGCTCGCCCGGTTCGCCGAGCCCGCCGAGATCTCCCGGCTCGTCGCCTACCTGGCCTCAGACGAGTCGTCTTACTCCACCGGAAGCGAATTCGTCGCCGACGGCGGGCTGCTGTCCGGGCCGGGGTACTGAGATGACAGACGAGCTGACGCTGACCGGCCGGGCCGCCATCGTGACCGGCGCGGCCAACGGCCTGGGACGGGCCGAAGCACTCGCGCTGGCCCGAGCCGGCGCGCTGCTGGTACTCAACGACCTGCCGGGCGACGCGATCGGCGACACCGCCGAACTGGTCCGCGCGGCGGGCGGGCACGCGGTGGTGTGCGACGGCGACGTCGGCGACTGGGAGACCGGCCGGCGCCTCATCGGCGCGGCTCTGGAGGCCTACGGGCGGCTCGACATCCTGGTCAACAACGCCGGGCTGCTCAGGGACCGGATGGTCTTCTCGATGTCGGCCGACGAATGGGACCTGGTCCTCCGGGTGCACCTGCGCGGGCACTTCGTCACCACCCGCTTCGCGACCGAGCACTGGCGCGGGGCCAGCAAGCAGGCGGGCGGCCCGGTCTACGGGCGGATCGTGAACACCTCGTCCGAGTCGTTCCTGCTCGGCACGCCGGGCCAGCCCAACTACGCCGCCGCCAAGGCCGGCATCGCCGCCCTCACCGTCACCACCGCGCGCGGCTGCGCCCGGTACGGCGTCCGCGCCAACGCCATCTGCCCGCGCGCCCGCACCGCCATGGTGGCCGGGATGATGAGCCCGCCGCCCGACGACGGCCCCGACCCGATCGCCCCCGAGCACGTGGCCCCGCTCGTCACCTACCTGGCGAGCCCCGCCGCCGAGCGGATCAACGGCGAGGTGTTCGTCGTGCACGGCGGCGTCGCCGCGGTCATGAACCCGCCGTCCATCCGCGCCGTCTTCCACGCCGACACCCCCGACGGCATGTGGACCCTCCCGGCCGTGCACGACGCCCTCGCGGCCGAGTTCGCCGGCCAGTCCCCCGACTCCCCCGGCTTCGCCTGCACCGAGACCATGTCCCTGGCCACCGAGACCATCGGCTTCGACTAACAGTTACCGATAGGGATCCGCGGGTGCGGGCAGTTGGAGGCCGTCAGTATGGGAGATCGGCGTGCCTTTCCAGGAACGCGCCCACCTCGGCCGGGTTCTCCAGGGGTAGGGGGTAGAGGAGCAGCCGGTCCACGCCGAGATCGGCGTAGCGCCGCGCCGCGGCGGCGTCAACCTCGACGGGGTTGATCTGCATGAAGTTGATTTCCAGGCGGCCCAGGTGGGCCGACCGGTCCACCTCGGACGCTGCCGCGCGCAGCCCGTCGAGATGGCCGATAAGGTCCGCCGGGGACCCTCCGTTGCCGATCCAACCGTGCCCCCTGGCGACCGCCCGCCGGTACGCGGCCGGACTGTGCCCGCCAATCACGATCCGCGGGCCGCCCGGCTGCACCGGGCGCGGATACGCGTCCACTCCCTCGAAGTCCGCGTACCTGCCGTGGAACGCCGGCTGCGCCTGGGTCCACAGCGCGCGCATGGCGTCCAAATACTCGTCGGTGCGGCCGCCACGCTCGGCCAGCCGAACGCCGACCGCCGTCATCTCCGGCTCCAGGTAGCCGGCCCCGACGCCGAGCAGCAGCCGGCCACCGCTCAGCACATCCAGGCTGGCTGCCTGCTTGGCCAGCACCAGCGGGTTGCGCTGCGGCAGGATCACGATCCCGGTGCCCAGCTCCATCCGCTCGGTCAGCGCCGCCACGTATGACAGATGTACCAGGGGATCGAGGATCGGGTCGGTAGGCGCCATCGGCGACGCGGGCACCCGGGGACTGGGCAGCACGACATGCTCACCCGCCCACCATGAACGGTAGCCCAGCTGTTCAGCCCGGCGGGCCAGCCGCGCCGTGTCGGGCGGCCCCAGCGTCGCCTTGGCGCTCAGGCCAAACACACCCAGTTCCACGAAAGCAACCTCCGTCGGTTCCGGCTCCGAATGATCACTTTCCCATGCAACTTACTGGTTAGTTCAGTTGCACACTACTACAAACTTGAACTCACCGGTTAGTATCTGACTGTGAACGCGCCCGGGAAGCTGCCCATCCCCCAGCGGATCATCGACGCGGCGCGCGAGCTCTTCTACGCCCAGGGCTACGAGGTCACCATTGACGCGATCGCCCAACAGGCATCGGTCGCCAAGCCCACCATCTACGTCCACTTCGGCTCCAAGGACGCACTCGTCCAAGCCGTGCTCGAGTCCGCGAGCGCCGAGTTCTTCCGCCAGCTGCAGCTAGAGGTCACCAGGAGGTCGGGTGACCCGGCGGCCCGAATGCTCGCCCCGATCGACCTATTGGTCGAAGGCCTGCCCGACCCCGCCTACCACGGCTGCCTGTGCCTCAACGCCGCCGCCACCTTCCCCGACCCCGGCCACCCCGCCCACCAGGTCCTCCGCGACCTCGACCAGCGCCTCCTCAATACCTGGACCGGCCTGGCCGCCCAGGCCGGCGCCCGCCAGCCAGACGCCCTCGCCCGCCAACTCCTACTGCTCTTCGACGGGATCAAGGCCAGAGGGCTCACCGACAACAGCGGCGCCGCCGCCGCAGACGCCCGAGCCGCCGCTCGCGCCCTCCTCGGCCACAAGGGCCACGCTGGCGGGCGATGAACGCCTGGCCGGGCTGGTCACGCCGCAGCCGCCGCGAGCGCCGCGGCACGGGTATGAAGCAGATAGCGACCGCAGGCGCGGTGCATCGCCTCACGTACAGCCAGGTTGATGTCCGCATAGACGGGCGTCGCGGACGAGTGCGTGCGCGAAGTCGACGCCCGGTTCGCCGCTGATCAGCATCCCGTTGTCCGCCGCTTGCCGGGCGGCATGCAGGACCCGGGCCGTCGGCAGGTCACCGAGCAGGCGGGTCGCGTCCTCGACTGGCAGGCTGCGGCCCCACACGGCCGCGAGCCGTACCAGCGAGACGGTCTCCGGCTCAAGCGGCAGCAGGCGCCGGCGCACGT
>Ga0302325_10029449_pt1 | contig 11345 bp, 11 predicted proteins | sample Palsa_T0_2_FD_201948 | JGI IMG/M metagenome (GOLD analysis project Ga0302325, IMG submission 201948) | Peat permafrost microbial communities from Stordalen Mire near Abisko, Sweden - Palsa_T0_2 | ecosystem: Environmental > Terrestrial > Soil > Palsa > Peat permafrost | place: Sweden: Abisko...
CGCTTCCCATGCAGAAAGCCGTTCACACGAGTGTTAACGCTGCACGCAAAAGTGCGTGCGCCACGGCGCTCTCATTGGCGCTGCACCGATCGAGAGCCTCATCATTGCCCAGGCCAGGCGCCCTCGCCACCGATCAGACACATCTCGTTAGTAGGGCCGAAGCCGAGTGATTCATAAAGATGCCGGCCGTCGGCGCTCGAATGCAGCATGACGTGATCGACTCCATTGGCAGCGCACCAGGCAAGAGCTACCTTCATCAGGTGGCGCGCGATTCCCTGGCGACGATTCTCGGGGCGGACGAAAACGTTCAGGATATTGCCGCGCCGCGCGCCGGCGCCGATCATATGCGGCGGCCAGTCCATGAGCCATAAACCCAGGCCGGCGGCTACTGAGCTATCCGGGGTGACGGCAAGCCATGCCAGGTACTCGCCCGATTCCATTTTGCGGCGTAGCCATGGCTCGAAGGCTTTCGACATGGCGTCCAGCGCGGCGTTGTCGGAGTAGCCCATGGCGGCGAACATGGCTCTCCGGTGGGTGACTATGGCGGGGATGGCGTCGAGCGTGGCTTGGGTAATGGTGACGGATTGCATGCTAACTGGCGGCCGCGGCCGCTCGGAGCGGACCGAGACTGCGCCGCCCATGGGGGCCGCTACTTTGTTACTGACCGTGGCATTTTTTGTATTTTTTGCCGCTGCCGCAGGGGCACGGATCGTTGCGGCCTACCTTCTGGCCGGCGGCCACGGTCTTGGTCGAAGTGGTTCCGTCGCCGCCAAAGTGCAGCGCCTCCAGTTCCCTTTCCTTCTTGCGCTGGATGTTCTTGGTGAAATCCTCCATCGTCGCCTTGGCCGCCTGGCGTTGCTGTTCGCTTGCGTCGGGCTGGGGCGCTTCTATGGATTCTTCGCCGTCCTCCTCTTCGTCGTCCTCTTCAGGATATGGGCCGGGAGGAGGAGGCGCGTTGACGTTCACTTGCAGGAAGAACAGATAGCGGACCGTTTCGTCCTCAATCCGGTCCATCATGGCGGTGAACAGTTCGTACGATTCCTTCTTATACTCGACTAGCGGGTCCTTCTGGCCGTAGGCTCGGTTGCCGATGCCCTGCTTCAATTCGTCCATGGACAACAGGTGGTCTTTCCACTGGTTGTCGATTACCTGCAGCATCACGATGCGCTCGGTCTGCCGCATCACATCGGGGCCAACCAGCGCTTCTTTCTCCAGATACTTCTGCTGCAAACGCTCGAAGATAGCGTCGGTCATTTCTATGCGCGTGAGACCGCCCACTTCGGCCAGGTCGATCTTCACGCCGAACGAGCTCAGGACGTCGTTGCGCAGCGTGGCCAGATCCCAAAGGTCCGGATGCTTGCTTTCGGGGCAGCGCATGTCGATGAACTGCTCGACGATGCCGCGCACCATATCGAGGATGCGCCCCTTCTGTTCGACGCCTTCGAGCAACTGCCGGCGCAGGCCGTAAACCGCCTGGCGCTGCTTGTTATTAACGTCGTCGTATTCCAACAGGTGCTTGCGCGCTTCGAAGTTCTGCGCTTCCACGGCCTCCTGGGCCTTGGCGATACGCCGGCCGATCATTTTGGATTCGATCGGCATATCTTCTTCCATGCCCAGGCGCAGCATCAGATTCTGCATGCGCTCGCCGCCGAAGATACGCATCAGGTCGTCTTGCAGCGAAAGGAAGAAGAGTGAGCTGCCGGGATCGCCCTGTCGGCCGGCGCGGCCGCGCAGCTGGTTGTCGATGCGGCGGGAATCGTGGCGCTCGGTGCCCAAAATGTGCAGCCCGCCCAGCGCCACCACTTCGTCGTGTTCCTTATCCGTCTCTTGCTTAAAGCCGGCATATAGCTCATCCCACTTATCTCGGCGCACGCGGTAGAACTGGTCGTGATGGGTGAAGTAGTAGAAATGCTCGTCGGCGATGTACTGTTCCTGATTTTCCGGCAGGCGCTCGGCAACCTTCTCTTTAAGACAGGCGTCCTTGGCCATAAATTCGGGGTTGCCGCCCAAGAGAATATCGGTTCCGCGGCCGGCCATGTTGGTGGAAACCACCACCTCGCCCTTGCGCCCCGCCTGCGCCACAATCGAGGCTTCCCGCTCGTGATTCTTGGCGTTCAAAACCTCGTGGCGCACGCCCATGCGCTTCAGAATGGCGCCCAGGCGCTCGGATTTCTCGACCGAAATGGTGCCCACCAAAATCGGCTGGCCGGTCTCGTGGATGGTCTTGATCGCCTTAGCCGCGTTGCGGAACTTCTCTTCCTCGGTACGGTAAACGATGTCCGTGTGTTCCTTGCGAATGAGCGGCCGGTTGGTGGGAATCACGGTCACTTCCAGCTTGTAGATCTTCTCGAATTCCGAGGCTTCGGTTTCGGCCGTACCGGTCATGCCGGCCAGCTTCTTATACATGCGGAAGTAGTTCTGGAAGGTAATGGTGGCCAGCGTCTGATTTTCGCGTTGGATGCGCACGCCTTCCTTGGCCTCCACGGCCTGGTGCAAACCATCGCTCCAGCGCCGGCCCGGCATCAGGCGGCCGGTGAACTCGTCGACGATGATCACTTCGGGGCCGGTTCCCGAATCGCCGTCGCGCACGACATACTCGCGGTCGCGCTGGTAGAGGACGTGCGCGCGCAAGGCTTGCTCCACATGGTGGGTCCAGCCCGCCTCGAAGTTGGCCAGGTCGTACAGGTTAGAGATGCCCAGCAGCTTTTCGACCTTGAGCGCGCCCTCCTCGGTGAGCGCGGCGGATTTATGCTTCTCGTCAATGGTGTAGTCGCCGGTGGTATACTTTTCGCCCGGTTCCCTGCCCTCGATGACCTCGCCGCGCACCAGCTTGGGAATGATTCGGTTGACCTTGTAATACTTGTCCGTCGATTCCTCGCTGGGGCCGGAAATGATCAGCGGCGTACGCGCTTCGTCGATCAAAATGGAATCGACTTCATCGACGATGGCATAGTTGTGGCCGCGCTGGGTGCAATCCGACAACTGGTATTTCATGTTGTCGCGCAGATAGTCGAAGCCGAATTCGTTATTGGTGCCGTAGGTGATATCGGACGCGTAGGCGTCTTTACGCTCCTGGTCGTCGAGGTCGTGGACAATCACGCCCACGCGCATGCCAAGAGATTTGTAAATGCGGCCCATCCATTCGGAGTCGCGCTTGGCCAGGTAATCGTTGACCGTGACCACGTGCACGCCCTTGCCTTCGAGCGCATTTAAATAGGTGGGCAGCGTGGCCACCAGCGTCTTCCCTTCGCCGGTTTTCATTTCGGCGATCTTGCCCTTATGCAGCACCATGCCGCCAATCAGCTGCACGTCGAAATGGCGCATGTTGAGAGTGCGGCGGCCGGCTTCACGGACTACGGCGAAAGCTTCGACCAGCAAATCGTCAAGCGTAGCCCCCTGAGCGATTCTTTCCCTAAACTCAATCGTCTTAGCGGCCAGGTCGATATCGGAAAGCGCGCGAATGGCGGGCTCGAGGTCATTAATAGCGGCGACCGTCGGCAACAGGGCCTTGACTTCGCGCTCGTTTCTCGTTCCGAAGACTTTGGCCAGAAGGGCATCAATCATGAAGTGGTCTCGTTCAGGCGGGGAAATCCCAAGTATTATTTTACTCTGTTAATGGGGACGGCCGGTTAGAGCCGCGATTAGCGGTCGCGTGACATGGGGCGAACCGTTTGGCGGCCATGCCGGCAGCACTTACACTTAAACCGCGCCGGTCCGACGGGTCCATTCTGCTGAGCGGGTTAACGCTCCCGTGGGTCCGTGAACGGGGGAAAAGGCAAAAACCCCGCTACGCTGTGCATGTCTGCCGCGCCGGCCGCCGCCGGCTTCTTTTTGCATCTGCCATTCGCCAGCCTGACGGCCTTTCCCTCCGGCCGGCGATTCGCGGATCACAACGGACCAAACTTCCGCTATGGCGAAAATTATGAAGCAAGCCGCATGCCGTTGTGCTCTACTACCCGATGTGTACCAACCCCGCGTCAGCCACTGCCGCCGCTTCCTCCGCCGTGAAACTCTCCACCTTGGAAGAGATATTCATGGAGCAGAACTTCGGGCCGCACATGGAACAGAAGTGCGCGTCTTTGAAGCCTTCTTCGGGCAGCGTCTCATCGTGCATGGCGCGCGCCGTTTCCGGATCGAGCGAGAGATCGAACTGGCGGTTCCAGTCGAAACTGTAGCGGGCGCGTGACAGCTCGTCGTCGCGGTCGCGGGCGCCGGGGCGGTGACGCGCAATATCAGCGGCGTGCGCGGCAATCTTATACGCGATAATGCCCAGCTTCACATCGTCGCGATTGGGCAAGCCCAGGTGCTCCTTGGGCGTCACATAACAGAGCATGGAAGCCCCGTGCCAGCCGATCATGGCCGCACCGATCGCCGACGTGATGTGGTCGTAACCGGGCGCGATATCGGTCACCAGCGGACCCAGCGTATAGAAGGGCGCCTCGTAGCATAGTTCGCGCTCCTTCTGCACCTGCAGCTCGATCTGGTCCATGGGGATGTGACCGGGACCTTCGATCATCACCTGAACGTCGTATTCCCACGCCTTTTTGGTCAACTCGCCGAGCGTTTTCAATTCCGCGAATTGGGCCGCGTCGCTGGCATCGGCCAGGCTCCCGGGACGCAGGCCGTCGCCCAGGGAAAAGCTGACATCGTGTTTTTGGAAAATTTTGCAGATGTCTTCGAAGCGCTCGTAAAGCATATTCTGCTTGTGGTTCTTCACCATCCACTCGGCCAGAATGGACCCGCCGCGGCTCACGATGCCGGTGATACGCTTGGAGGCCAGCGGAATGTACTGCACCAGCACGCCGGCGTGAATGGTCATGTAGTCCACACCCTGCTCGGCCTGCTCTTCGATGACTTCGAGCATGATGTCGCCGGTCAGATCTTCCACGCGCCGCACGCGCGAGAGCGCTTCGTAAATGGGGACGGTGCCGATGGGTATGGGGGAATCGGCAATGATCGCTTTACGAATGGCGGGGATATCGCCGCCGGTGGAAAGATCCATCACGGTGTCGGCGCCATACTTCACCGAGTAGCGGAGCTTTTCGAGCTCGCCTTCAATATCGGAAGTCACGGCCGAATTGCCGATATTGGAGTTGATCTTGCACTTGGAGGCGACGCCGATCGCCATTGGCTCAAGATTGGTGTGGTGGATATTGGCCGGAATGATCATCCGGCCACGCGCCACTTCGTCGCGCACCAGCTCCGGCGCGATCCGTTCGCGCTTGGCTACGTACTCCATCTCTTCGGTGACTATGCCCCTGCGGGCATAGTGCATCTGCGTGCGGATACTATCCTGCTTGCGTTTTTCTACCCACTCTGTGCGCATGAATTGGTTCTCCCCGGGGTGCGATCATCTGCCACGGAAGGCCTCGCGCCATGCAAGGCCGCCCGCGGATGGATGTGAACTGCGGACCACTACTTCTTTTTCTTGGGCTTCTTGACTTCCTTCTTAGGGCCTTTATCTTTAGCCATTGGCAAATCCTCCCTTGGGTTGATTATAACCGCTTCCCGCGTAAACGAGGGCGACAATGACATTCAGTCTGGATATCTCCTGGTAGCGCCGGCGGTCTTACGGCCTGTGACTTCTACCCAGCGGCAACCCACGGGGCCCGGCTCTCGGAAATCAACAGGCGAAGCCCTAGACTAACTTGTCGCGCTTCGAGGCCTTGGAGGATCTTATTATTTTTTGATTTCAGGAGGATACGGCATGCTGCTGAAGAGCAGCATGCTCGCGTTTGTCGCGGTACATGGCGGCGTCGGCGCGGTCCAGCAGCGTCCGCGGCGTATCGCCGGTTTGCCATTCAACCGCCCCCACAGCGGCGCTTATGCCGATCCTACGGCTAGCGTTCCCCACGCGTATGGAATAGTCGCCGCATACCCAGCGGGAAATGCGCTTCACGTGTGTCTTGGCGTCCTCGATACCTCCATCCAGAACTACAATGAACTCATCGCCACCCAACCGGCCCACTACGTCGGTGGCGCGAAAGCCGGATTTGAGCTCGGCGCTGAATTGCTTGAGGAGGTCATCCGCCGCCTGGTGCCCGCAGGTGTCGTTCAACTGTTTGAACCCGTTCAGATCGAGGAGAAGTACTGAGAACGCCCTCTGCCGCTCGATGCGATGGTCGATCGCGGACTCCACCCGCCTGCGGTTATCGAGACCGGTGAGCGGATCCTGGCCGGCTAGCCGTTCGGCGTCATCCAGGCGCGCCTGGTACGCGCTCACGTCCTCCCTCAGCCGGGTAACCGATTTCTGGCTCTCCTCGGCCATCGCCTCCACGCAAGTCCTCAGGTCGATGGCGCTCTTGACCAGTGAGTCGCGTATCAGCGCCAGGTCGTGCAGGTCAGTCATGGCTTGCAAGCGTCCGGTAAATTCCTGAAATCGGCGGCTATAGCGCTGATCGCGCTCGCCGGTCAGCTCCGCGGTGCGCGCCAGGATTACCATGAGTTCTTTAACGTCACTCGACCTCTGCTGAAAATAGTCGGCCGCGCCGCAGCCCCACTGGGCGAGCTCGGCTTCTGCCTTTTGGCCGGTCTCCTGAAGCAGGCCGGGGGTTAGTTCAGCCGCGAGACTCGCCTGGAGATGGAGCAGGTTGTGGCGCAGCGCGTGGCCCACGGGCGGGCAGGCCTGCACCCCCCTCTCGCCGATGGCGCCCAGCAGCGAGCGGTAAGAATCCAGGGTCGTTCGAACGATTTCCTCCCCGTTCCGATCCATAAGCTTCTTGATGGAGATCATAGGTTACTCATCGGCAGAAAGGGGCGGCCTATTGAGAATATTCACACGGTCCCCGCCAACGGAAGCCGCCATAACTTCTGAAGAAAGGTTAAAATTCCAGGCGCTCATTGCCGACGAGTGAACTGGGGACCAAAATGCGCAAGGGCTTATTGGAATTCGCGGTGTTGCTGGCTTTTATTACGCTGGCATCGGCGGGGCTGTTCATAGCAACAACTTCTTTCAAAGCCCGGCCCGCGTCGAATCACGTTATGCCGACTTCGGATTGCAGCGCACCTACCGATTTCAGTACGATGCAACCACCTTGCCGCCCTTGAAGCCGCCAACAGTACGCGTCCATACAATCGGCGCCGCCAGCCGGCTTCCTGCACTCCGGTGGCTACCCGGGTAGGCAACATTTCGACGTTACCCTTCGCACCCTCTTCGTTACTCCCACAGTACTTTTCGGAATTTTCAGGACTTTCGAACCGCCCCGATTCCGGCAATTATAGAAGCAGCAGCTTATGCAACGTGTCGATCTCATCTACAATGATCGTCGAGCCGATCGCCGTTACGCGTTCGAAATGCCCTTGCGTTTCACCCGTATCAGCGGCGGGGCGCAGTGCACCGGTAGCGGCCGTACCAAGGATTTGGGCCGCAAGAGCATCCTCTTCGTTTCGGACAATCCGCTTCCCACAGCCACGGAGGTGGAGCTTCGCATCGAGTGGCCGTTCTTACTGCAAGATGTCTGTCCGTTGGAGTTGTGGGTTTGGGGCCGGGTCCTGCGGAGCGATCAGCGGGGGACGGTGATCGTGATGAACAAGTACGAATTCCATACCTGCGGAGCGCGATCTTTCGATCAGGCGAGCGCCCGGGAAGCTAACTGGAGCATGGTCGCCTGAAAAGCGAACGGCGCGCCGAGCAAACTCCGCAAGCGGTCTCCACTGTTCTGGCCCTGAAGCAGGCAACGCTCGGAGCCGCTCCAGCCCTCTACCCGCACCGAGGAACCGCGGCGCTCCACTTTGTATACAGCCTCGGCGCCGAACTCGGCGGCCAATGCCGGTAACAACCATCCCTCGGGTTTGAGTATCCGCAATCCGCCTTGGCGGTCGAGAACCATGAGAGTGTCTCCCATGCCCGCAGCGCCGGAGGTGGCAATCTGCAGAATCTCTTCGGCCCGGCGGAGGAATGCGCTCACACCACACTTATCGGCGCGCTCCTTGGCCTTTTGAGGAAATCGACGCCTATTTTTTAATTGGCAAAGTGGATAACACCCGCTTGATGTATTCCTCGGTTTCGGGAATCTTAGGAACGCCTGCGGCGGCATCCACCTTGCCCGGCCCGGCATTGTAAGCGCCCAGAGCCAACGTCAGGTCGCCTCCATAGCGCACCAGCAGCTGCTTGAGGAATGCGGCGCCGGCTTCGACGTTATCCGCGGGATCGAATGGGTTCGGAACGCCAAACTGGCTGGCGGTGTCGGGCATCAGCTGCATCAACCCCATGGCGCCCTTGGGAGAAACGGCGCAGGGGTGGAAGGCGGATTCCTGCTGGATGACGCCGCGCAGCAGATCCGCATCGATTTCCTCTTTTTTGGCGGATTTTTGCACCAGGGCATCGACCTCGGATGCCGGTAGCGGATCGCAGTCCGCTGCGGCAGCCGCGGATGCAGCTACGGTTGCGCCCATCCGGGCAGGCGGGGGAAGAACAAAAAAGCCTCCCATCTCAGCCTCCCCAGCCTGCTTGGCAAGGGAAAAGCGCTGGCGGGCGAGTGATTCCTGCATGACTACGGCTGCCGATCGCTGTTTCACAATCGCTGCCGCCGTTGACGGGCGCGGCGCCACGGGCGGTTGGGCGCGCACCCCCGCATCTGCCGGCGTCTCGGTTGACGGACGCGCCTCCGCGGGCGGCTGGGCACGCAACACGGCAGTTAACGCGATCGCCGTCGCAGCTATTCTCATCTTCACTATTCGCATAATAATCTTCCTCGAAACGCAAACCTTTCCCGCCGATGTGATTGGTGAGAGCCGCAAGGCATTTCAGTGATGGAAATAGGACCTCTAAACCGCATATACTCAGGCGCTCCGGCGCCTGGGGATGCCGCCCAGGAAAGCTTGGGCCAATTGGTCGCCCCGATCCATAGACTGAACCGCCTGGAGTTCCTGGGGCGGGGACGAGAATTGAAATTGCGCCGAGACGCAGGCAGGCGGCCGATGGTGGACGTGGTAGACCGGGAAACCGGTGAAGTGCTCGATGAACTTCCACCCGAGCAAGTCTTGAGCATGATGGCTGAATTAGAAAAAGAGAGAGAAGAGGACCGGTAAACGATATGCCGAGCGATGCCTATCTGGCAAGCCGCGTACTGGCGGCGGACCCCGTGGAGTTGATTCATATCCTGTACGAACATGCGTTGACACAGGTCAGATCGGCGCGCACCGCACTGGCTGCCGGCGATATCGCCGGCCGTTCCAAAGCCATTATTAAGGCCCTGGAGGCGCTCGGAGAACTCGAGGGCTCGCTCAACTTTGACGCCGGCGGCTCCATCAGCCGGAATCTCGCCAGACTCTACCGGTACATGCGGAGACGGCTGACCAGCGCAAACCTGAAACGGGACGACGCCGCGCTGGCCGAAGTGGAATCGCTCTTGCGGACGCTCGATGAAGGCTGGACCGCCATGCGGCACGCGGCATCCTTCGCGGCTATCTCGCCGGACCACTACGCTGTTGCCGAATCTGGAGCACATTCCTGGTGCGCTTAGCCGATCTCAGTTCAGTTCCCGGACTGCTTCTTCAAGCCGTCCGCGATCATATTCGATAGACCGAGCCCGCCGCTTTGCGCCATGGATTGGGCAAAGATCTCCTGCCCGTATTCCATCGCCGAAGAGGACGAATCGTCGTCGCCCGTCCCCATCCAGCCGCCGTCGGCATCATGCATCGATTTCATCATCTGCCCAATCAGCAGCGCCTCGAATTGCTTGGCAGCGCCCTTGATCTTCTCGGGGTCGTCGGGAGTGCGCGCCGCCAGAGCGGAGCCCGTCCCGGCCGTACCGGCAGCCGCCAGATTGATCGCGTTCAGCATCCTTGCCTCCTAAATCACTCTGAGCTCGGCATCGAGCGCGCCCGCATCCTTGAGGTTTTGCAGAATCGAAATAATATCGCGCGGGCTGGATCCGATGGCGGTCAGCGCGCGAACCAGCTCTTCCACCGTCGCCCCCTGCTTCAAGACCACGTCGCGCGGCTTTTCCTGCTTCACCGCCACGCTAGCCTGCTCGGTTACCTTGGTCGTGCCGCCGGAGCTCAACGCATTAGGCTGGGAAACATTCACGAGGGTCTGGATTTCCACGTTCAGATTGCCCTGCATGATGGCCACCGGCGCGATCTGCACATCTTTCCCCATCACAATCGTGCCCGTGCGCTCATTCACCACGATCACGGCTTCCATATCCGTCTCTACCGTGAGGCCTTCCAGCTCGGCTACGAACTCGGTAGTCCTCTTTTCATACTCCGGGGGAAGCGCCACGGAAACCAGCGCCGAGTTTTCGGCGTGAGCGACCAAGCCGAATCGTTTGTTGAGAACCGCGGCTACGCGCGCGGCGGTGACGAAATCCGCCCGCTGCAGTTGCAGATGCAATTGGCTGGTGATGTTAACGCTGGGCGCGGCGCGCTCGACAATGGCGCCGTTGGGAATGCGGCCCACGGTGGGATGATTCTGCGAGGTGGTGTTGTTGCCGCTTCCGGCGAGGAATCCGCCGAGTAGCAGCGGGCCCTGCGCCACGGCGTAAACCTGGGCGTCCGGCCCCTTGAGTCCGGCCATCAGCAGGATGCCGCCTTGCAGACTCGGGGCATCTCCCAGCGCGGCGATGGTGACATCGATACGCGACCCCGCCTGCGCAAAGGGAGGCAGCGTCGCGGTTACCATTACGGCCGCGGTGTTTTTCACCTGAATCACGGTGGGGTCAACCGTCAGTCCCATGCGCTCGAGCATGTTGGTCAGGCTCTGCGCGGAAAACACGGTTTGCCGGCGGTCGCCGGTTCCGGCCAGGCCGACCACCAGTCCGTAGCCCATCAGCTGGTTGTCGCGCACTCCTTCGAGGGTGATCAGTTCTTTTAATCGGACAGCCCCCTGCATGCCGGGAACAGCGACCGAGTGCAACACGAAGATCGCGGCGAACAGGCTTTTCATGGCAGTCCTTAGAAAGGCAGAAGGCCTAGCAGAATTCGATACAGAATGTTGGGCCGCCGGATAGCGTCGTTGACTACGCCCTTGCCGTCAATCTTGATTTCCATTTGGGCGAGTTGGTTCGAGGTGATCACGTTCCCGACCAAATCAGCCGGGCGGATCACGCCACGGACAGTAACCACCTGGTGTTCGGAGTTGACATTGACATTCTTAGTTGCTTCGAGCACAAGGTAGCCGTTGGGCAGAACGTGCGTGACGCGGGCGCTCAGCGTGGCGGTGATGGTGGTTCCGCGCGAAGTGGTTCCGGCGCCCTTCAACGACTGGGCGGAGTTGAGATTCAGCAGGTTCACGGCGCCGCCTGTCGGGCTTTTGATGCCGGCCGCCGCGGTAATTGAGCTCTGCGCGGCCGAAGCGCGCGATGTCTGCGTAGCCCCGGTGGCTACGGCCGACGCCTGTTCGT
>Ga0302325_10029450_pt1 | contig 11345 bp, 11 predicted proteins | sample Palsa_T0_2_FD_201948 | JGI IMG/M metagenome (GOLD analysis project Ga0302325, IMG submission 201948) | Peat permafrost microbial communities from Stordalen Mire near Abisko, Sweden - Palsa_T0_2 | ecosystem: Environmental > Terrestrial > Soil > Palsa > Peat permafrost | place: Sweden: Abisko...
CCTGCGGGGCTTCAGCCATCGGTATCTCCTAGTCGACGAACGTCCCGTGCTGCTCCAAAGAGCCAGCCTAGGACAGGCCGCCACCCGCCGTCAAGACCGCCGCCACATCGAGGTCGACCCAGCGTGGGCGCGCGCGGGGACCCGCCCGCTTACGGACTACGCCTTCGGACCATGGCGGCGTACGTTGACCCGGGTGCTGCTAATGGCTCGGCTCGGCCCGGCAGCGGTTCTGGCGGTGATCGTCAGCGTCAGCCGCTTCGCCTTGCGCAGCAGCTTGCGCCCGGCCTTCGTCAGCCGAAGCTTGAGCGTGAACACACCCGCCCGCCGGACGTGCACCGAGCCTGCCATCACCGTCACCGCGCGTGCGCGAGCGGGGAGTGCGAGGGTGTGCGAAACCGATCCAGACCCGGGCGCGGTGACCTGCGCGCCGTAGGTACCGGCGTCCGGCGCCACACCGCCGACGGTGATCCCGCCACCGCCGGCGATGCCCGCGGTCCCATCGGCCTGCGCCGCGTTGGTGACTCCGGTGCCGAGTAGCTGCGCACCCTGCTTCAGTCGACGCTTGAGGTTCGTCTTCAGTGACGCGGTGCCGGTGACGCAGGCCGCGAACTCCGACGTGTTCCCCTCGCTGTCGGTCGTCGTCGCGGTGACGTTGGTCGCCGGAGCGCCGTTCAACGGCAGCGTGTGGTCGAACTCGGCTTCGCCGGTCAGGCGCCCGACCCCGGTCGTACTGACGGTGAATGTGCCGATCTGATGCTCGCCCTCGCCGTAGCCCGAGGCGTTGCAGGCATCGTTCGAGAACACTTGGATCGTGTATGTCGCCCCGCCGAGGACGCTCTCGAGGCTACCGAGCAACCGGAGCTGGCCGTCATGGGTTGTCACGCTCACGAACGAGGGGTAGCTGAGCAGATCATTCGGGCCGATTGACGCGAACAGCGGTGAGCCGTTCAGGGCGCTCGGCCTGCCGGTGCCGCCGAGGTCGATCCCGAGCCCGTGGTCGCCGTACATCGTGTTGTCGCTGATCGTGTCGTCGACGGAGTCGCCGCGGGTGTCGAGCAGCACGATGCCGCCGCCTTGGTTGTTCCGGATCAGGTTGCCATCTAGCGTGTCGTTGCTCGAGCCGTCGAGCACGATCGCGCCGGTGTGCGGCTGCCCGGCGGTGCCATTACCAGACAGCGTGTCGGCCGTCATGTGGTCGTGGCCTCCTCCGACCAGCCACAGGCCGGCGCCGCACCCGCTCACGATCGTGTCGCCGTCGATCGTGTTGCCGGTTCCGCCGTCGAACGTGACCGTCGAGTTGGTCGCCGACGGCTCGGCGGGGTTCCCGGGCCCCGAGCACTGCTGCCCGGTGGCGACGTTGCCGAACACGTCCCCCGCCGCGACGGAGCCGAGCGTCTCGTCACTGCCGTCCTTGACATACACATCGCCGGCCTGCGTGGCGAGCACCTGGTCGCCGTCGCCGCCTATCAGCAGGTCGCCGACGAGGTTCGGCTCGCCAACCGAGTTGATCGGCACCGCCGTCCCATCGCCGAGACTGCCGGTCAGCACGTCACCGCTGCCGGACATGATCATCACGCCGCTGGGGTACACCTGGGTCGCGTCGCCGTTGACGGATGTGATCCCGAGCGCGACTCCTCCGACAGTGTTCCGGGTCGCCCCCTGGCCCAGCGCGAGGTCGCAGCCACCGACGTCGGCGACCTCGACCCGCGGTCCGATCTGATTGCCGGGCGAGGTCGCGATGATCCCTGCCGCGATCGACGGCCTACCAGTCGTCTCCGTCGTGCTCTCGCAGCCGTTGAGGTCGTTGGTCGCCGACCCCGGCCCGATCGTCAGATGGTCGAGCTCGTCGCCGCCGCTGCCGGCGATCACGATCTCGTCGAAGAAGTTCTCGATCGTCAGGTTGGTGAGCTTCGCGCCCGCGCCCGCGAGCGTGAAGCCAGCGACGCCGCTGGCCCCGCTGCCCTTGATCACCGGGTTCGAGCCGGTGCCGTCGATCGTGAGCGGTGCGGTGATGCTGTCGAGGCCGCCGCTGACCGCGATCGGACCCGACCCGGCCGGCAGATCGAACGTGATCGTGCCACCACCGTCTGCGTTGCCAGTCTGGATCGCCGCTCGCAGCGTGCACTCCGGCAGGCCCGAGAGGACCGTCTGCCCCGTGTCGCAGACGCCGCTGCCGGGGTTCGTGTCGGGCAGGTCACCGGTCGAGTTGACGACCAGCGAAGGCGCCCCAGCGCTGAACACCCACGCGGCGCCCTGGCCGTTGTTGTCGAGCGGCCCGCCAATCAACGCCGTGCCGGCATCGGCCGACAGCGCGACGCTGCTGCCGACCCCGGCCGGGGGGTTGCTCTCGTCGTTGGGGACAATCGCGGGGCCCTGCGACCAGCCGGCCGACGTCGAGGGTCGGGTGAACGCCCACGCGGCGCCACCGCCGCTGGCCGCGAAGCCACCGACGAGAGCCGTGTCGCCGTCCGCCGCGAGTGCGAGGTTGTCGCCGAAGCGGTCGCAGAATCCGTTGGCACAGCCGGCGTTGGCGGCGTTCGCCAGCGTCCCGGTCTGGCTCCAGTTGCCGCTGCTCGCCCGGTCGTAGACCGCGACGATCCCGTCGGGCGTCGAGCTCGACTGCGAGCCGTCGCCCAGCAGCGCCGTGCGGCCGTTCGCCGACAGCGTCGACGACCGCTCGGGCAGCCCCGAGTCGGCAGGGAACTGCAGCGACTGCTGCAGGCTCCAGCCCGAGCTCGAGCGCGTGTACACGAGTGCAGTGGCGGCGGCGCCCGAGATCAGCGCGGTCGCGCCGTCCGAGGACAGCGCCACGTGCTCGCCGTAGGCGCCGCTCGAGGCGCTCGGGACGAGCTTCGTCGCCAGCGTCCAGCCGCCGCCGGACTCGGTGTAGACCCAAGCTGCGCCCGCGCTCCCGCTGCCGTCGCCGGGCTCGCCGATCAGCGCCTCGGTGCCGTCGCCCGAGAGCGCAACCCCAGATCCAAAGGAGCCGCACACGACCTCCATCGACGGCATCCCCTGGTAGCAGTTGCCAAGCGGCTCCGAGCTCGGCTGGATCTCCGTGCCGGCGCTCCAAGTGGTCCCCGAGCGGGTGTACACCCACACGGCGCCGTAGCTGCTCCCGGCCGTGCCCACCGGCGGCGCCGTAGCCCCCGCCCCGACCAGCGCCGTGTTGCCGTCCGCAGACAACGCCAGCGAGCCGCCGAAGTCCGACCCCAACGGACCGCCGGTCAACGTCGCCTGCTGACTCCACCCCGACCCCGAACGGACGTATACGAACACCGCCGGCGTCCCCGACCCGGTGTTCTCAGACACGAGCGCGGTGGCGCCGTCGGCCGCCACCGCCACGGCCTCCCCGAACTCTTGGGTGCCGGCGACGGACAGCTTCGATCCCTGCTGGACATAGCCGCTGCTGAGCGGTCGGCGCGCCCACGCGCCCGCGATCGGACCGCCGACCGCGACCGCCATCACGGCCACCCACACGACGCGCCACCCGATTGCCCTATCGCTCAGACTCGCCATCACCTTGCCCTCAACCCCGCACAGGCTACCCCCGCCGGACATCATCCGATAGCCGCACAGCGGTCAGCAAACGTCCATGAGCCGTACCGCTCGGCCTGATGGCGATCGATGCGTCTGCGAGCGCGTTCAGCGCCCGGCTTGCCCTCCAGAATGGTCAACTCGGAACAGTGGCGGGACCAGGATTCGAACCTGGGAAGGCAGAGCCATGGCGTTTACAGCGCCACCCCTTTGACCGCTCGGGAATCCCGCCAGGGTCGCCAAGAGTCTATTCGCTGACCCCATTCTTGGACGGGAGGGGCTCGCCTGGCTCGACCTCGAATCGAGCGTACTTGGGCCCACCCAACAGAACCCCGGAGCCGCCGCCGAGGGCCGTAGCCGGAATGAACCAGCGGCGGCCGTCGCCAACGTGGACGAACAGATAATCGCAGCGAGAAGCATCGAGGCGCTTGACCACGCCGTTCCAGCTCTGGTTGCCACCGCGGGTGCAGAGCGCGACGACGAAACGCTCCCGGCACCAGCACGTCGAGGTCTTCACCTGCACCCGCAACAGCCTCCCATCCAGATCCGCCACGAGATCTACATCCGGGCTGTGTCCGAACGGCAGATACACGGACGCCCCGGCCCAGATCAGCCACTGGATCGCCGACAGCTCGCCGGCATCGCCCTGCCGCCTCGGACTCCAAACCGCTTCCACGCACCCAACGGTAGCGACAAAATCGCTGCAAAATGCCACAACTTTGCAACCGTTGCCAGGTCTGTGACCGCGAGTTCAGGCGACTCGCGAGGCTGCTTCAAGAAGCGTCGCGCAGCCGCTGCGCCTCGGGCAGCGCCTCGAGCTTCTTCAGCGTGTGGTTCTCGATCTGCCGAATCCGCTCGCGGGTGACGTTGAACGCCCGTCCCACTTCTTCCAGCGTGTACGGCCGCTCGCCGACGAGCCCGAACCGCATCTCGATCACCTCGCGCTCGCGCTCGGGCAGAGCCGCCAGCGCTCGCCGCAGGTTCTCGCGCCGCAGGTGCTCGGCCGCCTGCTCGAACGGCGACTCCGCGGTGTGGTCCTCGACGAAATCGCCGAGCTCCGATTCCTCTTCCTCGCCGATCGGCTTCTCGAGCGAGATCGGCTGCTGTGCCATCCGCAGCACGTCGCGCACCTCGCGCACGGTCGTCTCGAGCTCGACCGCGATCTCCTCGGGCGTCGGCTCGCGCCCCAACTGCTGGACCAGCTGGCGCTCTATGTGCACGACCTTGTTCAGCTTCTCGACCATGTGCACGGGGATCCGGATCGTGCGGCCCTTGTCCGCGATCGCCCGCGTGACGGCCTGGCGGATCCACCATGTGGCATAGGTCGAGAACTTGTAGCCGCGGCGATAGTCGAACTTCTCGACCGCCCGGATCAGCCCCATCGATCCCTCCTGGATCAGATCCAAGAACGTCAGGCCGCGACCCAAGTACGACTTTGCGATCGATACGACCAACCGCAGGTTCGCCTCGATCATCTGCTGCTTGGCCGTCATGTCGCCGCGCTCGATCCGGCGCGCGAGGAGCACCTCCTGCTCGGCCGTCAGCAGGCTGACCCGTCCGATTGACCGCAGATAGAGGCGCAGCGAATCCAGCGACGGCTCGACCGTCAGGTCGATCTCGACCTTCTTCGACGACGGCTGGTCGGGCCGCGGCTCGGCGTCCCGCTCGACGCGCGCCTCGACGGCGCCGGCCTCCGACTTGGCGGGCCGCCCATCAGCCTCGACGACCTCGATGCCGTGCTCGTCCAGGTACGCATGCAGCTCCTGGACCTGCTCCTTCGTCACCTCGACTTCCTCGAGGCAGGCCGCGATCTGGTCGAACGTCAGGTAGCCGCGCTCCTGGCCCTCATTGATCAGAGGTCGTAGTTCGTCGAGCTCCGCAACCGGAGCTTCGTCGCTCAGCAGGACCATCGACTTGTTGCTCAAAGCCTCTGAGCTCCTCCCAGACCGTGGCTCGAGACCGCCCCAGTGGGGCGACTCCTCTCTCTCACTCAACTTCCAACCCTCAGTGCGCCCGGCGAGTCATAGCACAATCCCGCGGAATGTCGAAGGCTGCCGAACACTCGGTCCGTCTAGGCTTAACCGTGATGTCGACAAGATCCCACCCCACGACCCTCCCACCCGACGTCCAGTCACGCTCGCCGTCGGTTGCGCTGAGCCTCTCGCGCGTCGGCGTCACCGGTGTCGAAAAGGTGATCCGACTACGTCAGAACGCGACCGAGCAGCTGTTCTCGGCCCGCTTCGAGTGCGTCGTCGATCTCGGGCCGCGCCAGAAGGGGGCACACATGTCGCGCTTCGAGGAGGTCGTCAACGAGGTGATCGGCGAGGTCGTGCTGAACGAGACGACGCTCAAGGTCGAAACGCTCGCCGAGCACATCGCGCAGCTCGTGCGTGACCGCCAGCAGGCGAGCCGCGCCGAGGTCAGCGTCGAGGCGCGCTTCCCCGAGCACAAGCCCGCGCCGGTGTCCGGGATCCAGACCCAGGAGCTGTACACGCTGCACGGCTCGGCGGTTGCGTCCGAGCTCGGCACGCGCCGGCTGATCGGCGTCACCGCGCAGGGGATCACGGCGTGCCCGTGCGCGCAGGAACTGGTCGCGACTGCAGCCCGCACCCGGCTCGAGGCCGATGGCTTCACCGACGACGAGATCGCACGGATCCTCGATGCGGTCCCGGTCGCGACTCACAACCAGCGCGGACTCGGGACACTGCACGTCGGCTGCACGGAGTTGTGCGACGACGAGATCGACGCGTCGGCCCTGCTCGCGATCGTCGAGCAGTCGATGTCATCGGAGATCTACGAGTTGATGAAGCGCTCCGACGAGGCGCATGTGGTCGAGAAAGCTCACCGCAGGCCTCGGTTCGTCGAGGATTGCGTGCGCGAGATGGTGCGCGGCGTCGTCGACGCATTTCCGGGGCTTGACGATCGCGCGTTCGTCTCGGCGCGCCAGGTGAACCTCGAGACGATCCACCAGCACAACGTGGTCGCCGAGCGCTACGGGACGCTCGGGGAGATCAGAGCCGAGCTGCGGACGGGCGAGCCATCACTGGCGCACACCACCCGTCGTGCGTGGCTCGACACTTCGCCCGAGGCGGCGTAGCCCGAAGAAGTAGTCCGCGCCGGAGAGCACCGTCACGACGACGGTCAGGTACACGATCACGTAGAGCCATGCCGGCCGTGGGCCCGAGCCGACGGCGATCAGCAGCATCACCATCAGCACCTGCGAGCCGGTCTTGAGCTTGCCGAACGTGTTCGCGGAGATCACGATCCCCTGCTGCGTGCCGACCGCGACGCGCAACACGGTGACCGCGAACTCCCGCGCGATGATCACCATCGCAACCCACGCCTCGAGCCGGTTCAGCGACACGAGCGCGATCAGCGCCGCCACGATCAACAGCTTGTCGGCGATTGGGTCCATCAGCTTGCCGAAAGTCGTCACCCAGTTGCGCGAGCGCGCTAGGTAACCATCGATCGCGTCGGTCAGCGACGCAACCGCGAACACGATCGCGGCCAGCAGGTCGCCACCGTTGGTCTTCTCGAGCAGCGCGACGACGAGCACCGGTACCAGCAGGATCCGGATCACCGTGAGCACATTCGGAACGTTCAGCGGGACCATCGCGAGCACGAACGCTAGCGGGTGACGTAAAGCCCATAGACTGCGAGCATGCCCCTTATCCCGATGGTGATCGAGCGGACAGCGCGCGGCGAGCGCGAGTTCGACATCTTCTCCCGGCTGCTGAACGAACGGATCGTCTTCCTGGGGACTCCGATCGACGACGTGATCGCGAATCTGATCGTGGCGCAGCTGCTGCACCTCGAGTCCCAGGACCCTGACAAGGACATCTCGATCTACATCAATTGCCCGGGCGGCTCGATCTACTCGGGCCTCGCGATCTACGACACGATGCAGTTCGTCAAGCCGGACATCTCGACGATCTGCGTCGGGATCGCGATGTCGATGGGCTCGCTGCTATTGACGGGCGGCGCTAAGGGCAAGCGCTTTGCGCTGCCGAACAGCCGACTGCTGATCCACCAGCCTTCGGCCGGCTTCGAGGGCCAGTCCTCGGACATCGAGATCCACGCGCGGGAGATCCTCAAGGTGCGCCAGCGGATCGACGAGATCTACGCGCTGCACACAGGACAGACGTTCGAGCAGGTCCACACGGACATGGAGCGCGATCGGTTCTTCAAGGCGGACGAGGCAGTCGAGTACGGGCTGATCGACCGCGTAATCGACCACCACTAGAAGGAGGCACCGGGATGGCGATGGCAGAGCGGACCGCGACGACTTCATGGGATGGCGACTTGGTGCATGGAGGCGGAAGCGTGACCGGCGCAAGCGGGGCGCTCGACGCGCTCGCCGTGACTTGGGCCTCGCGCACCGAGCGCTCGGACGGGAAGACCAGCCCCGAAGAGCTGGTCGCGGCGGCGCACTCGTCGTGCTTCTCGATGGCGCTCTCGCACGGGCTCACGGAGGCGGGCCATCCGCCCGAGCATCTCGAGGTGGCGGCGACCGTGACCCTCGACCTCGTCGACGGCGCCCCGACGGTGACGGCCTCCGACCTCCACGTGAGCGGGCGGGTGCCCGGAATCGATCAGTTCGAGTTCTCGAAGGCAGCCACCGACGCGGGCAAGGACTGCCCGATCTCTCGCGCGCTCGCGGGCGTCGAGATCACCGTCGAGGCGATCCTGGAGTAGTCGTCAGGAGACGGGGTGCTCGATCGAGCCGAGCCCGTCGATCTCGATCTTCACGACGTCCCCTGAGAGGAGGAACTTCGGCGGGTCGAAGGCCATCCCGACGCCGTTCGGTGTGCCTGTCAGGATCAGGTCGCCCGGCGCGAGCGTGCAGGTCTGCGCGATGAACGCGACGAGCTCGTCGCAGCCGAAGATCAGGTCGCTGGTGCTCGAGTCCTGGCGCAGCTCGCCGTTGACCCAGGTGCGAAGCTGAAGGCTGCCGGGATCCGGGACCTCGTCGGCGGTCGTGATCCACGGCCCGTATGGGCAGAACGTGTCGGCGCCCTTCGCGCGGGTCCACTGCGGCTCGCGGCCCTGCAGGTCGCGCGCGGTGACATCGTCGGCGACACAGTAACCGCCGATCTGGCCACCGGCGCCGATCACGATCGTCAGCTCCCCCTCGTAATCAAGCCGGCGCACGACCTCCGGGCAGCGGATCGGTCCCCCCGGCGGCGCGACCGACCCGCGCACCTTCACGAACACGATCGGCTGCTCGGGACGCGATCCCCCCGTCTCCTCCACGTGCTTGGCGTAGTTGAGTCCGATCGCGTAGATCGTGCCGGGATCGGGGATCGGCGCGAGCAGCGTGATCTCCGACAGCGGCCAGCTGCCGAGCCGCTCGCTCGGCACTCCGCTGCCGAGCGCCTCGCGGACGCTGCCCGCGAATGCGGTCACGCGGCCGTCGTCGACCGTGCCGGCGTGGACCTCCCCGTTCACCTCAAATGTCGCGAGCTTCACCCGCGACAGCCTACGGCACGCCGGCCTCCACCTTCGCTACAGCTTCGACGTGGGTCACCGGCAGCCCGGTCCCGCGGGCCTTCGAGACCAGGTCGAGCTTCAGCCACCTCGACGCGCGGCGCGGCAGGGTCGAGATGATGATCTCGTCGTAGCGGCCGAGGTTGATCGCATCGTGGATCGCCATCAGCGGCTCGGCATCGCCGAGACTGCCGGTGACCTCGCGGCCGGCCGCCTCGGTCAGCTTCGGCAGGGCGTCGCGGAGCACGGTCTGCGCGTCGTCGCCGCCGTGGTGCTCGGGGTCGACGTACTTGTCCATCCCGTGCGGCATCCGCGGAACGACGAGGTGAAACCGCGCCGGGCCGCGTTCCGCTCGCTCGCGGACCGCATCGAGCAGTCCTGGGGTAGCCGCCGTCTGGTTCGCGACGACAAGGACACTGGCCGGCTCGGACATGAGCTCACCTCCGCAGGCTCGTGATGATTGCTACAACCAGTGTCCCACGTCGACGCTCTGGCGGCAAGGAAAGATCTGAGATGACTCAGGCGTCGGCCATCTCAAGCAGCGTCGTGACCGTCGTCCAGTTGCGAGCGGTCGCGACCACTCCGAGCCTCGGCGACGCGACGGCGGCCCACAGCTTCGAACGCGCCACCCCCTCGGGGTGCCAGGCGTAAACCTCGCGCTCGTCGACGACCACCCGCTCGGGCTCGATCGCGGCCGCGATCAGCCGGTCGACCGCCTCCGGCTCAAGCTGCTCGCGCAGAAAGCTCACCTGATAGCGCTTCGGGCTCTCAGCGACCTCGCCGAGGTGGTTGCGCTCCACGACGGCCGCGAACTCGTTTCGCGTCCGCGCCACGACCGCGATCGAGAGGCCGAACCGCTCGAAGATCAGGTGCTCGCAGTTGCGCTCGAGCTTGTCGGGCCGCTCGGAGCTCGAGAGCACGACGTTGCCACTCTGGACATAGGTCGTGACGTCCTCGTAACCGGCGCCCGTCAGCAGCTCACGGAGCGCGGGCATCGCGATCCGGTTTCGCGAGCCGATGTTGATCCCGCGCAGCAGCACCACTCGGCGCGCCATCAGAACAGCGCTTCCTGGCCCTTGATCCTCGTGCTCTCGCGCTTGCTGCCGGGCCCCGGCTGGCCGAGCGCCTCGGCGATGTCACCGGCGAGCGCCGCCTCGGAACGCGACGCGACCAGCGGCTCATCGATGCCGTCGACGTGGACGAGCGTCCGGCGACCGTCGCCGCGCTCGGGACCCTCGAGCGGAACGAGCGCATACACGCGGTCGGCGCGGACGAACTTCCCGTAACCGAGCGGGACGAGGGGCGGTATGCCGCGCGCCATGATGAGGCGGATCGTACGCCCAACCGGTCCGCGGCGGCAGCGCTACGGTAGCCTGTTGTTGTGGCCAACGAGAGCCCGCCGTCCGGCTCCGACGGGGAGCGTGCGCTCCGCGAGGCTGACGAACGCGGCGACGCCGGCGCTGCCTTTGAGCTCGGCCGTCTGCTCGCGTTGCGAGGCGAATTGGACGAGGCGCAGGACGCCTTCAGCCGGGCTGCGGAACGCGGCCACCCAGAGGGACTGAGCCACGCCGGCCTACTCGCCGAGATGCAGGGCGACCTCGCCGGCGCCGAGCGGATATACCGCGAGTCCGACGAGCTGGGGGATCCGCGCGGCAGCTTCCGGCTCGGACTGTTGCTCTCAAGTCGCGGGGATTGGGACGGCGCGGCGGAGGCATGGCAGCGTGCCGATGAGCGCGGCTTCCATGAGACCGGGTTCGAGCTCGCTGACGATCTGGAGCGGCGGCGTGACGCCACGGCTGCGGGGACCGCGCCCGCGATCGCGCGGAGCAGCCCGTTCGCGAACCCGGTGTTGCTCGGCGCGGTGACGGTGCTGTTCATCGTCGTTGGGGTGTTCCTCGCGTACAACTCGAACGCGGGGCTGCCGTTCGTGCCTACGCGCGAGCTGAAGGTCGACATGTCCGACGGCGCGAACCTGGTCGTCGGCAACGACGTCCGCGAGGGCGGCTACGACATCGGGATCGTGTCAGCGATGCAACCGGTGCGGCTGCCGGACGGCGTGATTGGCGCTCAGCTGACGTTGAAGCTGGATGAGTCCTCAGGCGCGGTGCCGGCCGATTCGCGGGTGACGGTGTTGTCGAAGTCGGCGTTGGGGTTGAAGTACGTGGATTTGATCAAGGGCACGTCGGCTCGGACGTTTGCGGATGGCGCGACGATGCCGGAGTCGCAGACGACGGTGCCGGTGCAGATTGATCAGGTGTTTGACACGTTCAATCAGCCGACGCGGTCGGCGATTGATCAGAACCTGGTTGGGTTTGGGGATA
>Ga0302325_10029451_pt1 | contig 11345 bp, 7 predicted proteins | sample Palsa_T0_2_FD_201948 | JGI IMG/M metagenome (GOLD analysis project Ga0302325, IMG submission 201948) | Peat permafrost microbial communities from Stordalen Mire near Abisko, Sweden - Palsa_T0_2 | ecosystem: Environmental > Terrestrial > Soil > Palsa > Peat permafrost | place: Sweden: Abisko...
GCGGGGTTTGATGAATCCTAGAGGCATCTTCTGATGGCTGTGTGAAGCTTCACCACGCCTAAGGTGACGCGCGCCGTTAGCATCCGGACCGTAAGCCGGAACGCGAAGGTTGCGCGCCCAGAAAAGGGCGGATAGCGAAAAAACAGAGCATTGATTTTTATTGAGAGTGGGGATGACCATGACGCGCGAGAAAGCGACAGCGGCAATACCGATTGGTGAGCACCTTCTCACGCTTCGTGAGGCAGCGGAAATGCTCAGGCTGAATCCGCGAACGGTGCGCGAATACGTTCAACGCGGAGAGATCGAGGGACGCATTATCGGCGGACGCTGGAGATTTAGGCGTGCAGACCTTGACGCTTTCTTTGAAAATGCACCACGTAACTGGGACTTTGTCGGAAAGAATTAACACGGGGATTAGATGGTGAGCGGACGCACGTACCCGCGATATAGGTGCGAAGGGCGTTTCTACGGCCGCAGAGTGAACTGCGAACGTGTTCCGATGTTGCCTGCGTCGGCCGTGCACGAGGTCTTAAACGATCCGCGAAAAATTCCTTATCTCTTAGTCTGGAAGAGTTCGTGGGATGGCGAAATCAAGGAGGCTGTGCGCGTGGCATATCTCGGTCGCACGCCATACCTCCCTGAAGCTGATTCGATAGAGGTCAAGCGCACGGACGGAAGCGTTGTACATCTCCGAGCTTTGAAGCGTTCGCTTCCCAGAAATGGCGGACGGGTTCTCTTACTCGCGTGCCCGTGGTGTTGCACTCTTAGGCGCGCGCTGTACGGTTGGGAGCCAAGTGAAGACCACACTAACAGCGCTCGGAGGGCACAGTGGCAGTGCCGACCGTGCGCTGGTTTGAGGTATGCCTCGGAAGGTGGTGCACTGGTACTTCGGTCGCGTTGCGCGATGCTTCGCCCCTTGTCGGGCCTGTCTAGCCCGCGTCCTGAACCCTGGTTCCCCTACATCTTTTCCTCTCTGGCTGACGCAGCGGCTGCCGGATTCGTCACATTAAACGTCATAGAGCGGAGTGCAGGTCAGAAGCAATGAATAGGTCGGACGATAGCTGTTAACAAAAGCTAAGGTCGCTGAGAATTTCGCGCAACAAATTAGGCACGTCAGGAGGTCGGATGAAGCTATCGCTGCTAGCAGCGACACAACACCAAGCTTTCCGAGATTCAGAGTCGGACGAAAGTAATGCCTCAGAGCAGGCGAGGATGCAGGACTTCGTTGAGGCCAAAAGGTCGGATTTGCGAAACGGGCTTACTCGCCGACAACGCACCTTCATCCTGGAGAAACTGGTTGGACTCAATGACAAAGATGCCGCCCTCTCTGCCGGATATTCCTTGAGCGTAGCGGAAAACACGAAACAACGAATCTGGAAGCCGCGGGTACGCGCCGAGTGGGAGCGGCTACGATGCGAGGTCGCCTCCAGAACTTCACTAGGGCCGGACCGCCAAGAACAGAACATTCTCCGCGGGGCGGCATCTGGCACTACAATTTCCGCGGAGAGCAGTTCCCTAATCCCAGAACACGCGAATATTGAACTGGATCTTCTTAGGGTAGTAGCTGCTGGAAAAGCAAACCCGAACTGCTCGCCGAGGCATCGGTCTGCAACACAAACACCTGTGAGCTATTGATCCGGTAGTAAGCCACAATAAAGCTCGGACCTGCCGGTGGAATAAACGGATAAGCTCCAGCGGTAGACGGAGTCGATATCGTGACACTTCCTGTAGCGCGTCCCTGGTTGAGAGTGTCCTCAACGAAAGAGCCTGTAATGGACGCGCCAAGAACCGCAACCGGACTGGACGAGTCGCTTTGATCGTAGTCGACCAAACCTGATAAGTGTGCGAGGTTGTCAGACAGCACGACACCGACTAGGTCCAGTTCGCTTGTGGGTGTTGAGGAGGTGATCGGGTTTGTCAGCTGCAGGGCGTTATTACCGAGAAACGGAGGAAAACCAGGCTCGGTGTTCCTGATCATCGCACCCGTCCCGTTTACGCTTGCATCAGTGTGCAACATCAAAGCGTTGCCCCCGCCGGAGAAAAAACCTGCAGGGGAAGCGTTGGGATCAAGGATATTTACATTGCGGTCGACCACGTAAAGATTAAACGTCGAACGTCCCCCAGCGTCTACGAGCGTGAGACTGCCAGTGCCGTTCAATGAGGAGGAATCATAGGAGCCGCTGACTTGGACGCCCGTTTTCGGAGTGGCCGGGGAACCACTGGCGGTGGAATCAGATATTCCCGCTGATATATCATTCTCGGACTCAACGATAAAAAACTCGCCGGCCGTAGTAGTTCGCCCGGGAGAGCTCCAGCCGGAATGTTGATAAAAATAATTGTCTCCCAAGAAAATAACGCTGCCGCCTTGGGCATATGCGCTGCCACCCATAAGATTGAGATTGTCGGCTTCGAAGAGGCGCAGCGCCTTCGACGAAATAACGTAGTAGGTGAACGATCTACCTCCACCAAGCTGCAAAGTCCCGCGTCCGTTGGAATCCGGCGCGCTGAAAGACCCGCTGAACGGTGAAGTGGTCATGATCGTTGCGGTATTGATGTCCAGCGTTCCGCCGTTCAGGCTCCCAACTCCATCGGCGGTAAAGACTCCGCCATACGATACTTTTGTTGCCGCATTAGCTTTCGCTGTTCCTGTCATCGTGAATGAAAAACCGCCCTCTAATTGGGAAGCAGCGAAGCCCCCAGTCGGATGTTGCTGCAAGTCCAACGTGCCGCTGCCGGGGTTTCCGTCGATTTCAGTCAATAAGGCATGAGCAGGGGAAGTCACTGCGAAGCTAAAGGCCAGCTGTTGTCCACTCGCCGTTCTAACGTTCATCGTGCCATGGCCGGTGCTGTCCACCGTGTACGAGGAAGTGTTCGGCTGTGGATTCGCAGTGGTCGGCAAAATCTGGTCCTGCAGGTCAAGGACTCCGGGAGAAATAATGTCAGCGACACCGCCGGCAACCGTTCCGTCCCCGCTCAAATTTATGCTCCCAAGAAATGACGCCGTACCACGGTTCCCCGTCGGGGATGTCAGGAAGAAAGCGTACTGGCCGCTGAGGATCGCGTCTGAAGCGGTTACAGAGATCAACGCACTCGCACTCGCGCTTTTGTTGATGTCGATAACCGAGGTAGCAATAATGGTGATTGAAGTGCCAGAAGCCGCGGAAGATGGCGCCACATAGCTGGTCACGACCTCGTTGCCTGTGGATGCCGGACTGAAAGTACCGCAGGTCCCCGCAGGGGAGCAACTCCAAGTCACTCCGGCCGTATTATCGGAGACACTAGCGCTGACGCTCACCGTTTGGCTGGGGTTAATCGTTGGTGGCGGGGAAACATCAAACCGCACCTCTGAGGCGGGGTCGGTGATCACGACTGCTGAGCTGGCGCTCTTTGTAGGGTCCGTGATTGATTTAGCAGTCACTGTAACCTGGCCACCAGCCGGCACCACCGCCGGGGCCGTATAGGTCGTTGCCACGGCGCTTGCAGTAGAGGATGGGCTGAACAATCCGCAAGTGTTTGCCGGAGCGCAACTCCAAACCACCCCGGCGTTCATACTGTCGTTCGACACGGTTGCGGACACAGTCGTGGTACCGCCCGGAACGACGCTTGCCGACACCGTAGACAAGACCACCGAGATGGACTGTGGTTGGCTTCCCGCCCGCGAAGAACTACCCCCGCATCCGGAGTTGAGCAGAACCACGGTCAAGGCCGCAAACGAGAAAAACGACTTTCCTTTAATCCCATTTCTAAAGTTCATTGGACCCTCGATTTCCGGCGCGGTAAGTTTCCTATGACTCTTGAAAACTGGTGAGCATCGGGCTCACTATGAATTGCGGCGGTTCTGAGGGTCAATGCCCGCCAGAACATTTCTGGGTCACTGGCCAAGGCGCTGAGATTAAGTGGGTTACAGGTTTGAACTCTCGCGAGATGACCTCGTGTAAATCCGCTCTGGGCCAATGCTTTAAGTGCTCGCACCGCCTTCCCGAACAAGAGGGTTCAACTATCTGATTGTTGCGACTATCGGCATTGAAGTCCGGACGAGCCCGAAAGCCCACAGCATTACGGGTGAGGTATACCGAGGCTCGACAAACTGCGATTGACGAAACGTTCAACGTCCGCCCTGTGGCCAAAGCGGGCTGTACCTGGGGAGTAACCACCGGCTGGGAGGCGCCCCCCCAGCCCCGGTAGTTTATGCGGCGAGATCGCTACCCCTTGCGGGGAGCTCTGGCGCGGAATTCCAAGAGTTGAACGATGTGAATATGCGGATCATTTTCTCTCGCTCAACTCTCCGCCACTCGTCGTCTTGTAGACCGAAGAGTAAGTCGAGACGTACAAGATGTCGGGTGAATCTGAGTCTAGTGCAATGCCGAAGACGCCCAAGTCGTCCAGCCCCGAGTTGATGGCCGTCCAGGAGTTGCCGCCATCCACGCTCTTAAAGACCCCTGCCCCCTCGAATGCAACATATAAGATGTTGTGCCGGTGAGGATCGACCTGGACAGAGCCAGTGCGCGCGGTCTGAAATCCGTCTGGCAGGCCAACGCTCTGGGACGCAAAAGACGCACCCGAGTCAACACTCTTCAACACCCCGCTGAAAGTTCCCGCGTAGACGATATTGGTCTCGACCGGATCGACCGTTATGCTCAAGGATGGCGTTTCATCTACATTGATCCAGGTCGCCCCGGCATCACTGGATCGCCAGATCCCGCTATTACCGGCGAAGAAAACAGTCTGGTGGTGTTCGGGGTCAACCGTAATTCCCCTTCCACTGAGCGCCAGAAAGTCGTCCGGAAGACTGTTCGGAGCACGGTCGATGCGTGTGAAGGTTTCGCCAAAATCTACGCTTTTCCAAATGCCGTCGCCACTGCGAAATGTTGAAACATAAATGGAGTGATCAACAGGATCGACGGCTACTCCGGCGACGTAGATGGCGCTCGACCCGAAAAGGCGGCGCTCCCAATGCCGGCCGTGGTCAAAAGATCGAAAGAGACCGCCGCCCGTGAACGAGCCTGCATAGACAAGGGTCGGCTCCTGTGGGTCGAAGGCAATGCCACGTGGCGAACGAGCTGTTAGTCCGTCGACGCCGCCATCCTCCCAGTTGCGGCCGCCGTCGTGAGTAACGAGCAAGCCACCGTCATTGGTGGAGAAGAACACGTGTTCGTGGTTGCCGGGATCAATTCCCAGCGCGTGCCCGTTCTGGCAGCGACAGTTTTTCAGTTCCTCCCAAGCCACTCGTCGCCAGTTCGAGGTCCGGCGATCGTCTTCATCGGAATCTCTTGTCGTCGCTGAACGCTCGAACACTCCGTCGAAGTTGGTTCCCGCGTAAACTGACCCGTCCACCCCAACGCTAAGAACGAGACCCAATCCGTCGGATATTCCTGTGTTGGTCCAAGTTGCGCCGTCGTCTTTACTGACGGAGACTCCCTGAGTAGCGGTTCCGGCATACAGACGTTTGCCGCTTTTCGCCAGCGCGAGGACCACGCCGACGACCGGTGAACCGGTGCGAACAAAGGAAGCTCCGGCGTTTGTACTTTTGTAGACACCATTGCCATCAGAACCGGCATAGATGACGTTGCTATTAGTGGGATCCACGTATACAGACCAAACGGTCGTGTCCACGTTGAGTGGATTCCACGTAGCACCGCCGTCGACACTCTTGAACGCGCCGGTGCCGGCGGTTCCCGCATAGAGAACGTTCGTGTTATTCGGATCGATTGCCAAGGAGAAGACAAGAGGGTTGTCGATACCATTCGCAGAAGAAACCCAGGTGTCGCCGCCGTCGGACGTCTTCTGTAGGTCACCGTTAAAGCCCGCGTACAAAATATTTGGATTTGTGGGATCGATAATCAACGACAGAGGTAAAAGGTCGGACCCTGTGACGCTCCACGTCGCTCCCCCATTTGTGGTCTTGTAGATGCCGGCGCCTGTCCCCGCATAAAGGAGATTGGGATTATCGTGCGACATAGCCAGCGATGCCACGACCAGTGAATCGAGGCCTTGATTGGCTGCCGCGAAGGTTTGGCCGCCGTCCTTGCTCTTGAGAATTCCCCCACCCACGCTCGCGATGTATACAGTGCGTGTCGCCGTGTCAACAGCGATAGAGGCTTCAATAGTGGGGGGTGCAGGACCAACCGACCTCCAAGCTCCCGCTGTGCGGGAATTTCCACCAGGGAGGGACTTTAATTGAGCACGAGAACTCGCAGGCATGGCCAAAAACGATGCAAAAATTAGCGCAAAGCAGATACTGACGGCTTTCTTACATGTTGATTGACGTCGCCCTGTTTCGTTCATGAGTTGTTCTCCTTAACAAACGTAGTTGTTCTGAGTCTTGAATGACCGCTGAAACTCGCGACTACTGCACTGCGGTTTGCTGCTCAAGTCTCTGAGGTAGCTCGCGTGGCCCGGACTATGGAACCGAGCGGATGAGGCGGTCAATGCACAGGGAAACATCCCTGAGTAGGCCTTGGGTAACTGCGTAAGTTACAGATAACACTACGAATGAGGGCTCGATCAATTGACAACGACGAAAGGCGGTGCTACGCTCGCGCGCAAGACTCACCATGAACGACAACCCGATACCTTCAAACGGATATACGTTTGGTCCTTACCACGCGGACACGGTCGGTTTGGAATTGCGCAGGAGTGGAATTCGGATCAGGCTGCAGCCAAAGCCGTTTCAGGTGCTCACGGTCCTTTTAGGGCGGGCAGGCCGAACGGTTAGCCGCGAAGAGCTTAAAAAGCTGCTGTGGGCTCCCGACATATTCGTCGATTTCGACCACGGACTGAATACGGCCGTGAATAAAATCCGCGAGGCCCTGAGTGATTCCGCGGAAGAACCGCGATACATCGAAACACTGCCTAATGGCTATAGATTCATCGGTGATATCAGCGAACGGTTTGAACCGCCCTCCGTCGCGACAGCGTCTCGCGCACCGTCACTTCTTACCGCCGATGGGTATCCAAAGAGTGAGACTACGTGGAAAAGGCGTTACCTCGAAACAGTTGTCGGTTTAGCCTGTCTGATTGCCGTGGTTTTTTTCGTGTTTCACATCCCCCGGAAGGTGTTTGGAATCTCTTCGCCGATCCAATCGGTAGCTGTTCTGCCTCTGAAAAACCTCTCTGGAGACCCTTCTCAGGAATATTTTAGCGATAGCATGACCGACGAATTAATTACACAGCTCGCTAAAATCACGAGCCTTAAGGTACCGTCTGCAGCATCGGTAGTTCGTTATAAGAATACATCGGCTTCCGCTTCCGAAATCAGCCGGGATTTAAGAGTTGATGCGTTTGTTGAAGGCGGTGTGGTGCGTACCGGCGATAAGATTCGCGTCACAGCCCAACTAATCGACGCCCGAACGGACCGGCACATTTGGGCGGAGGATTATCAGGGAGACCTGCGGGATATACTCGTCCTGCAAAACGACATCGCGACGGCGATCGCACATAGCGTCCAGGCAAAAATCGCTCCTCCAAGTTCCTTCATTGCGTCCTTACCTCGACAGGTGGATCCACGTGCGTACGACGCATACATCAGAGGCCGAGGGTATTGGTTTCGAAGCAAAACCGCAAATGCCACTCCGGGTGATATAGAGAAAAGCGGGGAGTTGTTCCAGCAGGCTATCCAGTACGATCCTGCTTATGCGCCCGGCTATAGCGGACTTGCCAATTATTACGGTCTCATGGCGGGCAACGGCTTGATTCCAGCCAAAGAGGGCTGGCGCCAGTCGGAAGAGGCATCCCGGAAGGCGCTTGCCCTCGATTCCGGTCTGGCGGAGGCCCACTGCTCGCTCGCATCAAAAATGCTTTTCTACGATTGGGACTGGCCGGGCGCGGAGCGGGAGATACGGCGTGGTCTGGAGCTCGATACCCATTATGCGGAGCTCCATAACTTGTATTCTCATCTGCTTGCCTACACTGGCCGCTTTGATCAAAGCATAGCCGAAGCTCGTCGAGCCGGGGAACTTGACCCTATGGGCGAACGGTTTGCCGTCCAGCGAGCCCTTCGCTTTGGCCGTCGTTTCGATCTTTTTCTAACCGAAGTGGCTATAGTCTTCGCACAGGATCCTGCGCGGATTCACGAAGAGAGAGCATGGGTGTACAAAGCCAAAAAGCAGCACGCCGAAGAAGTCAGTGAAACAGACCTGCAGCTTCGTATTGAAGGATGCGTTCCTTGCGCCGACAGCCTGTCACTCGCATACTCGCACACGGGCTATCCAGGCTGGCTCCGCGAGAAGCTAGAACAACTGAACCGGGACTCGAACGGAAATGCTATGACGTTCGAACATGCCGAACTCTATGCGGCCATGGGAAATTCCGACATGGCAATGCAGTATCTTAATCAGGGCTACCGGGAACACACAGAGCAACTACTCAGGCTGCAGCTGGATCCCGCTTATGACGACATGCGAACCGATCCACGGTTCCAGGAGCTGATTCATCGTATCGGGTTGCCTCAATAATTCGTTACGATCGGATCTTCCGAACTATTCGTCGGCAGATCCGTTCATTGACGATGCCGGCATGACATCCGAAGCGACAGGATTCGCAAATCCTCACTTGTTCGGTTTCTCGACCGCACTCTTTCGTTCGGCGCGAAACTATTTTTTTGAGCTGCGCAGTGACAGCAGCTAGCTGTTGTGAAGAGGACGTGGCTACTCCCGACCTCAGTGAGGCGGCTCCCAAGTCCAATACTCGAAAGCCGCCACCACTTCAGTTGTCGTCGTCTTCCCGCTGTCCTGGGGGCAACGGTGCCGGTGGACGGACTTCGATCGTCGTAAGCACCAGACCAGATGTTGGGTTTGCAAAATGTAGGATGCGCCCAGCTTCGCCCGGTGCAGCTCCGAGGTCGCTAACATAGATATCGTCGTGGCCGTCAAGAGCCATGCCCGTAGGCACGTTCAGTCCGCTCACGATTTCCTCGGCGATGCGGTTTGCGATCCGGATAATCCGGCCTTGGCCGATGTTTGGAAAGCCCGCCGCACTCGAGAATTCCATGACGTACAGTCTTCCCTGGCTATCCTTTTGCACATCAATAATCGTTGTAAACCCTCCCCAGTAATCGATCACGAAACCATTGTCCGTTACCTGATACAGCTTCGACGATCCCACCACAACGGGGAACAACCCGAGATTGCCAACAAAAAACCGGCTGTCGAGATGGGTGACAGACGTCGGTACGATGTGCCCGAGCGGTGCCGACAGATCGGAGAGTTGTTCAATTCTCTGCGCTTGCCCCCCACCCAGATTGATTCGTAGCAATCTCCCGTGGTTGGGCTCGATCACGATCAGATCGCCATGGAAGGCTTTCAGCGTGTACGGCACGCCGTCCGGTTCGAAGTCAGCGGCATCCGGATGCGCCACTTGATGCGCCCGGAAAAATCGGCTCAAGTTCGCAATCATTTCGAAGGTGTGGCTCTGTATGTTGACACGAAGAACAGAATTGGGAAAATTCGGATTCCCGTGACTGCACCCGCCTCCAGCTGTAAGGGCGTAAAGCTGCCCGCCGACGAACGCGATATCCGCAGCTCCATTCGTATCTCCCGTGGGCAAACTACTCATCGCCGAAGGAAGTCCGTCCACCACTGTCGTACGCTGCCCGTTCGACTCAATCCGCGAGATTCTTGCCGTCGGCCCCCCATGATACGGGCCCACTGGCGCCGGCACATTCTCACATCCTTGGGGCACCGGCTGCGTCCCGCCGAGCCCCGCTTCTGCGAAATAAAGCAAACCGTCTGGTCCGAAGGTCAGCCCACGCGGCCCTTCGAGTCCGTCGGCAACTACGGTGCCGCCGGAAGGAACCGGAGGAGCCTGGGCGAACACAAATGGAGCAAATATTAGGCAGCAAATTGCCAAGCACCAGGCCTTAATCCCTACTCTCACGCCACCGCTCTTATGTTTGAGATTCATTTCTTTCTCCTTTTGCAAATGTCGAAACCGTCCATTGGCTACGAAAAAGACGGCGCACGATCGGGCTCCTTTTAGGACGACTGCGAAACGGAAGCAATACACAGAGGGTCAATTCCTGCTCCACTTCCTACTCATCGAATAACCGATTCAAGGAAAGAGGGTTAGGTGATCGTATCGGTTAGGCCTTATCGGTCTAGCCTTATGACTTAGGTCTATCCGGAGACGGCAGTTTGTCCGCTTTATGTCAATTTGCCGTTCTATCGAGCAGCCGTATTCCTCACTGGACGAAACTTCACGACTAGCTCTTGCCCGTAGTCGGCCAGAAACGTGGTTGTGAAACACAGCGCGTCAACTGTCCTGTGCTGATCGCGAATACCTTTTGGGTGCAGGATTGCAGGTTGAAAAGTAAGAATGTCCGGACGAGAAGTTCTGGTGGCACTTCTGGTGGCACTTGGCGTCAATTTCTGGCGAATTGTGACGCGGCTGGGCTGCTATAGGATCATATTTCCAGCCCGCGACTTCATTTTCGTGTTATTAGTGTGTCAAGACCATCAGCAATCCCGACGCCCTGAGGCGGGTCGCAGTGTCTAGAAGACGTAAGCGCCTTACGTTGCCTACCGCGTTAGTCGTACTGCTTTGCGCCGTTCAAGTCCCGTGCGCAATGGCTCAAGTCAGCAAAGGTTCGATATCAGGCTCACTTGTAGATCCTCAGAAGGCCGTGGTCGTCGGAGCTGATGTCACTGTCACAAATACGGACACAAACGAACAATTCGACGCCATTACAGACTCGGCCGGCTTTTTTCAGGCGAATCTGCTGCCGGTAGGAACTTACCGCGCGGAGATTTCCAAGCCCGGATTCAAAAAATTACTCGTCGAGCAGGTTCGCGTCAACGCCGGGTCGGATCACGGACTCGGTACGTTGCAGTTGGCAGTCGGCGAGGTTACCACTACCCTCGAAGTGGCGGCCACCTCGCGGCTTATTGAAAGCACCCAAGCGCAAATCTCCAGTTCCTTCGGAAGCGAAACTCTCACCACGTTTTCCGGGCTCCTCGAGAACAATGGCCTCGACCATCTGGCGCTCACCGTTCCGGGGGTGGTGAACAGCGGCGACCTGGCGTTCTCCAATATCAATGGCGTTGGCTTCGCGGTGAACGGCCTGCGCGGAAGAAGCAACGACCAGCAGATCGACGGACAAAATAATAACGACAATTTGGCGGAAGGCCCCAGCCTGGCACTCTCAGATCCGGAGTTCGTCGAGGAATATCAAATCACCACCAGTAATTTTGACCCGGCGTACGGCCGGGACTCGGGATCGGTTGTTAACATCCTCACCAAGTCCGGAACAAACAGCCTCCATGGTTCCTTGTATGCCACGGAAGGAAACTGGAGATTCAACGCTCTTTCGCCAAATCAAAAGACCTTCGAAGGATTGACGCAGGTTCCCG
>Ga0302325_10029452_pt1 | contig 11345 bp, 9 predicted proteins | sample Palsa_T0_2_FD_201948 | JGI IMG/M metagenome (GOLD analysis project Ga0302325, IMG submission 201948) | Peat permafrost microbial communities from Stordalen Mire near Abisko, Sweden - Palsa_T0_2 | ecosystem: Environmental > Terrestrial > Soil > Palsa > Peat permafrost | place: Sweden: Abisko...
GCCGTGTTCATCACGCACGAGCACAGCGACCACTCTTCCGGCATCGAAAGCCTCAAGAAATATCCCCACCTGAAGTTCTTCGCGAACTCGGCTACGGCGCGCGCGGTGCAGAAGACGCTGACATGGACCCCCGCGTGGCAGATTTTCGAGACCGGATCCTCGTTCCGCTATCGCGACATCGACGTCGAGAGCTTCTCCATTCCGCATGACGCCCATGACCCGGTGGGCTTCCGGTTCACGAGCGGCCTCGACGACCTCTTCTCCCCGCGGCGCACGCTGACCTGGGTCACGGACCTCGGCCACGCGCCGCCGAGCGTGCGCGAGCGCCTGCGCGAGTCCGATGTCATCGTCGTCGAGGCCAACCACTGCCCGCGCATGCTCGAGGCTGATCCCAAGCGCTCATGGACCCTGAAGCGGCGCATCGGCGGCCGTCACGGCCACTTGTCGAATGAGAGGATGAGCGAGCTGCTCTCAAGCGTCGCGAATCCCCGGTGGCAGCGCATCTACCTCGCGCACCTCTCGCGCGACTGCAACTCGCGCGACGCCGTCGAGAGCGCGCTCACCGCCCTGCGCTTGGTCCTGAAGTGCGACTTCTCGATCGTCGGCCACGGCGAGGGCACGCCGTTCTACGAGATCGCCTGAGCGGCGCGCCCGCGCGCAGGCCCCGCGCAACGCGCGGCGGCGTTCGAACGGTGAAATAGTTGCTATAATCCCCCTGTTACCTGTCACCGGACTCGCCCGGCGGCGTCATTGGGTTCATGCACGCGTCCTTGTCCGCGCCAGGCAAGCACCTACCCCTCGTTGCTATAGCGGCCCTTCTGGGAGCCGTGTCTCTGCATGGGCAGTCCCCGAGGCTGTTCAACCTCTCGACCCGCGGCCCCGTGGGAACCGGCGCCAACATCATGATCGCGGGGCTGGTCATCGGTCAGGGCGCGCCGGAGACGGTGCTGATCCGCGCGATCGGGGCCGCCCTCATCCCCCTCAATGTCACCGGGGTCCTGACGACACCTCAGCTCGGCCTCTACGACTCGGCGGGAAACCTGATCCAGTTCAATCAGGGCTGGAGCTCGGCCGGCGGCACGGCCACGGCGGCAATCATGAGCGAGGCGGGGGCGTTCGCCCTGCCTGCAGGGAGCGCCGACTGCGCCATTGTCGCGACGCTCCCCGCCGGCTCCTACACGGCGCAGGTCTCCGGAGCAGGCGGCACGACCGGGATAGCCCTCCTCGAGGTCTACGAGGTCGGCGCCACCATCTCGACGGCACGGCTCGTGAACCTCTCGACGCGCGGCCAGGTCGGCACGAGCGGTAACATCATGATCCCCGGGATCACGATCGGACCCGGGAACGGCACAAGGACGGTGCTCATCCGCGCCGCGGGCCCCGCGCTCACGGCCCTCAATGTCCAGGGCGCCCTCGCCGACCCGACGATATCCGTGGTCGACTCGTCGGGAAACACGGTCGCCCGCAACGACAACTGGGGCACTCCCGTCGGCAACGAGCCCGACGCGGCGACAATGGCCGGCATCTTCACGACGGCGGGTGCATTCGCCTTTGCGACAGGCAGCCTCGACTCGGCCCTGGTCGCTTCCGTCGGCCCCGGCTCCTATACCGTCCTTGTCAGCGGGAACGCTGGCTCGAAGGGAGTCGCCCTCGTCGAGGTCTATGATGCGACGCCCGCGGCGCCTGCGGGTCCCGACTCCGTGACGATCGCGGCCACCGACGCGAATGCGGACACGAGCGGGGGAAACCCCGGGACGGTCACCGTGACGCGCGCGGGCGACGTCACCCAGGCGCTGGACGTCAACTATGCCGTAAGCGGGACGGCCGTGAACGGAATCGACTACCAGGGCCTGTCGGGCACCGTCACGATTCCCGCCTACGCAACGACCGCCGCGGTCACCGTGGCGCCCAATCCCACGCTTTCCGCGGCCGCCTCGAGCGCCGTCACCCTCACGCTCAGCTCAGGCAGCGGCTACACGGTCGGCGCGGCCAGCGCCGCGACGGTCACGATCACGAACATCGCGCCCACCCTCTATGTCTCCCAGATCCGCCCCACGTCGAACGCCCCGGGCTCCACGGGCTCGGGGGTGGCGACGATCCTGCTGAGCGCGGACGGCTCGCTGGCAAGTGTCAGCGTCACCTACGGCAACCTCTCCTCCGACGAGGTCGTTGCCCACCTCGCGATCGGCGGCGACACCAACAACGGAACCTATGTCCTGAACCTGCCCGATGGACAGGTCACGAGCCTCGCCTGGACACCCACGGCCTCGGGCCAGTACACCGCTGCCCAGGTGGTGGCCGCGCTTCAGTCCGGCAACCTCTACATTGAGATAGACAGTTCCACCTACCCGGGCGGGGAACTCGGCGGGCAGTTCATCAGCGGAACGGGCTCGCAGACGTTTTCGCCGCCGGCCGCACCGCCCGCGGTCAACCTGAGCAGCGTCTCCAATGCCGATGCCCCGCGCTTCCTGACCCAGGCCACGTTCGGGCCCACGACCACGGACATAGGGACGCTCCAGTCCGAGGGGTACACGACGTGGATCGCGAACCAGATGGCGCTCCCGGAGACCTCCCATCGCACCGCGACCGACGCAGACGCAGCCGCATTCCCGAACACGGGCGCGTTCACCGTGACGCAGAACAACCGCCAGGCCGCATGGTGGCTCATCTCGGTCACCGCCCCAGACCAGCTCCGCCAGAGGGTCGCCTTCGCCCTGAGCGAGATATTCGTGACCTCGGATGTCGCGTCGCAGCTCGCGAACGAGCCTGACGGCGTGGCCGACTACTATGACCTGCTGGCCAACGACGCCTTCGGCAACTTCAGGGACCTGCTGCAGGACGTGACCCTGAGCCCGGCGATGGGCAACTACCTGAACATGCTGCGCAACGCGAAGGCCAACGCGGCCAAGGGCACCAGCGCCGATGAGAACTATGCCAGGGAGGTGCAGCAGCTCTTCACGATAGGCCTCAATGAGCTCCAGCCGGACGGGACGCTCATGCTGGACTCTAGCGGGCTGCCGATACCGACCTACGACCAGAACGAGATCGTCCAGACTGCGAACGTCTTCACGGGATGGGGCTATCACGCCACCGGTTCGAACCCGAGCTTCTACGGGGCCGCCGCCGACTTCGACGACCCCATGATGCTGTATCCGTCATATCATGACGTCACCGAGAAGACGATCGTCAGCAACATCGTCATCCCGGCCAACCAGGGCGGCTCGACCGACCTGAAGATGGAGCTGGACGCCCTCTTCAACCACCAGAACACCGGCCCGTTCGTCTGCAGCCAGCTCATCCAGCGCCTCGTGACCAGCAATCCAAGTCCCGCCTATGTCTACCGCGTCGCGCAGGTGTTCGCAAACGATGGCACGGGGACCCGCGGCAACATGGCGGCGGTCATCAAGGCGATCCTCCTGGACTACGAGGCCCGGTCGATGACCGATGCGGCCGACAGCGGCTACGGCAAGCTGAAGGAGCCGCTCCTGAGGCTCACGGGCATCTACAGGGCCTTCGGCGCGTCGGCGTCGGACGGCCGGTTCGCCATCTTCAACGCCCAGACCCCGCTTGACGAGGCCGCCCTGCGCTCCCCGACGGTGTTCAACTTCTTCGACCCGGGATACGTGCAGCAGGGGGCCCTCGCGACAGCCGGTCTGCTTGCCCCCGAGTTTGAGATCACGACCGCGAGCACCGCCATCAGCGTGCCCAACAACATCTACTCCGCGATCTACACCGCGTCGCCCCCCGTCTCCACGACGATCGCCCTCAACCTGTCATCGCTGACGGCAAATTCCTCGAACCCGACAGCCATGGTCGCAACCCTCAACCAGCTCCTCTGCGAGAACCTGATGAGCATGGCGACCCAGGGAGAGATTGAGACCGCCCTCAAGGACGCGCCCTCCACCACCTCTCAGACCGCCCTGGCACAGATGGCCCTCTACCTGGCCGCAACCTCCCCCGACGCGGCGATACAAAGATGAACACACCCCATGATCTCACCCGGCGCAGGTTCATCGGCAGGGCATGCGCCGCCGTGGGCGCGACGGGGATGCTCTCCGCCCTTGCCCAGCTCCGCATGATCGGCGCCCTCGCGGCCGATGCCGCCCCCTCGGACTACAAGGCGCTCGTATGCCTCTTCCTCTACGGGGGCAATGACTCGAACAACCTCCTCGTGCCGGTCGACAACACGAACTACAATATCTACGCCGCGGACAGGACCGTGCTCGCGCTTCCCCAGGCGTCGCTCCTGCCGATATCGCCAAAGACCTACAGCGACGGCCGCTCCTGGGGCCTGCACCCGTCCTTCGTCGAGGTCCAGCAGCTCTTTGGCCAGGGCCAGCTGGCGCTCCTGGCCAACACGGGCACCCTCGTCCAGCCGGTCACCCTCGCCCAATACAACGCGGGGACCGTGGCGCTGCCGCCCCAGCTCTTCTCCCACGCGAACCAGCAGGTCCAATGGCAGAGCAGCGTGCCCGACCAGCCCTTCACGACCGGATGGGGAGGGCGCCTGGCTGACATCGTCAACGCGCTCAACGGCAACCCGAAGATCTCGATGTCGGTCAGCGTCGCCGGCGAGAACTCCTTCCAGGTCGGAAACACCGTCTCCCAGTTCGCGGTGAATCCGACGGGCGCGGTCGTGCTCTCGGGAACAAGTGGATCCACCCTCGCCACCGCGCGCTACGGCGCCCAGCAGAACATCCTCAATTTCCAGGAGCAGAACCTCTTCGAGGCCGCCTTTGGTGGAATGACCACCAGCGCGATCGTGGACAGCCAGCTGCTCAACACCGTGCTCGCCTCGTCCCCGGCCCTGACGACGACATTCCCGAGCACGAACATCGCTTCCCAGATGAAGATGATCGCCCGCATGATCGGCGCGGCGCCGCAGCTCGGCCTGACGAGGCAGGTGTTCTTCGCGAGCCTGGGAGGGTTCGACCTGCATTCCGACCAGCTCACGCCCCACGCCACGCTCTTCATGCAGCTGAGCCAGGCCCTGAACGCCTTCTCGGCGGCGACGGCAGAGCTCGGGGTCCAGAACCAGGTGACGACCTTCACGGCCTCGGACTTCAGCCGCACCTTCAACACCAACGGCACGAATGACGGCACAGCCGGTTCGGACCATGGATGGGGCTCCCACCACCTGATCATGGGCGGCGCGGTCAATGGCGGGGACATCTACGGGTCGGTCCCGCTGCTTGAGCTCGGCGGCCCGGAGGACACCGGCCGCGGCCGCTGGATTCCCACGACGAGCGTGGACGAGTACTCGGCCACCCTCGCAAACTGGTTTGGCGTCAGCGCCTCCAACTTGCCGATCGTCCTCCCGAACATCGGGCGATTCGCGACGTCGAACCTCGGGTTCATGGCCTGAGGCCAGATGGGATCGCGGCGCATATGGAGGGCGGCATTCGCGGCTCTGGTCGCCGCCGCCGCATTGTTCCTCTTCTACGAGTTCCGGCTCATGCCGGGGAAGCAACATTTTGGCGTCGCCCAGGGCGCCGCGGGCGGCGATGCCGCGCCACGCGCCGCCGCCGCCACGGGAACGGCGCCCGACTCCCCCGGCGAGCGCTCCCACCTTGCGGACGGCCTGAATTCACCCGACAAGGACGTCCACTCCGACCTGCGCATCATCAACAGGATCTTCATCGCCTATCGCGGCGCGGTCAGGGACGGGGACCCCGTCGGCGAGAATGTGGAGATAACGGCGGTCCTGAAGGGCAAGAACAGGCTCGGCTTCGCGTTCGTCCCAGCGGACTGTCCCGCCCTCAACGCGAAGGGCGAGCTGTGCGACCGCTGGGGCACGCCCTATTTCTTTCACCAGATTTCCGGGGAGAAGATGGAGATCCGCTCGGCGGGTCCCGATCGCAGGCTCTGGACGGCGGACGACGAGGTCCTGACACCGTAGGACTCGAAAGGGCTCCCCCCGCGTCGCCGGTTGACGGCGGCTCGCATTGCCGTTCATTTCTGGGCAGCACACGAACGACCGCATGGACACAGACCCCATACCCGTAACGGTACTCACCGGCTTCCTTGGCTCCGGCAAGACCACCCTCCTGAACCGCATCCTCTCCGAGAGGCACGGCCGCAAGCTTGCCGTGATTGAGAACGAGTTCGGCGAGGTGGGCGTCGACAACCAGCTGGTGATCCAGAGCGATGAGGAGCTCTTCGAGATGAACAATGGCTGCATCTGCTGTTCGGTCCGCGGCGACCTCATCCGGATACTGGGCAGGCTCCTTAAGCGGAAGGATCGCCTCGACGGCATCCTTATCGAGACCACGGGCCTGGCCAACCCCGCCCCCGTCGCCCAGACTTTTTTCACCGATGACGAGATGAAGCGCAATTTCCGCCTGGACGGGATCGTCACCGTCGTCGACGCAAAGCACGTGTCCGCGCACCTCGACTCCGACGACGAGTCGGTGAAGCAGCTGGCCTTTGCGGACGCCATCCTCCTCAACAAGACCGACCTCTCGACGCCCGTCGAACTGGACGCCCTGGAAGCGCGCATACGCGGGATCAATGCCGTGGCCTCCATCACCCGGACGACGAACTGCGACGTGCCACTTGACCGCGTGCTCGACATCGGCGGCTTCAATCTCGGGCGCGCGACGGAGATTGACCCGAAGTTCCTCGAGCCCGAGTACCCCTTCGAATGGGCCGGCGCCTACGCGCTGCCCGCCGGGAGCCACCAGCTCGTCATCGGCCACGCTCCCGGTGAGGAGCACGACCATGACCACGGCGACGGTCACCATCACCACCATCACGGCACCGAAAACGAGCTGGACGTCGCCGTGATGCCGCTCGAGTCGACCGGCGAGGCCGACACCACGGCGGCGCGGGACGCGGCGGTCGGCGTCTTCTCCGACTGGGAGCGGCGGGTCAAGGCCGGCGAAACCATCGAGCCCGGAAGGACACTCAACCGGCTGCTCCTGGACGAGGGGCTCGGGACGTACACGCTCAAGGTCAGGGAGCCCGGGCTTTTCGCTGTCTTCGAGGGCTGCGGCGAGGAGCCGCTCCATATCCACGTCGCTGGGGACACGGTGAAACCCGCCTGGCAGGCCGACTACCACGGGGCCCACGAGCACAGCGAGTCCGTCTCCTCCGTTGGCATCCGCCAGGCGGGCGAGCTCGACGGCAAGCGCCTGAACGAGTGGATCGGCGGCCTCCTGCGCACCAAGGGCAATGACATCTACCGGATGAAGGGCGTCCTCAGCGTCAAGGGCGCCGCGAAGCGCCTCGTCTTCCAGGGCATCCACATGCTTTTCGACGCCAAGTTTGACCGCGACTGGGGCGCCGAGCCGAGGGTCAACACCCTCGTGTTCATCGGCAAGAACCTGGACCGGTCCGAGCTCAACGAAGCGTTCAAGGCCTGCCTATCCGCCTGAGCAGCGCATGCAGCTGACCAAGCACTGGGCCGCGCAGCTGGACGACTACATCATCGACCTGGGCTGGTCCCCCGACGGCAACCTGCTCGCGGCGGCGTCGGGCGCGGGCCCGATCACGATCCTTGCCGGCGCCGATGGGGCGAGGCGGCACGAGTTCGCCGGCCACGAGGGCGGCTCGAACGCGCTGGCCTGGCGCCCCGGCTCCTCAGTCCTGGCGAGCGGCGGCCAGGACGGGGCGGTGAAACTCTGGGACGGCCTGGCGGGCCAGCATGTCGCGACCGCGGCCCTCGGGCGCCCCTGGGTCGAGCACATCGCCTGGCGCCCGGGACCGGGCGCGCCCCTCCTCGCAGCGGGCGCCGGCAGGAAGTTCGTCTACCTGAATCCGGACGCAACGGTGCGCCACCAGTTCAAGGACGCGCCGAAGACCATAACGGCGCTTTCCTGGCATCCCCAGGGGGGATGCGCCGCGGTCGCCTTCTTCGGCGGAGTATGCATCTGGGACGCGGACGACGCCCTGGCGCAGAAGGAGTATGCCTATGGCAACGGCATCCACGCACTCGCATGGTCCCCGGACGGCCGCTGGCTGGTCTCGGGGAACCAGGACCCCAGCGTGCACCTCTGGATGCCCGAGAGCGACGTCGAGCTGCAGATGAGCGGCTACGAGACCAAGGTGAGGCACCTGTCGTTCGACAGCGCGAGCCGCTGGCTCGCCACCAGCGGGAGCCAGGACGCCTGCGTGTGGGACTGCACCGGCTCCGGCCCCGAGGGACGGGAGCCCGTCATGCTGCCGCACCCGGCGCAGGTGTGCGGCACAGCCTTCCAGAGGGCACACGGCCTCCTCGCCACGGCATCCCAGGACGGCTCGGTCATGCTCTGGAGCCCCGACCGCAAGCAGCCCATGCGCGCGACGGTGAAGATGCCGTCACAGGCGACGAGCCTGGCGTGGTCGCCCGATGACAAGCTCCTCGCGATAGGCTCGGAAAAGGGGATAGTCTACGTCCTTCGATGCGAGCCCTGAGCGCCCTGGCTTTTCTCGGCCTGCCCTACCCGCTCTGGCAGGCGCTCGGGATCACGCTGGAGCTGGCCGCCATCACGACGGCCATACTCGCCGTCATCGGGCTTCCCCTCGCCCACTGGCTGAACACGTCGCGTTCAGGGATGGCCCCCTTGGTTGAGACGCTGGTCGCGCTGCCCCTTGTGCTGCCCCCGACGGTCATTGGCTTCTACCTGCTGATCGCCTTTTCCCCGAACCATTTTCCCGGGAGCCTGTGGGTTTCCCTGACGGGCCATTCCCTGGCGTTCACCTTCACGGGCCTGGTGATCGGCTCCATCATCTACTCGCTGCCCTTTGCCGTGCAGCCCTTCCAGGCCGCCTTGCGCAGCGTGCCCAAGGAGCAGCTCGACGCCAGCGCCGCGCACGGCGCGCCCCCTTGGCACGTCTGGACGCGGGTACACCTCCCCCTGGCGTCGCGCGGGATCGCCGCGGGGTTGACGCTGGGCTTCGCCCACACCCTCGGGGAATTCGGCGTGGTCCTGATGATCGGAGGCTCGATCCCGGGCGTCACAAAGGTCGCCAGCATAGCGCTTTACGACGAGGTCCAGAACCTGGACTATCCGTCCGCCCACGCTTTCGCGGCCCTCCTGCTCGCCGTCTCGTTTGTCCTGATCCTCGCGGCGACGCTGCTGCGCCGCCGCGATCCCTGGCGCTAGGCCGGGACCTTCTCGCCCTCGAGTCCGAAGACCGCGGCCGCGTAATTCGCGGCGCTGAAGGCCTGGAGGTCGTCCGGCTGCTCCCCGAGGCCGACGAAGACAATGGGAAGCTTGAGCTCCTTCCATATCCCGACGATCGCGCCACCCCGGCTGGTCCCGTCGAGCTTCGTCACGATGAGGCCTGTCAGCCCGAAGCTCTTGTGGAATGCCCTCGCCTGTTCGATCGAGTTGCCTCCCAGCGAGCCGTCAACCACGAGCCACGAATGGTGCGGGGCCGTGGGATCGATCTTCGCGACCACGCGGCGGATCTTCGAGAGCTCGACCATGAGGTTGTCCTTCGTGTGGAGGCGTCCCGCCGTGTCGATGATCACCCAGTCGCGCCCGCGGCTCCTCGCAGCCTGCACGGCGTCAAAGGCGACGGCGGCCGCGTCCGCACCGGGCTTCGTGGCGACAATCTCCAGGTCAAGCCGCTTCGCCCATGACATCAGCTGGTCGATCGCCGCAGCACGAAACGTGTCACACGCGGCGAGGAGGACCGAGTCGCCCTCGTTCTTGAGGCGCCACGCCAGCTTCGCCGCCGTGGTCGTCTTCCCCGAGCCGTTCACGCCGATAAGCACGATCACCGTGGGCTTGGCCGCGGCCCTCGTGACGGCGCCCTCGGAGCCGGCGAGCGCGCGGCGAAGGACCTCCGCGCCGATCTCGGCCGCCTGGCGGCCCTCGAGCGCCTTGTCCTTGCGCGACGCCGCCTTGATCTCCCCCAGTATCTGCGCCGTGGTCTCGACGCCGAAGTCCGCGGAATAAAGCGCGTCCTCGAGGGTCGCGAGCGAGGAGGCGTCGATCGTGCGCCCCCCGAACAACCCGTGGGTCTTTGACGATATCGCCGAGACCGTCTTCGCGAGGCCGTCCCTGAACTTCTTGAAGAGCGAAAGCACGGTGGCCCCCGGCGCTATTCCGAGGCCTTGCGCGAATCCCTGCCCAGCTGGTCCTTCAGCTTGTCCAGGATCCCGTTGATGAAGCGCTTGGAGTCGGCGTTCGAGAACTGCTTAGATATGTCGATGGCCTCGTTGATCGAGACGACGGGCGGGATATCCTTGCGGTGCATCATCTCGAAGATGGCGATGCGCAGGATCGCCAGGTCGATCTTCGCGACCCGCTCAAACTCCCAGTTCTGGGCGAGCGTGCGGATCTGGCCGTCGATGCCCGCCTGGTTCTTGATCACCCCTTCGATGAGCTCCTCGCCAAATGAGTAGTGGTCCCGGGGCTGCTCCTGGTCCTCGAAGAATATCCTCAGGTCGTCCACGAGGTTGGCCGGCGGGTTGATGCTCCAGGCGTAGAGGTACTGGAGTGCGGCGACCCGTCCGTCGTGGCGTTGTGCGTATTGCGCCTTGCTCATGTGGAAAGACTCCTGCCGAGCACGGCCATTTTGATGGCGGCGTCGGCGAACTCGGCGCCGCGGTCGATGCGGCCCTTGCACCGCGCCCTGGCCTGCGCCGCGTTCTCGGCCACAATGACGCCGTTGATCACGGGGACCCGCGAGGCGAGGGCCACGTCCATGAGCCCGTTTGTCGCCGCGGTCGCGATCAACTCGTAATGGATCGTGTCGCCCCTGACGATGACCCCAAGGGCGATCACGGCATCGGGCTTGCGCCCGGAGACAAGCATCTGCGCCGCGGAAGGAAGCTCATTCGAGCCCGGGACGCGCACCACGAAGAGGTCGCGCTCCATGATCCCGGAGGCCGCCAACCTGCCCACCACGCGACCCAGGAGGGCGTCCACGAGGCTTCCGTTGAACTGGGCCGCCGCGACCGCAATCCGGAGCCCCTTGGCCCCTACGGCGCCCTTTGCATGTGAATCGCGACTCATGGAACGAACAGGAGACAACTTTAGCCCGGCAATCCGCAACATGATTTCGCTCGGTGGGCCACGAGGGCCTCGATCGACACCATGCGCAGGTTATACCGCTTCTTGAATTCCACGATGTCCGGCATCCGCGACACGGTACCGTCGTCGTTCATGAGCTCGCACAGCACCCCGCTTGGATGGAGCCCCGCCAACGTCGCCAGGTCCACGGCAGCCTCGGTGTGCCCGGGCCTCTCAAGGACCCCGCCCGGGCGCGCCCTAAGCGGGAACACGTGGCCGGGCCGCGCGAGGTCGTCGGGCTTCGAGGCCGGGTCTCCGATGATCTGGATCGTCCTGACCCGGTCGGAGGCGCTGATTCCGGTCGTGACACCCTGGGCCGCGTCGACGCTCACCGCGAAA
>Ga0302325_10029454_pt1 | contig 11344 bp, 13 predicted proteins | sample Palsa_T0_2_FD_201948 | JGI IMG/M metagenome (GOLD analysis project Ga0302325, IMG submission 201948) | Peat permafrost microbial communities from Stordalen Mire near Abisko, Sweden - Palsa_T0_2 | ecosystem: Environmental > Terrestrial > Soil > Palsa > Peat permafrost | place: Sweden: Abisko...
GCGACTTACGCATGCGGCTCTGGGTGGAGCTTCCGGCGGGGACGGGTCAGGTTCCGGCTATGAGCCCCTTTGACCTGAGCGCGGGACAGTCCAGCCGCGTGGGGTTCACGCCCGCCAGCGGCGCACCGGACGTCAAATGGATTGCACCCGACAGCCATGCCTACCTGCCGCCCCCGATATCCAAGTCAGCAGCTAAAGAACGCAGCGAACAAGCGACCGCCCGAATCGTGATCGTGCTGACCCTTGCCTGCACCATCCTGGCGATCTTCGATCTGTTACTGCTCGCGTCGGGCTCCTGAGCCGAGCTCATGGTCCGTGCGCTCGTCACCGGAGCCTCCGGTTACATAGGCAGCCGTCTGGTACGCGAGCTGCACGCGCTCGGCGAGCCCGTCGGGTGCGTCGCACGCGACCCGAGCCGGGTCAACTTCGATCCCACCGTAACGGTGCATCGCGGCGACATGCTCGACCCGAGCTCCTTGACCGCCATCGGCGACGGTTACACGACGGCCTACTATCTGGTTCACTCGATGGGTCGCGGGGGTGATGGCGACTATGAGAAGCGTGACGCCGAAGCAGCCGCCAACTTTGCCCGCTTCGCCCTCGACGGCGGCATCGAGCGGGTCGTTTACCTCGGCGGTCTCGGCGATCGTCCCGCATCCCAGCATCTGCGCTCGCGTCTGCGCGTCGGAGAGATCCTGCGCGATGAGGGACCCTCACTGACTTGGTTTCGCGCCGGCATGGTCGTGGGGGCCGGCTCGGAGAGCTACCGAACGCTGCGCTCGCTTGTCGAGCGTCTGCCCGTGATGCTCGCACCATCGTGGCTCTCCACACCCACCCAGGCAATCGGCATCAACGATGTGCTGCGCTACCTCATCGAGGCTCCTCGGATTCCCCAGACGCGCTCCCGCGAAATCCAGATCGGATCGGCGGAGATACTCACATACGGGCAGATGCTCGACCATATGGCTGACGCGTTGGGACTGCGCCGGCGCCCACGCATCCCGGTGCCGCTGCTGACACCCTGGCTCTCCTCGCACTGGATCGGGCTCGTCACACCTGTCGACGCGGGCGTCGCGAGACCGTTGATCGAGGGGCTCTCCACCGACACGACCGTCACCGACCCATCAGGAATGGCCCTATTCGACTTCCAACCCAGATCCTTCGTGCAGGCGCTGAGCGAGGCAATCACCGAGGAGAGCACATCCCGTGAAACCACACCCTCGCCGTAGCTGCGCCAATCTGGTCGTCTGCGCAGATTTCGCGCGCTCGCCTTCAGATGTAAGGAGGCATATTACTGAGCGTCGCGAGACGCCTGGATTGGACGAGGACCAGCACTCTCCGCAGGCGCCCTGCTTGCTCTGACGCAGGATCCCTGCACAAGTAAGGAGCTAGAGCATGGACCCGGTACATGAAGAGGCCGTCGAGACGTGGCCAACCGACACGCTGATGCTCGGTAACTCGTCGTGGCACGGCGGCGCCGATCGCTCGTTGAAGTACGCATGGCCGGACAAGAACGGCAAGCGGGCTCGTGGCGGCGAGATCCCAATGTCCGCCGTTCCGCAGGCGGTGATGTTCGCTTCACGTAAGGGCTTCCTCACGCGCGACGAGACTGCCGAGCTCGTCAAGGGACTCGTCGACATCTTGGCCTCAACGGAGCAGTCGGTTCCACTCGCAGGGCGATAAAGGCCGGAAGATCGCGCTCGCCGACTCGAGCGTTTAGGGCAAAAAGAAACCCGGCCCTCGAAGGGGCCGGGTGGGTAGATGAAGTGTAGCGCACTCGGGGGGACGTTGCACGACTACCAACCACGGGGCTTACGCAGGCTGCCGACGGGGTCTGGGAACTGATGGGCCATGTACGCGCTCGCCGCCAGACTCCCTCACCAGTGACCCCCCACACCATCAGCGGGCCGACCCCTCCCAGCCGGCGCGGCACCGGTTGCGCACAATCGCGCGCGTCCCCGCTCATGTCGGTCGTGCGAGGAGGTAGCGTCGTAGGAGCGGGTCAACGACGAACCACTGTGCGTTGCCTGGTCCGTGGTCGATGATGCCGATGTCGCGCAGCGCAGCGAGCGCGCGGGCGGCCTGCTGGGGGCGCAGATCGCGGTAGAGCTCCCCGCCGGCGGCGACGCGGATAGCCATGCGCTCGCCGTAACGTCCGCTCGAGCGGATGCGTTCCAGTTGCTGCTCGTGGCGAAGGTGCTCGGCACCGAGAGCGCGGTCGAGCGCCTGTACGACCATCGCGTTGTCGATCGTGTGGCGCAGCTCCTCGATACTCGCCAGATGCGCCTGCTGAGCGAAGAGCATCGTGGCCCGAGGGTGACCCTCGCCAAGCTCGATCAGGCGCGCGAGCGCGTCGTCGGTAATCGTGGTGTGGTCGAGCGCCAGGCGGCGACGCAGCCCATCGGTCCACTGCTCGGGCGTGATCGGGGCGAGCTCGTGGAAGCCGCCGAACTGGCTGAGCGCCCGGTCGGTGGGCGCGAACAGATCGCGCATCAGATGCTCGATCGAGCCCGCGAACAGGACACTCACGCGCGCTGAGCGCTGCAGCACAGAACGAATCTGGCGAGTAAGAGCGTCAGGGTCGCCGAAACGCTTGCCGGCGATGTCCTGGAACTCGTCGAAGAACAAGACCACGCGACGATCATCAGCATCGGCGAGGCGCTGCGGGAGCCCGAGCGCCGTGAGCAGAGCCCCAGCGGGATCCCGCTCGGCGAGCGCAAGCTCAAGCGTGATCTCGATGTCCTGCCCAAGGTCTTCACGAGCGCGGTAGGTCGCCGCGGTACGCAACGCACCAAGGACACTGCGCCCGGCTCGACCCGCATCCGCGATCGCCCGCTTCAATCGCGGCCGGTTAGCGAGCAGCCCGAGGCTCAACTGATGCGCGAGCGCCGCCGCGTCGGACGCCTGGAACAGGTCAACCGCTGCGACATAGGCACCCTCCCGAGCACAGATCGCGACCGCGGCATCAGCGACAGTCGTCTTGCCGGTACGCCGCGGCCCCGCCAGCACGACATTGGGCCCGCCCAGCAATGCCATCGCGACCCGGTCTACGTCGTCCTCCCGCCCGATCATCTCCACAGCAGAGACCGGGTAGTCGGTCGGAAACAAGGTGGCACTACCCACTCGTCGCGTATCACTCATAACGTGATATCCTATCTCAGATTACGTGATACGTCGTGCCGAGGCCACAGGACGCCCAACCCGAGCGTCTCGTACCGACAGGCACGGTGGCAACGAACAGGCAGCACTCCCAAGAAGGATCAAAAAGTCCACGCCCACCACCATAGGCCGTGCTTGGGACAGGAGGCGATGCCCGCAAAGAGGCGCCTCAGGCCTCCGGGTTTCCTACCAATGGACCTGCGAGGTCCTCAAGGCTCCCCCACGACTGCGCGTCATCGTTTACTCAGGCGCCGGATGCGCCATGTTAGAGACGCGACGCTCTCAAGCCCTGTCGCCGTGGCTACACCAAGCGCGATCAGCGCCCAGGTCGGCATACCGACGACGAGCACGAGGATCCACACCGCGACGGCCCCAGGAAACTGGATCAGTGAGCAGCGGCGGACGAAGCGGAGCCGCTCCTCCTTCGATGCTCCCTCAGCCGGAGGCAGCAGGATCCTCCGAAGGGGCATCAGCGCAACAGCGAGAGGAACTCGACGACCGCCTCGAACTTCTTGGCGGGCAGATTCTTGAACGACGGCATCGGTGCCGTCGGGTTCACGAGCGTACGGGCGATCGCCTGCCGTGGCAGTCTCGAGGCGACATGGGTCAGGTTGGGGCCAGGTCCAGCATTACCGTAATCGCCTATTCGGTGGCACGCCGCGCAGCCTGATTGTGCGTAGACGGTTCTCCCGGCCTTGAAGTCGCTTAGCTCTTTGCCGCCGGCACGTCCCACCGCCATGGGCACGGATGGTAGCGGCGGCTCTTCAGGAGAAGACACGATTGCGAGGGCCAATACATTGGAATTCGGCGGGCACCCAGTCCTATGTAGGGGAATTCCACAGCCTTTGACTGCGATCAGCAGTGCCGGTGAGGCGAGCAGCCACCTTCCCGCGATCTCTTCGAGCTTGAGTGACGTCGCGTCAAATGCGACCGACTTGATGTTCCGCTTGCCCTTGGTCTTGATGCTCACGAGCTCCGCCGAAGCGCGATCCCCGTGAATGACGATGTCCTGCACTTTTGCGCCAGCCAGCGATGGCTTATAGACAGTGGCTGCCGAGGTGAGCGCTTCTTCGACCGCGGCTTGGCAGGTCGATCCTGGGCGAGCCTTGGGTACGAGCTCAGCCTCGACCGCTGGCACGAAGTCAGCACACAGGACGGAAGCGTTTTGGCCGGCGATCGCTTCCCAGGGAGCCAGCACGGCATGCGTGATTTCCGCGGAGACACGAGACTCGCCACGACTCGACGCGCCACGCGCCGTCCCCAGCAGCACCATCGCGAGAATCGGCAGAACCAGGAAATGCCACCGGGACATGACCCGATGGAGCATACAGCCGACCCGGGCGAGCTTTCGGAACCTACTCGCCCGGTCTTGTCCCCCAGCTTCGCTCGGATCTCCTCGCCGGTCAGCGCCACCGGAGGTCGCGATCAGACGGAGAGGCCCTCTTGATCCGGGACGGCATAGAAGGTCGCTTGGAGTAGCCGGCGGTGCTCTTGGCGCAGGCGCTCCTCGCTCTCTTCAAGCTACCAAGTGCTGCTCGGCGCCGCCTCGCGTGAGCGCGACGCGAGCCCGCTCGGCCCCGCTCGCGCGCTTCGGAGATGTAGAGCAGAACCTTCTCGACTTCGCTGTAATCAACCTCATTCTGTACGGACTTCCGGGTGGTGTATCAGTTTGATTTGGCGGTGGGGTAGGCTGCGGCCGTCGTGAAAAGGCTGACGGTCCTCATCGTGGCGGTGGCGCTACTCGGTGGTACGGCCCTGCTCACCGAGCATGGGCGAGCGACCGCCTTCTCTGCGCCGAACCACAACTGCCCGGCGGTTCCGACGCTCAGGAGCTTCAAGCGCGGCTACCCGATCCTGATTCAGACGCGCAATGTGTCGTGCGCGCAAGCGTTGACCATAGTGCAGGCAATGGAGTCGGGCGTCGGCGTGACGTTTGTCGGCAACCCCGAAGGTCCGGCCTCCCAGTTCCGCTGGAAGCTCTACGGCCTACCCGGCTGGACGTGCTTCGGCGACGGCAGCGGCTTTCCCGGTCACGGAGCAGGCGGGGACTGCTCAAAGGGAGCCGCCACCGTCGAGTGGTATCACGCCTAGCAGGCCCCGGTAGGGCAAACGTCGAATCCCGGAGGCGAGCCATGAGCGTTGGGCGGATCTTCTACTGCGACTGCGGCGACTGTGATTCGCACACGCGAACGGCCGACATCGCCCCGAGAATGTCATTCCTGACGGTCACGGAGGATGCCGGCCGGACGCTGCACTTCTGTAGCTGGGACTGCGTTCTTAGGTACGCAGCGGAGATCCCGCCGGTCGAGATCGTCAGCGCCAGCGGCGCCTAGCTACTCCGTCACCTCGACTATCGACGAGCTGGACGCGTTGGCTTTCACGGTTTCGCACGCCTTTTTGGCGCTCTCCTTCGCTGTGTAGTTCTGCGACGAGAAGATGATCTCGCCGTTGCCGCCCTTGATGCGGGCGTGGTAGTGCGTGCCTGAGAGTGTCCTTTTGGTTACGACCTGGAACGTCATGCTGTGCTCGCTTTCTGGTGTCTCCAGGCTCCTGCGGGTACAGGATTTCGGTAGCCCGAATCGCCAAGCAGGATGGTCCTCCTGCCGCCGGACGTGATGCGAGGATCGCCAGTGCGCTGCGCCGTCCTGCGCTTCGCTGCTGGTGCTCAGGCGGCCCGGGGGCGGGTACCCTCGGGCCGTCGTTTAGTCGAGCAGCGCTGCTATCTCGGTCATCGTCCAGACGTGATTCTCGACTCCTGCGGCCATTGCGGGGGTGCGTGGGTAGGGTTCGCAAGCGTCTTGTGCGGCAGTGCGAAGTTGTAGTGGAGGAAGTGCAGGGCGATCGCGGCCATTTGGTTGTCCACCTTCTTTGAGAAGCCATTAGTCAGCCGCGTGAACCGACGCATCCCCATCCGCATGGTCAGGTTTTGGCGCTCGACGTAGCTGGTGCTGATCTTGGAGGGGGTCGGGGTCGCCCTTGCTGACGTTGATGTCGAAGCCGGTGCAGATGGCGGAGCTGTAGCGGTGTTGATCTGCCCTTGGTTCCGTGGAGTCGGTGAAGCGCGTCTACTCCAAGGTGGTCAATACCGATCACAAGAAGTCGGTGCTGATAGATCAATACGGACCAGCGTACGTCGCTGCGCCAGAGCTAACTCACCGCGGTCTTGACGCGACGCTGTAGCTCGGCAAAGAGTGGCGTTGCGTCCAGTTCCGTTGGATCAACCGACAAGAGCAGTTGACGGGCAAATGCTCGCTCGGTCATCCTGCCATGGACCCCCGCTATTTGCCGACCCCAGCGACTCCTACACAACTTCATCATCATTTCTACAAAGTCATGACCTCGTACCCACCTTGAGGGGTCGCTGTCGGCGCGCTCAAAGTTCTCCCGGAGTTGAGCCTCTACCAAAAGATATTCTTCCTCACGGCGCGCAGCGCTTAACACGGCCTTGAGCAACTTCTCTCCGTTCATATCAAGGACGCCGTCGCTCGACACCTTGACGTAGTCCAGCCACCGCTCGAAGATTGCGGGCGGATCGGTCAATTCGTGGACTACCATGCGGACCGCGGCCATTTGCGCGGCGGCCTGCCGAACACGGTCATATACGTCCTGTCCGGTCGTAGTAGTTCGTCGGCTAGGCGTCGCTCCCTTTGCTCCAGTCGGCAATGCGACGCGCCCAAGCGCAACCGTCAGAAATCGCCCCAGCGCGCTGGGCGAAAACGCATAGCTCTCGATGGAATGCCCATCCGTGACCAAAAGAGTCCTGCTGGCTGCTTGGAACAGCTCATCATCGTAGTCTCGGTCAACTATCACTGCGACAAACGCTCGTAGTCTCGCGCCCTCTAGCGCTACGTCTAGGGCGGTAGCAACGGTCAGAAGGGCGCCCTTTACTCCAGGCGTATAGCCGGCGGCCACAATCTGGTCGGTGGACACATCCAAATAATCTCCATCGAGCACACACACGTCAGCCTTCCATCTCACGACGGCGTCGCTAAACACATCCCGATCGATCTCCCCCTCGACGAGTAGCTCTCTAACGTCAACGCCATCTTCACAGCGTAGAACGTACTCGCTAAGAGTCCAGCGCCATGGGCCTAGACCTATCTCGATCGCTTTGTCGTCAGACACCGAGTCGACGGATCCGAGTCTTGTATCGCGCCATGATCTCAATCGAGTGTGTAGCAGCAATTAGCTGCATCTGGCTCTGCTCTGTAACCCCCAGTAGGCTAGGCATGAGCATTCTTTGCCAGTGCGGATTGAGCGACAACTCAGGCTCATCGATGATAAAAAGCCGGGTCTCTTCTTGCAACGCGATAATGTCGCTAAAGAGCAGCACAATCTGCTTCTCGCCAGATGACAGCTCCGACGCATCCAACTGTTCTCCTGTTTCTTCGTCGAGAATGCGCACCCCATCACCACTGAGGCGAAACTCGGCGCGCTTGCCCTCCAGGAAAGAGTTCAGCGCATCAATAAAGGCCGCGACTGCTTGCAACCCCGCCTCCAGAGCATCCATCCGCTCATCCATGCCATCGAGATACGGTGCCAGCACGTGCTGAAGGAGAGGTCCATTTTTGTTCTGAGCCTCAGCAAGAGCTTGAAGGAGCGGTTCGACGGGAAACTCTGGGAGCAAGCCATAGGCATGAAACCGTTGTGCTCTCGTGCCCAGCTGTTCCACTCGCTCCCTTAGCGACGGGACTAGCGCCTTCTTTGGTTGACCTACCGTCGATGCATGCTGAATAATGGCGCGCGAGACGTTGAGGTAGACGGTATCGACTCGCTGTGAGCCAGCCTGTGTACCAGCAAAAGCCAACCGAGAAAGATAGTTACGTACAAGGTCGAGCGCATTGTCGATGTCGAGCTCTCGTGTCCTGCGCACGATCTCCTCGAGCTCCATGGCGCGTCGACCCGTACGTGGCACTTCTCGTAGTCCGCGCTCGTCGGCCTCGAGCGTATCAGCTGTAATCGCGCGTGAATCTCCGAGGAATACCGGATTCAGGCTCAGGCTACGCAGCGCGTTCAGAAAGCGTTCTGATGAGTTCTCTTCTGCTTCTCCTATAATCCTTTGCCCTGAGTGCTCGGTAAAGGCCGTCCACTGATTCTCGAAAAGCAGTTGGCGCTTCTCGCCAGGCCGAAAATGCCAGAGGATCGCATCCTCGCCTGGCCGCTTGAGTTCCACGTCGTACGGTCCGGCCAGCTCGCCAGGCTCACGATAATAGGAAATCTTAGTTGAGTCACTGAGAAAGATATCGAGGCGTTCGAACCGGGTGTTGATGAGCGCCGTGCGATGGCCCCGATTATCGGCCGCAGAAAGCGCATGGAAGAGAAGTCGTAGCAAGCTGGTCTTGCCGGTGCCGTTGCCGCCATAAATTAGCGTTAGGCGCTCCTCGTTGATGGCGATGAGCTCCCCGGTCTCTACGGCGGTTGGAGTGCCGGCACGAGGAGCAACGTCGAGTTCGTACGAGAACTTCCCATGAAGAAGTTTGACCCCGATCGACGCTACAGTCAGCGGTACGTCTTGTCCAGGATCGAACAACCGAGGCTTGGTCGATCCGGGGCTCACAGAGCGAAGCCTATAGGACGAGCCAGGACGAGCCGAGACACGGGTCCCCCGGGGAGTGTTGGCCCAGCCAAACGAGTTCGGACAAATGGACGGCGACCTTAGGCTCATCGCCGCCGCACAGCGACTTGCGTGGCTAGGTGGCGGGGGACATCCGGGAAGGTTGGGCCATCTATGCGCACCGCATGCGCCCCGACCGCTCGGCGCGCATGCACCTAGATCGATATGCCTCGATCCCGATGGCGCGTCGCGGGGCCTCTTCGAGGGCGGCGGCTGTTTTCCAAGGCGTGACTGGACGTCTTAGATAGCCACCGTGCGGGCTGGCGCATGCTGACTTAAGGCAGCCATACGGCCGGCGCGACGACCAGCGCGTGGTTTGCGCACAGCGAAGTTTCGCCCGTTGAACTGCTCGGCGCGCAAACCACGGGTGCGCCGACGCGGTAGGTGGGCAGGATCTCGTTGCGGCTGTTGACGCGAAGCTCGGTGCTCGAGCTGGTCGGCGACGTATCCGGCGTTGTGGCGGCGTGTCTGCGGCCATTTCGAGAGCGAGTGCTTGGTCCTACGCGTCGCTAGTGCGGATCATGCGCCGATATATGCCTTACCGGACACCGAAAGCAACCGCAAACCGAGTGCCTGAGGTCTGAGCGAGCGCCTCATCCAACAACCGCATAGCTTGGCCGTCTCTCGCTACATCCGACTCGGTCGCTAACGTCTCCGCCGATGCTTAGCGGGCCAAGTGATGCTCTACCAGACAACGATGCCGTCTGGCTCGCCGACAACATGGAGGTTCTACCGAACCTCCCGAGCGATGCCTTCCAGCTGATTTATATCGACCCCCCGTTCAATACGGGGAAGGTGCAGGCCCGCAAGACACTCGAGATGGTGCCCGATGCTGTGGGTGATCGGACGGGGTTTGGTGGCCGCCGCTACAAGACCCGGCTGCTCGCCGAGTCCTCCTATCGGGACCTGTTCGACGACTACCTTGGCTTTCTCGCCCCGCGCCTTGAAGAGGCTCACCGGCTCTTGGCACCACCGGGCACCTTCTACTTCCATATCGACTATCGCGAGGCGCACTACTGCAAGCTGCTGCTGGATGAAATCTTCGGGCGGGAGTGCTTTCTGAACGAGATCATCTGGGCGTATGACTATGGTGCGCGCTCAAAGAGCCGCTGGCCTGCCAAGCACGACACGATCCTTGTATACGTAAAGGACCCCGACCGCTACTACTACGACGCGGAGGCCGTTGACCGTGAGCCATACATGGCGCCGGGCTTGGTTGGTCCAGAGAAGGCGGCGAAAGGAAAGCTGCCGACAGACGTGTGGTGGCACACGATCGTGCCCACGAACGGGCGTGAGAAGACGGGCTATCCGACTCAGAAGCCGGAAGGCATCATCCGACGTATGGTCCAAGCATCCACTAAGCCTGGAGATTGGTGTCTTGATTTCTTCGCCGGCAGCGGCACAATCGGTGCTGTCGCTGCGGCGCTGGATCGCCACTACCTACTGATCGACAGCAACCCGGCCGCGATCGACGTGATCCGCACTCGCCTTGGAGACGTCGAACACACCCCACTGCTGCCTGACGACACGGTGGCACAGACGCTTCTATTGTGTCAAGGGGATCTTTAAGGGGATCTTTTTGTTAGGTCAGCGGGATCGTGACGAGTTGTTTGTAGAGGCTGCGGGAGAGGTGGCGCTTGAGCGCTCGCATGGCCTCGCGGGGGGTCTTTCCTTCGCTGATGCGCCGGTCGAGGTAGGCGCGGGTTTGCTCGTCGCGGCGGGCACGGTGCAGGGCGATTGTGTGGATCGCGTTGTTGGCTTGTCGGTCGCCTCCGCGGGAGAGGCGGTAGCGGATTGTTTGCCCGCTGCTGGCGGGCTTCGGGGCGGTGCCGTTGCAGCGCGCGAACGCTGCCTCGCTCTTCAGGCGTTTGGGGTCACAGACCAGGAGCTTGGCTGCGGAGATGGGGCCGACTCCTTGCTCCTCGAGGAGTGCGGCGTCCAGGGAGCTGATCAGGATGGTGAGCTCGTGCTCGTAGGCGCTGGCTTGGGCGGCGAGCTCTCGCGAGCGTCGGGCGAGGTCACGCATGATGGTGAAGATGAGCTGCTCGCTCGCGGGCCGGTCGCTGCTGCTGCGCATCTTCACCAGCCGTGTGGCGAGCTTGCGGCCGTTGCCCTCGCCGATCCGCTCGCGCAGCGCGATGGGTGCGGTGGTGTTCAGCGCTTGGATCTGGTTGAGCAGCCGTGTGCGCTCGCCCTTGCAGGTGCGCTGTGCGATCAGGAGCGCTGCGAGTGCTTGGCGTGTGCCGCCGGCTCGGGGCGTGGAGAGCCCGTCGTTGGCGAGCACCTTCTTCGCGGCCATCAACGCGTCGATCTCGTCGGACTTCCCTCTTCGGCGGTCCTGACGGCGGGGACGCTCGACCTCCACGACAGTAATCCCTTCGGCCAAGAGGTACTCGCAGAGCCCGGCTCCGTAGCTGCCGGCGCCCTCGATCCCAACGAGAACATCCTCGCCGAGCGTTCTGAGCCACTGCACCAGCTGGGTGTAGCCGGCGAGGCTCGCGTCGACGGTCAGTCCTCCCAACAGTTGCCCGAGCCCGTCGAGGGCCCTGGCGAGGTGCTCGTGCTTGTGGG
>Ga0302325_10029456_pt1 | contig 11344 bp, 13 predicted proteins | sample Palsa_T0_2_FD_201948 | JGI IMG/M metagenome (GOLD analysis project Ga0302325, IMG submission 201948) | Peat permafrost microbial communities from Stordalen Mire near Abisko, Sweden - Palsa_T0_2 | ecosystem: Environmental > Terrestrial > Soil > Palsa > Peat permafrost | place: Sweden: Abisko...
AAGATAACAAGTTGCTTCGAGGCTGAAACGATAGATAGCACTCCACAGCAAGGAGAACAAGGTCCAAAGTCACCTAGCCATACGGATGGAGGATATTCGCCTCCGCTTTCTCCACGTAGTCCTTAAATCGCCTAGCATAAACTAAATCGAGCCCGGAAGGAGCCTTGCAGGTAAGACTAATATCTGTGCCCGGGAAAGCCATGAACGGCAGCAGCGACCAGGATGGAGCTTCTGCTGCGGAGGTGGCAGTGTGGCATACTGCATGGCAGGCTCGACATGCCCGTCTTTCCTAAACCATCTTCTAGAAAACGGGTGTAACTCTAGCTAAGTGGTTGCTTCCTTCATAAAGGCAAGTCTATGTCCCAGCTCACCAATTGCTCCTTTTCATCTTCCTCTTTCAAAACTGGTCTTTGATTCGCAATCATATCACGATCATGTCGAAGGAAACTTATGGCGATGAGGCGCCTGGCTCTAATGGCCACGCCACTTACATTGACCCTGCCTCCGGTACGGAGAATAAGGCTGGCGTGATGAATGAGGCTGGAGAGATATACGGAAACATTGAAACTGCAGAAGAATACGGTTATGTGCACAGAGGGTAAGCTGGGAACTCATAGACACTTGAACTTTGCTGACACCCGCCCAGACTCAAATCAAGGCATATTCAGTTCATCGCTTTAGGTGGTACGATTGGAACTGGACTGTTCTTGGGCATTGGGTCTGCTCTCACACGTGCTGGCCCTCTTTCTGTCCTTCTCGGTTACAGCTTTACTGGCATTGCAGTCTTCGCTATGATGCAGTGCTTGGGTGAGATGGCAACATGGCTTCCTCTACCTGGAGCAATTCCTCAATTCTGCGCCAGATATGTCGACGATGCTTTGGGATTTGCAGTTGGATGGAATGTAAGTCTCGATCTTCATTCAGTTTTCAGAAGTCCAAAATCCGGAGGGTTACAAGACCCACGTAAGACTACAAAGCTGACTCGAGGTCATCATAGAACTGGTATGCTTGTGCAATCACGTTGTGTGCCGAGATTTCGGCAGCTTCGATCGTTATCCAATATTGGCCTGGAGCTGATGGCATTTCCGTCGCGGTATGGATCTCAATCATCATTGTAGTCGTTGTCTGCCTGAACATCTTTGCCGTCCAAATATACGGAGAAGCCGAGTTCGTCTTTGCGAGCGTCAAGATCATTACGATTGTTGGACTTTTGATCTTGGCCTTCATCGTTGACCTTGGAGGTGGTCCAAACCACGATCGTCTAGGATTCCGTTACTGGAAGAATCCAGGTGCCATGAAAGAGTATGACTCGACGGGAGACACGGGAAGGTTCTTGGGTCTCTTCTCTGTGCTTGTCAACGCAGCTTTCTCCTACGGCGGTGTGGAATTGGTTGCAGTGGCTGCAGGCGAAGCCGAGAACCCAAGAAAGAACATTCCCAAGGCAGTCCGTCGAGTCTTCTGGCGGATTCTGTTCTTCTATGTCCTTGGATCTCTCGCAATCGGTGTCCTCGTATCATCCAGCGACCAGCACTTGCTGACGGCTCAGAAAGCTGGCGCTGCAGGTGCCGCTCAATCCCCTTGGGTTGTTGGGATACAGAATGCTGGCATCTCAGTTCTTCCTTCGATTATTAACGCAGTCATCCTGACCTCAGCGAGCTCGTCCGCAAATGCCTTCCTTTATACGGGATCTCGATATCTCTTTGCTCTTGCGCAGAATAGACAAGCACCACGCTTCCTTCTCCGATGCAGCAACGCTGGTGTCCCCTATTACTGCGTAGCCATCACGGCCTCAATCTCAGGACTAACCTACCTGTCCGTAAAGCAGGGTGGCCCTGCACTCGTATTTGGCTGGTTTCAAAACCTTACCACCATCGCCTCCCTCTTTACTTGGTCCTCGATATGCATCGCATATCTCCAATTCTACAAAGCTCTCAACGCACAGGGAGTTGATCGAAACACACTTATTTTCAAGAGCAAATTCCAGCCTTACACCGCCTGGTTCGCACTTTTATATTTCGTGATGATCATCATTTTCAATGGATTTAACGTCTTCGTTGGAGAACATCATCAGAATTGGAACCTCACTAGTAAGTTCCTCCAGGCCTTTATAACTTCCTTGGCCACCACTAATTCGCCGAAGATTTCTTCGCCGCATATATCGGCATAGCGATCTTCTTCGTTCTGTTCGTGTTCTGGAAGATCGTGGGTAAGAGTCGATGGATTCATCCCGCCGATGCTGATATTTCAACGGGTAAGGCTGCACTCGATGCAGAGGATGACCAGTGGCCTGAACAAGTGCCGAGAAATATGCTCGAGAAGCTCTGGTTCTGGATTGCGTAAGGATGAGCTGGTGCTGCTCAGCTCCTATTCATTTGAGATCCATCTTTCGCTCTGCTTCAGCTCTGATGGATGACCGTACGCTCCAAATACTGAGTTTGAAATAAGGCAATTAGGCTCGGGGCTTGAGAATATTCATTTCAAAGTATTCGGATGGACAAAATACAAGCTTAGTATCATATGGCGGTAGCAATGGAGGAAGGTACATAGAGAGAAGAACTACAATGGTTAATATTACAATCTGCCTTTATCCAAACATCATCGTTTACTCTTCCGCTTCGAAGACTTCTCCAGTTGGCCAGGAGCGTTCGCTATCTCATCCAATGCCATCTTTTCTTCTTCCTTTGTCAATCCTTCCTCAACTGGCAGCTCGGGAATCCCGCTCTCCACATCGACTTCTGCGTCTGAGTCTGCGTTCACCGGAATATCTTTGCTAATCTCCTCGACTTTGACGACCTTACTTTTCTCTAGCACATTGCCCTCTTCATCTTTCTTGATCTTTTCCTCCTTTATCTTCCTTCCAAGTGTGACTTTGCTTCTCTCGGCAGATTTGCAAAGTCCCTTCATTCCCAACTCACAGTCGCCGCACTTTCGGCCAACCGGAAGACAAACAGTCTGTCCAAATCCAACGAGCAGCCAATTTATTTCATGCCAAAGTTCCTTTGGGAGCCACGCCTGTAGTGCCAACCGCGTCTCCTCGGGACCTTTCGTCTTATGCCATCCCCAGAGGTTGGTGATCCGATGAACATGGACATCAACACCAATTCCCTCCGTCCTACCCCAAGCTGTGCTCATACACAAATATGCCATCTTCGGACCCACCCCAGGAAGTGACATCAATCCCTCTATAGAATCTGGAATGTCTCCGCCCCATAGATCCCTCAGAATCTCTGCAGTAGCCTTGATATACTTTGTCTTATTATTGTGAAAGCCTACTACCCAAATCAGCTCATTCAAGAGCTTCGGGTCTACTGCCAAGATGTTCTCCAGATTCAATCCAACAGGTGCTCCATCCTTGTATGCCGGCAGCTCCTTCTGCAACCTGCTCATCGCAATAGCATTCGTGGTGTCTTTTGTCTGTGACGAGAGCATCAAGGCTATCAGAGTATGGAATCTCTTGACTTTCGGGCTAACCGTCTCCTCTGCCAATCTCTCACAGCCCATTGTATCCACCGCAGCATGTTGTGCAGCCCCTGAAACCCTCATCTCCTTGACGACAGCGTAAACCTCCGCCCAATCATTGGGCGGATGGATCTCAACTTCGCCAGTCTCTTCATTCTTGATCTGTCGAGCTGGTTTGCGGACCTTCCGTTCCTTCGATGGAGAGAAAGTTAGACTGTCCTCGACTTCGGTCTTGACCACCGTCTTGCGTGGCGACTGCTTGATCGGCGTTCGTATTGTGGGGTCTCGTTTCCGTTTTCGTGAAGGAGGAACAACGTCTTCTATATCTGTTGTATCCCGCGAAGGTTCGGGGGACTCTTCGTTCTTCGTCGAGGCATTGCCGTGTGCAAATCGTGAGAGGGAGGACCGGGTGCTTCTGCGAGACGTTGATGAAAGGGAGGTAGCGTTGATAATCTTGGAGGTCTCCTTTGAAATCCTTGAGGTTCTCATATTGCCGGTGGGCCAGGTACTTGAACTACCCGGGAAACCCTATCGGGAAGTGCAGTTACAGAGTTCTCTGCAGCGTCTTACGAAAGGTACGTGCAAGAAGCGAAGCTCACCCCCTGAATCGAGCGCTGTGGTGACGGGTCGGCCCGCAGATCAAGATGCCTGACTTGCTGACTAAATATGTTGACGTTCTTCAAGAGATTTCTTGCATCTGCCTAATAGACGATAAGGCAGAGAGAGAATCGAATCTACAGATGAAGGTTGGAAGAATACTGTTCCATCTGCTGCCCAGAATGTACGTGGTTTCTCTTCAATTCGCCTTGAACTGGTGGCGTTCTTCCTGCTACTTAGAGCCTTGTCATGTACCTCCACTTGTGCTTGTGTGACAGGCAACGCAAAGTCATTAAGTCAATGAGACGCTTCACGGCTCTCCGTCACTGACCTGACATCAGGTCAAGACTCAAGTTGGCAGATGGAGATGTTTGAAAGGCTGTCTTGCTGAGGGAGAAATGGTGCCGTCTGCGATAACTTTGGAGCGATCCAAGATTGTCATGAGCTTGCACGTGGTCAACATCTTCCGAACTCACTAAACTAGAGGGTTTACTGGCCCCCTAAAATCTCCCTTTCTTGTTGTCTCCCGTTTTGTCATTGAACTGCAGTCCCCTGGTCTCTTTAGGCTGTTGTATCATATTTTCAACTATATCAACACTTTACCGTCAAAGTCAACATGGACGCTTATTCAATGTCTCACACTTCTCCATCTCGCAGAAATACCTCTAGGATCTATCAAGATCTTGCAGCATACCGACTATCCAATCGTTCTTGTACAGATGTTAAAGTTCGACAACTTGTGGTCAATTGTCAGAGCAAGGTATGCCATCGGTCCCGAGGCTTGAACGCTGCTTTTCATCTATTGAAACACTCTTTCTGCTTTCAAAAACACTTGAGTTGATAAGTCTCGTTTTCAAAATTTGCAGAGGCAATTGCTTTGATACTCCTCTCCTAAGCATGTACCATCAACTGATATCTTGCTTAGATGCAGACTAGAAATCACTCAACCATACCCGAAATATGCATTGTTGGAGCAGGACTAGCAGGACTACGATGTGCAGACGTCTTACTTCAGCATGGCTTCAAGGTCACCCTACTCGAAGCTCGAGACAGGATTGGAGGCCGTGCCCACCAAGAAATGCTTCCCTCAGGCCATCTAGTCGATTTAGGTCCGAATTGGATTCACGGAACGGATCACAACCCCATTCTTGATTTGGCAAAGAATACCAAAACTGCGATTCACTCATGGGGTGAGGAATTCAACGTCTTCAGTGAGGATGGTAGCCTACTCAAGGAAGGAAAAGAGATTGGCCATGTGATGTGGAAAATCATCGCCCAAGCTTTCAAACACTCTGCCTTGAATAGTGCCACAATTGACCCGGATGAAAGTCTCAAGGACTTCTTCGAGCAGAAGATACTAGAGGAGTTCCCTGAAGAAGGAGAAGAGAAGAGGAAAATCCTAATGCAAATGGCCGAGTTATGGGGTACCTTTGTTGGCAGTCCTGTGGATCGGCAAAGCTTGAAATTCTTTTGGCTCGAAGAATGCATCGATGGAGGTATATATTTCTTGGAGCATTTCTCTTATCCGTTTTTCAGTCTTTGACATTCGACAATTGCCAATTCAACGAGCACCGACCTTATCGACATTTTCTTTAACCCGCATTGAGGAATCACCCCCTAAGAAGTTCACAAACTAACACTGGTCAGAAAACTTGTTCGCAGCTGGAACATACAAGGAGATTCTTGCGACTATCGCTGCACCAGCACTGGCTGGCGCGAAACTCGAGCTTTCCACCATGGCTACCCACATTAACTCTCGGCCAGATGTTGTCTCGGTCTCTACTGACACTGGACGAACCCTCGAGTTCGATAAAGTAGTGGTAACTACACCATTGGGATGGCTGAAGAAGAACAAACACATATTTGAACCTCCTCTTCCTCCACGATTCTGCAGTGCCATTGATTCCATCGGTTATGGCTCTCTTGAAAAGGTCTGCTGAATATGACAACAAATGAACTGAGAGACGCTGACACTAATCAGGTCTACTTAACTTTCCCTCGTGCGTTTTGGTTGGACAATGCCGATGACCAGGAGTTCACTGGCTTCATCCAGTGGCTTGCCCCTCAGTACGCAGAGGATACGAACCCAGCTCGTTGGTGTCAAGAGGTTGTTGATCTCTCGACTTTGCCTTGCTCCTGCGCTCATCCGACATTATTGTTTTACATTTATGGTGACCAATCTGTAGCGATGGCCAGCGAACTTGAATCTCGGCCATCGCAGGAAGAGCGTGACGGATATCTCGTAAAGTTTTTCAAGCCTTACTTCTCTCGGCTACCCAACTACGATGATAATTCCAAGGATTGCATGCCAGTCTCGTGCCTAGCCACAACATGGGTCTTGGATGACCTCGCTGGAAACGGTAGCTACACTACCTTGCGAACTGGTCTTCTAGAGGGTGACCGAGACATCGAAATTATGAGGGAAGGATTGCCTGACAGGAATGTCTGGTTTGCTGGTGAGCACACGGCACCTTTCGTGGCGTTGGGTACCTCCATTGGTGCCTACTGGAGTGGTGAGGCTGTCGGGTTAAGGATTGCGGATGCGTATGGCAAGACAGCAAAAGACGGCGATGATGTGCTTGAAGGAAAGCTTATTGATGGTGATGCTGGAAAAGAATTCAATGTTAGAGGGTTCGCTGATAAAGGGCTGGAGAAACAGGCATGAGTGCAGGGGAGGCGTGATTGTTGCCGTTAAATAGTGCTGACATCGCTTCTGTATTGGAACCAGTGCAGACGGTGTCGTCCTCTCGCAGCTTTGCTTTCAGAAGACAAACACCTGGAGGCGCCTCTATAATGAACCTTTATTTCTGATATTATAATTGCTTGCTAGGTTTGCATAGTGCATATCTAACTCTCTTCCTTCAAAACTCACCCCTATTTTGACGAGCTCTCGCTAAGGCGGGCAACACCTCCTGTTACAGTCTGACCGAGCTGTTTGACTATTCCCTTTTGTTCCTCACTTCTGACAATTTGAGCCTGCTTCAAATAGATTTTGAATCATAGACTAGGTTGTTTGAGCCCCCCCCCTTCCGCAACTTCTTTAGTTAGAGTTCCACAGGGGCGACTGAGAAATCGACATCAACACAAGACGCAATTAGCTATCGGCCCAAGAGGACTCGAAGGATACAAAACTGACACTAGTGTGCTCGTCTAACATAGATGACCGCTTACTTCTGGAACAAGCAAGTTGCCTCAACATTAAGTAAAAAGTAAGCATTGGGTACCACTCAACCTGGGCCAATGACGGGAATGTAAGCATCGTTAAACCCTCTTGGATACAAAGGCGCTACATCTCATTGGCACACGAGTACGAAGACAATATGTCAAAAGCCTGGTAGGCTAAAATCAAGTGGAGCTTGTCAGACAGCTTTTGGCATAAGTATGACCGTTTCCTCGCTACTTGATGTTCGAAACACCATCGCATCGCATGAAAGTTTCTTGCAGCAAAACCTCTCACAACTCCACAAAACACTCCCCGCTCCCATATTTTAGAGACGAGACCTTGCTTTGATGATTTAGTATCATCTAGGCTGATCAAATTTCGAGCTCTTCTGCGCTCGTACTCGCATGGCAATGCCCAGAGAGTTATGTCCTAGCATTCAGCAGTTATTCTTGGCAAGTGCCAACCTGAACTTGTGAAACTTGGACGAATCACGGAGCCTGAAGTCAGTCAAACCAATTGTGTCTAGTATTCTGATTGATTTGTTTTGGCACCGGCACGGTTCAAGCCGTGCACATGAGTACGTTGATCTGTGTGAATATCATTTCCAGTTACAACGCCGCGATGTATTTAAAGTTTTTCCGCCTGGCGTTTCTTGTGTCACGAAGATCATTTAGTGTTTTTCAGCTGGCCCCTCTTCTAGCACAAGGCGTGTAGATCAGCGGGAAGAAGAAACATTTCGGAGCAAATACAGTGCATGATCGGCCGTGTGTCAACGGGATGTGGTACAGTATCAGACCAGAACGCACGGAAGCACAGGCAGAGGGCACTCGACCACGTTCACCAGATAGCCAGACTCCCGGAACTGGGAGCTGCACAGCGTCGCGAAGTTTTCTTCCGCATGCAATATGCAAGTAGAACATGCCGCGGAGAGATGGAGGATGGAGTGCAGCTCAGAAAAGTCAGACCGCTTTTCAAGTCCGGATGGCAGACTTCCCGGGCTGCCAACCTGCATGGGGTCCTGATTTAGAACGGGAAGAGTGACAGCAGCCAGTACAGTGTCCAATGGTGACGGCATGCCTCGTGGGCGCTGCCAGGGACCTTATGGGGCAGCTTTAGTTGGGCCTAGGCCCAGGGATTCTAGCGACCCCGCTACCTTACTGGTGGAACGGACTTTACGGCTTCTGTTCACGCTTCTCCACCATACCATTCCATACCATACCTCATGACCTTACGAAGTAATGATCTCCCAATTGCTTTTCATAACAATCTCTCTTCTACCTTTCGCAAAGAAGAGCAAGCCGACAGTTAAGGAGCTCCCTGACGTACCGTTATTGCGCAGATATTCTGTCTTGCTGCGCCAACATTCCCCTGGTCTCTTCAGTACTTGTACAGGACAAGCTCGACGGAGCTTCGGCGGACTTGGGGCCCATATTCTGCCCTCGACCACACCATCCGTTGGCGTTAGCTCCAGCTTATGAAACAGAGCAAGAACACTTCATTCCTCGACTTAAATCACAGAATGGCAGAAACTCGGCCGCTTCTTGGAGAAAAAATGGAATGTGAGTACTGCCCTGCCATGTCACCCATGAGCAGCAAAACTAACCCTTGGAAGCTTCAAATCGGTCTTTTCTATCAGCCAGAGACACCTCCAAGGGACCGCGACCACAGGCGATTGCACATCGAGGTTACAGGGCAGCATTTCCAGAGAATACTATGGCGGCTTTCAAAGGTGCTGTAAAGGTTGGCGCGCATGCCATTGAAACTGATATCCACCTGACGAAGGATAATATTGTAGTCCTATCCCATGTAAGAACCCTATACAATCTGCTATGCTTCGTTCTATGGTTTATTCTGAAATATTACAGGATCCTACATTAGAGCGGTGTTTTGGAAGGAAGGACAAGATTATCGACTTGGAATGGACTGAGATTGAACCGCTGCGAACGGTACAAGAACCGGGTGAACCCATGCCCCAACTTCGAGAGCTTCTAGAATACCTTACGGAACCTGGCCTAGAGGATATTTGGGTACTGTTAGATATCAAGGTAGGGCTTGTAGAGTCGATGCTAGAGCAATGCTAAACTTCAAAACAGATGGATAATAATGCCGACGATGTAATGAGGTTGATTGGGGAGACTATAAAATCGGTAGCACCATCAAAACCATGGCATGAACGGGTTTTACTTGGTTTCTGGATAGTAAGCAGTCAACATAATATGTCAGGCATTGACCTGACTTTCAACAGGCTAGTTTCCTTCCTGTGTGCCATGAATACCTTCCGGATTTTCGCACTGCGCATATTGGGTTCAGCATTACATATGCCCGGCAATTTTTAAAAGAAGATGGAGTGGAATTTAACATGTTTCAGAGGAGCATGGTGGGACCCTTCGGCAGTAAATTCCTGCGCGATATCAGCGCTGCCGGACGCTCGGTATTTCTGTGGACAGTCAACGACGAAGAGAGGATGAAGTGGTGTTTGTCGAAACATATCGATGGAGTGATTACCGATGATCCCCTCAAATTCTTACAGGTTTCGGGAAGTTATAATGGGGAACGGATTCGTCTGCCTAGGTCGCAATATGGAATGGCCATATGGATTAATTTCCTGGCAACCATCCTTGGCTTTATGTTCAGAATGAGGGCCAAGAATCCGAACCAGACTGGAAGAAGTCATCCATGAAATGAGAAGCTTTGGGAAAGGGAGTGGCCGAAGACGATTTTATGACTTGGGTTAATGTCAAATAATGATATAGACGGCCGACCCAAATAGAGATTACTAATGAAAGTGCTACGACGCAATAGTCTGCAGTATCAACCTATTCGAAGTCAATTGTTTCCTGTTGATGTACTGCCGTAGGGAGGTCATCATTCGAGTCATGGCAAGTCAATGAATCATAATAAAATTTCCCAGTCAGGATATCCTCTTGACTAACAGCGCCTCAAGGAACAACTTCAAATTCCCAGCAACTACTTCATCACTAAACAAGAAAAGACATCAAATGTGCATCAGGTACATCAAAAAGTACACCGGGTGTCCCCACACCGGCGTCATCTACGACCGCTGCGACATCTACCTCAACAACCCCGATACTAAGCACGACATAATCAAGCAACCAGAAACCATAAGCGGCGTGTGCCGAAAATGCGGCGGTGGACCACAACCAGAGCCCGTAATAACCTTCCTCGATCTAGACTCGATCTCATCCTGGGCCCAAGAACCCGCGAACATTGAGGAGAAAGAGATAGCCAGCACATTTAGCACGGATTCCAGTGTAAAGTTGTTAAGGAAAGGGAGCCAGAGGGCGGTGGGCGGCGTGAAGAGGCTTATTGGCAATATGAGGAGTAAACGGAGCAGTGGTGGGAGTTCTGGCATTCCAGAAACTGGGACTTCGGAGATGGAGTGGAGGGCGGATCCTGTAGGTAAGAATACCTACTCTCGTATTAGGGAAGCAGTTGATGAGAGGAAGATGGTGGATACTTTGGGGAAGGGATGTTAAGTGAAGAGCTCGCAGAAGTTTATAGGAGGCTCATTGGAGCCCATCCATTTGAATCCGGGCATGAATGGGAAAGTGCACCGGGTAAGACACCCACTTGGCCGTGATGCGGAGACAGCTTCGGTTGTTACGACTTGGACGGAGGTTATTGGGCTGGTTAGTGGAGCATCGGAATCAGGGAAGGGGAGGGAGCAGGATGATGTCGGGGCTTGTGAGAAGAAAATTGAGGTTGAGCAGACTAGCAGGGTTCCAGATCTGGGGAGAGTTGAAGTTGAGTCGGTTGATAAAGTTCTGTATCAGGAAAAAGTTCAGATCAGGCAAGCTGGTGTGGTTATGGATCGGATGAGACTTGAGGAACTAGCAAGGGCTGATGAGAGGCTTTTGAGAGTGAGAGACTTCAGGGGATATATCGATTATGATGTAATTTGAGTTTGCTGGCATTGATATTATCTTCAAGTCCACTTAAAATTAGCAAACTTGAACCAAATTCCGAGTTTACCCTCTGAAACCTAGAGTTGACCTCCTATTGATGGGGTTCAGATACGTGGAGCAGCACACAACAGACATATTCTCTAGAGCAACAAGTTTCAATTAACCTGGCTCATACAAATGTCTCGCTCTCACTTTAATA
>Ga0302325_10029457_pt1 | contig 11344 bp, 7 predicted proteins | sample Palsa_T0_2_FD_201948 | JGI IMG/M metagenome (GOLD analysis project Ga0302325, IMG submission 201948) | Peat permafrost microbial communities from Stordalen Mire near Abisko, Sweden - Palsa_T0_2 | ecosystem: Environmental > Terrestrial > Soil > Palsa > Peat permafrost | place: Sweden: Abisko...
CGGGCAGCATGTCGTAGAGCTTGGCGATCGCCAGTTCGGGGTCCCCAATCATGGGGTAGTTCACCTTGTGGCCTTGCGTCTCTTCAATATCGCCGGCCCATTTGCCGTGGCTGGTTACAGGGTCCACGCTCAGGCCGATAATCTTGGTGTTGCGTTTCTCGAATTCGGGTTGAAGCCCGGCCATGTAGCCGAGTTCGGTGGTGCACACCGGCGTAAAATCCTTCGGGTGCGAAAACAGGATCGCCCAACCGTCGCCAATCCATTCGTGGAAGTGGATCGTCCCTTGCGTGGTTTCAGCGGTGAAGTCGGGAGCAGTGTCGTTTATGCGTAAGGACATGCTGTTATTTTACGCCAGCGTCTAGCAGAGCCGCGACCGTGAGGGAGCGGTTTTCCGAAGCGAGGCAACCGCTCCCTCACGGCTCTGTTTACGATTTCACAATCCGCGCCCGCACCAACCGGTCGAGGTGCGGAAATTCGCGGTCGAGATACGCATTGCCTTCTTCGAAAAGCTTGTCCTGATGGCCCGCCCGCATACCGCCTCCGGAGCCCTCGCCGTAGCCCTTATACAGCCGGTCCACTACATCCATGCCTTCAACAATCCGTCCGAAGGGCGCGAAACCGTCGCCATCCTGCCGCTTCATGCTGTCGTCGGTGCAGATGTAGATCTGCGTGGTGCGCGCGCCCGGACCGGTCATGGCGAAGGCGAAAGACCCGCGCGCATTGCTGGCGCTCTCTTTGTCGTCCGGAAACTCCGCCTTGCGCCAGATTTGCGCCAGCGCCGGGTCGCCGGCGATGCCGAATTGCGCGAACCGCCCCGCTACCACGCGAAAGAACCGTGAGTTGTCATAGAAGCCGGTCTGCACCAGATGGTAGAAGCGGTCGGCCCCGCGCGGCGCGAGCGAGCGCGTCACTTCCATCACGAAGACGCCCTGGGTGGTTTCCACGCGAACGCGGTAGAGATCCGGCGCGGGCCGGCTCCATAATGGGGCCTGCGGATTGTGCAAGGCGACGGCAAAGTTGGCATGCGTGCAGCCCACAAGAGCCGCAATGGCGCAGCCCGCTATCGCCAACGCCGCCCCAGCGCTATCGATGCTCCGACTCCTTCAGCAGCTCCCCCAAATAATTACCCCAGATCGCCGGAAGCGAATGCGTACCGTGCCCGCGGGTCGCATCGGTGATCGGCAACAGGATGTAGCGTCCGTGCTTCACCCGCTTGATTTCGCGCTCCAGAATTCCCAGCTCCGGCGGATTGACCTGATCGTCCGCCGAATTCACGGCATAGAGCGGCGCTTGAATTTCTTCCAAATGCGGCTCCGGGTTATAGTCGCGCGAGCACTCGTATTGGTAAAGCATGTCGTTCGGGTCGGGCCACCGGTCGCGCGCCTCTCCCTCGAAGCGCTGTTCGAAGGATGCATCCGCCTTTTCCCGCGTGGGCGCCTGCTTCAACAATTGCAGCGGGCTTGAAGTCATGACGAACAGCGCGAACTCCGCGCCGAACATGCCGCTCAAGGGCTTTTTGCCGTACTCGCCGCCGTTGAAATCCGGATCGTTGCGGATGGAATCGATGAGCATTTTGCGCAGCATGCGGTTGCGTCCGCCGATCTCGACGGGGGCCGACGCCAGCGGCATGAGGGCGTCCATGAAATCCGGATACATGTAGCCCCACTGCCACGTATGCATCGCGCCCATGGACGTTCCCATCACCAGCCGCATGTGATTCACGCCCAGCCCTTCGGTGACCAGCTTGTACTCGAGCCGCACCATATCCTCATACGTGTACTTGGGGAACTTCTGATGTAGTCCGTCGCTGGGCTTGCTCGATTTTCCGTGGCCTATATCGTCCGGCATGATGATGTAGTGCGTGGCCCCATCCAGCAACCCGCCGGGTTTGAACAGGATTCCGCCGAATGACGCCGAGGTAAACCCACGTCCACTCCCGCCCGTGCCGTGCATCACGATGACGGCGTTGCGCACGATGCCCGCCGAATCCTTCACCGGCGTGCCGACGGTGGTGTAGTGCAGGCGGACTTCAGGAATGGTTTCACCGGTGGTGAACTTATAGTCTTTGACGATGAAGTCGCCCTCTTTGGGCGTCGGGAAGTTCGGCGGCGCGCCACCCCCGCGTCCCTGCGAAAAGCAGATGGCGCAGAGAGCGAGTCCGATCCAGGTAGTTCGAAACATGTTTAGGATACTATCGCAACTGAGAGCCGTGAGCCAAGTGGGGCGGAATCTATCCGTAAAGGGAGGCATTGCCCTCGCCGCGGAGCCGCGGAGAAGCGGAGAAAGGCGCGGAGCTGCCTGTTTCTTAAGGAACTCCGCGCCGCCTCCGCATCTCCATTTCTTCGCGGCGGGGATTATGCTGACCGCGGTACGACAGCCGCTGCCCAAAGTCGCGTATACTTCCATTTAAATGCACGAATGGCCGGCTCTTCCGTTCCCCGAGTGGGAAAGCACTTGCGACACCCTTCACATGTGGACTCAGATCGTCGGCAAAACACGCCTGGCGCTCACGCCCCTGGAAAATCAGTGGTGGAACGTGCCCTTCTACCTCACTCCACGCGGCCTGACCACTTCACCCATTCCCTTTCAGCGCTGGACTTTCGCGGTGGAGTTCGATCTGATCGCGCACCAGCTCTGGATCCGCACGAGCCAAGGCCCGGAACGCGGCATTCCGTTGTTCGCACGTTCCGTCGCCGATTTCTACGCCGAATACATGGCGTGCCTGCGCGCGCTCGGAATCGAAGTCAGCATCCATCGCACGCCCGTAGAGTTCGACGACGCCACTCCGTTCGATCGGGATTTTCACCATGCCTCTTACGATACGAAGCATGTCGAGAGCTTTCGACGCATCCTGACCGGCGCCGATCGGGTGTTCAAGGAGTTCCGCGCCCGCTTCATCGGAAAGTCGAGCCCCGTGCACTTCTTCTGGGGCTCTTTCGACTTGGCAGTGACCCGCTTTTCCGGCCGCCTCTGCCCGCTGCCGGACGATGTGGACCCCGTCACGCGGGAAGCTTACTCTCACGAAGTAATCAGTTGCGGCTTCTGGCCCGGCGACCGCAAGTTCCCGTACCCGGCGTTCTATTCCTATACCAAGCCGGCGCCCGCGGGACTCGAGCAGGCTGCCGCCTACTGGAATAATCAAATGGGCGAGTTCATTCTCAAATACGACGACGTGCGGGCCGCGGAGTCGCCCGACCAGGCCATCCTCGACTTCTGCCAGAGTACTTACGAAGCCGGCGCGAATCTCGCCGGTTGGGACCGCGCTGCGCTCGAACGCTAGACTCAACTCCCGGTCGATTTAGTTGCCGCCGGGATCCGCATGCTCCGATCGAGGGTTGCGTACAGCGCGATTGTTACCAGAATCAGGATCGGGCCTTCAACAGGGGAAAGCGTATGGTACTTGCCCGGTCCGTTCGCGGGAACGACAAACCAAAATGCCGGCATTTTCACCCGGCTCAGCGCGAACCAGTGCGGGCTCGCGGCGTCCAGGTAAAGTTGCATCAGCCCGAGAGACCATAGCAGAATTCCCAATACCGGCAGAGCCAAAATCACCACGATGCCCGGCCGCTTGAGTATCCGCTTCCAGGGCGTTGCGATGCCGGAACCCGGTTCCCACCGCAAAAGAGCCATCGCAAGCACCACGCCGGCCGCGCCCCCGAGCGAGTCCATATAGACATCGTTGAAATCGTAGGGAACGGAACGCCCGGCCGATAAGTGCCAATACTGGAAGCATTCGTCGAGTCCGCCGAAAACCGCAACCCACGCCAACGATTCCGCGGGTGAGAGCGTCATTGCCAGGAGCGCGATTCCTTCCGGAAAATATTGCGGATAATGCACCAATTCGACGTTGTTAGCGGTGAAGCATCGCCATGTGGCCCAGATCAAGCCGAGCGTTAGAATCCAGAACGCGGTCAGCCTGCGGCCGCCGGCTTGCCCGGCAAGGCTCCTGAAGAGGATGAAAGTGAATATCGCGCCCAGCGCCAGAGTAATTGCCGCCGAGGCCTGATAGAGGCGTTGGTGAGTGATCCGTATAGCGATTTGGTTTACCAGCCATTGGACGTTCTCGTGAGGAAAGGTCACCGAAGCCGCATAAGCCGCGAAGGCGGCCCAACTCCAGCGGGGGTAACGATGCATCGCCGTCAGAAATGCGCGAAGGGATTGCACGAAGCTTTTGATTATGCCATACCCCGGGTTAGCGTCGGCGATGTTGTCACCGGCCGTTTTCGGAGCGTCCGCTGCCTGACAGAGCCGCGACCGCGAGGGAGCGTTCGCCCGTCGAACGCCCTCGGATTTCGATCCCTAGCCCGGCGGGTGTATCCTTAGATCCAGCAGCGCTATTGAAGGATACCCGCAGGCCCTTGGTGAAGTCCTTGTCCAACCCGCTGGCGATCCTCGTTTTCGCCTTGTTGGCCGCTCCGGCGCAAGCCCAGGTTGCGGTGTCCGGGCGCGTGGTGGATGAAACCGGCGCCGGCATTGCAGGCGCGCGCGTAACGGCGCGGCCGGCGGCTGGAGGCGCTGAAATCGCGGCATCGTCCGATCTCGCCGGCAACTTCTCGCTGGCTGTGCCCGCCACGGGCGAATACGAGTTGCGCGTGGAGCGCGAAGGCTTCTATGTCTTTACCGGCCACAACCAAAGCTTCGACGAAGACCGCAGCCAGTTCATCGTTACCCTGAACCACCAACAGGACTATCCCGAAAAAGTGGAGGTCAAGGATTCGCCGCCGGGCATCGACCCGCAACAGCCCGCCGACCGCAGCGAGTTGAACAATACCGAGATTCAGGCCGTCCCCTACGCCGCCCCGCAGGATTACCGCAACGCGCTGCAACTGTTCGATGGCATCGTAGCGGACAATTCCGGACGGTTTCATTTCAACGGCGCCGGCGCCAACCAAACCAATTACACGCTGGATGGTTTCAATATCTCGAACCCCGTCACGGGCGCCCTCGATACGCGCATCAATATCGACACCGTACAGTCCATGGAAGTTCTGGACAGCCGCTACTCCGCCGACAATGGCCGCGGTTCCGGCGGCGTGCTCAACCTGACCACCAAAATCGGTGATGACCACTGGCGCTTCATCGGTACGAACTTCATTCCCAGCGTCGCCACCGATCACGGGCTTCACATCAACAAAGTAACGCCGCGGCTCGACCTTTCCGGACCCATCAAGAAACGCCGCGTGTGGATCGACAACGGATTCGACGCATTCTATAGCGAGGACCTCATCTCCGGGCTGCCCGCCGGACAGAATCGCGAACGCAGCCTGACCGCCGACGACATCACGCGCCTGCGCGCCGATCTGAAACCGGGAAACATTCTCACCGCCAGTTTTCTGTGGAATTTGAACGACCAGACCAACAACGGTTTGAACTTTCTCAATCCGGTCGCGACCACCACGAACTCGCGCCAGACCACGTATTTGAGCACCGTGCGCGATCAGCATTATTTTAAGGGCGGCGCATTGCTCGATGTGGGATTCGCCGATACTCGCGGCTTTCTACGCAGCTTGCCGCAAGGCGACGAACTGTACGAGATCACGCCGTATGGCAGCTTAGGTAATTATTACGTGGCCGAGGTGCGGCATTTTTACCGCCAGCAGGCGCTCGCGAGCCTCTTCTTGCCCACATTCCATCTGCACGGCGCGCATTCGCTCAAATTCGGCGCCGATATCGAGCGCGAAGAGTTCCATCAAACCTTGACGCTGCACGATTACGAGGTGCTTCAGGCCGACAATTCCATGGCGCGCTTCGTGACATTCTCGGGCAGTCCCTTTGAGCGGCAAAACAACCTGGAGGCGGCTCAATATTTTCAAGACCACTGGGCGGTTCGCGACAATCTCACCATCGAGATGGGAGTGCGCGCGGAGTGGAACGACATTGTGCGCAATCTGGAAATCGCGCCCAGATTTGGGTTCGCGTGGTCGCCGCATGCGTTGCACGGAACCAAGTTTTCAGCCGGTTATGGCGTCTACTACGACGCCGTCAATCTGGAGTTGATTGCGCGTCCCGATGAAACGAGTTTATCCACGTTCTATCTGCCGGGTGGAGTGGTGGAAGGCCCGGTTCCATCTTCGTTTTACGTCAACGACCACTCCCTCTCCACGCCGCGCTATCAATCGGCCAGCGCGGGAGTGGAACGCAAGCTACCTTTCGATTTTTACGGAAAGGCAAATTATACGCACCGGCAATCCAACAACGCTTTGGTTTTTGAGCCGGAAACTCCGGAATCCGCCGCCAATCTCTACAACGGCGCCGAGTACCTTTTGAGCAACACCCGGCGCGACCGGTACGACGCGATTGATGTCAGCGTGAAGCGCACCTTTGCCGGCCGTTACGAATGGTTTCTGGGATACGCCCGGTCGAGTTCCCGCACCAGCGCCGATGTGCAATATAGCCTCCTCAATCCGATTTTCGGCCCTCAAATGCCGGGGCCGTTTCCCTGGGATGCGCCCAACCGCATACATATGTGGGGCTGGGCCCCGGTGCCCCATGCATCGCTGCCCAAGTGGCTGCAGTTCACCACGCGCAACACCACCGCGGCCTATCTGGTGGAATACCGCACCGGTTTTCCGTTCGGCGTGGTCGATCAACAAGGCTTCACAGATGGACCGCCCGGAGGCATGCGGCTGCCGGGTTACTTTAGCGTCAACCTGCATTTCGAACGGCAATTCCACGCACTCCATTATCTTTGGGCATGGCGCGTTGGCGTCGACAATCTGACCAACAACGGCAACCCGAACTTCGTCAACAATGTGATAGGCACTCCCGACTACCTAACCTACGGCCGCGGACAGGCCAGGGCCTTCACCATGCGCCTCCGCATGCTGGGAAAGAAGTGATATGGCGCGGGCCGGCGGCCGGCGCTCCGCGAACGACCAAAATAAGAGATGATGCGAGATTATGACACGCCGCCACAGCCGCAGAGGTTTCCTAAGCTTGACCGGAGCCGGCATCGCCGGCGCCGTTAGCGCAGCCGCCCAAGCGCAAGACGCCGATCTCGTTGTCTTCAACGCCAAGGTCTACACAGTCGATTCCCGCACTCCGAAAGCGGAGGCGTTCGCCGTCAAGGCCAACCGGTTCACCGCCGTGGGCAGCACTCAAGAGATGAAGGCGCTCATCGGCAAGGGGACCCGGACGTTCGATGCCAAGCAGATGACGATCGTGCCCGGATTCATCGACACTCACAATCATGCGACCGGAAACGTATTGCTCTACGACGTCCTGGTCGGCAATCCCTACGTGGTCGAGTTCGTGACCATCGCCGGCATCGTCGATAAACTCCGCGCCAAAGCCCGCGAGACGCCGGCGGGTACCTGGGTCGAGGGATATTTCTTCGACGACACCAAAGTGAAGGACAATCGCCTTCTCAATGTTCATGACCTCGACCAGGTGTCGACGGACCATCCGGTTGCGGTCCATCATCGGGGCGGGCACACCTCGTTCTACAACAGCAAGGCGTTTGCGATGGCGGGCATCGATAAGAACACCCCCAATCCGGCTGGTGGAACCTTCGACCGGGACGCGAACGGCGAGCTCAACGGCAGGGTGACCGACCGCGCCGGCAACGCGCTCGCCAGGGTGGGCAAGCGGCCGGTCTTCACCGCCGAGCAGACGTCGCAACGCAACCGCGACGCGCTGGCATTCATCTCCAGGCAGTTCGTCCGCTACGGCCTCACCAGCGTACACCACGAGGGCGGCGATCTCGCTGCCCTGCGGCAGGTTCACGCCAACGGAGATCTGCTGCACCGGGTGAGCTATGAGGCCAGCGGCAGCGTCCTCGAGTCGATGATCTCGGGCGGAATCGCTCCCGGCTCCGGCGACGAATGGATTCGGTTAGGAGCCACTTCCGAGCACACCGTAGATGGATCGTTCTCGGAACGCACCATGGCGCTCAGCCAACCGTATCCTGGTATCGATCCGCCCTACAAAGGCAACCTCACCGAGACGCAGGACAGCCTCAATGCCTGGATCGAGCGGGTACATCGGGCGGGCATCCAGGTCAACTGTCACGCCAATGGGGAGATCGCCATCGACATGATGCTGACAGCCGTGGAGCGGGCGCAGCGGCTGTTCCCGCGCGCCGATGCGCGTCCCAAGATCACCCATTGCACGTTGATTAACGACGATCTTCTACGGCGCATCAAGGCGGCTGGCGCCGTCCCCGCCGCGTTCACATCCTACGCATATTACAACTCCGACAAATTCCATTTCTATGGCGAAGAGCTCATGAAGCGGTGCATGGCCTTTCGCAGTTTCCTCGATGCCGGGATACCCGTGGCGGCAGGATCGGACTTCAGCCCGGGACCGTTCGACCCTCGCATGGGCATTCAGGGAATGGTGACGCGCACTGGGTGGAATGGAGAGACCTGGGGCGCGAACCAGCGCATCAGCGTGGACGAGGCCCTGCGCATCAACACCATCAACGGCGCATACAATTCGCATGAGGAAGCGATCAAAGGATCGATCGCGCCGGGCAAACTGGCGGATTTTGTAGTTCTTGCCGACGATCCTCACACGGTGGACCAAGAAAAGATCAAGGATATCGAGATCGTCCGCACGGTGACTGGCGGCAACACGGTCTACCAGGCGTGAGGTCGCCCAAAAAAGGGGGGCGGACCCCCTGGTCCGCGCGGGTCCCCCGGCTGAGAGGCCGGCCGGGGGGCCGGCCGCGGACCAGGGGGTCCGCCCTACTTTTTGTAGCGCAATCCTCGCGCTCCTCTTCTCACTCTATGCCGCCGGGCAGAAACCGCAGCCCGAGGTCCCTTGGCCGGCATATGGCGGAGGCCCCGAGGATATCCGCTATTCCACTCTCAAGCAAATCAACCGTACCAACGTCTCCAAGCTCGAAGTCGCGTGGAGCTACGATACCGCCGATGGTTCCGGCGATCCGCAAACCCAGCCGATCATGGTGAACGGAACTCTTTACGGCCTAACTCCTAATCACAAGGTGATTGCCCTCTCGGCCGCGACCGGAAAGCTACTTTGGAAATTCGACTCCGGCGTGAATGGCCGTGGCCCGAATCGCTCCGTCGCGTATTGGTCCGACGGCGCGGACCGCCGCATTTTCGCAGCGGTCCAAAGCTACCTGTATGCGTTGGACGCAGAAACGGGTCGCCCGATCACGGCCTTCGGACAAGATGGAAGAATCGACCTTCGCGTGGGTCTCTCACGGCCGCCCGAGGAACAGTCGATTATTCTGACCAGCCCCGGCATCATCTACCAGAACCTGCTGATCATCGGCGGGCGTACTCCGGAAGCCCTGCCGGCGCCCCTCGGCGATATTCGCGCGTACGACGTTCGTACCGGCAAGCTGCGCTGGTCTTTCCACACGATTCCCCGTCCCGGCGAATTCGGCTACGAGACATGGCCGAAAGACGCATGGACCTACAGCGGGGCGGCCAACAACTGGGCCGGAATGGCTCTGGACCGGAAGCGCGGCATCGTCTACGTGCCGACAGGCTCGGCGGCCAGCGATTTTTACGGCGCGGATCGTCTGGGCGACGACCTGTTTGCAAACTCGCTGATTGCCCTCAACGCCAACACAGGCGAGCGTATCTGGCATTTCCAAGCGGTTAAGCATGACTTGTGGGACCGCGATTTTCCCTCGCCGCCGAGCCTGGTGACGGTCAAGCGCGATGGCAAGCCAGTCGATGCGGTCGCGCAGACCACTAAGCAGGGCTGGGTGTTTCTGTTCGATCGAACCAATGGCAAGCCGCTGTTTCCGATTGAATACAAGTCCTATCCTGCCAGCGACATTCCGGGCGAAGCGGCGGCCACCACTCAGCCGCTGCCCACCTGGCCGGCGCCCTTCGCGCGGCAGAGGCTCACTGAAGATCTCTTGTCCACGAGGACTCCGGAAATCCACGCCTGGGCGCTGGAGCAGTTCCGCAAATTCCGCAGCGAGGGCCAGTTTGTTCCCTTGAGCGCCGGAAAAGAAACGGTGGTCTTCCCCGGCTTCGACGGTGGAGCGGAGTGGGGCGGCTCGGCCTTCGATCCCGAGACCGGCCTCTTGTATATCAATGCCAACGATATTGCCTGGACGTCCAGCCTCGCCGAGAGCCAGGCTGGCAACTCCGCAATGCGGCTCTATCTGACGAATTGCGCCAATTGCCACGGCGATGATCTGAGGGGCGCGCCGCCGGGCATTCCTGCGCTCACGAATCTGAAGGGCAGGATGAGCGGCCAGCAAATCGACGCGACCATTCGCGAAGGCGGAGGACGAATGCCCGCGTTTCCGAATCTGCGGCCGCAGGACGTAACAGCGATCGCCCAGTTCATTCTCCAAGGAGTCAGCATGGAGACGGAACCCGGCGCGCCACCCGCCCTCCTGCCTGCCGCGGGCAATCAGAAATACCGGTTCACGGGATACCATAAGTTTCTCGACCCGGATGGCTATCCGGCAGTTGCGCCACCCTGGGGCACGTTGAACGCGATCGATCTGAATACGGGCCAATCCGCCTGGAAGATTCCGCTCGGTGAATACCCGGCGCTGGCCGCCCAGGGTTTGAAGAATACGGGCACGGAAAACTACGGTGGACCGATTGTGACCGCCGGCGGCCTGGTATTTATCGCCGCCACCAATTTTGACCGCAAGTTTCGCGCATTCGATAAAGCCACGGGAAAATTGCTATGGGAAACCACGCTCCCCTTCGCGGGCAATGCGACGCCAATTACGTATGAGACCGGCGGCAAGCAATACGTAGTGATTTACGCCACCGGCGGAAAGGCCGGCCCAGGGGGCCCATCCGGCGGCGCTTATTTGGCGTTTGGTTTGCCCGGAACATCAAAATCAGCAAAATGATGGGCAGGTGCGTTCCCATACTAATCAACACGCGTTTGGCCACCACCGTGCTCCAAGCTCTGCGAGGTTTACACACTATGCGAAGTTTAGCTTTAGCGGCGTCGGTGGTTATGGCGGCGTCAGTACTTTCCGCCGAAACAGCACAGGAACGGCTGGGTGATTCGGCTCGTGTATTTTCCGAGATCATGAGAACGCCCGATAAGGGCATACCGCAGGATTTATTGGCTAAGGCTCAATGCGTAGTCATTATTCCGGGTATGAAGAAGGCCGCCTTTGTAGTCGGCGCCGAGTATGGGCGCGGATTCGCGGAGTGCCGGCACGAAGATGGCAAGGGTTGGGGCGCGCCGGCGGCGGTTCGTATGGAAGGCGGCAGTTTCGGTTTCCAGATTGGCGGGTCCGATACGGATGTGGTCCTGCTAGTGATGAATCGGCACGGAATGGTCAGATTGACTGAAGATAAAGTGCAGCTCGGCGCCGACGCGTCTATTGCGGCGGGCCCAGTGGGGCGCACCACAACTGCGGAAACCGATGCGTCGATGACGG
>Ga0302325_10029458_pt1 | contig 11344 bp, 12 predicted proteins | sample Palsa_T0_2_FD_201948 | JGI IMG/M metagenome (GOLD analysis project Ga0302325, IMG submission 201948) | Peat permafrost microbial communities from Stordalen Mire near Abisko, Sweden - Palsa_T0_2 | ecosystem: Environmental > Terrestrial > Soil > Palsa > Peat permafrost | place: Sweden: Abisko...
CTTGTGACGCCATCTCTCCTCAGCCTCTCGAAGAACTAACCTTCCCTCTTTTCCCCAACCTCCCCCTCGAACTCCGACGAAAGATCTGGACCGCCACGCTCCCTCGCCCCCGAGGAATCAGCCTCGCAACGCCCCTCTCCCTCCACCAAAAAGGCGCCCAGCACCCATACCCAATTGCGCTACACCTCAATCGCGAAAGCCGCCAGCTCGTTCTCTCACACTACATCATCCTGTGCCACTACGTCAATGATCGATTCTTATGGCCCTCCTTCGCCGTTCTACCGCTGTGCTTCGATCCCGCACGCGATTCCCTCACCGTCCACATCAAGCCGCTCTTCTACAGCGAATTGAAAACTGTTGCACGCACTCTACTTGAGAAGACGCCTAAACTCTTCAGCAAGATCACGCGGTTGAAAATCCAGATTTTCCAACGGAATGGATATGCGAGGACGACGATCTGGTCACATGGCACACTTGACGCTTTGAGCGGACGGGATCTGCTGGTTGGTATGTTGAGATACTTACAGAATCTTGAGCGGGTTGAGATCTTGGTGAAGCAGGAGGAGATGCAGTGGTATGGGGCGCATGGGGAGCTTTTTGTGCCGTGGGCATCGAGGTGGGAGATTGGGGCGTATAGGTTGCATATGAGGGAATTTTTTGAGGCGTTGAAGAGGGAGAATCCCGCGTATAAGATTCCGGAGATCGAGTTAGATCAAGTCTGGTGTTTATTTTTCTAGGCTGAAGTCCTTGGGCTGTTGATGCTTGGGCTTAGAGGTGGATGTTTCAACCGGTTGGGTTGGATAGGCACAAGCAAGTCATCGCTGGAGGTTGAACCGGATGCGCAGTTGATGATCTGGCTTATTCCCAGAAGTGGCTAGATGACACAGTAGCAATTGCGGTCGGAGAAAGCGAACGTATATACTGGCAAACTTAGAGAATGCAGAAGGTTTCTTTGACATCACGATGTTCATGTTGTGTCGACTTAAGCTTTCAGGGGTCATTTTTAGCGAATCGCCCCTGAAGCTAAAATTGACGTGAGGTGACCCCTCATCAATCTGCGTAATCAGTATTCGACTATTTAGAGTCGGTTTATGCTGTAACTATAGTTTATTCTATTATCTCCATTCCCGCGAGGTTTGCTTCTCTCATCGAAGGCTGTCAAGGCTGTGCAAACCAGACGGGAAGCATCGGTCACGTGTTTTGAGGGGCTGAAGGCAGCCTAATCTGAGGACACATAAGATCTGCAGGCTTCACGCGGCCCTGAACTTTAACCCTCCGTATCATCTTTATCAAAACAAAATCGACTTAAGCGCAGCACATCATATAATTTCGACTTCCGTTCGACACCTCAACCCGTTCCGACTTTGGTTAAGCCCCTATTATTCATGATCCCCTCAACTTCCTCAAGATGAGCAAAAAGATAAACACATCACGATTCTATTTCGAGTGGAAAGGCCACACCATTCCCGATCTCACAGCTTTCCACGCCACAACCCTCTCCTCAAGACCAAACAAGCCCATCATCTATCTAGCCGGCGACTCCTCCCTCGACAACAAATACTGGGTACCCTCCAGCGGTCCCTCTGGCGAGCCCCTCCCCGTCTCCGTCCCGGAAATCTACCACTTAACTCTCGACCGTCCGCACCCTAAGCCCGACATTGCCTTCTGGCTAAACCATTTCATGGAAGACCGCGCAACGGTAATAAACACCGCAGTCGAAGCATCCACCCTCAAAGAACGAGAACATGATCTCTTGGAACAAGATGCTTTCATCAGAGACCATATCCGCGCCGAAGATATCCTCGTCGTCTCCGTCGGCGCGAACGATATCGCAATGAGGCCGACGCTCGCAACGATGCGGCATATGCTTCAGCTCGCATGGCTGACTCCCCGCTCTTCTCTTGAGAAAGGAACAGCATGGTCCCTTAGTCATTTCACGAACATGTTTAAAAACCAAGTCGAAGCATACATCTCCAAACTCGTTGCAAAGCAGAAACCGGCAGCGGTGATCGTATGCATGATTTACTATCCGCTTGAAGCGGGGGCATCGACGCAGAAGAGTTGGGCGGGGCCGCAGTTGGGGTTGTTGGGGTATAATAGGAGTCCGGGGCAGTTGCAGATGGCGATCAGGCAGATGTATTGGCTTGCTACGAGGAAGGTGGTGGTTGAGGGGGTGAAGGTTGTTCCTTGTGCACTGTATGAGGCGTTAGATGGGAAGAGGGAAGGGGATTATACGGAGAGGGTGGAGCCTAGTGCTGAAGGGGGAAGGAAGATGGCGTTGTTGTTGAAGGAGATTATTGCGGTGGTGCTTGCAGGAGAGGGGCAAGATTGAAATATTGCAATGGGAATGAGCTATATACTGCACCCCATGAGTACGGGATATGGGAGGAATCGTGAAGCTCCTCGTTGTAGACCACCCTCAGTGTAGCTGTTTCTCTTGGCAAAGAGACTTCAGACGGTGATGAAACGAAGCATTGAGATTATATTTAGAAAACCACATCGGAGCTTCTCAGGTATTTGGTTTCAAATCATAATTCTAATACCCATCCAGGACTTTGAAATGATATCAAATACTGTACTTTCTTATTCGCGCGGGCACTTAGGTATCCATCACGTCTTGCACTCAAATAAAGCCGACCGCCTCAACTCTAGATTTGTTAATGTCGGTATATAAGAAGTTCCCTCAATGCGGCCCTTTAAATCTTCATCTAAAAGCTGTGATTCGTAAACTTACCTCCCCTTCTGTCAACTTAACCCCAACATCATAGCTAGAAAACTTCTAATGCGCGCTGAAAGAAAATAAAAATAAAATGTTAGAAAAACAATAATAATTAAATGCCTAGGATTGAGCGATATTTCATATCAAGACGAAAAACTAATGGGGCGTTTTAGCACGATGAAAGACCACCAGTTTTAGCGAGAACCCCCTGAACGCGCTACCCAGAAAAACACCCTGTAGCCCCCGCCAGGCTTTCTTCAGTTAATCAGCCTTCGCCCTAAACCCATCCAGCTTCCTCTTCACCCCATCAATCAACTCCCCCACTGTCGCAACACACTCAATCCCATACCTCTCACACACAAGAATCACATTCCCCCTCTTCGGGTAATTCTCCGAAACACCCACAACACACTTCCCACTCCTCGCCCAAAGCCCCATCTCCATCAGCGTGATCGGCGCGGGCGTCCTAGGCCCAAAATACACCGCCATAACATCCGCATTCTCCATCCCTTCCAATTCCCACTTCACTTGCTCCTTCCACGGCGCGAACGAGGGGTCTTCGCGCCATGTGGAGTCCCAGTCCTCACGATGGGGGTTCAGCAGCGTGACGTCGAGGTGCGAGAGAGCGCCTGCTACGGTCTTTTGCCAGGTTGCTGGCGGGGTATCGATCGAGCCCGAGAGGAAGACAGTTAAGCCTGTCTTCTTGTATGGGGTCGGGGCCATGACTTCCCGGAAATTGGGATGTGTTCCGATGGTCTCTTTTGCTTGCATTTTGACGGTGATGTGTGGTTGTTGATGAGGCTGGGATGAGAATGAAAATTTGAGGTTTTGTTCTCACTGCGGCTGAGCGCCGCCTCGAATCAGGCGGCGAGCTGCCTAAGTTAACGGATTGAACTCTTATTGGCTGCGCAGGATTTGTGGAGGCAGAGTTTTGCTGCGGCATTCGTTGAGAGGAGATTTCAGAGTAAGTAGATGTCTATCCAAGGGAACGTACTGGTAAATGAGCAATTTAAGCAGCTTAGGTGGTTGCAGAATTGTTGTAAAAGAGCCGGCACGGGTTCAAGCCTCAGATTGTCTAATACCCCTCACCTACTTCTCTGCTCCTTCCACCTTTTGCTAGACCGCACATCAACTCATCTTGATATGTCAAATTTTTCACCTAGTAATATTCTCCTCTTTAAAACCATTGCAATTGGGAAGGTCAACTAAACTTTATAGTCTCAAGACGCTTGAAAGTTTACCACGACCTTCCAAACAGATTAGAAAGTCTTTATGTTCTATCACCAAAGACTATATTAACTCATTCAACTCGACTTAGTTTCGCCTAGAACACAATCTTCCACCCAAGTGTCTTCACAGCTCACAACCACTTCTCCAAACTGGCTTGGGCCTTCTATTCCGCAGAATTACTACCCCCATGCCCTCATCATTTAACACCCTCAAACCAACAGCCTTCTTATCCAAATTGCCTCCCGTCGCATACTGCAGCGCAGCAGCCATCTTACAACCATTCCACGCAGGCACAAGATCATCTTTGTTCCCCGCCATCAACAGCACCGCAGGATACCTCTCCCCAACCCTCATATTTTCCAACGGTGCATAACTCGTAATGAATGGCAAGGAAACAAAAGTTTGTTATAATGACTTTGGCGCGGAAGTATAGTCGAGAAAGACTCTATATCTTGCGCCCAGCTGGTTTTAGGCTTTACTGGATAGCTCCGTTATATATTCCTATAACGATAAAATGATTGGCTCTGGTCACTAGAGGCGAGCCCGAGTTCAGGGCGTGCTGGCCGTTGTTTTTGGGCGTTTCCTGGGCGTTTTGATCCTCGTTCCTAGACGTTATCTTAAGCGTTTTGTTCCTGGATTCTCGTTCCTGGTGTTCGGGTCCTGGGCGTTGCTAGTCAGGGCGTTCCTAGTCCTGGGCATTGCTGGTCCTGGTCGTTGCTAGTAGTGGTCCTGGAGGTTTCAGACTGACGCGCCAGTCTCTTGCGAGTTGTGGCTGGCGAGTTGTGGCTGGCGAGTTGTAGCTGGGTATTGTGGCTGGCTGGGTATTTTAAGGGATATTTTGTGGGAAGGTCTATGCGGGATATTAAGGATATACTTTTAAGGAAGCGATAGCGGGGGTAGTAGCCGTGTGTCGTGTAGAAAGAGAAGCAAGCGCGGGTAGGGTCGCGAAATAGTATATAAAAAAGTCCAGGTTTTAATAAAAATATTAAGAAATCGGGATCTTTAATAATAGGGATTAAAGGGCTAGATTCGAGTTTTTCTAGTTTATATTATTATTCTTATTTTAGCTCGATATACATTATTAATATAAGGAATATCCCTTTATATATAAAGAAGAATTAATCCTTTTATCCCTGCAAGTAGTTCCTCTTTAGATCAGAGTTGATGCTTTAGGATAGCCTGACAAGGGTATGACAAGGATTAAGGGCCTTCTCTTCTTTTCTATCCATCAACTATCCCTTGATCAGTAATATTGAATTTTCGGTCGAGCTCGAGGGTAAAGATTCATTCGGCAAAGTAACTGGGAGCTACCTTATTGCCCCAGCTCAAATGATCGAGGTAAAACTCACAGAGGACCAGACTACCACGAAAGTCGGACTCTACTCTCATCCTCCCTCATTCCGTTTTAGTCTCTGGACGCGAGCAGTTACTGCTTTAACCTGAGCCGAAGGTGAGCGTACCTGGTTAAAGCCTGAGCAGAGCCCGAGTATCCTGAGCATTCCCTAAGCCGGCCTGCGCACTATACTATAGAACCCATTTTGGCCTCCTATGTGCTCCGGCTACAATTTCCTTACCGAATTTTGCCCGGGAATCTGTTTCTGCTCACTTAGTAGTGGCGTACACAACCGGCTCCCGGTTTTCTTTCCACGTGTGCTTTCTGCACACGGACATTATAGCCAAGCCAAGCATGCACTTTATCTAGCCCAGTCTAGCAAGGCTCGAGTGTCACGTATGATCTCCACCTATCATCGCCACTTCGTCTTCACCCCAACGTGCAATACTACGGCCATGGACAGCTTCCTTTCCCATGTTCCTAGCTTACGCTACAATTAGAAGATGTCGCGCGATGTCGTGATTACTGTTAGCCTTATTCTGGACTCGGCTTTGTATCTTTTAAGAAGTATTCAGAGTAAAGAGGAGCTTCCAAAACAAACTTCGGAGCTATAGGAAGAGCTTCTTAGCTATTATTAAGCTCTTAGTGGCCCTTGGGCTGATAACTGAGGGCACGTATTATAAGTGCAGAGAATAGCTATTATTAAAAAAAAATTATATAATCTTTTATATTATTATATTCTTATAAGTTAATATAAGTTAATAATAATAAAAAATTTAAGTTTATAAGATCATTTTTATATACGTCTTAATTCTTGTTAAGTAAAGGTCCTTCTTATTTTATTAATATATTAACGCAATGGAAGCGATAAACCGGACTGGAATTTAAGCAGCGAGTTAACCCCCTCCCCCAGCCCTCTTTTTTTATAACTTTTGTGGGGTTTTTAAAGGGGAGGAGTAGTGGAGGCAAAAAGATGGGATATTAAAAGCAATAAGCTTGAATCTCGCGATTTCCGGCCTTTATATTCCGTGACGATGAATAAAATAGTCTCTCGCGTTTCTCGGTACGAATTTCACTCGGAAACAAATATCTATGAGAATTATAGAGGTATTAAAGTAATAGGTATTATGACTCAAGAGAACAAAATTGAAGCGAATACAGAATGTTTTTGCAGAGTAAGAAAAGAGATATTAAAGCAAGCAGAGCATTCTCAAGTACTGGTAAGAAAGAGCAAATTAATCCTCAGACAGGTTCGCTATCTCCCAAAAAAATATAAACTTGAAGATTATAAGCGTTGTCGGAATAGGTGCAGCTGAAAGGGTAGCCCTCTCTTGGAAGACCTCAGATCGATTCCTCGGGTTTTTGCCCATATACCACGAAACTGGGATTCAAAGTAAGCAAGTGCCCCAAAGGAAGGTTTAGGAGTCTTACAAAGGCCAGTACCAATGGTACTCTCTATTCTTGAGTTCTATCTGGACATCTGTTAACAACGCCTGGATATCCTCCAGTGACCAGTTCAACAGTCTGGTAAAGATAGCCAGTGAGAAAGCATCCAAGCCCATTTGCAAAACTCCCATCTGGTAAAGACCAAGCCTTTTCATTTTTGGATCGCTGCACCAGCCGCCGATAGGAACCGCAAACTCTGATATTGTGACGTTGACAAATCCTGCTGCCTCGGCATGATTCTTCAGTTCAGTAGCAGAGAAACGCAGATTCACATTGCCTAAGTTAGCACGATCGAGGAGTTTGTCGTGCCATCGGACAATGGCGCTGTCTTGGGGGAGACTGCCATCTTCGGAACGTGGGCTAATGTCAAAGTCCTTGACCTCAAACCATCCGCCTGGATTCAGTGATCTACCAGAATTAGCTAGGAACAGATATTAATGCTCTATGAGTATGACCTACTCGTATGCGCTGTTGAGGTAATCCCCCCAATGCCGTTTGGAGAAGGCGTTGCCTAAACCACAATGAACAATGTCACATTCAGCCTTGTCCCAATCGGCGTCCACGTTATCGATCTCGAACTACACTTGTTAGCGCCTTTCGCTTGAAAGCAGATTATATGTTTTACATATAAGTTTGGAGGTACACTAAAAAGATTAGCCTATGGCATTCGATTATATATGTACTCAAGTAAACGTAATCTCACGTACCATGAGGGCTGAATAGGACTGAGATCTGTCCCGATGACTTTTAAGATTTTTTAGCCTGGCGGGAAATGCACACTGAAGGATGGCCCACCTTTAGCCATTGGATAACTGTCCGCTTTGGACGTCTTGTTAGTGTATTTCCACTATCCCATATGTGCAGTACTCACCGATTTCGATAGCCCATATTCCTTCGTTCGAGATTAGTAATAATAGGTATTCTATTCCCAGGTTCATGTACTTACCAGTACCAGTACCCTGGTCTAAGATCTTGTTTGGACCTTGTTTCTGACTTATTGGTGCCAGAAGAAGTTTTTCATTGAGAAGTAAAAGTATACCAAAGTGCTGGAGGTCCATTCTAGAAAAAGTGAACTTAAGCATAAAGGTCCTAGTGGAAGGGTTTTTACCTTTCTTGCTCTTTCTAGAGAGAATCCAAAGCGTTTAACTATCAAAAGCATGTTTTAAGCACGAGAAGAATACTCACGTCATCATTGGGTAAGTAATATACTATTATATTGTTAACCTCAGCCACAGACTGTAAATGATATAAAAAGCAAACTTACTCCCAGCATTATACTATTCGTAGTGGACAGTCAGGATAATAGGCCAGACCAAGACAGGATGCGTTTACTTACAGCGTGGTAAGTGCGGCCATTTTCGATCTCATAAGAGGTAACGCTCGAGGTCAAAGATACCCAGGCTTCAAATTCGACAGTTTCCTCTGACAAAGCGGAATCGAGCGACTCTATGTCGTCAGTCTCTTTTGTCTCTTCACCTGACGCTTCATCACGATGTTTATCTCTATAATCGGTCCCCTTAGGAAACGATGAGAAGAATTGAACCAGCGCGCCCGATTTTGGAACTAATTCCAATGCGGGTTCGTTATAGGAGTCTAAGTCAATCAAGCTTTGTGTCTGTTCAGTAGTTTCAGGCAAGTCAGCATGTCCAGATCCAGCTGAGGTGTGCGCTGGCCTATTTTTTATCCTCTCCGATTGTCTAGGGTTAGGTTTCGCCTTCATAATTGGCTTTTTAACCCTCATCTGCTTGAAAATTATACGCACACGCTTGAAACGTGACGGTTCCTCTTCAGGAGCGGAACTCTCATTGAATTTCCTCTTTTTGCTTGACGACCTATTTTTCGAGAGGGCGAAAGTAGCACACGTTCTGGCTGGCTGAGTTGAACTTGACACAGATGGAATGTCGTTATGTGATGTTTCACCTGTTTCAGGTAGCATGGTAGTATGCCGATCATGTCCATCGAGATCAGTGCTTTGCGTTTGAGGATGCGGTGATTCAGCTGCCTCTGAATCTATCAGTTCAACAATCCTTCCAAACCAAATCCCACAATTAGGACTATGAGGCAGTTCATTAATATACGAAAGCGATCCGGGACCTTAGGTGCTTACCATTGAGTCCCAGCTTCAGAACATTCACTGCATTCTTCTTGACAGCCAGGACAACACTGCTGCCTATCGTCACGTGAATCGGTAAAGATCATGCTCATGTCAATTTTTTGTCCTGGTAGGAATGCTCGTTCCCACGGCAAGTCCCTAGAGATGTCGCGCTTCGTCGCCCGTTCTTGTAGCACGAAATCTTTGTTGAGGATCTTTTTGTGCCCTTGGAGATTTCTAAAGTTTGTCTCCAGGACATAATCAAAAGAATCCCATGTGCAAATGAATTGCAGATGAACTGGAAACACTCGCCCAATAGCATCTTCCAACTCAAATGGTTGTTGCCACATCGTTCGCTCCAAATGACTCGGTAGGCTGGCTTGAATCTCTGAAACTGTTCGATAAATTGCAAAATTAATGGCAAAGGTCTTCCTCACAATTACTGTCATTTCCGTGCCCAGCTTCCGGAGCCATCGAAGCTTCAAACTTTGATCCCACCTATCAGCTGCACTTCTCATGAACTGAGTGTTTTCGATGAGGCGGTCTCGAATTTCACTAAGGAGGCTCTTTCGAGTGTCGGCCGCCTTTCGATTCTTCTCCTCGGCAGCTGTTCGTTGGTCTTGAAGCTTCTTGTCGTTCAGACTCATAACGCTCCTAGTATTGTCACCTGAAGTCCTTCTCTAATTTAAATGCTGAACTTACAAAGTAGCTGTGCTAAGCAATATGCTCAATGAAGCACAATGGGCATTAACTGATGCGCGAAATTTGTCGAGATCGTCCTTGTGGCAGACTTGCCAACGAATCTTCATCGATACATCTACGATGGCATTCCGTCGATTTCCCATTCCCAAGCTAGAGTCGTATTTCTTGATGCTTTCTTTGAATTTCTCAGCGCATTCTCGACATGATTGCACAATACTCTTGGCGATGGCGCACAGTGCATTCAATTCGGCAGTTTGCTCGTAAGTCCTCGATACTAGCTCGACTTGCAAGAGAAGATTGTCCAATTCCCACAGATCTCGTATGACTTCGCGATACTGTGCCGTGGAGCCTCGACTGCCATCCAAAATTTTGACGAGATCCTTCACGATGAGGCTGATAGAGATGATGTCGCCGACAGACCCGGACGAGATCGACATATCTAGTTGACGTCCCACGGGTGGATGTATGTGCTTTTGAATATCAACAAGTGCGAGATTGAAGAAACGCGGCGGGACAATTGAGGGTAAAAGCTTCTGTGATAATGCGGAAAGCCTCACGCTCAGCCCGGCATACGTGGCAGCCGGCGGGCGCTTCGAAAACGAATGAAAACGATCCACTTCCACATTCGACCCTTGTAACTTTGCTCTCTGCGTCCACCACCTCAGCCAGTGAGTTCATCACCCCCCAGCTGCTCTCGCAATTGACCGACATCCCCTGCGTCAACAACGAAAAGACGACCACTCTACTAGCTGGCGACGCCTAGTGGCAGTTCTAACGATTGCGAAGTGCTCTGCAAGAAGCATCCGAACAAGCTTGAAAAATACTCCCTTCAGCTGCGTCGGTTCCCTTTCTGAGCGCGATCCCATACATCCGAATTCTTGGCAAGCCTAACAGGGCTTCCTACGAGGCTGCGAGGAAGAATGGAAGGTGATACTTCAACAATATGAAGAAGGTTGTGGTATGGTGGAGACAAAGATTAGAGGCAGACACCATACCGTTGCAGAATTTATTAACGGCCAGGTTCAAATCACTGTATTATGCGGATCGCAATAAAGCACTATCTGTTCCGGCTCGACCATCACCCACCGACAGTGTTCTTTGGAACGCCAACAGTGAGAGCACTTAATTCCGACAAGCCAGAAACCTGCTCATTCGACTGGGTAGTCTTATTCGGAGGACAAAAACCTTACAGCCTAAGGCATCAACAACTTCACCACCAAAAATCCGAAGACCCTACACCAAGCTTAGTTTTCGCCGCTTTTAAGGTCTTGTAAAATAACTTAGAAAAATTAAATTATCGGGCGCAAAGTGTAATTAATCGCATAATATAATTATAATAATTTAAAAATTTAAAAGCACGCTTTAAATTATAAAGCTAAAGCTTAGAATAATTAATTATTTAATTATAAATCCTGTCGCGTTATAATATATAATATAAATATAAATTAAAAATAATATAAAAATAAAATCCGCTTTTTAAAGTAATTAAGCTTTAGTAAAAAAATTTATTTAAATAACTTAAACTAGAAAAATATTTATTTTTTAAATAAAATTATTTTATTTAATTATTTTTATTATAAAAAAAATTTATAATATAATAATATTAATATTAATAACTTAAAAGTATTATTATAAAAAAAAATTTATTAAAAATATTATTAAAAAATATATAAAATATAAAAATAAAATTTTATTAATATTTTAAATTATAATTTTAAAATATAAAAATAAAATATTTAAAAAAGTCGCGTATAAAATAAATATTTATTTTAAAGTTAAAATATATAAAATTTTATAAATTAAATAATTATATTATATTTTT
>Ga0302325_10029459_pt1 | contig 11343 bp, 10 predicted proteins | sample Palsa_T0_2_FD_201948 | JGI IMG/M metagenome (GOLD analysis project Ga0302325, IMG submission 201948) | Peat permafrost microbial communities from Stordalen Mire near Abisko, Sweden - Palsa_T0_2 | ecosystem: Environmental > Terrestrial > Soil > Palsa > Peat permafrost | place: Sweden: Abisko...
CGACGGAGCCTGCGATCAGGGGAACGTCGATTTGCTTTCCTGCAGCGAAAATGTTGTACACGTTATCCGGCAATACCCAGCCATCCACAACCGGGGCGTTGACGATTCGCCCTGCGTTCAAAATCTCTTCCGCCGTTTTTGCACGCAACTGCGTGAGGGAGCGCGCCCCCACTGCCTCTGCAAACTTGACTCCGGCTTCCTCAGCCTGGGTGAGGGGGGCTTGATTGCCCAACCCGCCACTCTGTCCGAGAGCTCGATGGAACAGTCCCTTGGCCAACGGGCTGGCCATCAGTGCCGCAAGATTACTCGCGCCGGCCGAGTGGCCGAAGAGCATCACGCTATTCGGATTCCCGCCGAACTTGGCGACGTTTCGCTGGATCCATTGGAGCGCGGCAATTTGATCCTGAAGGGCGTAATTGCCGGAAGCGTGGTGTTCGGATTCCCTGGTCAGATCCGGGTGTGCCAGAAATCCGAAAACGCCCAGGCGATAGTTGACGCTCACATAAACGACGCCCTTCTTTGCGAGGTTGTTCCCGTCGTATTGCGACTCAGACGCTGACCCGCGTATATTGCCGCCGCCGGGAATAAACACCATGACCGCGAGGTTGTCGCTCACGCTCTTCGCCGGAGTCCAGATATTCAGGTACAGGCAGTCTTCGCTGACCGGCGTGAGGCCCTCCTGCCAAGCATTCGAATCTTTGGCCGTGGGCGCCTGCATACACGATGGGGTATAGCGATCGGCCTCTTTCACGCCTTGCCAGGGGGCAACCGGCTGAGGCGGCCGCCAGCGCAGATTGCCAATGGGCGGGGCGGCATAGGGCACACCACGGAAGACGCGAATCCCGTAGCTCCATTGGGGCGACGGGGTTCCGGCTATCAAACCGCCGTCAACACGAATCGGCTCGAACGAGTTCGCAGCCGCGGCGCAAGAGGCCAGCATCAAGAGCAGTAGCGGTCGTTTGGTTGCCAGAAGCGTGCTCCTATTTGAGAAAAGTGGAAAGATCGATTACGTCCGCCATGGCCTGATTTCCGGCATCGTTCGGATGCACGTGATCGCCAGAATCGAATTCCGAGCGCAGCCTCTTGGGATTTGCCGGTTCGCGCGTCAGGGCGTCGAAATCGATGATCGCGTCAAATACTCCGCCAGTCCGGATCCATTGGTTCACGGCTTGACGGACGCTCTCCCCGCTCTCGGTGTAGGTAGGCACGCCTTCCACCGGCATGATAGTCGCACCTGCCACCTTGATACCGTGCATGTGCGCTCTCTCGATGATTTGCCGGTATCCCCAGATCAGGTCTTCGGCTGTCACGGCTTGGCCACGCGGAATTCCCGGTATCGCCGAAAAGGTAATGTCGTTGATTCCCTCCAGCAGAATCATCCAGTGCACGCCGGGGCGCGCCAGCACGTCGCGATCGAAGCGCGCCAGCGCATTCGTGGCGGCCACGTCACGCAGCACCCGATTTCCGGAGATTCCCAAGTTCAGTACGCCCAGCATCGCGGTGGACTTGCTGGAGGCCAGTCTGGTGGCCAGCAGGGTGGGCCAAGCCTGATCTCTGTTGGCCGTGGTCGCAAAGCCGTCCGTAATGGAGTCCCCGAAAGCCACGATCGCCGAAGCACTCGCAGGCGCCAGGACGTCGATGCCCGAGAGCCAGAAATAGGCGGTTGTCGTTGTGGACGGATTCAACGTTGCATCTGCGGTGGCGTCCCCGCTCACAATATAGGTCGTGTGGAGGCCCAAGGGGTGCACCGTGGGAGGGCCGGTATCTTCCCGAAGGTAGAGCGATATGGCCAAGTCCGTGAACTTGGGAACGTCCAGATCCACCGGATCGCTCACAACCAACGCTCCCGGCGGAACGTTGAACGACGGTCTTCCAGCAAACGTGAGGACGCGATCAGATGCGGGAACGATAGCAGCGTCTTTCTGGCGGAGGGCGATGTGGGCAGCTCCGATGGAAAGAGCTAGATTGCCGAGCGCATTCGAAAGTTGCACTCGAACCCGCCGGCCGCCAATGCTGGTGCGGACAATCATCCGCACCGTTTGATTTTTGAAGGTCTCCGGAATTTGTCCGATCGGTGAGGGCCGAGCTGGCGCTGCCTGGGGACGCGGAGGAGGAGCGCCAAGCGGTGCAACGGGAGCAAGAGCCTGAGCGGTCGCCCAAGTAGCGACCCAGTGTTCGCCGGAGTTGAGAATGGACTTCTTCTCAGCGGCAGAGAGGCATAGGCAAAGACTCAACAACCATACGGTGGTGTATTTCATGGTTTATTTGCCGAAGTGTCGGTCGAAGAACCGTGCGATCACATCGTACACTTCGCGCGATTCGGGCAGGTCGGAGTTGTACCAAAATGCGTGCGGCAGTCCATCCCACACATGCAGCTCGGCGTCGACTCCGGCGCGCACTAAAGCGTTATGCGAATTGATGGTGGAACTGTATTCCATTCCGCGGGTGCTCGTCACCAGCAGCGTGGGTGGAAATTGCGCGACCAGCGCGGGCGAATTGATGGGATAGGCCAGTGGATCCGTAGCATCGACGTTGCTCAAATATGCAGGGCGAAACTGCACCGGGCGATCGGAGCCTGCGCGCCCGGCCGGAGTCGCGAAACCCATTCAGTGGACCAGAAATGAAGCTTGCATCGCCTCCGGTCAACTCGCCGATCGATGCGCACAAAACGCCGATCGCCGACGGATTCGGGATGTGGTTCTTTTGGAACCACGCGATCGACATGGCCGCCAGCATTCCACCCGCCGAGCAACCGTACAGGCCGATGTGCTGCGGCGAGTACTCCTTGGCAACTTCTTTATAGACCGCCGCGACGTCCTCACTGGCAGCGGGAAATTTGTATTCCGGCCCCATCCGGTAATCGATCGTGATGACCTTGATCTTCTCAACGTACGCGATCGGAATGGACTCGACCAGCGCCGCTGTTCGAGCGCCCGATACGAACCCACCGCCGTGCACATTCAGGAGCACTCGATTCCTGTTCTTCGGCGCAACACCATCCTTGGGCGTGACGATGTCCGCATAAGTTCCAGCGATCGTCTTATGCTCTACATTCACCGGGTATCGCTCACGAATCGGCTTGAGGAACCAATTCATGATCTCGTCTTGGCGTGCCCGGTAGGCCTTGATGTCCTGACCTGCGCTCGGGCCTCCCGCAAAGGGCTGGTCCCGCAGCAGATGGAGCATGTAGGAACGGGCTTCCGGACTTAGGAAGCTCGAAAGTGGGACGCGGAGGTCTTGGACGTGCAATGTTCCGTCCGGATCGGCGGGTTGGCCGGCTGTCCCCGAAATCAGCGCTAGGAAGCCGGCCAGAATTCCGAATTTCCCGCGTCGCGCCAGGCTGAGCATTAGTGGAGCGCTTTTTCTATGGCTGCGGCGGCGATTGGCGCCATAACCTTGTACCCGTCAGCGTTGGGGTGCAAGCCATCGGCGGAGTCGGGATCTTTGAGCCAACCTTTTTCATCCACCAACGCCGTGAAATAATCCGCGTAAACGGCATTCACTCGCTGGGCGTACTCCTTCAACCACGAGTTCAGCCGGAGGATGTCGCTTGGCGGGTGTGTCTCGGTCATCTTCATCCGGGGGAACGGACCAAGACCCGGGAAGGGACCTCGGGGCGGCGCTGGCGGACCATCTCCCTTCTGCTGCCTTAGGAAAGGGTAGTCGCTTACTGGCAGTAGCGAACACAAGACGACTTTAATTCCATGACGCTGCGCCAATTCCGTCATGGCCATGATGTTCTCCTCGATCATCTCGGCAGTTGACGGGCCGGTGTTGCGCGCAACATCGTTGATCCCGGCCAGCACGATTATTGCCCGGGGCTGAAGCTCGATCACGTCGGGATACATCCGGACCAGCATTTGGGGCGTCGTCTGGCCACCAATACCGCGATTGACATAGGGCTTTTCGGGAAAGTATTCGTCAAGCTTCCAAAAGTCGGTGATCGAGTCACCCAGGAAGACGACGCGCCCTGGGTCGGCCGGTTGCTTCTTCAACTCCTGGTTGGCCTCATGATACCGGCCTAGTTGATTCCAATCCTGAAGTTGATCCGCAAGGCTCTTAGCGGCGTTTAGCAAACAGCAATTGGAGCGTGGCGGGCTAAAGTCACCGGCAAGCTGGGCGCTTGCGCCGTCGAGGCTTAAGAACGGGACAATCACCAGGGAAATTAGGCACCGCGTCATCGTTTAGGTTGACTTGTATTGACAGATATCCGACTTTATGAGTTCAGCTGAACAGCAGATGAAAATATATCTCTGCCCACGAACACCTGTCAAGGACATTTTGCATCTGAGCCCCTCAACTTGTATTATCAGGTCGTGAACGCTCTACCTTCCCGATCGAAGCACGAAACAGTTCGGCAAACGCTCGCCGATGCAATATCATCCGGTCAGTACGAAGCCGGCCAGCGCTTGCCGAGCGAGTCAGAATTGGTAAAAACTTTCGGGGCGTCGAGGCCCACGGTAAATCGGGCGCTGCGCGAGCTTCAGTTGGTCGGCATTATAGAGAGACGCGCAGGATCGGGCAGCTTCGTTCGCGTGGACGCCGCAGCGCGTGGCTACACGTTCGGCTTACTGATCCCCGAATTGGGCCGGACGGAAATCTTCGAGCCGATATGCCGAGGAATGGCCGAGGCTCAGCACGGCAGCCATCACGTCCTGCTGTGGGGAAGTTCGTTGGGGGACGTGGCGAACCTGGAGCAGCAGGCTTCGCAAGCCTGCAGGCAACTGGTCTCTAAGAAAGTATCCGGCGTGTTCTTTGCCCCCTTGGAACTGACTCCGCAAAGGGACACCATCAACCGCACCATCGCGGCGGTGTTCGACAAGGCTGGAATCCCGATCGTGCTCCTGGATCGCGACTTGGTGTCCTATCCGGCAAGAAGCCGGTATGACCTGGTTGGCATCGATAATCGAAGAGCAGGATACACAATTGCCGCTCATCTGCTTCGATGCGGGTGTCGGCAAGTCATGTTTGTTGGCCGTCCCGGGTCGGCGCCAACCGTAGACGCGCGAATCGCAGGTTATTGCGAGGCCCTGGAACAAGCGTCTGGAGATCGGGAACCCATTGTTTGCCGCATAAATCCGGAAGACAAGGAACAAGTGAGGGCGGCGCTAGCGAAGGCGCATCCGGACGGCATTGTCTGCGCCAACGATTTTACGGCAGCTCACCTGCTGAAAACGCTGACCGAACTGGGAGTGGCTGTACCGGCTAAGATGCGGCTGGCCGGAATCGATGACGTCAAGTACGCGAGCCTTCTATCGGTTCCGCTCACGACTCTTCATCAGCCCTGCGCCGACATGGGCGCCATTGCGGTTGGCACAATGCTGGAGCGGCTGCGGAATCCGAAATTGCCGGCGAGAGATATTCTGCTCGATTTTCGGCTGGTGATTCGCGACTCTTGCGGCGCTAGAAAAAAAAGTTGACAGCTATTTCGCGGCCAACCATACTGGCTGTTGCGCGATGGACGACCTGACAAATTGTCACAACCTGTCTTTACAGGAGGCCGGCCGAGCACACTCGATTCTTGTGGTCGGCGAGGTGTTATGGGACGTGTTCGAGCACTCCACGGCGCTGGGAGGCGCTCCACTCAACTTCGCGGCTCATGCCAAGCGGTTAGGATACAACCCGCTGCTGATCAGCGCTGTCGGCGCCGACTCTCTAGGAGATGCTGCACGGCGGGAGATTGCCGCTCTCGGCCTTGACGCTTCCTTTTTGCAGACCACAGGCCGATTCCCAACCGGCACCGCACGCGTTGAACTAGGACCTGGGGATCGAACGCGCTTCGTCATCGAACGTCCAGCGGCGTACGACGCGTTGCGGCTCCGCGAAGAGCAAATCGCGCAGTTCATCCAGCGCGCCCCCGAGTCCTTCTACTACGGAACACTGTTTGCATCGGCGCCTGAAGGTAGGGCAGTGCTCGATAGGCTGCTGGACGCTCTGCCGGCCGCGACTCGCTTCTACGACCTCAACCTCCGCCCAGGCAATTATTCGGTGCAACTTGTGATCGAGCTGATGGAATTGGCCGGCGTAGTCAAGCTCAATGAAGAAGAACTCTGCATCGTACGCAAGTTTACGCGGCTGCCATCAGAAATCGAAGCGTTCTGCCGCGAAGGATCGAAACGGTTTGGCTGGAAAGCAGTGTGCGTGACGATGGGTGCGCGCGGGTGCGCGATGCTGTGCTGCGAGGAATATGTAGAAGCCGTTGGTCATACAGTGAAGGTCGCAGACCCGGTCGGGGCCGGAGATGCCTTTGCAGCGGCGTTTCTGCACGGCTTGATCTCCGATTGGCCTGTGGCCAAGATCGCCGCATTCGCCAATTGCGTAGGGGCACTCGTCGCCAGCCGCCACGGCGCAATCCCGGATTGGACTGTGAAAGAGGTCGTTGAGTTGTGAAAACCAGCGCCAATTCGGACGGAATAGCGACGACCCCTTCACTCAATGTTTACCTGCTGCGCAGTTCTCTGGTTGCGGCGTTAGGCGGATTGCTTTTCGGCTTCGACACGGCCGTCATCTCCGGCGCGACGAAAGCGCTGAGCGAAACCTTTGCACTATCGCCTGTGACCCTGGGCGTTACCGTCTCCAGCGCGCTGTGGGGAACAGTTCTAGGCTCATTAGGCGCGGCGGCGCCCAGCGATCGATACGGACGGCGCCGCTGCCTTCGGGTGCTAGGCGCCTTATATCTGGTTTCTTCCGTCGGTTGTGCCTTCGCTTGGAGTTGGGCCGCACTGATTGTGTTTCGCGCAATCGGGGGACTGGCCATTGGCGCATCATCCGTGATTGGGCCAATGTACATCGCAGAAATCTCACCGGCTGCCAGGCGTGGACGCCTAGTCGGGTTCTTTCAGATGAACGTGGTTGTAGGGATTCTGCTGGCTTATCTCTCGAACTCTCTAGTGGCATCGGCAGGATTCGGCGATTCCGAGTGGCGCTGGAAATTCGGGATGGTCGCGATTCCGGCGGCCGCGTTTCTGTTTGCCCTTTTCGGAATCCCGGAAAGCCCTCGATGGTTGATCGCGGCGGGCCGGATGGAGGAAGCCCGCGAAGTATTGCAGCGCGTTGGAGAACGGAACCCGGAGCGCGACTTACACGAAATCGAAGAGACCTTGAAGACGCAGAGCGGCATCCGAAGGGAGCCGTTATTTCAGTCTCGTTACCGCAAGCCCATCTTTCTTGCAATCTCGATTGGCATCTTCAATCAGCTTTCAGGAATCAACGCGATTTTGTACTATCTCAACGACATTTTCGAGCGTGCCGGATTCAGCAAGGTTTCGAGCGATATGCAAGCGGTCGTCATAGGCTTCACCAACCTCGTATTCACGCTCCTCGCGATGAGCATGATCGATCGATTGGGGCGCAAGAAGTTGTTGCTGGCTGGGGCGGTCGGAACGGCGGTCTGCCTAGCCGGGGTCGCCATGATTTTCGCAACCGGCAAGCAACCGCAACTACTGCTCTGGTTGCTGGTCGGATTCATCGCCTCTTTCGCATTCTCTCAAGGCGCCGTTATTTGGGTTTACCTCAGCGAAGTGTTCCCGAATCTGGTTCGTGCCAAAGGCCAGAGCCTTGGGAGTTTTACCCATTGGTTCATGAATGCTCTCATTTCCGCTGTGTTCCCCGTGATGGCCGCTCGTTCCGGGGCTGTCCCGTTTGCCCTGTTCGCGGCGATGATGGTTGTGCAATTCTTTGTTGTGCTGACCCTCTACCCGGAAACCAAAGGAGTAAGCCTGGAGAAAATGGAGCACCACTTGTGAAAGCGTCTCATCGCCGACTGTCATGAAGAACCAAGTCCAACTCGTCGCTTATGTTGATCGTTTTTCCGGCGGTGGGTTTCGCGAGCTCCAATCGTTGCTTGACGGGCCATTGGCTGGATTGTTCGGTGGCGCTCATCTGCTGCCCTTCTTTTGGCCGGTCGACGGCGCCGATGCGGGCTTCGATCCAATCGATCATACTCAGATCGATGACCGGCTGGGCTCGTGGGACGACGTGCGCGCGTTGGCCGAGCGCACGGAACTCATGGCTGATCTGATTGTGAACCATGTCTCGAGCCGGTCTGCGCAGTTCACCGACTTTCGGAAGCGCGGCGACGCATCGTCCTACGCATTCATGTTCCTCACCTACGGGCGTGTTTTCGGAAACGGCGCAACCGAAGCGGAGCTATTGCAAATCTATCGTCCGCGGCCGGGACTTCCCTTCACGAAAATGCGCTTGGACGATGGAAGCGAGCGGCTCTTGTGGACTACGTTCACCGCGGAGCAAGTGGATATCGACGTCCGTTCCCCGCAAGGCAAAAGGTATTTGGACCAAATCCTGAGTCACTTTCAGAACACAGGCATTCGTTCCGTCCGGCTGGACGCCGCCGGTTATGCCATCAAGAAGCGCGGCACCAGTTGTTTCATGATTCCCGAGACCTTTGAATTCATCGGCGAACTCATGCGGCGGACGCACGACCGTGGAATCGAAGTGTTGGTCGAGATCCATAGCCACTATCGCGAACAGATTGAAATCGCCAAGCAGGTGGATTGGGTATATGATTTCGCGCTCCCGCCGCTTGTTTTGCACGCGTTCTATACCTCCGACGCGCGTCGTCTGAAAGAATGGCTGGAAATCAGCCCGCGCAACGCCATCACTGTACTCGATACACACGATGGAATCGGAGTAATTGACGTCGGACCAGATCGAAGGTGTCCGGGCGGCGCGCCCGGTTTGCTGACGCCCGAAGAAATCGACAGCTTGGTGGAAACGATTCACGAGCGAAGCAACGGCGAAAGCCGGCAGGCCACTGGAGCGGCCGCAAGTAACCTGGATCTATACCAGGTGAATTGCACCTTTTACGATGCTCTCGGCCGGCGAGACGATGATTACTTGATCGCGCGTGCCATCCAATTCTTTGCGCCGGGAGTGCCCCAGGTGTATTACGTTGGGCTTTTGGCGGGGACGAACGACATGGATCTGCTGCGGCGTACCGGTGTGGGCCGTGACATCAATCGTCATTACTATACGCACGCCGAATTGCAAGAGCGGCTCGAAGCTCCGGCGGTACGTTCCCTCTTGGATCTGATCCGTTTCCGCAATGCACATCCCGCATTCGCGGGCGAATTTCAGATCCACAACTCCGACAACAACTCGCTTGTCATGGAATGGCGCAAGCATTCCGACTGGGCTCGCATTGACATCGATCTTGCCGCTCGCCACGCGGTGATTTCGTATTCTGATCGGTCTGGCCGTCATAAGAAGATGCTCGTCGCGCCCGCCAGTGTGGAGGCGGATCGATGACTCCAGTAGCTGCTCATCGGCAGCAGAGCATGACCGGGATCAAAGCACTCACGTTCGTCATGTTCATGGTGTTTGCCATGACAACGGACTCGGTTGGAATCATAATTCCCGAGATCGTCAAGACGTTCCGCCTGAGCTTGTCGGCCGCAGGTACGTTTCAGTACGCAAGCATGGCGGGAATCGCGATCGCCGGATTCTTCCTGGGTCACCTGGCCGATACGTTCGGCCGGAAGCCAACCATCGTGGTGGGCCTCACGCTGTTTGCGATTGCCTCTTACCTGTTTGCTGCCGGAAATTCGTTCCTGTACTTCTCAATACTGCTGGCCCTATCCGGAATCGGTATTGGCGTTTTCAAGACTGGCGCTCTCGCGCTCATCGGCGACTTGGCGAAATCAACGGCCGAGCATACTTCGCTGATGAACATGGTCGAGGGATTTTTCGGAGTCGGCTCCATCATTGGGCCAGCGATTCTCGCGCGTCTGTTGGCGACAGGTGCCTCGTGGAAGGGCCTTTACATCCTCGCTGGCACAATTTGCGTCTTTCTGATTTTGATGGCGCTGCGAGCCCAATACCCGCATACTATAAACGCCAGCGACGAAAGCATCGACCTGAGACACACGGTCGCAGCAATGAAAAATCGCTACGCGCTCGGGTTTTCGCTCGGTGCGTTCCTTTATGTCGCCACAGAAGCGGCAGTGTACGTCTGGATGCCAACCCTGCTGGCCGGCTATCGAGGGACTGGGGCCGAACTCGCCGCTTACAGCATTTCGATTTTCTTTATCCTTCGCGCGGCTGGGCGCTTCATTGGCGCCTGGCTGTTGGAGCGCTTTTACTGGACGAAGGTTCTGGCTCTTTTCAGCGGTGTCATCATGATCTGCTTTATCGGCGCGGTGATCGGCGGCCCCGGCGCGGCGCTTTATCTGTTGCCCGTTTCCGGTCTTTTTATGTCCGTCATTTATCCCAGCATCAACTCCAAGGGAATTAGCTGTTTCCCGAAATCGGAGCATGGCGCCGTCGCTGGAGTGATTCTCTTCTTCACCTGTCTTTCCGCGGTAATCGGACCCTTGGCAATGGGTGCGGTCAGCGATGCGATGGGCCACCCGAAGTACGGATTTGTTCTGGCCACCGGGTTCGCAGGGTTACTTTTCGCTGGATTGCTGTTGAACTGGATGTTCGATCCGACCCGCGAGTTGCTGAAGAGGCTGGATAAGACGGAGTACGCTAGCCAAAGAAAGGCTTGATGTGGAAATCATCCAAAGGCAAGATGGAGCACCGTTACGGTTTGGATGCCTCGAAGCGAATGTGCTGGAGTGCGTCCGTCTGGGTAGGCAATTCACCGCTGCCGGCCGGATAGGTATCGAACTTCAAAACATAAGCGAGGATATCGGCGTTTTGTTGGCGGCTCAACTTGCCCGGATTGTCTGCGGGCATCGAGGTACGGATTCTTTCAAACAACTCGCTCAAAGGCAGTCCGCTCCAATTGGCGAGAAAACTGTCGCCACGCAGTGCGGGGACCTCGTCGCCGCCGGTCAAGTCCGCGCCATGACAGGCGCTGCAATGTTGATTGTAGAGCAAGCTTCCGCGCTTGGCCTGGTCTTCGGTGTAAACACCATCTCTCACGGATCGTGAAGTCTGCGCCATGAGCGGATACCACACGTTCCCAATGGCCCAGCAGACCACTGCAACAGACACAATCTTGACCCGCATGTTCTTACTCAGACGGTAAAGCAAAGGCCAAGTACTCGCCCGAGTATGCGCCGCCGCTCACGGCCACCACCAGATACTGTTTGCCTGCGAGCATGTAGGTCATCGGAGACCCGCTCTGCGGCGCCGGTAGCGAGATCGCGCCTACTTCGCGTCCCGTCTGCTTGTCGTAGGCGTGCAGCGTTGCCCCCCTTGCCCCGGAGGGCAAAGTGGAGGCCACACCATCGCCGGCAACCAGCAGGGTCTTGGTCACCAGCGTTCCGACACTCAGACCTGTCTCACCAGTTGGCGGAATGTCGAGTCCTTTCAGGGCCGGGCTGTCACGAATCGTTTCCGGCGTAGGGCCGTGGGCGATCTGCCATTTGATTTCTC
>Ga0302325_10029462_pt1 | contig 11343 bp, 8 predicted proteins | sample Palsa_T0_2_FD_201948 | JGI IMG/M metagenome (GOLD analysis project Ga0302325, IMG submission 201948) | Peat permafrost microbial communities from Stordalen Mire near Abisko, Sweden - Palsa_T0_2 | ecosystem: Environmental > Terrestrial > Soil > Palsa > Peat permafrost | place: Sweden: Abisko...
GAACAGCTCCAGGCGATCGCGCGGAGTCATCCTGTGCTTGTCGCAATAGCGCGTAATCGGAATGCCGGCCGCGTACTCCATGGCGAAGTAGGGGCGGCCCAACGGCGTGGATCCCGCGTCAAACACTTTGGCGATAGTGGGATGATCCATCAGCGCCAATGCTTGGCGTTCGCTTTCAAAGCGTGCCACCACTTCGCGGGTGTCCATCCCGGCCTTAATCAGTTTGACGGCGACGCGGCGCTGTACCGGCTCCTTCTGCTCAGCCAGCCACACCTCTCCCATGCCACCATGGCCGAGTTCCTGAATTAGGCGATAGAGACCGATGATCGTTCCGGGGGCCGCATCACTTGGTCCAAAAGAAGGCGGAAGAAACTGGGTTTCAGGAAGCCCGGTGTCGGTTAAATCGCCGGCGCCTATGCCGCGATCGTCGTCAGGTCTGAGTTGCTCGGAAGACAGGCGGGCACCCCTCTGTTTAGTCTACTTGAGGGTGCAGGTAGTGATGCGTGCTACCACGGTCCCTGGTAACTTAAATAAGACCCCCCTTGAGCACCGTTCCAAAAACACTTCCGGCGCGCTACTATACCGACTCCGCGCTCTTTCGGGAAGAGCTGGAGAATTTCTTTTTCGAAGGTTGGATCTGCGCCGGCCGCGCCGATATCATTCCCAGCCCGGGCGACTACTTCCTGCGCGAGATTGCCGGCGAAAGTATCATCGTGGTTCGCAGCGATTCCGGTTCTATCGAGGCTTTCTATAATGTCTGCCGTCATCGTGGCACGCGCTTGTGTTCAGCCGAGACCGGGAATTTCGGAAGCAGGATTCAATGCCCTTATCATGGATGGACCTACGGGCTGGACGGCCGCTTGTTAGGCGCCCCACATATGGATCCGTCTGTGTTCGAACGTCGCGATTATCCACTGCACAAGCTTCACACCGATCTTTGGGACGGTCACGTTTTCATCAATGCCCGGCCGCAGCCCGGTCCCCTGGCGGTTCAGCTGGCCGATCTGCCGGAACGCTTCGCTCCTTGGTGCATGGGGGAGCTGCGCTTTCACCAGCGAATCGCTTACGACATTCACGCCAACTGGAAGCTGATCGTCGCAAACTACAACGAGTGCCTGCATTGCCCGGTGCTGCACCCGGCCCTAAATCGGCTGACCGATTATGCGGGTTCCGATAACGAAGCGCCTCAGCCCACCTACATCGGAGGTTCCATGAGCTTCCGCGGATCCGCCGAAACGATGAGTATGGACGGCAAGCGGCGCAGGGATTATTTGCCGGGCCTGAGCGAGAAAGAGCGGTGCAGGGTCTTCTACTATGTGATCTATCCGAATCTTCTGCTCAGCCTGCATCCCGATTACATGATGATCCACACGCTCTGGCCGCGCGCGGTAGACCGCACTGAAGTGTTCTGCGAATGGTATTTTCACCCGGACGAATTGGCAAAGCCGGATTTCAACGCCGCGGACGCCATTGAATTCTGGGACCTGACGAACCGTCAGGACTGGCACATCGTCGAGCAATCGCAAGCCGGCATTCAATCGCGCGCTTACAGTCCAGGTCCTTATTCAGGACGCGAAGCGCTGCTCTATGCCTTCGATCAAGTGGTTGTCCAGCACAACCCTTAACCCATTACGCCTTCTTCTTTTTTGTGGTTGGCTTCGGCTTGAGCGTGCCCACATAAGCGCAGCTGCTATCGAAATATTTCTTCAGTTCCTGTGTCGAAGCAAGCAGCGAATCGGGGACCTCGACGTATTCCGCCTGAACAATCCCATAGGCCTCGCACAGCTTGGCTTTGTACTTCTTGAGAAACGCCTCGCGCTCCGCCGGCGGAAGCCTCAGCGCCAGTTTGCCCTGCTTGCTCAGGTAGCTGAACATGTGGCCGTTAAGCGACGTGTAAGGCACGGTTGCGCCCTTGCGCTCGACGCTGGGATTGGTGGCCACCAGCTTTTCGTACAGCGCAAGCTTGTCTAAAGGTACAGAACTCGACGCCGGCTTTGGCACCCTACCCTCCTGCGAATTTGCTGCCGATCGATTCGGCGCAGTAGACAGTGTATCGAAAGGCCGCGCTTACAGACAAACTTTTACAGCGGTCTCCAGCGTCCCACCGTCATGTTTCGTGTTGTAATCTGGTGAGGGACCGGCCCACTAAATTAAGCTACCGGCGGTTCGCGCGGGTTGCCGCTCCCGATTCATGAAAACAAAACTTCTTCTCCTTGTTCTGCTGTCTTCTGCCTTGGCCTGGCAATCTTCCGCCCAGCCCGCTTTCAATCCCGACGGTGACGATCTGTTGAACGGCACCTACTATATGCGGCAGGTGTTCTATTTCTTATCCAACCAGGGCACTCTGAATTACACCATCAACGTCCAGGGCAACATCACTTTTAACGGCGTGGGGACCTATTCATTTACAGGCTCCGTTCTCGACAGCAGTGTCAGCACAACGAAGACGTCACCCTTAGCCACCACCGGTAGCTATGCCATCTCAGCCAGCGGCCAGGGCTATATCAGCCCGGTATATCCAACAATCACCAACGGGAACATCGTCGGACTCGTCTCGCAAGGCATCTTCATCGGCAGCCTCCCCGGCACGAACGGCGCCAACTCGCTGTTCATCGCCGCGCCGCTCGGTTCGCCCGAGGCCGGCAACTCGACGCTGAACGGCTCCTATACCGTCGCGTACTTCGATCCCACCTTTCTTCCCACCACCGGCGCTCTCCCGGGCGGCGACGCGTTGTTCAGTATGACGGCCGACGGGCAAGGGAACATCGGCAGCATCACGGCGGCCATCTATAGCGGCACCAACACCACGGCGGCCAGCCAATCGCTCAGCGGAGTGAAATACACTTTTAGCAACGGCGCTGCGGAACTCGATTTCGGAGGCAAGACCAACGCCTCGACGTTAATCGCCGGCACGCATTTGCTGTATATTTCGCCGGACGGCAATTTCATCTTCGGCGGCTCCTACCTCGGTTACGACATGTTCGTAGGGGTGCGCGCGGCAACCAGCGCACCCTCCAATTACGACGCCGTTTACTATCAGGCAGGATTAGACCTGGATGAGTCGACGGCCGGCAGCAGCAGCGGCTATCCCCTGCTAAACAGCTATTACGGGTCGTTCGCGGCATTTTCAGGAAATATCATCGGGCATCAGGCATTGAGCACCGTTTCGCTGATGAACTACGACAGCCTGGGCCAATTGCTGATCTTCGGCGGCTCGAACGATTTCACCTATTCCGATTCCTACACCCTGAATAGCGACGGCAGCTCCGACGACACCGCCTTCGGCCAGCATTATGTAAGCAGTGCCAATGGGCTCATTCGTATCGGATATGGCATCGGCCCGTATCTGTCGCTCAACGTAGCGATACAGGCGCCTGCATTCAAAGGCTCGGATGTATATCTGAGTCCGTCGGGCATTTCGAACGCGGCCAGCTCTGCACCCTTTACCGCCCAGGTGGCTCCCGGAGAATATCTAACGCTTTACGGCTCGGGCCTCGCCTCGAGTGCTGCTTCGGCACCGTCACTCCCTCTGCCCAAAACCTTGAACGGCGTGCAGGTGATGATCAACCAGATTCCGGCGCCCATCAATTACGTGAGCCCGACACAGATCAACGTCATTGTCCCCTACGAAGGTTCGAACACAGTCGCGCATATTCAGGTGATCAACAATAACAACGCTTCCAGCATCGTCACGGTGCTCGAGGGATTGACTTCGGCTGGGGTCTTTACCAGCGATCCAGTGGGCGGCATCGGTTACGCAGCCGCCCTGCATTCCGACTATTCGGTGATAACCAAGTCGAGCCCGGCGCGAATTGGTGAAGCAGTGTCGATATATCTGTCGGGGTTGGGCGCGGTGAACTTACCGGTACGAGACGGAACGGCCGCGCCAAGCAGTCCGCCCAGCGTTACGACAGCTGCGCCATTGGTATACCTATTGGATCAGGCGGGCCACTATTTACAAGCCGCGGTCAGCTTTTCGGGCCTCGCTCCAGGATTTGCTGGTTTATATCAGATCAACTTCGCGATTCCGTCAGGCTTGGATTCCGGTAACACGACTCTGGAAATCATCGGACAGGATTCGGATTCTTTCGAGGCGCTGCTTCCGGTTACCCAGTAACCTTTACTCCACGCGGGCGACCGCGCCGTTCGCTATGTAGGCGCTCAGGAAGCCTTCGTTGAGTCCGGGCGAGCCCGCTACGGTGAAGTGGTTAAACGCAAGCCCCGCTATCTGAATGTTGACCCCCAGGTCGCCAAAGCTTCCATAGCCGTTGGTGGGTAGCAGATTTAGAATCGCGGATGGGATAGTGAACGAACCCGCGGACGCATCGGCGGTGCAAAGAATCTCGACCCAGGAGAAGTTGGCCGAAGTGCTGGGAACAGCGGAGTAGCCGAAGATGGTGGCCACCGAGAACGCCGAGCCTCCGGTCCAAGTGAGCGTGAGGTCTTGCGAGCGATTGATGCTAGCTGGAATGCTGGGCACCACGGAGGGTGGTAGGGTCAAATCCCAGGAGAACGCATCTACATTCGAGCCCCCGGCCCCGTTTGTGACCGTGTAGTTTCCAGGCGAAAGATAAAACGGAGCAGCGCTAGCCAGCGTGGCGGCGTAAGTACCGGTGGAAACTTCGGAGGCTACCTTAGCCCCGTTGGGCCCGGCCACCGTCAATTGCGGGCCGGTACTCAGGAAGGTGGGTTGAATTGGATCTGTGACCTTCAATGTGGGAGCGTAGATTTCGTACGCGGTGCAATAGCCGATGGAAGGGCTAGCTGTCCCTCCGAAAGAGCGGATGAGGCTATTGACCGGGAAGCTGACAAATGCCGCGCTAAGATCGTCGTCGTGGCCGGCGACATGGCTAAGTTCGACGCCCGCGATATTCAGGGAGCCCGTTGAGATTGCGGTTTCGAGACTGGCCGCCGTCAACGCGTTGTAGGTGTCGCCGCAGGTGGTTTGGCCGGCTGGAGCGATAGAAATGGTGGTGACATTTCCCGTGACGCCCTTAACGACAACTGCGAGCGGCACCTTGCACCCGGTAATTCCGGCTGGGACAATGAAGTCGATCTGATCCTCGGCCGGATATCCGCTCCGTCCCGCATAGGCGGGAGTCACCAATTGATTTCCGACCAAGACCTGAACTTCTCCGACATCCAAATTGCCGATCGGCGACGCCCCGGCATCGGGGGCCGTTATGGCGCCCAGACCGGTACCCCAGATAACCAAAATCTCGCCGGAATGCGCGGGGTTGATCATGGTGATCGGCTTGTAGGCGACGGTATCCGTGAACACGCCAGGCCCCGAGCCGTCTTCATTCAGCGCGAACGTGCCGAAACTCGCGGCCACAACCTGAATCGCAAAGGAATTCGAAGCGCCCTGGTAGGCAAGCGTCAGTGTCCCGGTGCCCAAGGGCGTGGCAGATGGAAGAACCGCAGCCACCTGCGAAGCGTAGGTGTAAAGCATGGGACAGGTTTCGGTGACACCGCCGACCGTCACCGTTATCGTGGTGCCGGCCAAACCCTCAGTCGTGGGCAACGGATAGCCCTGGGCTGCTTGCAACGCGGAAGGGCCGAGCCCCGACCCCGTGACCGTAAACATGCCCCCCTGCGCGATTCCGGAATTGGGTAGCGCCGCCGGAAGCCAGCTAGCCGCATTAACCACTCCGTTGATGACCGGAGCGGACGCCAGCGCAGATGCACAGCCAAGAATAAGAATGGAAAGGTTCAGCTTGATCATTCGCTATATACGGCGCAATCCACCGCCAAGGAGCGTCAAACCCGCTTGCGCCGTCCGATAATCGCATGCGTACGTTCACGCGTCAAGCGGATGCGGCAGCCTATTGGGTCGGGACCGGCGCTGCAAGTGTTGTTACGCACCAGCAGCCATGCCACTTGTTCCTGATCGTTGATCATCCAAGCCGTTGCATTGGTCGCGTGGTGCGTTTGTTCCAAGTAAGAAGCGGCGTTCACGTCGATATCGGCAGCGTCGGCATTCATCTGTTGGCAAGCGTCTTGAGGTGGCGGGCCCGGCCAGGCCGCTGGAGCGCAATAGTCTTCATCGTGCTCGAGCAGGATCTTCTTGTTGGAGCCGGTAATGAAATAGCGCGTGGCAACGGGCGGGATTCTGGATTCGGCGGACCACTCGATCAGGTCCTGCGCAAACGCTGCAGGAAGCTGGCTGAGCTTGAGCGCTTCTTCGTCCTTCACTTGTTTTGAAAAAATGTTTACCGCCGGCGTAGGTTCGCCGTTCGTGGGATGGAAATAAAAGCCACCCAGTGCCGTGCCGTCCATCAAATCGATCCACATAAATCCACGGCCCGCCAGGTATGGCCCGCTTCGGCCGGAAACCAACAGGTATCGCCCATCCCTGACTACCACCGGCAGAGGCGAACCTTTGAGCACCATATCCAGCGCGTCGTCGAGCGGCATGTCGCGGCCGTAATGGAACGTGCAATTGGGAATCACGCCGTGCAATAGTTTGCGGAATTGTTTATCCCGAAGAAGATCGTTGGACGGCTTGCCCGCGAATTGATTCAGAAACGCAAGCTGGTCGGCGGGAATCCGATTCTGGAAGAGCGTCTGCGAGTGCAGCGATTGCACCACGAATCCCAGAAAGAGTGCAGCGATTCCCCGCACCGGAGTGCGGAAGAGCGACATGCCAAAGTCTCCTTTCTCGGCACCGATGTAGTCGATTGTACCCCGGTGCCGATTAAGGAGGCCAGCCCTATGCGATTGGTTGATTCCGTCGCTGCAATTTCCGCGCAGCCACACAGATCGCAAGCAGCCCGAAGCTAAGCAGTCCCACGGTTCCAGGCTCCGGCACAGCCGAAGTCCCGCCTCCACTGCTGACGCTCACCGCCCATGAACCCGCATCAGCGATGTTTTCCCCGTACCCGCCAAAACCTTCATCCAGTGCACCTTCATCTTCGTCAGTGAACGTGGAGACGCTGTTGAAGCTCGCCGACCCCAAATCGACGGTCCATGCGGTGATGGTACCAGTCGGGCTCGTGGAGAACTTAAAAGTTTCGTCCGCAGCCGGGCTCGACGTCGACGAGAATGTTTGGACCCCGTCCGTGAAGGAGTAAGAGGTGGGCGTGACGGATTCGTTCACTTGGCTATCGCCCAACGGCGACGATAGCGTGAAGTTACCGTCAACGGCGTCGGTCGTTGTGTTGTATGGGCCATACGCCGCCTCGAAGAGGTTTCCAGTGTATGTATACGTGTAAACCGAACTCGCCATCATCGGCAGGGTCAGTATGCAGGCGGTCAAGCCGCCCAGAATTAGATTTGATGTTAACTTCATTGCAGTCTCCTTAAAATTTCGTGACTCGCCCGCGAACGTGGCTGTGCGGAAAAACGAAGTGTGTAGTACTTTTCCGATCATCCGTAGTTCGAAAACCCCCAAGGGCAGGTTCACTTATACCTGGAACGGTCTAAAATAACGTTAGAGTTGTTCTGAAATTTTCTGAAAGGCCTGTTTTCAATGAGTTCGGGGGTCACAAGACTCGAACGCCGTGCGGCAAAGTATCGTTTCGGCGAGTTTGAACTCCTACCCAGCCAGGCAGCGCTGTGGCGGGCCGGCGTCCGGGTGCCCCTGATGCCCAAGCCTTTGGCGACACTCGTCGTGCTGGTGGAGCGTGCCGGCGAGACCGTGTCCAAGGATGACTTGCTCTCCGAGGTCTGGTCCGGCACTTCCGTTGAAGAAAATAATCTGACACAGAGCGTTTCCACCCTCCGAAAGGTGCTGGGCGAGAAGCGCGGCGAAAACCGTTACATTGCGACTGAGCCTGGCAACGGCTACCGTTTTGTGGCCCAGGTTACACGAACCGAAGACGCGCCCACCCAGGCCGCCGGATCCGCCCTCACCTTAGTTCCCAACGGTGCCGTTGGCCAGTCCAGCCCCGTATTTCGGAGGATGGTCCTGTTCGCTTCGCTAGCTGCCCTGCTTTGCGTGGCGGCCGGTGTCTGGTTCTGGACGCACCGTGCCTCCGGCCAGATTGCCAGGCGAAAGTCGGTTGCGATTCTGCGGATTCGCGATCTATCGAAAAGCTCGTCCGAGGCTTGGCTGCAGACCGCGTTGCCCGAGATGTTGACGTCGGAACTTGCCACTGATGGAAAACTGCATGCGATACCGGCCGAAGACGTGGTCCGCTGGCGTTCGGACCTGGGGAAGGGATCGGAAACCACGCGTTATGCCGACTTGCTCCGCCAGGCACGCAGCAGTTTCGGCACCGACACATTTGTGATTGGTACGTATCTGGTCATGGGCACATGCCCGGACTGCCAGGTGCGCGTGGACCTTGGATTATACGACGCGGGCACCGGTGACAGGCTGGCGAACATCATCGATGAAGGTCCTCAGAAAGACCTTCTGGATCTCACTACGCGCTTGGGAGGCAAGCTCCGCGCCGGAATGGGTGTGGGGGGAACGCCCGCTGCGCCGCTTCCATGGCCGGCCCCCGGCGCCGCTCGGGAATACGCGGAGGGATTAAACGCGCTGCGCCGTATTGATCCCATCTCCGCACGAGACCATTTGCAGGCAGCCGCGAATGCAGATCCCAGTAACGCACTGATTCATGCAGCCTTGGCTGATGCGTGGACCGCGCTCGGCTACGGGTTGCGCGCTAACGACGAGAGCCGTCGAGCTTATGAGCTTTCCAGTTCTTTAGGGCGTCTGGATCAACTAGGAATAGAAGCGCGCTACCGGATGAGCGCGCATCAGTGGGATCGCGCGATTGAAATTTATCAGAGCATCTTTCGACTCTTTCCGGACAGTTTGGAAGATGGCCTGAACCTGGCGCGCGCTCAAGGGCGAGCCATGAAAGTCGCGGATGTCAGCGCAACTTTGGGTATTCTCCGCAAGCTTCCCACTCCAGCCGGCAACGATCCGCGCATCGATGCGCTAGAAGCCCAGGATGCGGGCTTGGCGCGGGATTATCCCAAAACTCGCGAGTACGCCCGCCGCGCGGCAAACGAAGCGAAGTCGCGAGGCGCGCAGTATATGTTCGCGCGAGCTCGGCTGCTTGAGGGCGGAGCCATGCAAACCATGGGCGATCCGAATTACTACGCCGTCCAGACCGAAGGCCGGAAAGTCTGCGAGAGCATAGGGGATCGGCAGTGTGTCAGTATGGCGTGGCGCATTCGAGGCAACGAGCGATTTTACACGGGCCATTTCGCGGAAGCCCAAGAAGCCTACCTTCAAGGTGTGGCGGTCGCTCGGGAACTGGGAGATCGGGCAGAGTTGGCAAATCTTCTGCAGGGGTTAAGCATCGTAGCCGAGTCCAACCTGGAATGGGACCGGGCGGAACAACATCTCCTGGAAGCCCTCTCTCTCAAGAAAGAGACCGGCTACAATCCCAGCCAGGTGCGAGAGCAACTCGCCGAACTCTACTTGCGGCTGGGCAGGCTTTCGGATGCTGCCGGCACGGCTGAGGAAGCATTGTCGGAAGCCCAAAAGACCAACGCCCGGGAAGATATAGGCGAGGTCTACTTGGTGCAGTCAAATTTGGCGCGCTTGCATGGCCGCTTGGATATTGCCCAGGAGCTTGGCGAGAAGGCCGTCGCCGAGCTACGCGCTTCCAATAGCAATGCCGATCTGACGCGGGCGCTGGCAGCCCTGAGTTCGACACTAACCGCCCGCGGCGATCTGTCCAACGCTGAAAAGCGTCTGGCGGAGGCAAATCCAGGCAATTATCCGGAAGGTTCAGCCACGATTGAACTCGCTCGCGCCGAGTTACTGCTTGCGAAAGGGCTGTTTCAACAGGCGGCCGAAAATGCCAAACGCTCCGCCGCAGACTTTGGCAATATCCGCCTCCAGGAAAACGCGGCCCTGGCGTTGGTTACCGAAGCCAACGCGCTCGAGATGCTGGGCCAGACCTCCGACGCTCTCAGAACATGCCAGGAAGCGGAACGCAGCGCGGCCCGCAGTCCCTACCCGCTGGCCGTTACGCGAGCCCGACTCACTGCCTGGCATCTGGACACCAAGTCCGCGCCGAACGTGCCCGCGGACCTCGAGGCCAAAGTCCAAACCTTAAAGAACCCGGAACTTTCGCTGGAGGAAGATTTCGGCCGGGCTTTGCGAGCCAAGCGGACTGGCGCACCGGACGCCAAACCGCTATTCCAAGCGGTCGCCACTCAAGCGCAGGCACGCGGATATCTGACCCTGGAGCGGCGCGCCCGTTCCCTGGAACAATAAGGCAAACCACTCACGCTGACGGCTGCGAAGTTTTTGGCGCTTTCAGCCGATCTAACGCGCATACCCATGTCAGCTCCACTCGCAGGCAAGTTTCAGGATCATTACGCAATTCTCGGGATCGATCCCAAATCGGACTCGGAAACCATCCAGCGGGCGTACGCCCAACTGGCGCCGCTGTATCATCCGAACAACCCGGCGACGGGTGATGCCGAGAAGTTCGATGCGGTCAATTCGGCGTATGAGGTCCTGTGCGATCCCGAGCAGCGCAGCATTTTCGACAAAGTGAAGGGCGTCAGCCAACAACCGAACACGCCCAAGTTCACCGGAGTCGATTTCTTTGCCAACCTGGGACGCGAAGCGGTACTCCGGTCGGCCATTCTGTGCGTGTTGTACGATCGGCGCCTCGCCGAGCCTACCGCTCCCAGCCTCTCGATCCGGCATCTCGAACTGATTGTGGAGGCGCCGGTCGTTCGGTTGAACTCCGCGCTTTGGTACTTGAAACAGCGAGGCTTGGCGGCGAGTGACGACAAGAGCAGCCTCCAGATCACGGTCGACGGCATGGACTTTCTCGAAAACAAGCGGCCCTTGCCTGAGCACGTGATGCCGTTCATCAAACCGGCAGCAATCGCCATCCCAAAGACTTGGTCATCTCCGCCTCTAGCGCCGGCAAGCTCTAAACACGATGACGATTCCGTGTTGGGCACGTTGAATCGGGCCTTAGCTGAGATGAAGAAGTAGTTTAACCCCGGCCAGGATTATAATGACAACGGCAATATGTCACACGATCAATCGATGGTGGCGACCGAAAGCGCCGTTCCCTCACCGCTCACGCAATTAAGCGAAGAAGAAGCTTTATTTCAGGCATCGGTGCGCCGCTTTGCCCGAGAGCGCCTGGCTCCGCACGTACGCTCCATGGACGACGCGGGCGTGTTTCGCCAGGATCTTCTGCGGGAATTTTTCGAGCTGGGCTTGATGGCCGTGGAAGTTCCCGAACAATTTGGCGGACAGAGCGGCACCTTCTTCCAGTCCGTCCTTGCGATTGAGGAGCTGGCTCGCGTTGATCCGTCGGCCGCGGTGATCGTGGACGTTCAAAATACACTGTTCCTGAACGCGATTCTGCACTGGGGCACCGATGAACAGAAGCGCCGCTGGCTACCCCG
>Ga0302325_10029464_pt1 | contig 11342 bp, 9 predicted proteins | sample Palsa_T0_2_FD_201948 | JGI IMG/M metagenome (GOLD analysis project Ga0302325, IMG submission 201948) | Peat permafrost microbial communities from Stordalen Mire near Abisko, Sweden - Palsa_T0_2 | ecosystem: Environmental > Terrestrial > Soil > Palsa > Peat permafrost | place: Sweden: Abisko...
CATCCGGACGAACCGGTTTGAAGCCGCTGGTGGCGTCGTACTCGCGCTGCGTTGCGTAGGGTGGCGAGGTCACGACCACGTTGGCCAGCGCATCGCCGAACAGAACACGAATCGTTCCACCGTCGCGGCAGTCGCCGCAGATCAGGCGGTGGGCTCCGATCAACCACACGTCGCCAGGCTGGGTAACCGGCTGGGCTGGCGGTTCGGGGACCTCGTCGGTCACGTCCTCCGACGGCGCGTCGCCGTCTTCGAGCAGCGCCTCCAGTTCCTCGTCGCTGAAGCCAATGAGCGCGAGGTCGGTGCCGTCTGTTTCGAGTTCGCGCAGTTCGCTGGCGAGCATTTTCTCGTCCCATCCGGCATTCATCGCGAGCTTATTGTCCGCGAGGACATATGCCCGCCGCTGCGTTTCCGAGAGGTGGTCCAGCACCACCACCGGCACCTCCGCGAGGCCCAACTTGCGAGCAGCCAGCAGACGACCGTGGCCGGCAATGATCCCATCCATCGAGTCAACCAGGATCGGATTGGTGAAGCCGAACTCCAAGATGGACGCCGCGATCTGCGCTATCTGTTCAGCAGAGTGCGTGCGCGCGTTCCTGGCGTACGGCACCAGCCGGTCGGTCGGCCAGATCTCGATTCGCCGTGCCATCGCGGGCGTTATGGTCGCCGGAATTGTCGCCATTGGTTTACGAACAACTACAGGAAGTCCAACGTTGGACATTCGCCCTGGCTTGCGCCGGAATCGGCCACCCTTTCGCGCCCCGGTGCCCCGTGTCGCGCCGTTTGGCTCGCGGTTGGCCGGTTGGTCCACCCGCCGCCTCGGGCGCGCCCTGGCCGCCACTGACCGCTGACCACCTGACCGCCCCTTTTTTCGTCTGGCGCTAGCGGAATTGCGCTACTCTTCAACGCGCCGCCGAAAGCGGCCGGGAAGTACCTATGGCTTTAACGGGCTGGCGGGAGTTCCGTGCAAAGGCCCCACGAGCGCGGGCGAGGTAGCGCCCACCGATCTGTTGTCGCTGGCTCTCACGGAATCGTACAGTCAGACACCACTTGGAGAAAGGCAAGGCGCGCCTGCGGTGGCGCATACGTCTTGCCATCGCGGTCGCCGCCAAGATGTTTCAGATCCCAGGCCCGCCCGTGCTCCAGAGGCTCTTTGAAGCTGTACCTGGTACCCATCACGGAACTGACCGACATCGGCTTCGGTTCGCCAGGCCGGAGGAAGAGGATCGCTCGGTTGACGTGGCCCTTGCGATGGCGCACCACGCGCGCCACCAGTCCCGCCGATTGCAGCCGCGCCAACCGTTGTTCGGAAACGCTGGCGTACAGACTACCATCGGCCTGGTAGACGGGAATCGAGGTATTCATGTTTTGGGCACACGTGGAGTGGCAGGAACCGCTGCGGGAAAGAGATTCACGAGCGTCCCGGCGCTCATACGGCGCAGAAGCCACACGCACTTCGCGTCTGCTCCAATTCTCTCAAAAACGACACGGGATATCAATGCTTTTGTGCTGGAAAGTGCCTTTGTTTTCTTTTGGTTGAGAGCGCTACGCGACGCCAAAACATCGCCCGATGGCTACCATGTATACCATGCCTACCGGCGCTCCCCGAATCACGTCCGGATGGGGGGTGGTCCTTATATAGGAAGGTGAATTCTTCTTCCTGGCAGACAACAAGGCCGATGATGGCTACCATGGTTCCCACGAGTACCAAGTGATGACAAACAAGAGATTTTCAGTGGTATCCATTGGCTGGCCATGACCTTCGGTGCCGGCAAGATCACCTTGTGCACGGGCATCACTGCCGGCTTTCCCGAGTCGATCCCGAGTTGTTGAAGGATGGGCATCAGCGTCTTCCCGAACTTGTCGAACGCCGCCTGCGATGACCAGACATCGAACACCATCAGATTGTCTTTCGGTCCAAAACACGCATGGTACGAACGGCCAGACGGGTTGCCCGCCCCGGCCTTTTTCAATAACTTGATGCACTCGTCGTATTTCGCCGCTGACATACCAGCAGCAGAGAGGTAGATCCCTATCGCCATATTCATTTGCCTCTTTCTTTCGACTCAACGCCGCCGGACTGACGGGGTGGCCTGTTGATCGTAATACAAAACTCAATGGTCGGCTTCCGGAAGTCGGGGGATGCGGCGCCGAACAGTGTCCGCGACGCATCCGGGGAAGGTACCGGGAAATCGAGCGCACCCAGACGGCGCGTTCGGGAGGTGGGATTTCGAAGCGGGCGGTCACGACAGGAGCGGGCGGGTTCCGGTAATGGAAGAAGGCGAATGCGCCGAGCAGAACAACAACCAACCCAGACGGGCATTGCGTCGGCCTTGTTCCAGCACCGGTGTGGGCATGGCAGCATTGGAGCCGCTTTCGAGGGCCCATTTCGAGAACCAACGCCGTACGTCGCGGAGAGCGGAGCTCTGGGAAGTTAAGGCGCGATAAGTCGCGCAGCGTTTACCGATCCCGCTGAACGCTAATTCGGCCAGAGGCATCCGAAATACTTAAATCCTTACGATTCATTGTGATAAGTCAAAACGACAGTACATACATGCACGCTCAGCCTTGCAGCGCGGCAAACTCACTATGTTACGTACCAGGCTGCTCTATGCGGATACTCCCAATCGTCCGAGCGAAAATAGAAATCGTTCAATCCCAGAGTCTTCTGGAACACGGTGGGATTGGGATCCTTGGAAATGGCCATCAAGGCCGAGCAGTTGTGCCGCATGTAGTGCCGGCCGACCACATCCGAGCTATTTGCCAAGCCTCGGGGATGTTTCTCGTTCGCGGAACGCAAAAGCAGCGCCGCCGAGTTGACCGCTCCGCAGGAAACCACTACGACGTCCGCCGAGTATTCTTCTACGCTACCCTTACGCGTGACGATGACTTTGGTCACCACACGTCCAGATGGGTTCGTTTCGAGGCGATCGACATAGGCGCCCGTCAGGAGTTCGACGTTGGAGTGCTCCAACGCGGGATCCACGCAGATCACCTGCGCGTCGGCTTTGCCGTTTACCAGGCATGGAAATCCGTCAAACGCGGCACATCGCACACAGGCACTGTTGTGCAGGGCCTTTCCATCTTCTTCGTCAAGCAGAATGCCGAGCGGCAAAGGAAAGGGGTGATGCCCCAGCCGCCGGAAATCGTCGAACAATTCTTGAATGCGTGGTTCGTGACTAACCGGCGGATGGCGATAGGGCGCGCTGGCGGGGCCTTCCGTCGGATCGATGCCGCGCTGGCCGTGGACATGATAAAGGCGCTCCGCCTTGGTATAGTAAGGCTCCAGGTCCGCATAGCTTAATGGCCACGCCGGCGAGATCCCGCCGTGGTGTTTGACTTCTCCGAAGTCCTGCTGGCGGAATCGCAGTAACGCCGCGCCATAAACCTTGGTGTTACCGCCAACGTTATACTGAATGCCGGGATAGAATCGCTTGCCATCCTTGTCAAGCCACGTCTCTTTAGCCCTATACTTGGATTCGACAAACACGGCCCGCGCATCCCAGTTGTCTTTCTCCCGGGGCAGGTAACCACCCCGTTCCAAGAGCAGGATTCGCTTCCCCGACGGCGCCCGGTGGTAAGCCAGCGTACCTCCGCCAGCGCCCGTTCCTATGATGATGACGTCGTAACGATTGTCCGTAGCCATATACTTCCATCCGAACGCCGGTGCTGTTGCAATTGCCGGCCCACAGATTTGCAGCCACAGCTAGCGCGGTGGCAGTTCACGCGCCTTCTGGCGTTCCGCAACCTCCGCGTCGGTCAGGCGCGCGTCATAGATCGAGCGCGGTTCGATGGTCCGCGCCACGAGAGTGGCGGTACCCACAGCCAGCAACAGCGGCACGATAAACGATCTGTCCCGCCCGGTCAGTTCCATCATCAGCACCACAGTCGAGATGGGGCCTTGCGTGGTGGCCGCCAGAACCGCCGCCGCACCGAGCACGGCGAACAGGCCGGGCGGCACGCCGGGCCAGAACCACGACCAGGCGTGCCCCAGTACCGCGCCGAGCAGTGCGCCGACTGTGAGGGTAGGCGTGAACAAGCCGCCGGGAGCGCCGCTGCGCACGCACATCGCGGTTGCGGCGGGCTTCAGCGCAAGCAGCGCCAGAAGCAAGGCTGGCGCGCCCTGGTTGGTGAACGCGAGCTGCGAGACGTCCTTGCCGTTGCCAAGCAACTGCGGGAACCAGATCGAGACCAAGCCCAGCAGACCCAAAGCCAGCAGCGGCGCTGTGAGCCGGCGCCAGCCCTTCGGCTTATTGCGATCGGCCCACGTGATAGCCCGCACATAGCCGACCGAAGCCACCCCCGCGACCGGCCCGGCAACGAGCGCCCATACCACGCTCGAAATGGAGCCGGGATAAGCCGGGATGAGGTAGGTCGGCGCATCCGGCAACGCCAACCACGAAACCGCCGTGGCAACCACCGAAGCGAAAAGGGCGGGTAGCACGTACCTAAGCGCCAGCAGCCCGCGCATCACCTCCAGCGCGAAAAGCGCGCCGCCCAACGGCACGCCATAAGCTGCGCCCATCCCGGCGCCCGCGCCGCAGGCCACCAAAAGCCGGCGTTGTTCATCGGACAAGCGCGCTCTGTCCGAAAAGAAGTTGCCCATCACCGCGCCGGCTTGTTTCGGCGCGCCCTCGCGGCCCAGCGACACGCCCATGCCAACGATGATCACGGAAAGCAGGGCGCTGCCCAAAGTACGCCAAGCCGGCATCCGCCCCGCATGGAACCAAATGGCCGCCGTAGTGTCGATTCCGTTGCCGCTGGATAGCTGCCCCAGGGCAATCTGCCCCGCGCCCGTCAGTACGCCTGCGCCCAGCAACACCAGAATGTGCCGCCCCGCACCCGCATGCCCGGCAGCGTCCAGCAGGTTGGCGCCGGAGCCGTTCCACATGATGTGCTGCACCATTTCCAGCAGCCGGGTCAGCGCTGCCGCGGCAATACCCGTGCCGATACCCGTGAGCAACACCGCCAACCAGAAGGGAGCGGCGCCGGGGCGAGCCAGTGTAGAAGGTATCATGTCGCCCTTGTGCGCAGTCATATCCTCTATCGGAACACCGGTGCTAACGATATGGATACCAGGCCCATCATAAAAAGGACGAACATGACCGCGAGCAAGTGCTTTACCTCACGCGTGGCGCCGCGAAACTCTTTCCACACGAAAACGCCCCAGACCGCGGAAATCATAGTATTGCCTTCGCCCAGCGAAAACGAGGTTGCCGGCCCCACCGTGGGAGTGTAGGCGGCAACAAAACTGCAGACGGTCCCGGTTCCCCAGATGAGACCACCCAAAACTCCCCAGGCATGCACCGCGGTTCCGCCGTGTAAATAGTCCCCGATCGAAAGAGGCGATCCGCTCACCGGCCGCCGCATGAACGCATAATTGAGGGGAAAGTTGGATGCGAGAGCGCCCAACGCAAATACGAAGTACACCGTGTACGGCCCGAGATGGTTCTCTCCGGTCAAGGCTTTCGCGACGAAAGGATAGAAGAGTCCAATCACCACGCCACATAGCAGGCTTAGGACAATTCCTTTCGCGCCCGCCTTGGCGCCTTTCGACAGTCCACGATAGGCCATGGCGTTCGCGGCGATAGCGGCGCAGACCAGCAGAATCCCGCCAAAGATGAGTAATGGATTGCCGGCCGGTGAAACCACGTAATTGAGAACCGCTCCGATGACCAGGGCGAGGCCGGCGCCCAAGGGAAAGGCGACCGCCATGCCTGCGACCGAAATGGCGGCCACCAGAAGCAGATTTCCGAGATTGAAAATCATTCCGCCAACGAAAGCTTCAACCAGAGAGCGGGTGGCTGCGCTATGGAGATTGTAAAAGAAACTTACAGGAGCATTAGGATTCGTCCGGCCGATGGTAAGACCGAAAAGAAGCGCGCACGCCAGAACGCCCCACATGTAACCCCAATAGTACAGCTCGAATCGCCGCGATTTATTTTATCGATCTTCTGTGTGTTGGCCCAACTGCCCCAGCAGAGCATGCTGAACAGCATCATCAAGAGAGCAATCGGGTAGGTGTGGGGAGTGTACATGGCTCAACCGGCGATCGACACCAGATAGTCGCGTCCCTCCCAGGAATTGCTTGCCGGCCAGAAAAACGTAAAACGGATGGGCGCCTGCTGCGCCGTGGGAATTGGAATGTCTACAAACTCGACTCCCAGGGTAGTGGTCGAACAGGGAGTGTCCTGCGCGGTTTGCCATTCGTCGCCGGACCAGTGCAGCCGGAAAGAACCCGGCGCCTGAATGCGAAGCACATAGCCGGGGCTGACGCGCCGCACCTGCCGGGTAGGCTTCCAGACTTCGAATAATGGGCGGTCCGCGCGCCAGCCGAGATACCGTTTCGCAACGTCGTCAATCAGATCGGATACCTTTCCATCGCGCAAGGATCGAAGCAGCGTGATGTACTCCGCGTGAGCCCACATCAGTGGCATGGCCGAGCCGGTTGGCCGTCCACAGGACATGTAGGCTTGGGGCAAATCCGCACTATCCCACGCCTGCTCGGGCAAAAGGCCAGTCGATGAGGCCAGGCTTTCCATAGCCCGGACGAATGGCTTTGCGTCGTGCCCGGCAGCCAACTCGTAGTGCCCTCGTTCGCCCGTGAGCAACGGCCAGACACGCCCCCGGCCCCAGCCTTTAAAGGGGCCCCCATCATCGCGTTGTCCATATCCATCGTGGTTGTAGCGGTGCCAGCAAGGGCCAAAGGGAGTCTCGACCTTCAACACTGCGTCCACGACCTTAAGTGAATCCACAATGAGCGGATCATCGGGCTTGCGGACTCCATGACGCACGAGTTCCAGAAAACCGGCATCCACGATTTCCTTGGCTGGAAAGACGCTCTGCGCGCCGGGCTGGCGATTCGCGATCGTGACGTTTCCTCGGTTTGGATTTTCCTCGGGGGTAGGATTATCGGCGCTCTCGGGAAGAATCCGCATGTAATGGCGAGCTACACCAGGCAGCAGGGTCCCTTCCGTTGTGACCGTCCAGCTCTCTACATGGCATTCCAGGAAATCGGCGTATTCGTCCAGGTATTTCGCGGTCGGCGCATCGCCCCTTTCGCGAGCAAAGCATGCGGCGCAGATCAGAGCGGCAATGTTGGACGCCAGCGTGGACGGGGAATAGCCGCTGACCTCCTCCCAGCGCTCTTGCGGAGTCACGGGGCCATGCCGGACAAGGTAAGCCGCCGCTCGCATGACCATGGGGTACGGGTCAAAGTCCTGAAGGGCGTTCTCCCGTTTGAGCCGCCAGGCGAGCAGAATGGGAAAAGCGACTTCGTCGAGTTGGATTCCACTCCAGTAGGGCTCGCCATCAATCCAGAAGTTCTGGGCGAAACCTCCATTCTCCCGTTGGGAGACGTCCAGATAGATCAATGCTCTCAAGGGGGTGGCACGATCCCCGGCGGCCATCATGGCATTCGCGCTATTGACCATGTCGCGCGTCCATACCAGGTGGTAACCGCCCTGGTCTTCATCGCCCGCGGCTTCTCCCCAGGGAATTGCGAGCGAGGCGATAAAAGCGCCAGGATACGACTTATCTTCGTGCGCGCGGAGCAGACTGAAGCTCGTGCGATAAAGGTTACCTCCATCGCCGGAGACCGTCTCCAACGGAAGGATGCAGGTGCATGATCGCGCCCATTGTTCCACGTACCGCTTGCTATGCTCCGCGAAGGGCGTACTCAGCGATTGAATGAGCGTTGAGATGGCGTGGTGCTGGCTGCTGCCGAAGGCCAGGCCCAAGGTAAATTCACGGGTGCCGGTCAAATCCAATTCTCCCGTTAGGGCGATGTTGCCGTCGGGGGCGTGATCGAACTCCCAGTCCATTTGGAAATTGCCAGCCAGGTCGGTCCAGCCGTCGCTCCTCCCCACGTAACCGCACGAAACACGGGAGAAAGGAACCGTGGCCGCCAGCGCCAGCCATGTTCCTTTTTTTTCCGCAATCAGGACCGTTCGGCCCGCCACCTGCGCCACATAGCCGTTGTTGCCCCAGCCGCCGACTTCGAGATGCGGTGCGCACAGGGCGTAGAGCCGCAGTTTGGCGAGGAACGATTCGTCACCGGTTAGCTTGGTGTGTTGAAGAATGCAGGCCAGGTGCGGGTCGGCGATGATCTCTTTGACAATGGCATAATGCCCGGCTGGATCCGAATTCGTACAGCAGTATCCCAAGCCGTGATCCGGCAGACATTCCAGCTTGGATTTGAGATGACGCTTTTCGTCGTGGAAAAAGCTTTTGCCGTCGGTGATGAGATACTGCAGGTCACGGAGTTGTGGCCGGTCCACCGTCGGATAATAAACTTCGGTTACGATGCCGTCCCAAAACGTGAACCAGATCCGGCTGGAAGCCGCATAAGCGGTTCCCACGCCATCCTTTCCTCCATGCGTCCATCTGGGCGCCATGCCCGGCCATCCAAAAGCTTTCGACTGATTGGGTTTGCTAATGAGTGTCATTTCCTCGCTCCGTTGTTCTTGCCGGCTGTGCTTGGAAGGTGGGCTGCCGCCTTCCGGGTCCCAATATAACAGCCTTGGCCGAGCCTCCCGCGGATAGTGCGGGCGCGATGTACTGAAAGGAAAGGGGACTCGTGACGAGTAGGTTCACTGTGGACGCGATATCCAAGACGACCGAAAGCGCTGTAGGCCCAGCCGGCGGAATAGGTCTTCTGGTCGCTATTGTCAACGTCTTGAAGAGGCATAGGGGAGTTTCAGCGGTGGGACATCCCTTAGTGTGAGAGCCGGCGGTCAGTCAATGGGCTTCCGACGGCGCGGCTTGCCGGCAAGCGCCGTCTCCACGTTGGACACTCCGGCACCACCGCAAATGCCGGGCAGTTGTAGAAACTGTTACCGTGCGCAAGGGCCACCGCTGGAGCAGCGGAGGACCAGCGGAGGAAAGCAATGATTACCGTCTTGCCAACTCCATGGCGATGCACAGCCGGCCATAACTGTAGTTTGCGTCGGCGTAAAGCCGAACTCGATACCGTCCGCTGGTTCCACAAGGATTTTGGAATCTGTGAGTTGCCGTTTGACGACATGGGACCGTCCGCGAGTTCTCTTGTCTTGCGGCTCGTCGCGCGGAACAGCGGCCCCTGATGCCAGCCCTGGGAGCGCCGATCAGATTGCCGACCACCTTCTTATACGGCGCCGGGTAGGTCTGTTGCCCGCGCGCGTAGCGAGTCGCTTCCGCCCGCGTTGCCGACTCGTCCCAGCCGGTGCGGCCGTCCATCGCACCGACCTGGCTGTGGATTGCCTTGACGCGATGGTCCCTGAGACAGGCCGGGGCCTTATTCGCCACCCGACAATTCAATTTATCGCCAGCTATGCGGCATGTGCTGAGCGCGCTTGAGTCGATTTCGGATTCTGCAAGCCTACGGAGCCTCGCCGTGTTACTCCTCGCGAAGCGCGACGGCGGGGTCCACTCTCGCTGCTGCATGGGCCGGAGCCCACGCCGAGACGAACGCAATCAGTACCAGCAGTACGACGACGGCCATGAATGTAGGTACATCGAACGGCGACACACCGAATAGGAGGGTCCGGATGAACCGCATCAATGCAATGGCGGCGACGAGCCCGGCGGCGATCCCAGCGCCCGCGAGCACCATCCCGTTGCTCAAAATCATTGTTACTGCATCGCGCGGGGCCGCCCCGAGTGCCAACCGCAAGCCAATCTCCCGCGTGCGCCGCACTACTGTGTTGACCATCATGCCGTAGATTCCGATCGCGGCAAGAACGACCGCAAGCCCGGAGAACCAAACCATCAGTATGACCTGAAACCGCCGGCGGGATTCGGCCACGCCGATAAGCTCATCCATGCTGCGGAAGCCGATACCCGCCAGGTCCGGGTCCAGGCCGGTAATCTCATGTCGGATGGCAGCCGCGGTGGCAGTTAACTGCCCTGGCTTGAACCGCACCAACAGAAACATGAACTGGCTCGGCAACTGAGCGTGCGGAAGGTAGATCTCTGCTTTTTGGCGCGCCTCGAGACCAAAGTGCCGCGTGCTTCCGACGATGCCGACGATTTCGCGCCATATCGGCCGTCCGTTGGCTGCCCAATCGACGCACACGCGCCTCCCGATCGGGTCTTCGCCCGGCCAGTATATACGGGCCGCCAAGTCGCTGATCACGGCAACATCCGCCGAACCTGCCCGATCGCGTTCGTTGAACAGCCTGCCGCGGAGGAGCGGAATTCCCATGGTCGCGAAGTACTCGCTCGAAACGCGCGGCCTGTTGGCCTGCGGACCGTCATCGACGGACTTGGGTTCCGGGCGGCCTTCAATGCGAAAGGCTCCCTGGTCATTGCTCCCGCTCAGAGGCACCGAGTCGGAAACGGCTGCGGTTTCAATGCCCCGGGTCGCACGCAGGCGACGCACGAGTTCTTCGAAGAAAGCCGTTTGCTTTGACGCATCTGAGTAGCGTGAGTCCGGAAGGCCTACGATGACGCTGAGCACATTGGCTGCCCGAAAGCCCGGATCGACGTGGATGACGCGCAAAAAACTGCGAATCAGCAGACCGGCGCCGGTCAGCAATACGACCGCGAGTGCCATCTCGGCGGCAACCAGAAGGCTTCGCGCCATTAAACTTCGTCGCGATGCCGTTGCACGCGCGCCGGCCTCTTTCAGGGATCGGTGCAATTCCGAGCCTCCAGCAAGGAGCGCGGGCGCCACGCCACAGAGCAACCCGGCTACCAGCGCTACGGCCGCAGTGAACAGCGCAACTTGTCCGTCAATGGCGGTCTCGCTTAATCGCGGGATGTTCTCAGGCCCGAATTTTACCAGTAAGGTTGCTCCGAACCGGGCGACGACAAGACCGGTCGTCGCACCGAAGGCTGCTAGCAACATGCTTTCGGTAAGTACTTGGCGAATGAGACGGCCGCGCCCCGCGCCGAGCGATGCCCGTATCGCTAGCTCACGGGAGCGAACTTGCGCTCGCGACAGCAAAAGGCCCGCGACGTTCGCGCACACGAGTAACATCACTAGCCCGACCGCTGCCAACAAAATCGCCAGCACCGGAGCGACAGCGGAGGTCAGATGATGCTGGAGCCCCAAGACAGTGGCACCCATGTCCTTGTTCGTGTTTGGGTACTGGCGCGCAAGATTCGCCGCTACGGCGTCCATGTTCGCCTGGGACTGAGAGAGTGACACACTCTTCTTCAGGCGGGCAACAACCCAAAAGTTGTGACTGCCGCGCTCCTCCAGATCCGGAACGGCGCGCATGGGAATCCAAAGGTCGATAGGGACGACGTCGTTATCGCCGGGTATACTGCTGGGGAAGCGGAATTGCGGAGGCATAACACCGATGATGGTGTAGGGTTTGCCCGCAATATTGACCCGGCTGCCGGCACCCCTGCATCGCTGC
>Ga0302325_10029467_pt1 | contig 11341 bp, 7 predicted proteins | sample Palsa_T0_2_FD_201948 | JGI IMG/M metagenome (GOLD analysis project Ga0302325, IMG submission 201948) | Peat permafrost microbial communities from Stordalen Mire near Abisko, Sweden - Palsa_T0_2 | ecosystem: Environmental > Terrestrial > Soil > Palsa > Peat permafrost | place: Sweden: Abisko...
TCCTGCTCGATGCCGCCGACCACGCCGATGCTCAGGGGCCAGGCGCGGCCTTCTATCGGCAGACGGTCGACTGCGCCAAACGATTCGGCATCGCGCATCAGCTCCTTACCGCCGATGAGGTACGACAAAGATTTCCGCAATTTGTTCTGGAGAATGGTGGCGAGGCGTATCTCGAACCAGGAGGCGGCATTTTATTTCCGGAAAGGTGTATTGCCGCGCAGCTGAGCCTAGCCGGGGAAAATCGAGCCGAGCTCCAGACAGACGAGATCGTCACTGAGATCATTACCAATAGCGCCGGCGTCGTAGTGCAGACGAATCGTTCGCAATATGGCGCTGCGGCCGTGATACTTACGCCCGGACCATGGATGGCCCCCTGGGCGAGCACAATCTGCGGCCTTGGCGAAGCTCACTTTGCCGTCTATCGGCAGACTCTCTACTGGTTCGCTCTGCAGGAGAACCAGCCGCGGTTCTCCCCCGAACAGATGCCGGTCTTCATCTGGAACTCAGCCCGAGTGGAGAAAGGGTTTTATGGCTTTCCCAGCCTGGATGGAGTAAGCCTGAAAGTGGCGACTGAGCAATTAGAGGTATTGAGTAGCCCAGATCAAGGATCGGTGGAGGTTGCGCCGGAGCAGGCGAAGGATTTTTACAATGGTCAAGTGCGTGTGAGCCTGCGAGGGTTGACCAGCCGATGCATACGTGCAACCACATGCTTGTACACGGTGGTTCCGGACCATCGCTTCGTCATCGACCATGGGATTGACTCCGAGCGCGTATGGTTTGCCTCTGCCTGTTCGGGGCATGGCTTCAAACACTCAGCTGCCGTCGGCGAAGCGCTGGCGCAGAAAGCGTTGGGTGAGCTGCCCACTGTCGATTTGCTGCCCTTCGCGCGTCAACGATTCAGCTAACTACGTACGTCTGAGATCGCGGGCGAGCAGGCGATGAAAGAGGTGTTCGCCGGTTTCCCGGCGAACCGAAAGCCGGCCGGCAACGTAAGCACGGGAACGCAGGCCGCGCTGTACCGACTCGCAGATGCCGACATCCTCTGCCTGCACGCGGTCACTGACGGCAACGCTCTCAGTGTTGTACTGCTCCCGTTCGGGGCCGGCGTCGGCGAAAAAGAAGTCAAACAAGACCAGACACTTGTCCGGCGCGAGTGGGAGAACCAGGTTGGTGTCCATGACTCCCTCGTAGATGTTGATCATGAAATTGGGATAGAGCCAGTAATAGTAAGCGCGGTCACCGGTTCGGGTTTGGGCGACTGAGGCGTCTTGAGAAGCCACCATAGGGCTCGACTGAAGCGAGTAGTGGGTGCCGTTTTCAATGGTGTATTCGGTGTAGTCGAGCACGCTGTTGAGCGCCTTGTGCAGGTGCGGGACGTGATAGCCGCCATCAAGATAGTTGTCGACGTAGACCTTCCAGTTGCAGGCCAGCGTATAGCTCTTGCGAGCAAAGAAGTGAAGGCTGGAAACGGCGAGAGGCGCGAGCCGTTGTGCCAGGTCGCCGAGAAAGCTCTGCAACGTAGGCGGCTCCTCGTTCAGGTTGACGAAGATGAAGTTCTCCCAGATCGAGACCTGGATCGGAACCAGGCCGTTGGCGTTGCGGTCGAAGTTGCAGACCCCCGCGAACTCGGGTGTGCCTTTGAGCGAACCGTCCAGCCCATAAGTCCAACCGTGATAAGGGCAGCGTAGCTGCCGGGCGACCCCGCCAGGCGCGGTAGTCAAGGCCGCGGCATGGTGGCGGCAGACATTGTAAAACGCCCGCAGCTCGTTGTCTGCTCCGCGGACCACGATGAGCGGTTCGCCGTCCAGATCAAAGGTGAAGAACTGGCCCGGAGTGGCCACCTGATCGGTTCGCCCCACGGCGATCCAGTTGTTTCCGAAAACCTGCTCGTGTTCGATACGGGCGATGCGCTCGTCAACATACCAGGCGGCCGGTATGGTGTAAGCCTCCTCGAGGGGCGCGCCCTCATCGTAAAGCGCCAGAACGTTGGGGAGGGAGAGATCCATAGCGTATTCCTTTCACCGAGATCGGAGACGGGAGACTTACAACGAAGGAGCGCTGTGCGCCTCCGCGGCTGCGCGGATGATCGAGCGCTGGCCGCGGCGGTAGAGAGCAAAGCCAGAAAGCAGCAGCACCAGGGTCATGACGACAATCTTGGCCAGGGCCGCGCCCGGGTTTCGCTCGTCCTCCGCGGTAAACAGCGTGAGGACGATCGCCGCGGTGGTGGAGAAAAACCCCATGCATGCGAGCGGGATGGCAAAGCGTTTGCCCCCTGGCAGACGGATGGTGCCGGGCGGCGACGAGCGCGATTGCAGGCGGATCATCGCGGCAAAGAGGAAGAGATAGGGAATGAAGTAGGTAATGACGGTCATGCTGACCAGCAGGTCATAGGCGCCTCGGACGCTGGTGCCTGCCTGGCTGAGCAGGCCAAAGAGAATGCCGGCCAAGCCGTAGGCGATGAGGGAGACGTAGGGAGTCTTCCATCGCGGGTGGATACGGCCAAAGATCGACGGCAGATAATGGTTGATACCCACGACAAAGGGCAGCCGCGCGGTTGCGGTGAGATAGGCACCGGCTGCGCCTACGTTGCTGATGGACACCAGAATGGCAATGGAGGCAATCAACCCAGCCACCCCGAGCCGGCGGCAGAGAACATCGATGGCGGTCATAAAGCCGCCCAGGCCGCTGATGCTGCTCGAGGGCAGCGCAATCAGCATGGCCACAGTCCCGGCGATATAGGCGACGGTGATGATAGCGCCGGCCACCAGCAGGGAACGGGGAACGACTCGGCGCGCATCTTTGACCTCGTCGCCCATGAAGGACACGGTTTCAAGGCCGCCAAAGGCGAAAAAGATGGTGGACCAGAAGACAAGATCTTTCACGTGGGCATGAGGGATGGCGCCCGAAAGGGTGAAATGGGTGGCGGAGCCAAAACGGGAGAAAGACAAGAAGCCAAGCGCCACCAGGATCACTACAGGAATTGCCATGCCCACCGCGCCAAGGTTGTTCAGCCACTTGCCCCTGCTGAGGCCGACCACGTTGAGCACGGTAATGAGCGCCAGCATGCTGACGGTGAAGACCATGTAGTAGATCTTTGTGTCGGCCAGATGCTGGGCGCGGGGGCTGACGAAGAGCAATGTGCTGGCGGCGAAGTAGAGCACGGCAGCGAAGTAGGGAAGATTGCTCATCCAGTAGATCCACGCTGCCATGAAGCCGGCAAATTCCCCGTAGGCTTCGCAGGTCCAGACGTAGAGCCCGCCCTCCTGCGGATAGCGCGACGAGAGCTCGAGAACGCAGCCGGCCAGGGGTAGGAAGAACCCGCACCACGCAAACAGCCACACGACGATGGCCGATTGCCCTGAAGCGGCCGCGGTTGCAATCCAGCGCAGGCTTAGGCCGCTGACGATATAGAAAAGAACGACGTCGCGAAAACCGAGTTCCCTTTTCAGCTTCTCTGCTGCCATGAAAGAACCTCGCGCGCGGATGACTTTACTTCATGTCTTTGAGTACAGCCATGGCGGCGTTACGGCCGTTCATCGCGATGACGCTCCCGCCGGGGTGGGTGCAGGCGCCGCACAGGTAGACCCCGGGCATCGAGGTCCGGGAGGCCAGGCGGTGACTCCACATGTTTGAGGGCAGGCACTCGCCCTGAAAGATGTGGCCTCCGGTCAGGCCAACCTTTTCTTCAATATCCGGCGGGCCCATCACCTGTGCTTCGAGCACGGCAGCGGGCAGGTTGGAGCAGAACCGGCCAATGGAATCAAACGCCAGCTTGCGCACTCGCTCACGATGGTCATCCCACGAGCCGGCGGCAAAGGTGTGGGGCACATACTGCGCAAAGACGCTCATGGTGTGCTGGCCTGCGGGAACCACGCTTGGGTCATGCACACTCTGGAAGTAGATCTCGCACCACAGGCGCCCAGGGAGTTCTCCCTTTTTGCTGGCGGCGAAGCCGGTCTTCCATTCCTCGTGCGTCAACGGTGCGTTGATCTGGCCGTAGTGGTGGGGCTGCGCCTGGCCGGGGCGAGAAGTAAAATCGGGCAATTCGCGCAACAACACGTTGAGCTTGACGGTGCAGCCCTCGATGGGCAGATGTTCGACTTTCGACCGGAAGTCAGAACTCGCCCCCTTGCCCAGCAGGCGAAGCGTAACCACCGGGTCGGCATTCGAGATCACGACTGGAGCGAAAATGCGTTCGCCGCCCTCGAGCAGAACTCCCTCCCCGGGTAGGATTTCCGCCACTGCAACCCCGGCGGCTACGGTAGCTCCGGCCTCTTGCGCCGCGTCGCAGAAGTAGAAGGAGACCATGCCCATGCCGCCCTGCACGTAGCCCCACATACCGGGAATGCCGCCCAGCCGCCCCGAAGAATGGTGATAGCGAATGGAGGCGGTGCCGGGATCGAACGGGCTGGCGTTGGTGCCGATGACTCCCTGCCCCAGGTAGGCAGATTGCAGCCGCTCATCATCAAGGTAGCGCTCCACGAACTCAGCCATCGACCAATGGAAGAGCACCTGGCGGGCCTCCTCGTCGCTGCCCAGGCGGGCGTCGAGCTCCTCCTGGGAGGGAGCATCGCCGATCCATAGGTCGCGATCGCCGGCCGGCCGCAACGCTTCGCGCAGGCGCTGGATCACGCCGGTCATCGCCTTCCATCCATTCACATCGCGCGGAGCAAACCGCCGGATCTCGTCTTCACAGGCGTCGTCGTCATCCCAGAGTTGGACACTGGTGCCGTCGAGAAACGGGACGAACAGGCCGTTGACGGCGGGCGTCCAGTGAAAGCCCCGGTCAACCAGGCCAAGCTCTTCCACCACCAGCGGATGCAGCAGCCCGGCGAGGTACGCGCAGGGCGACATGCGGACGCCGGGGAATGGCTCTTCGATGGTGCAAGCGCCCCCGACGCGCGGGCGGCTTTCCAGCACCAGGACGCGCTTGCCGGCGCGAGCGAGGTAAGCCGCGCAGGCGAGGCCGTTATGACCCGCGCCGACGATGATGGCGTCCCATGGACGGGAAGCGAGTTGGGAAAGCGGCGCCGGGAGGCCGATCTCGCCTAAAACGGCGGCTGTGGGGCTCTGTGCCAAGACTCATCTCCCTGCAGGGATTGGAATGATGCATTGTAAAGGAAGTGGGCCGGCCGGCTCGATGATAGCTTCAGGCTCGACCCCGCAACCGGTCGAGTGCGCGCCGATTGCGTTTCGATGGCTTACCTGCTCCCAGCGCGTCGAAGTGTGGCATCGCCTTACGTTCTTCCACCAGCCTTAGCCGCGCCGCGCGGCTCTCCGCTGTCTCCCGGTACAGCGTCTGGGCAACTGCCGCCGGGCCGCGCACCTCGCTAAGCAGCAGGACCTCCGCCTGAAAGTCACCGCCTTCATTTTTTATCTGCAACAGGTCGCCGACGCGGACCTGACGCGAACCCTTGGATGGTTGTCCATTGGAAGCCACCCTGCCCAGTTCACATGCCCGTGCAGCCAGCGCCCGCGACTTGAAGAATCTTGCCGCCCAGAGCCACTTGTCCATCCGTACACCGGTCATGCTTCATTCTCGTATAGAGCTGTCGCCGGAGAACGGGCCCAGGTTTCTTCTTCCCCGAATCTGGTATTCTCCTGGGGTTCAATATTCCAATAGGGATTCGGTTCTCTGGTGGAAGCAAGGTTGAGTCGCATGAGCCCAAACGACAAATTCGAACGAGTAGCGAAGGCGTTAGACAGTTTTCGCATCGAGATACCCTCCTGGGGGTTTGCCAACACAGGAACGCGGTTTGGCAAGTTTCTGCAGGTTGCGGCAGCAACTTCGATTGAAGACAAGTTTGCCGACGCGGCGCAGATCAACCTCCTGACGGGCGTCAGCCCAACCATGGGATTGCATGTCGAATGGGACCTTCCCGAAGGCGTCGGGAGCGTTCCCCGGATTCGGGCGCTGGAAAAGAAGTATCGGATTCGCGCCGGATCCATTAACCCCAACCTCTTCCAGTCACAGGAATACAAATTTGGGTCGATCTGTAACCCGGATGCCGAAGTACGCCAGAAGGCGCTCGTGCACCTTCTTGACTGTGTGGAAATTGCCCGGCAACTTGGATCGCGGGACGTATCCCCGTGGGTTTCCGACGGCTCGAATTATCCGGGAACTCAGAATATCCGCAAGCGCATCGGCTGGATGGAGGAGATCTTCAGCCAGGTCCATGCGGCCCTGCAGCCCGATCAGCGGCTGCTGATCGAGTACAAGCCGTTTGAGCCGGCTTTCTATCACACAGATATTGCGGATTGGGGCATGGCGCTGGAGTTGGCGCGGCTGGCGGGACCGCAGGCCAAAGTGTTAGTCGACACCGGCCATCATTACCAGGCGCAGAATATCGAGCAGATCGTCGCCTGGTTATTGCATCTGGAGATGCTGGGCGGGTTCCACTTGAACGACCGCAGATTTGCCGATGACGACCTCACGCTTGGGTCCATCGATCCCTATCAGGTCTTCAGGATCTTCCACGAAATCCTGAGCGATGCCGCGGGTGCGAGTCAGGTCGCATTCATGATCGACCAAAGCCACAATTTGAAAGGGAAGATCGAGGCGATGGTGCAGACCGTTGCGGTGGCCCAGGAACTCTATGCCAAGGCGGCCTTGGTGGATCTGCAGCAACTGGATACTCTGCAGACAGAATGTAAGCTGGTCGACGCGGAGGAGTGCTTCCGGTCAGCATTCTGGGAGGATGTGCGTCCCCTGGTGCGTGAATGGCGTCGTGGCCGGGGATTGCCGGAAGATCCCCTGCGGGCCCTGCGTGAGAGTGGGTACGTGGAGCGGATCGCCGAAGAACGGGCAGCGAAGAACGCGAATACGTCAGCCACCTACGCCTAGGTTGCGAGGGCGAAAATGAGGTTTTCTTCGAGGCGGTTTCGCTGCGGCCGAAGTGGAAACTGCAGATCCCTCGACTGCCCCGGATTTCCTGTTGGGCCCGATGGGTTCCACAAAGCTCATGCGGCTTTCCTTGATGAAAGCCGCACACGAGGTCGTCTTTGGCGCCGCGTAGTAGGAAATCCGGGTACGCTCGGGATGACAAAGGATAGGGCAAGTGGCCAAAGGATGGGTCATCTCGCGGGCAAGACAAATCGTAGATTGGTTCTGGACCTTATGGGTTCGTCATGCGACAGAGCGAGCAAGCTTCTGCCACTTCCCTAAACCTTGTCATCCCGTAGGGACCTGCGGTTGAATTCTGTATAGAATTTGTTGTTCTATTGAATATCGAGGACCGAACATGAGTACAAGTACAGTGACTGCGCTCCGTTATCTGGAAGATCGCTGGGACGATAAGGTGGCGAAGGCTCTTGATGAGCAGGAGTTGCTGCGCTACCGTTCCAATCTGCTCGGATCCGATCTGCGCATCACCAACTTCGGCGGTGGCAATACCAGCTCGAAGATCGCTGAAATAGATCCGTTGGACGCGAGCCGGCAGGTGGTCTTGTGGGTGAAGGGAAGCGGGGGGGACCTGGGCAGCATCAAGCGCAGCGGCTTCGCTACGCTTTATCTCAACAAGCTGCTCGCGCTGGCCGGCAAGTATCGCGGGGTGGCGCATGAAGACGAGATGGTGGAGATGTATCCGCTCTGCGCCTTCGGCAAGAACAGCGTGGCCGCCTCGATCGATACGCCACTGCACGGATTTCTGCCCTTTGCGCATGTTGACCACCTTCATCCTGATTGGGCTATCGCGCTGGCCGCCGCCGCCAACGGTCATGAAAAGCTGGCCGAATTTAATGCCCGCTTCGCACGCCAGCTGATCTGGTTGCCCTGGCAGCGCCCGGGCTTTGAGTTGGGCATGATGCTGCGCAAGGCGGTGGAGCAAAATCCCGCGTGCGATGGGGTTATTCTTGGCGGGCACGGTTTGTTTACCTGGGGTGATAAACAGCGCGAGTGCTATCTCAACACCATCACCATCATCGATCAGTTGGGGCAATTTGTTCAGGAGCACATCAGCAGCAAGGAAGACCGGATCTTCGCCGGTGCCCGTTATCAGCCGCTCAAAGATCACCGTGAACTCGCCGTCGACATCTTTCCCTATCTGCGCGGGCGCGTCTCGGTTGGCAAACGCATGATAGGAACCTTTACCGGTCTACCCGAGGTTCTCGCCTTCATCAACTCCACGGAAGCGCAGAAGTTCGCGTTCCTGGGAACAAGCTGCCCCGATCACTTTGTTCGTACCAAGATCCGGCCCCTCTACGTGCACTGGAACCCGGCACAAGATCTGGCGGGATTGCGCCAAGCGATTGACGACGCTCTCGCGCAGTACCGCAAGGAATATGCCGCCTACTATGAGCAATACGTTAAGCCGGGCGATCCTGCGATGCGCGATGCCAGCCCGACCGTGGTGCTGATCCCCGGCATCGGGATGTTCAGCTTCGGCAAGAACAAGACCGAATCGCGGATCACCGGCGAATTCTATGTCAATGCCATCCACGTGATAGAGGGGGCCTCGGCGCTCGAGTCCGGCGCCCAGCCTGAAGTTCTGCCGCAGGCTGGCCCAGCTGCGGAAAGCGCCTTGTTCCAGGTCCATTGCAACTACGTGGCGCTTCCGCCCTCAGAGGCATTTCGCATCGAATACTGGGCGCTGGAGGAAGCCAAGATCCGCCGCCAGCCGCCGGAAAAGGAGCTCAGCCGTCAGATTGCGCTGGTCGTCGGCGGAGGCAGCGGAATCGGGCGCGAGGTCGTCCGGCTGGCCGCTGGGCGAGGCGCACATGTTGCGGTTGCGGATCGCGATCTGGAAGGTGCAGCGAAGGCCGCGGAACAGGCCACCGCGGTCGCAGGCAAGGAATTTCAGTTAGCGGCTGCGGTCGATATTCGTGACCGTACTGCGATTCGCGGTCTGCTGCGAAAAGTGGTGGCGGAGTTTGGCGGCCTCGACATCATCGTCAACACGGCCGCAATGTTTCCTTCGTCTCCGGATGGCCGGGTCACCGATGAGCAGTGGGCCTCCACGCTGGAGCTTAATGTCACGGCAAACCACGTTCTGGTCGATGAAGCGGCAAAAGTACTGGCCGAGCAGGATCTGGATGCTTCCGTCGTGCTGACGAGCTCCGCCAACGCAGTGGTAGCCAAGCGCGGCAGTGAAGCCTATGACGTAAGCAAGGCCGCGGTCAGCCACCTGGTACGAGAACTGGCTATTGCGCTTTCACCGCGGGTGCGTGTCAACGGCGTCAGCCCGGCGACCGTAGTCAAAGGATCGACCATGTTTCCGCGTGACCGCGTGATCGCCTCGCTCACCAAATACAATCTCCCGTTTGAGCAGACGATGACGGATGAGGAGCTGCGGACGCTATTGGCAAACTTCTATGCTCAGCGTACCCTGACCCACCAACCCATCGATCCGGAAGATTGTGCCAACGCGATCCTCTTTCTGGCCGGACCGCAGGCACGCTGCACCTCAGGCCACCTGATCCCGGTCGACGGCGGCCTGCCGGAGGCGTTCTTGCGATGACGCCGGCGACGGTGGCAGTCGATCTGGGAGCGGAGAGCTGCCGGGTTTCCCTGTTGCGGTGGAGCGACGGTGGCCCGCGGATCACTCTGGTGCACAGGATAGCTAACGGACCGATCGCGCAAGGCGAGCAGCTGCGATGGAATCTGCAGGCCATCTGCGCCGGGGTGGAGGAAGGGCTGCGCCGTTGCGCCCGGATCGCGGTCGAAGGCATTGCCTCGATTGCCGTGGACGGTTGGGCAACCGACTACGTTCGCCTCGATGATGAAGGCGTGGCCTCCACCGACCCATTCTGCTACCGGGATCCGAGAACCATCGCGGCGGAACGAGCGGTCCATGAACGCATCGATTTTCATCATCTGTATGCGCTTACTGGACTGCAGCGGTTACGTTTCAATACCGTATATCAGCTCTATGCGGATCAGATGGCCGGCATTCCCGCATCCGTTCCCTGGATCAACCTTCCTGAATATGTGCTATACCGCCTGGGCGGACGGCGCGTGGCCGAGTACACAAATGCGACCCACACCGGGCTGGTGAGCGTTGGAGCCAGGACCTGGTGTGCCGAGGTCTTCGACACGGTGGGACTTGATCCTGCGGCGGCACCGGAGCTGGTCCCTCCGGGGACCGATCTCGGAGTCTTGCGCGGACCGTTGGCTGACCTGCCTGCCTTCCGAAGCACGCGGTTGATTGCGCCTGCCTGCCACGACACTGCATCGGCGACCGCCGGCATTCCCGGATCAACGGAAGAAAGTGGCTTTATCAGCTCGGGCACATGGTCCTTGGTTGGGTCGCTGCTCGATCGACCGTGCAATACGCCGCAGGCGTTCGAGAAGGACTTCACCAACCAGGGCGCTGTGGCGGGCAGAATTTCTTTTCATAAGAACGTGAACGGGATGTGGCTGCTGCGGCAATGTATCGAGCATTGGAATGGACTGGGACGCCAGTGGAGCGTACCGGAGTTGATTGCGCAAGCCGACAGCGTGGCGCCGCCTGACCAGGTGTTCAATGTGGATGAGGGCGACCTGATGTTGCCCGGCAACGTGCCCGCTCGCATCAACGAGCAACGACGGCAGGCAGGTCTCGATCCGCTCTCCGAGGCGCCGGAGAATGCCCCGGCCTTCACCAGCCTTATCCTTCACAGCCTCGCCGCGCGGTACGCCGAGGTCTTTCGTGACCTGACCGAGGTTACCGGCAAGCGCCTGCGTCAGCTCTACATCGTAGGCGGTGGCAGCCGCAATGCATTGCTCAACCGGCTCACGCAGGCTGCCACCGGACTCGAGGTTCGCTGTGGCTATGTCGAGAGCGCCACGATTGGCAATCTGGCTATTCAGCTCGCCGTCGGCGACGGAGCGGCGCACGCGCAGCGCAGTCCCGATGCGCAAGAAATCCAACGTTGGGCATCCGCGCTAGGTCCCGCGATAGATCAGGAGAGCTTTGTCTAGGCCCCCCCGATGTGGGCTGTATAACATACGTAACGGCGCAAACCGTGGGTGCCCCACGTTCGCCCCAGCGTACCCGGATTTCCTGTTACGCTGCACCAGACAGGACTGCGTGTGCGGCTTTCATTAAGGAAAGCCGCATGGAGTTCGACAACGCCACCAACCTCGACAGGAAATCCGGGGTACGTGGGACGAACAAAGACGGGGCGACCCGGATTTCCTGTACGCGCCACCATCCAAGTTCGCGTGTGCGTCGCCAAGGTGGCTGCGGCACGCAAGTTGGCCGTGCGGCTTTACTGGATGCTACGCAGCGAAAAAAGCTCCCAGCAAGCCGCCCACATCGAGAGTAGCCCGCGGGTGCCCCTGGTCGGCGCAAGCTAGACCGTTACCTTGATTGGGCGCTCTCGCATCCCCTGGCGCGGAGAAAGAGTGGAAATGATGGAAATC
>Ga0302325_10029468_pt1 | contig 11341 bp, 8 predicted proteins | sample Palsa_T0_2_FD_201948 | JGI IMG/M metagenome (GOLD analysis project Ga0302325, IMG submission 201948) | Peat permafrost microbial communities from Stordalen Mire near Abisko, Sweden - Palsa_T0_2 | ecosystem: Environmental > Terrestrial > Soil > Palsa > Peat permafrost | place: Sweden: Abisko...
TCTTCACGGCGTGGTGCTGGTACGAAACCGGGACGGATGCTGCCACCCTTGGTTGCGGCCTTGGAGGCGAGCACACTGTGACGGAGGCGCGAGGAGATGGCTATTTCGGGGAGGTTCGGGCAGTGAGGAATCCCACGCGCCCAGGCGGTACGGCGTGAGTGGAGGTGTCGTCGGGGTGGCGTGGTACCGCTTCCGGTCCACGTTCCATCGCCGCTGGGGCAGCTATGTGACCCTGGTCCTCCTCATCGGGTTGGTCGGTGGCGTGGGGATGGGCGCCCTCGCGGCGGCTCGACGCACCCAGTCGTCATTCTCAACCTTCTTGGCGAGCACCAATCCGCCCGACCTCACCGTCACCGTTTACGGCGCCAATGCCAACAATGCGGACTCCAATCCGAGCTACTCCCCGAAGCTCACGAGGGAAATCGCCCGGCTTGCGCACGTTCGAACCGTGCATGTCGGAGTCCTGCTGACGGCCGCCCCCTTGGACCGGGGCGGCAACCCCCGCATCAAGTCGGTCGCCCTGGCCTACCCCATCGGCAGCGTCGACGGCCTCTTCTTCACCCAAAATCGCGTGGCGGTGACGCAAGGTCACATGGCCAACCCCGCGCGCCCCCACGAGATCATGATGACCGCGCTGGCCGCGCATCAACTGGGTTTCCATCTCGGGGAGACCATCCCCTACGGGATCTATTCGCAGCAGCAGGAGGCGCTGCCTGGTTTCGGAACGTCCGCCGTGCACCCGATGATCTCCTTCGAGGCCAAGCTCGTCGGGTTCGCCTCGTTGAGCTCCGAAATCGTCGAGGACGATATCGATCGGGTCCCGAGCTTCATCGTGTTGACCCCAGCCTTGGTCAAAGAGGCCTTCGCGCGCTCGGGCCAGGACCTCACCGCCGGCGCTGAGGTATTCTCCATCCAGACCGACCACGGCAGTCGCGATGTGGCGACGGTCGAGTTGGAAATGGCCCGCCTCATCCCGCCGGACGCGATCTCCTCGGTCCATGCCACCGCACCGGTGGTGGCCAAGGCCGACCGTTCACTCAAGCCCATTGGGATCGCCCTCGGAGTCTTCGGGGCGATCGCCCTGCTCGCCGCCCTCTTCATCGCCACGCAGGCGATCTCCCGCCGCCTCCGCTCCGGGGGCGATGAGGTCGGGGTACTGAGAGCCCTTGGCGCCAACCCGGCGATGACCATCGCCGACGGGCTCATCGGGATAGAAGGAGCCATTGTGCTCGGATCGGTGTTGGCCGTAGCCGTAGCCGTGGCCCTCTCACCACTCGCGCCACTCGGTCCGGTGCGCTCGGTCTATCCGACCCCTGGCATCTCGGCTGATTGGACCGTGCTCGGGGTCGGGCTTCTCGTGCTGATCGTTGGACTCGGCCTCATTGCCGCAGCCCTGTCCTACCGTGGGGCACCCCATCGTGTGGCGCGCAGAGTCCTTCTCGCTCCGCACGCCGGGTCCAGGGTGGCTCAGGGATTCGCGGCGGCCGGGCTTCCGGTCACCGGTGTCGTGGGGGTGCGGATGGCACTCGAGCCTGGCGCGGGACGAACCGCGGTACCGGTACGTTCGGCGCTTCTCGGTACGGGAGTGGCCATCTCGTTGGTGGTGGCGACGGTCATTTTCGGCAGCAGCCTGGGGACCTTGCTCGCTCACCCCCCTCTCTACGGCTGGAACTGGAATTACATGCTGAGCCAGGTCGGTTCGGGGGGAGGCAACGTACCGCCCCAGGCCTTCGCTCTCCTGGCCCACGATCGCGACGTGGCTGCGTATAGCGGCGTCTCGTACATCGACGGTGAGATCGACGGCCAGAACGTGCCGTTTCTCATCGGGGACACTCGACCTGCGGTGTCACCGCCCCTCCTTTCCGGTCACACGGTCGATGAGAAGAACCAGGTCGTTCTCGGCGGAGCCACCATGGCCGCGCTGCACAAACACCTAGGCAGCACGGTCACCTTCTCGTATGGGACCCCGAAAGACGCTCCCATCTATGTAGCGCCGACGCAGCTCACCATTGTGGGCACCGCCACCATGCCCGCCGTCGGCTTCGCCAGCGTGGTTTCGGATCACACGTCCATGGGGACCGGCGCCCTGGTGTCCACCGGCATCCTCCCTCCGGCTTTCCTGGGAGCAATGAACAGTCCGGACCCGACCCTCAACGGGCCGAACCTGGCCCTGGTGCGGCTGCGCCCAGGGGTCCCAGCCACCGCGGGACGGGCCAACCTTCAGCGGATAGCCGACGCCGCCAACAAGGCCTTTGCCGACGTGCCCGACGGCGGCGGCAGCGGTGACACCATCGCCGTGGTGGGAGTCCAGCGCCCCGCCGAAATTGTGAACTACCGCACCATCGGGGCCACCCCGACCTTGCTCGTCTCAGGCCTCGCGCTCGGTGCGGTGTCTGCGCTCGCCCTGACGCTGGTGGCGTCGGTACGACGCAGACGACGCGATCTGGCGCTCTTGAAGACGCTCGGTTTCACACAGCGACAACTCGGAGCAGCCGTGGCCTGGCAGGCGTCGGTCAACGCCGTGGTCGGGATCGTCATCGGGGTGCCGGTGGGCATCATCGTGGGACGATGGCTGTGGCTCCTGTTCGCTCGGCAGATCTATGCAGTTCCAGAGCCGACCGTTCCCGCTGTGTCGGTGATTCTCGTCGGGATCGGGGCCCTCGTACTGGCCAATATCGTGGCTGCAATTCCGGCTCGCGTGGCGGCGCGAACGCCCACGGCCTTGATGCTCAGAGCCGAGTGAGGCCGTTCAACAGCTCCTTACCGTTCCTGTCACAATCCGGTGGCCCCATTGAGTCGCCGGAGATCTTCTGGGATGATGAGGCAGGGTCGATCGTGACCTGGGGGAACGGCCCCCTGACCAGTATGCAAATGGAGCGTCATGTCTGACTACGTGATGACCGTCGGGGGCGAGACCATCCCGACCGGTGAATCGTTCGGAGTTCGCAACCCCGCTACCGGCGAGGTGTTCGCGCGGGCGCCGGAGTGCACCAAGGAGCAACTCGATGCGGCGTTCGATGCGGCGTCCAAGGCTTTGCGCGACTGGAAGAACGATGAGTCGGGCCGCCGCGCCGCCCTTTTGAAAGTGGCCGACGCGCTCTTCGCGTCGGCCGGGGAAATCGCACCCGTTCTCACCTCAGAGCAGGGCAAGCCCCTGGCGGATGCGAACATCGAGGTCTTCGCGGCCGCCATCTGGTGCCAGTACTTCGCCAACCTCGAGACGCCGCCACAGGTCATCCAGGACGATGAGCAGGCCTTCGTGGAGGTGGTCCGTCGCCCACTCGGCGTGGTGGCGGCCATCACACCGTGGAATTTTCCTCTGACCTTGGCCTTCTGGAAGATCGCCCCCGCGCTCCTCGCCGGCAACACCCTGGTCCTCAAGCCCTCGCCCTTCACCCCCCTCTCGACGCTCAAGGTCGGGGCGTTGTTGCGCGACGTGCTCCCGCCCGGTGTGTTGAATGTCGTCAGCGGCGGCGACGGGCTGGGCGCCCTCATGACCGGCCACCCCGTTCCCCGCAAGATCAGCTTCACCGGGTCCATCGAGACCGGGAAGAAGGTGGCGGCTGCGGCCGCACCCGACCTCAAACGAGTGACCCTCGAACTGGGGGGTAACGACCCGGCCATTGTCCTGGACGACGCCGACCCGACTGCGGTGGCCACCGCCATTTTTGCCGGCGCGTTCGCCAACAACGGACAGGTCTGCTCCGCCATCAAGCGCGTCTACGTACCCGAGGCCATGTATGACGAGGTCGTCGACGCTCTGGCAGAGCAGGCTAAGGCGATAAAGGTCGGCGATGGTGCCGATCCCGATTCGAAGTTGGGCCCGATCAACAACGAGCCTCAGTACGAGCGGGTCAAGGAGCTGGTGAGCGACGCGTTGTCGCAGGGTGCGTCGGCCGCTGCGGGTGGTCACCCCATCGATCGGCCCGGCTACTTCTTCGAACCGACCATTCTGGCTGGGCTGAGCGACGGCACCCGGATTGTCGACGAAGAGCAATTCGGTCCGGCGCTCCCCGTGATCTCGTATCGCAACGAAGGCGACGCCGTCGACCGTGCGAATGCCACCCACTTCGGGCTTTCGGGCTCGGTCTGGAGCGCGGACCCCGAGCGGGCGGCGGCAGTGGCAGCACAACTCGAGTGCGGCACGGCGTGGGTCAACACGCACCTGGCCCTTTCGCCCCAGCAGCCCTTCGGCGGCTTCAAGTGGAGCGGCGTGGGTGTCGAGAACGGCCCCTGGGGTCTGGCCGAATTCACGGAGTTCCAGGCCTTGCACCGTTCGAAGATCGCCCTCGGCTCGCAAGGCTGAGTGAGCGAAGGGCCTGAGCGCCCAGTGCTCACGTTGTCGCTGGGCTGGGTTGCGGGGCTGCCGCCGACTTGAGGACTGCGGCAATCTGCTTCACGTCGGCATCGGCCTTTGCGATGTCGTTGCGGGCAGACTGCACCGAGCTGTGTCCCGAAGCGAGAAGATCGTGGTTGGCGTTCCACTCACTCGGCGTGTAGGCCAACACGGTGGCGGAAACACCGGCAGTGGTGTTGGTGGCCGCAGTAATTTGCGCGTTCAGATCGTTGATCAGGGGCTGCAGCAACGCTCGATTGGCTGAGTTGAGGTGTGAGGCAGCCTTTGTTGCGACTGCGGTGAGCGTGGGGACAGTCGTCACGTCGATCTGGTCGCTGCCGCCGGCGATGTGGACGGCCGGAAGGACGAGGGCGAAGACCCGATAGTTGGTAAAGATCGTGGCGTAGTCGGCGGCGGCCGTCGACTCGCTCGTGTCGCCCGCAATCTTCTGTCCCAGTGCCTGGAGCGGTGCGATGTCCGCCTGGAGGTATGCGACCAGTGCGGCGTTGTCGGATCCGAGCCGCCAGTCGGCGTTCACCTTCGAAATGGCGGCGTTTAGGTCATTTGCCCGCAGCGAGATTGCGCGAGCGGCCTTGGACTGAATGCCCGAAAGGGTCTGTGGAGTAGCGGCCGGAGTGGCTGCTCCCGCTGCCATAGCCCCGCCGGCTGCCAGCGCGGCGGCTGACGTCAGTACCGCTACCGCTACCGCTAACCGTTTTCCGCTCTTCGACATGAGCTGCTCCCCTCTCGGGATGATCACCGTCGATCCCCTCATCCTCATGCTGGGCTCACCCGGTCAGGTTTGTGTTCGGGAAAGATGAGGATTCTGTAAGGGATGCCCCGTTTTCGCTCGTTCCCGCTTCCCGAAGTGCCAGGCTAGGGACCGTGACTGCGCGAGAAGCCGGAACCGTGGTGGTGATTGAGGACGATCCACACATTGCTGATCTCGTGGATTTGTACCTGCGTCGCGATGGGTTTCGGGTGCTCTTGGCCCCGGATGGAGAACGGGGCCTTCTCGTCGTGGACCAAGAGGATCCTTGGATTGTCGTGCTCGATGTCGGGCTTCCGGGCCAACTCGATGGTTTCGACGTATGCCGCCGGATTCGGGCCAAAGGCAACATCCCCATCCTGTTCCTGACGGCCCGAGACGACGAGGTGGACCGAATCCTCGGACTTGAGCTTGGAGCGGACGACTATCTGGTCAAGCCCTTCTCGCCCCGGGAGCTGGTCGCCCGTGTGCACGCCATCCTGCGTCGCACGCGAGAAAGCGCGGTGCCGCAGGATGTCGTGAGTATCGGGGACCTGGAGGTCGATATCCGGCGCCGGGAGACGCGTCGCGGTGGCGAGGTGGTAGCGCTGACCACACGCGAGTTCGATCTGCTGGCTTTCCTCTCGGCGAACATCGGACTTGCCCTCTCGCGCCAGCAGCTGCTCGATGGTGTCTGGGGGGCCGATTGGTACGGTGACGAACGCACGGTCGACGTCCATGTGGCCCAGCTCCGCAAGAAGCTCGGCGACAGCCTTCCATTGGCCACGGTCTGGGGCGTCGGGTATCGATTCGGATGAAGAGGTGACCCGATGCGACGACGATTGATGCTCGCCTTCGTGGGCCTTGTACTGGGCGTACTCGTGATCGCCGGTGCCGGCAGTGTCATCTTGACCGACAATGCTGCTCGGACGCAGGCGACCCAACAACTCGCGACCGAGGCGAAATCACTCACCGGTCATACCTTCCCCCTTTCGACACTGAAAATAATGCGGCGGCTCCTTCACCTCGAAGATGCCCGTCTCATTCGCGTCAGCGCGCAAGGACTGATCTTCGGAAACGTTCCTGCTGGCTTGACGTCGGCCGACCTGATGCCGCAGAGCCTCCTCAACGGTGACAGTGTCTCGGGCCAAGACGGTTCCCTGGCCTTCGCAGCGGCACCGGTCACGTTGACTCCGGGAGAGCGTGCTCGACTCAAGCTCAGGGGACAGGTCGTCGTGATCCTCACTCGCGACGTGAGCGACGTCGGACCGGGCTGGGGCTATTTCTTCTTCGCGGGAGGGGTGGCCCTCGTGATCGCGGCGCTGGTGGCATGGTTGCTCAGTCGCCGGATGTCACGCCCTCTGGTCGAGGCAAGGGACGCCACGGCGCGTATCGCGGCAGGGGACCTCCAGAGCAGGGTGCCCCAGCGGGAACACGACTTTGCCGAGTCGTCCTCGTTGGCGCGCTCGATCAACGAGATGGCTCAAAGCCTCGAAGACGCGCGGAGCCGGGAACGTCAACTGCTCTTAGCCGTCTCACACGACTTGCGGACACCTCTGACCTCAATCCGCGGATTTGCCGAGGCCATCACCGATGGGGCGATTGAGGACACCGCCCAGGCGGCGGGAGTGATAATTGCTGAGTCCCGGCGACTGGAGCGGTTAGTCGGCGATCTCCTCGAACTGACCAAGCTCGAGGCCAATGAGATGTCAATCACCGTCCGACCGACGGATGTGGCCGAAGTGGTGAGCACGACCGCGGAGGGATTTCGACCCTTGGCCGAGCGGAGCGGAATGCAGTTGGCCATCCATCTGCCGACGGATACGCCGCCTCTCGTCATGATCGATCCCGATCGCCTGGCCCAGATCCTGGCCAATCTCATCGAGAACGCTTTGACGTTTGCCCGCTCATCGGTGGTCGTGACGTTGTCGTATCCGGATCTCTCCACTTCGCCCGGGAAACAGGTCATCACCGTGCAAGATGACGGTCCGGGGATCGCCACGGCGGACCTGACCCGGGTGTTCGATCGTTTCTACCAGGCCGATCACGGCCCCAATCGACAGCTCGGGTCCGGATTAGGCCTCGCCATCGTGGCGGAGCTGGCGTCGGCCATGGGTGCGACGGTCCGGGCTGAATCACCCGTGGGACCGCAAGGAGGGGCGCGATTCGAGGTCATGCTGGATCACTCCGCCGGCGGGTCGCCGACCTAACTCGGCCAGCGGTCGCTTGCCATGCCGTCGGCGCCCGCGAACCTTTGAGCAGTCATGTCACGCCGTGACGGGAACCTCGCTACCGCAGAACTTGCACTTCGTTGCAGCCAGCGGCAGGCCGTCCGAAAGGCAGCTCGGGCACTCTTTTGTGGGGCCGGGCTCGCCGAAGACCGACGTGCCCCGTCGCTTCATGTAGGCCCGGTAGGGCACCACGAGGATGAAGTAGATCACGGCCATGAAGATCAGGAAGTAGATGATCGCCGCGATGAACGCCCCCAGGTCAATTCTCTGTCCGTTGATGGTCCAGCCGAGCCCATTCGCTCCGTTGCCGCCGCCGGCCGCGTTGATCAGTGGGGTGATGACGTTGTCGGTGAAGGCCTTGATCAGTGTGCTGAAGCCGAGAGCAACGACGAGGCCGACAGCAATGATGATGAGGTCACCCTGCATGAGGAAGTTCCTGAAACCCTTGAGCATCCTTCACCTCTCCTTGTTGATTTCCGTTACAACCCGCCGACCGACCGGCGCCGCGCTGAAGAAACCATAACCTCCCGCAGCGCACGCAACATCGATACGGTGTGAATCAGGTCGTTCGACAACCACTCATACCAATGGGTACGGGCGCGCACATCTGAAGTATGCGTGTCGTTGGTTGAGTTAGGACGGCACCCAACGCGATCCGAGTGCGCCGCCTACGCGCGCTCTTTGCGGCGAATGACGCGCGCACCCCTGCACCGTTGTCGGCGAGAGCAACGACGACACACATCGTTGTGACGAGCCGTCAAACAGCAGTGGGGCGGTATCGGAGCAGACATCTGTCGTCGCGATGATGCCTATCGCTACGCGCCACGACGACCAGGCTGCGCTCATCGGGAGCTGTTGTCGCGGACCAATAGGTGACGACAACGCGAAGGCGCGACACATATCGCATTAGCCCAGTAGTTGCTCATCACTGTGGTGATTTTCACAAAAATTGCACAACGCCGCATACGGCGTAGACGCGTTCTCGTCTCACTGCAGGTCAGAGACATGTTGTCAACCTCGCCATCTCTTGTCGTGGCGAACCTACGCCATTGCGTTCAGTTGCAGCGCGGTTGCTGGCAGCGTCAATTGCGTGATCCGCATTGACATGTGATGTGAAACGGGCAAGCATCTTTATCAGACCAATCGAAAGGGCAAACCTCTCGCGAGAGAGGGACGCAAAGCCACGGGACTCTCTGAGTGAGCCGGGCCGCCGAAATAGCGATCCTCGCTCTAGCTATTTTCCCAGCGGCCTCCTCCTCAGGCTGAAGGGAAATAATGCGAAACATCCAGAAGGTTCGAGCAGCAATACCGGCGCGCACGCAGTGGATCCTCTGCACTCTCGTCGCACTTGTCGGAGTGTTCGCAGCCACGGTGAGTTTCGGGCTGGGCAGTTCCGCACAGGCATCGGGTACGTCGGGATCGGCGAAGAGCGGCCAGTCCACGAATCGAGTCACGACAATGGCCAAGACCACGCACGACGCAACAGCAGAGACGATGCCCTACAGCGGCGGCCGCCTGATGGTCGCTGACCCTTCGGGTGGCTATTGGACGACAACTTGGCTCGGTGCGATCACCGCACGCGGAGGTGCCCCTACGTTCGGGTCCCCCTCGCAATCAGGTATCAAGTTGGCCAAGCCGATTGTCGGCATGGCGGCGACGCCCGATGGGCAGGGCTACTGGCTGGTGGCCACCGATGGCGGTGTCTTCTCTTATGGTGACGCCAAGTTCTACGGATCAACCGGTGCCATCCACCTGAATCAGCCCATTGTCAACATGGAGTCCACTCCAGACGGCCTGGGCTACTGGCTCGTCGCGAGTGACGGTGGGATCTTTACCTTCGGCGACGCCAAGTTCTACGGATCGGCCGGTGCAATCCACCTCAACAAACCGGTTGTGGGCATGTCGGCCACCGCCGATGGTTTGGGCTACTGGCTCGTGGCGAGTGATGGCGGAGTCTTCACTTACGGCGACGCCAAGTTCTACGGATCAACCGGTGCCATCCACCTGAATCAGTCCATCGCCGGGATAGCACCCACGCCCAGTGGCGCGGGTTACTGGTTGGTGGCGTCCGATGGTGGCATCTTCACCTTCGGAGACGCGACGTTCTCCGGCTCGCTCGGCGGGACCGGCAAGAATGTCACCGGCATGGTGATCGATCCCTCCACTGGGGCCTACACCTTGGTCGAAGCCAACGGGACGTCGGTCGTTCCGACGCTGACGCCGGTCGCGGCAGCAGAGAACGCGTCGAGCAATGGCGCCCTCCCCACTGCGCCGGCCAGCGCCGGTGCCCCCACCACCATGGTCCTCGACGACGAGTTCAACACGGGAGCGTTGAACACGAGCCTGTGGGCGCCCGACTGGTTCGGCAGTGGCAACTCGTCGAACGCCACGACCATGGTGTCCTCCAACGTGTCCGTCGGGGCCAATGGCCTGGCCCTGCAGCTCAACGGCCCCCAGAGCGGCGGCCTGGTGAGCTCCGACCCCGAGGACGGCCAGCCCGGGCACAGCGGGTTCCAGATCGCCCCGACTCCGACCAAGCCCGTCTTCGTCGAGTTCAGGGCCACCGTGCCGGCCAGCTCCAGCGGGAGCGTGGCCAACTGGCCCGCCCTGTGGCTGGTCGGGCAGACCTGGCCTCAAGACGGCGAGATCGACGTGATGGAGGGACTGGGCGGGACCGCCGCCTACCACATCCACTACGGCTCGGGCTCGGGCACCGCCCAGGGAGGGTCGGCCAACTCGACACCGGGCACCCACACCTACGGAGCGTTGTGGACCACCACCGGGGTCACCTTCTTCTATGACGGCGTCGCCGTCGGCACCGCCACCGAGTCCCTCACCGACCCGATGTTCCTCGTCATGGAGAACTCCTACGACAGTGGCGACCCCACCTTGGTCCCCGCCACCTTGGACGTGCGCTACGTGCGGGTGTGGAACTGACGACAGCGGGTGAGTCGGATCAGTGGAGGCCGTTCTTCTGAGGAAGGGCACCGCAACGTGGCAGGTCGGCCGTTAGCCCCACCATGGGCCACGCTGGCTCCGGCACTGGCGATGTCCTCCGGCTCGGCTGGCTGCATCGGGCGAGGCGGATGGCTCACCGAGACGTTGCAATAGCCGGGTCCCGAGCAATATCATCCACACCTGCACGGGCCAATGGGTGTCCGTGTTGGCGGTGTCGAGAGGAGCAGCGTCGAGTCACTCCCAGTTGGAACGTCTGATTCGGAGGATGGCGAAATGACCCTGGAAACAGAATTCACCCCCACCACGAAGGGCACGGGTACCTCACAACTCCAAGTCTTCGTGAGTCGAGTCGAGAGTACGACCCGGATCGTATTGACGGGCGAGCTCGACGGTGCCGCTGCGGTGTCGCTGACCGAACAGTTGTGCCAAGTCACCGCCGACCTGGTGGGCGATCTGGTGATTGATGTCGGGTTGCTTACCTTCATTGATTCGACCGGGCTGTCGCTGCTGGTCTCGCTCAACAAGAAGGTACGGGCGTCCGGTCACACCCTCACCCTTGTCGACCCGACACCTATGGCGCGCCGTCTGTTTCAGATAACCGCATTGGACCAGGTGCTGACAGTCGAGCCAGAGGGGTAGAACGAACCGAGTCGACGTATGTCGGCGATTACGTCACGCGCCGCGTGACCTGTTCGAGCCGGGAGCTTCTCTCCATCGAAGGGCTTCGTACCAAGAAGCCGTACGTCATCTGTGGGTCGGCAATGTCGCGATTTTCTCCGTGACGCTTCGGTGGCGCATTTCGGTCCCTCTCCGTGGGTCAGAAGTCCCAGGCTAGCGATGGAAAAGGAGCCTGAGCATCCCGATGCCAGAGAGGGGCGACAACCTGTAGGCGGGCTTCCCGAGCAAGAGCCACAGCGTCGTGAAAAGATGGCGTCGGCCCGGATCATTTGGCGGAACTGGGTATTGATCGGAACGGGGTATCTCATGGCGAGGATTCATTGTGGGCGCTCGGTGCCCCTTGTGGCGGGGATGATCAGTCTCCTGACGGCAGTGCTGTCGGCCTTCACA
>Ga0302325_10029469_pt1 | contig 11341 bp, 3 predicted proteins | sample Palsa_T0_2_FD_201948 | JGI IMG/M metagenome (GOLD analysis project Ga0302325, IMG submission 201948) | Peat permafrost microbial communities from Stordalen Mire near Abisko, Sweden - Palsa_T0_2 | ecosystem: Environmental > Terrestrial > Soil > Palsa > Peat permafrost | place: Sweden: Abisko...
AACCTCACCGGGGCCGGGCTCCGGGATAGTGGATTCCTGTGCCATTTCCAGGACCTCGGGACCGCCGAACTTCGAAATGCGAACCTGTTGCCACATCCGGTCAGCATAGGCACCTGAGTGCCGCGGGTCGAGCACTCATGATCAGATCATCGCCGCAAATCGCCCAAAAGGGGGTTTCCGATTAACACTTCAGTCTGCCGAGATTAAATTCCCGCACAACGAGGGCGGAGATGTGACGCAGCCGGACGCCAGAGGCTAGAATTTGCTCATCTGTGGAAGGCACCTATATGAACCGTTTCGTTGGCGCAGGGCCTCTGACCGCGGTCCTGGGCATTATCGGCGCGTCGTACCTGATACACGCCTCCGCCGCATCCGAGCCGCCCGTCCACGACCTGGTACTGCGCAACGGCACTATCTACGATGGGTCCGGGCACACCCCTTATGCCGGTGACGTTGCCGTAGATGCCGACCGAATCAGCTACGTCGGCCCACATCGCGAGCTGCGTGGCCGCAGCGAGATCGACGTCGCAGGCCAGGCCATTGCGCCGGGCTTCATCAATATGCTGGCGCATCCGGAGGAATCGCTGTTCGCGGACGGACGCGCGCTCAGCGATCTATCGCAGGGCGTCACGCTCGAGGTCATGGGTGAGTTTTCGATGGGGCCGCTGAACGAGGCGATGAGGCGGCAGACACTCGAGCGTGAGATCGATATCAAGTATCCGGTGACGTGGAGCACCCTGGGCGGATACCTGGAGACGCTCGAGCGCCGCGGCATCAGCCCCAATGTCGCCTCCTTCGTCGGCGCACCTACGGTACGCACCTACGTCCTGGGTGAGAGCGATGTGCAGCCGAAGGCTTCCCAGCTCCAGCAGATGCGCCTGCTCGTGCGCCAGGCGATGGAGCAGGGAGCCCTCGGCGTTACGACGATGCTCATCTACGCGCCGGCCACCTACGCCAAGACGCCCGAGCTCATCGCGCTCGCGCAGGAGTCGGCACGCTGTGGCGGCATCTATACGGTGCACATGCGCAGCGAGGGCGATCGCATCGAACCGGCGCTACAGGAGACTATTGATATTGCCAGGGCCAGCGGAGCACCAGCTGAGATTTATCACTTGAAGGTCGCTGGTCAGGATAATTGGGGAAAGCTCGATCATGTGATCGAGGCCATCAACGCGGCGCGCGCCTCCGGCGTTCGCATCACGGCGAATATGTATACCTACACAGCCGGCGCCACGGGACTGGATGCCGCCATGCCACCCTGGGTCCAGAGCGGCGGACTCGAAGCCTGGATTGAACATCTAAAAGACCCAGCCGTGCGCGCCAAGGTGATCGCCGAGATGCGCCTGCCGCATCCCGGGAATTGGGAAAATCTTCTCGCGAAGGCCGGCCCGGACGGGACGCTGTTTCTGCAATTCAAGAACCCCAAGCTCAAGCCGCTCACCGGCAAGACACTGGCGGAAGTCGCAAAGCTCCGAGGCGTCTCGCCCGAGGACGCCGCCATCGATCTGGTCATAGAAGACGGCTCGCGAGTCGGTGTCGCCTACTTTCTCATGAGCGAGGAGAATGTTCGTCGCGAGATTGCACTGCCATGGGTAAGCTTCGGCTCGGACGAAGCCGGGGAAGCCCCCGAAGGTGTCTTTCTATTATCCGCCGCGCATCCTCGCGCGTACGGCAACTTTGCGCGGGTTTTTTCCGAGTACGTCCGCAAGGACCACGTGCTGACGGTGGAGGAGGCCGTGCGCAAGCTCACCTCACTGCCAGCCGACAATCTGTCGCTCAAGGATCGCGGCCGACTCAAGTCGGGCGCATTCGCCGACCTGGTGGTGTTCGATCCCAACTTGATCCAGGATCACGCGACCTACGACAAACCCCACCAGCTCAGCACGGGCGTCAGCTACGTGATCGTCAACGGCAAGATGGCCATCGAGGATGGAAAGCCCACGAATGCGCCGACCGGCCGCGTGGTCAGGGGACGTGCGTGGACGGGCGCTCCCGGCGGCGGGTGCCGCCACAAAGCGAGCGATTGGACCTGGTCGCATTGACGCAATTCAGCGGCGCGCTGAGTTCGTATGCCACGGCGCATCACCAGAGCGCATTCGAATGTCGAACGGTTTTGACGCCTTTACAGTGCGTCGCCACGCACCGTAAAGAATACGCGGTCTACTTGACGGCCTTTGGAATCTTCGAGCGTTAGATAATAGGCCCCCGGTCGCGGGTCCCAAAGCTGCTTGGTCGCGGCGGACCCAAGCAGAAGTCCATTTAGTTTGAGTCTCATCGTGTTTTCCGCGCCGTGAACGGAAATCAGGACCCGCTGATGATCAGCGGGAATGTCCGGATCGATAGCGATCACCATCCCGTTTGCTGGGCTTTCGATATGGGGACGCGTGCTTTCCGGTACGGCGGCGACTGTTCGATTCGCCATTTCCGTACCGGGCAAGTACCACTCGCTACGTACCGGCTCTACAGAGGGCGAGAAATGTGTGAGAAGCATGTTCACGCCCGGTGGTGGATCCGGTTCCTTTAACGTTGGACCCGGATGCAATGCTGCCATCAGATCATGCCAGATCGGCGCCGCACCGGTGACGCCGCTGACATCGTGCATCGAGTCACCTTCGAAATTGCCAACCCAGACAGCGACCGTAAGTTGCCTGGAGAACCCTATGCACCAGTTGTCGCGCATATCCTCACTGGTCCCGGTTTTGACGGCGGTCCAAAACGGCATATCCAGATGATTATCGAGCCCGAAAGTCACAGCGCGGGCCGCGGGATCTGCGAGGATATCGCTGACGATGAAGCTGGCGTCCGGTTGCAGAAGTCGGTTGGATTGTGCCGCGGCATCAATCGAAGCAAGCACTAGCGGCGACCATTCTCCGCCGCGCGCGAGGCTGCGGTAGGCCTGCGCCTGCTGCCAGAGCGTCACCTCGGCGGAGCCGAGGGCAAGCGAATAGCCGTAGTACTGTCCGTCCTGGTTGATGTCGCTGTAGCCCAAGTCATGCAATCGGTTGCGAAATGCTTCCAGGCCGACCAGCACCAGGGTGCGTACTGCCGGAACGTTCAAGGAGCTTGCGAGTGCGGTCCGGACGCTCACCAGACCTTTGAACTCGTGGTCATAGTCCTGCGGGATGTAGACCCCGCTGGCGGTATCCAGATTCAACGGCGAGTCGGCCAATAATGATGCCGCGGTCAAGTATCGCCGCTCCAATGCCATCTCATACAGGAAGGGCTTGAGAGTGGAGCCCGCTTGACGCGGAGCTTGCACGCCGTCGACATTGGCCGCGCGCGACTGTGCTCCTGCGGAGGCTATATACGCGAGAACTTCGCCAGTGGCGTTGTCCACTACCAGCGCAGCAGCGTCACGCACGTTATGGTCGGCGAGCGCGTTCAGATGGTTGGTCAAGATGTCGTGAGCCAGCCGTTGAATATGGGCGTCGATGGTGGTGTGAAAATGGTCCCCGGCTGTTTTGAGCAGTCTCTGCGCGAGTTGCGGTGCCATCCGGTTGTCGTCCACCGTGGCGCTTGCAGCAAGTAGCGCATAGGCGGTAGTGCGGATAGTGTCGCAATCGATGCCAGGAGCCGTACTGAGAGCGCGCGCGCAGGCTCGCGTGATGACACGCTCGGCGCTGGCGCCGGGCTGCGGCAACAGGGCGGCCAGCACCAGACTCTCCGGTATCGATAGCCCTGAAGGCGATTTTCCGGCGAGTCGTGCGGCCGCAGCCGCGATGCCCTGCAGTTCGCCTTGATAACCCAAGAGGTTGAGATAGGCCTCGAGGATCTGAGGCTTGCTCCAGTGCTGCTCTAAGGCTCGGGCCTCGCGCACCTGCTCGAGTTTGCCCAGCCAGGCGTCAATCGCGCCGTTCCTGTGGCGATGCTGCAGCAGAGAGGCCAGTTGCATGGTAATGGTGCTGGCGCCACGCCGCTGATGACGCCATAGATGATCGCGAACCGCGCCCAAGACACTGCGCCATTCAACGCCGCGATGCTGCCAGAAATTGCGATCCTCGCCATCGACAATTGCCGTCACCAGCGCCGGCGAAACTTGCGAGAGCGGCACCCATTCCAACCGCCGCACATCGAATCTGATCCGCTTTGAATCGAGCACCGCGCCATGTCGATCGAGCAGCCAGGCATCGGAGGGAATGTAGGCCGCACGCACCGATTCAAAGCTGGGCACTTGAACGGGCCAGCTGACCAGGAGGGCGACGGCGGCCAATGCCGTGGCCGTGGTAGTCAATAGGGCGATGACCAGCCGACGTCTGGAGCGCCCACCGAGCATCACGGCGCGCCGCCTGCGGCTTGCACTGTGACGGCAGCGTTGGGTAGCTCGCCCAGCATCTCGGGGGCATACATGGCCTCCACACGCGTCGCGGGCAGCTCGAAGGTCCCTGGATTGTTAAGGCGCACGGTGTACTCGAGTGTCCAATGGCCTTTGGGAACGAAGCGATAATAGGCCCGATCACTGTCGAAACGATGCTCCTCGAAGGCGAGCCATGCCCAGCCCGTTCGCCGATCGTCTCGCTGTAGCAGTTCCGATTGACCTCCCAGGCCGCTGCCGAGAATCGTCGCTCCCGCGGGAATCGGATCATCAACCACCACCCAGCTCATATCCGACTGCGCCTCGAGCTCGAGGTGAACCCGCGCCACATCCCCGCGCGTCCAGACCCCGGTCTGGTGTGGTTCAATCGCGGTGACAGTACGAGTGATCCGGAAGCCGGTGGATAGCGCACGATCGAGCGGCAATGCCGCGGTGGCCCGCACCATTGCCCAGGGAGCCCCGGCGCCTAAGTGCGCCACCTGAAGCACGCCCTGGCCCGCCTGCCACGGCAGACTGATGACTGACGCAGCGTCGGGTTGAGACCACAGCAGATTGCGCTGGTCCGTGCCGTAGCTCACAGCAGTCTTGCCGCTGACCCGAGTCGACTCGAAGGCGGCCGAGAACCTCTGCATCGCCAACACGCCCCAAGCGTTGGCAACCGTGGTATTCCAGTGACCGAACTGCAGGCGGCCGAGCGCGCCGCGCACGAGACGCGGTATGTCGTCACGCCATTCCGGACGATCCAGCACCGTCAGCAGCATTCGATTGGCATTGGAGTCCGAAGAAATCATGAGCCACCAGAGGGCATCGCCGCGCTCGGTCGAGAAGCCCATGGTGGTGCCCTGAAAGTTCAATCGTGCACGCAAAAGCCCAAGGGCCTCACGGGTCTTCTCGTCACTTCGCGGGATTGCCGGTGTGCGCTTGAGAATGCCGATCCAATCCAGCAGTGCAGAGGTCGGCAATAGGTTCGGCTCGACGTTGATGCTGTCAAGCATGCCCGCCTGCGCTGCCCCGTAGCGCGAGAGCGCATCGATCGCCTGGAGCTTGCGAATCGCGAGATCGGCGGTCGGAAGCGCAGAATCGCGATGCAGCTTGCCTTCAACAAAGCGTGTCAGCGCCTGGCGCATTCTGATCTGATCGCTCTCGTCCAGCGGCCAGCCAGCTTCATCGGCAATGGCCAGGATATAGGCCGTCAGGCTGTCGTCGCCGTCTAGGCGATCCGTGGGAAAGTATTTGAGCAGGCCATCCCGATCCATATACGCCGGAAGGCGTTGCACCAGTGCGTCCCACTCGCTTCGCGATTGCAATGCGACCGCGCGCGAGGCCAGCTGCTCGAGACAGATGTACGGGTAGAGGCCCATATACTCCCGGACACCGTCGAGACTGTCGGCGAGCTTCGCCTGCAGGGTCACGTCGAGGCCGCCGCGACCTGCTATGGCGCCGCGAGGCCTTTGCACCGGAATCGATAACGGATTCGTCAACTGGGCAATCGTGGCCTGGTAGGTCCGCACAGGGTAGGCAGGAATGAGGGTCTCGCTGACTTTGAGGTGATCGTGCGCAGCGCTGTTCAAATCGCGCGCCGAGACATCCCAGTCGATCTGGTGCGCACCGACGGGTGCGGTCACTGTCCATACCAGGTCACGGGATTGCCCCGCAGGAATCTGCACTTGCTGAGCCGCCAGAGTGTCGTTGAGCACGGCGCTTGCGACCTGCACCTGCGCCATGAGGGAGTGATCGGTGGTATTTCGCAGCGTGAACGTCGCAGCGTATCGGTCTCCTTCACGTACCAGTGGCGGTAGGCCAGAGAGCAGGATTAAGTCCTGCGTGGTGTTCACAGTAGCGGTGCCGGTGCCGAAAAGCTGAGCCTGTGCATTCGCTACCGCGACAATGCGAAAGGAGGAGAGCGAGTCATTCAAAGGAATCGAGACGCTGGCGTTCCCCTGCGCGTCAAGCTCGATACGCGGCTGCCAAAACAGCAGGCTGTCGAAAAGCTCACGGGCACGGTCGAGTTCGCGGCCACCCCCGCCGCCGTGTGGCACGGCCTTACGGCCATAATGCCGCTTGCCGACCACCTGCATTTGCGCCGTGGAGGTCCACACCTCAAGCCCTCGCTGACCCAGCATGGCCTTCAGAAGATCCCAGCTGGTATTGGGCGCGAGGTCCAGCAGCGCCTCATCAACTGCAGCCACCGCCACCTCACTGCCGATCGGCAGCGCTTGACCATCGGCAGCAGCGACATGAATCTGGATGTAGGCCCTGTCGCGTATCTTGTAGACCGTGCGATCCGGCTGCACCTGAACATCGAGTCGATGCGGCCGCCATCCGACCTTGATTTCAGCAGCGCCAAGGCGATAGGCCGGTTTGGTGAGATCCACCAGCGCCGTCACTTCGTCACGCGGCTTTGTTTTGGACGCGCCATTCTCGGCGTGCGCGACCCGCCCTCGAACCGCCAGCACCGAGACGAAGGCGTTGGGCGCATAGCCCGGCGCTATCGGCACTTCCACGATGGGTGCATTGCCATGCAGCTGGGTCACAAAGCTGCTCAGGACGCCCTCCCGCTCGACGGTCACCAGGGCGGTCGCGGAGCGAAACGGCATGCGCACTTGGAAACGGGCGGTCTCGCCCGCTTGGTACTCCTTTTTCTCCGGCAGCAGGTCCATCCGATCACCGCTCGTTCCGCCGAACCACCACGCCTCCTGGTCCATGACCCACATGGTGGATGTGGCACCTGCGATGGCGCCGTGCGGGTCGTGTGTTTCGGCGCGCACGATGATTTGACCTGAGGCCCCGGGTGAGAGCTCGCATAGCAGTAGTCCTTGGGCGTCTGTGACGCCGCCGCAGCTCGGCGCGAGCTTCCTGGTCTCGCGTGTGGTCTCGTAGGAATAGAAGCCTCCAATCAGCCGTTTGCGATATGAATAGCTGTTGGACTGGTACAGCGATACCGCGACCGGTTGATTGGGTTGCGGTTTGCCATCCAAATCGAGCGCCACAACGCGAAAGCGCAGCTGATCGGGACTGCCCACCCAACTCTCAGGGCGTATGCCTAAATTCAGCGACGCGGGCACAAGACGAACGTAGCCCGTGGTGGTCAAGGTCTCGCCATTGCTGTCAGCGTATTCGAGCTCGGCGGTGAGCCGGGAGGGGCCATCGAGCGCCGGTAAATGACTTATGGTCAGGCGACCTGAGCCCGAGGCATCGAGCGTGAGCGGAGTGGTCTGTGTGCGCGTAGATTCTCTTTCAGGTTCAGACTCGAAGTCGACATCAGCAGCACCGTTGCCATCCGTGCTTATCCCTTCCTTCACGGGCAAGCCACCGAACTGATAGTCGGGGTAGTCGTCGTACCGCTGCCTCTGGGGTTCGACCAAGGTTCTCACTTTGACGGCAATCCCACCGGCGCCGCCCCCGGACATGTAGGCGACGTGCAGGTCCAGATCGATCTGTCTCGGTGCCACCTGAGGCCGCGCGGGGCCGACGACGCTCGCGCGCATGGATGGCAGGCGGAACTGCTCGACCTTGAACTGCGCGCTCAGATGGCCGTCGATATTGACGCTGTAGTCGCCGAGCTTGGCCTCATCGGGGATCTTCCATTCACTGCTGGCGACGCCGTCGTTGTCAAAGTCTGCAGTGAGGCTGAAACGCTGGCCGCTACCCTGATGCAGGATCAGGATTTGATGGGTACCGGCGCTGCCGTGCGGCACAGCGATTCCGCTCGATACGTGCTGGCGCAGAAAATGCTTCATGGAGACGGTTTCGCCGGCCCGAAACAGCGCTCGATCCAGCACCGTATGATAGATGCCGACCGCGAAGCTGCTGCCCACCGGCAGCGAGAATTCATAGGGTGTAATGCCCTGATTCCAGGTCGACTCCGTGAAGCTGAAGTCGTCGCCCTTCTTGGCAACCACCATAAGTGGAGGCTGCATGGGGCAGCCACTGTACCCCTTCGGTTCCCCCAATGAGCGAGCAACGGCGGCGAGGCCGTCGTGACCTGTGCGACCGTGCCACAGCGTGTTGCCGCTACAAAAATCACTCACGGCAACCTCAGCGTCGGAGACGGGTGTGCCGTCGCTCAGCCGCGTCACCCAAATGAGTGAGCTCTCGCGCCCCCACTTGAAATGCACCGCAAGATCGGTGACCAACGCGGCTGTGGCCACGTAGCGCGTCAGGTCTCGCCCCAAGAGCGCTGATCCGAGAATACGGCTGGCTACTTCGACGACATAGAAGCCGGGCTGCTTTAGCGGAATGCCCACGACCTCTTCTGGCTTTGTTCCCGCGGGTTTCGTCAGCGTGAATGCCGTGGTGGAATCGGCGGCTCGGAATACGGATTGTGTGCCCGTGGTCTCACGCCAAACTTGCCGTTGACGGGGGTTTGTCTGCTCGCCCTCGTCTTCGTCTTCGTCCTCGTCCCGCTCCAGTTTTGGCTTGAGTGAAGCGCGTGCCGCCTCGTCGTCAGCGTCGGGAAGCCTCCATTCGCCGCTGGGGCTGCCAGCCTGATCGACGCGCGTGAGCCACTTCGCGATGCTCTTCGGATCAGCATCCACGCGCAGCAGCTTTGCTGCCATGCTCGACTGACGGGCCGAAAGGGCGGGCTCGACGTTGCGCAGCGTGATGGGCAGGATGCCGCCTTCGCGTGCTTCGAGGATGCCGAAGTTTCCTGAGAACTTAACCAGCGGCGGATACGCATCGATCCGGACGGACAGCGGAAAGCGCGCGGCGTTTTCAAGCGCTCGTCCGGCATCGTCGACCAGAGCGCTGGGCATCAGCACGATCACCGTTGAGACTTCCGAAAATGGCCCGGGGAAGCTCACCCCGTTGAGCGTCGGCGCTTGCTCGGCTTCTTTGGCTGACGGTGCCAGCAAAGTGCCGTCTGCTGTCTTGAGCCGCACCGCCAGGGCCTGCAACCGCGGTACCTGCGCGCTGAAATTCACCATGATCGGCAGCACCGGTATGCAGCCGGCGCGGGGGTTAGTGCGGGTGCATTCCACTTGCGCGGTGAATGCCGCGCGCACCCGGAAACCGAGCTGCTGATCCGTCTGCGTGGCGATGCCGGAGGCGGTAGCGATGCCCGCGCCCCAATGCAATAGCACCTTGGTCGCCGGCGGCAAGCGGCGCTGGCAGCGTACTACGGTGATCAGGTCGTCGCGCCGTTCCATGGCGCGATTGCGAATCCGCACGTTGGAACTGTCACCACTTTTCCAAAGAAGCTGCAAGTAGTCGTAGCCCAGGGCTTGGCGTTGATCGAGTACGGTCTGTCTGTCCTGACCGGTCAGCACCTGCAGCGGAACTTTTTCGGTGACTCCATCGATGGCGCAGTAGGCATTTGCCTCGATCGATTCCGGTGTGGCGGGTGCATCCAGGCGCAGCAGAAACAGCTGATCCTCGTCCAAATCCAGCCATCCGTCGTTGGGCAGGGACGCTAGGATCGCCGGACCGCCGGTGTTGAAACTGAACTTCGACTGCCCGGTAACTCGGGTACCTGAGAGCGACTTCAAGGCCTTTTTGAGCACGAAGCGACAACTGACCCCCGCATCCAGGTCCAGGTCAAAGTCGTAGACCCAATTGCGCGTGTCGGCCCACCGTCCCTTACCGGCCGCGGGGCATTTCACATTGAATGGGTCTGCCAAGCGAGGATCGCCGAGAGCGACTATGGGTGCGCTAAATCGCACAGTGACCTGACGGACCTGCTTGACATACCCTTGAGGGGAGAAAGCGTCCACCTGAACTGCGGCGGGCGCAGCTGAATTCTCTGGCGATGCAGCCATCGACAGCAGGCAGGCAGACACTGCCACCATGGACGCTAGCAAGGCCCTCATTCGTTGCCCTCCCAAGCTGGTGTCGCGGGTTACCGCCGCTTGTCACCATTGCAACAGGCGATTGAATTGACGCGAGGGTGCATTATCACTCAGCCAGGCGAAACCGCAGCTGAACGGCGGAGACTTCCGCTTACGTTCGTGTGAGTTTATCGCGTCGCTGTAAAGGTCTCTGACGCATCGCTCTCACAAACTGCATGAGATCAAGTCGCGCGACCGTTTTTATTCAATTGCTTGGCGAGGCGTAAGGCCATAGCCGCAAGCAGCGCGAGGGAAAAGGCGAGCACCGCCCAAAGAATACCCGTCTTCCAAGGGAAGCCCTCGGGCGGCTTTTGTAGGCGCGTTTCGCCTCCTAATGTGGTGATTGCTCCGAAGCTCGCGTGCACCGGAGGAAGGGCGATGGGAAGCGCTGCCAATGGTGTGACGCTGCCGATCGCAGAGCCGCTGCCGTACGCTAGAGTAAATGGGGCGGCGCCCCGAGCCAGAAGCAGCAAATCAGGCGCTCGCCATTTCGCTTCAAGCCTCGGGCTGCCTTCGCCCAATGCGCTGCCAGGCTGCGGAATACGCAGCAGCCAGAACCGCTCAGAGGTTGTTCCGATAGGGATCGCGCCGTTGCGCAGTTCTCCCTCTGCACTTTTCAGTCGGTAGAACCCTGCTTGCGTTACTCGATGCCACGGATCCGCGGCAGAGGCTCGGGATAATATTTCGGCTTCGAGCACAGTGTTGAGCTGGGGCAGCTCAAGATTTACCCGATCGACCGGCGGCCTTGCACCCAGATCAAATTGAAACTCCCCGGGCCGGTCCTTGACCGGGATGCCGGTGACTACAAGCCGTGAACGTTCAACGATGTCCCCATTGGCCGCGGGTTCCGCCGCGGCTGAGATCAATTCAAAAGGCGGCGGCGTGCCCGCCCAGCTCAGGCGCCAAAACTTGGCACGCGTGAGCGGAACCTCGATGCGATCCTCGATGAGCTGAGCGCCATTGGAATGCAGATTGGCTATGGGCGCTGCGTAAACCACGACGTGCCAGATTCCCAGCATGTCGCCGGCTTCTACCCGGAGCTTGCCGGCATAGTCGGGAGCGCCCTCCGGCCAATGCACTTGCAGGGCCGCTACCGGGGTATCCAGGGCTTGAGCGTCGAGGACATAGCTTATTGCGCGTAATGGTGCAGAGCTTGGGTCGCCTGTTTGCACGCTGATGGTTGCGTCATGGGAGGCTATGG
>Ga0302325_10029470_pt1 | contig 11341 bp, 11 predicted proteins | sample Palsa_T0_2_FD_201948 | JGI IMG/M metagenome (GOLD analysis project Ga0302325, IMG submission 201948) | Peat permafrost microbial communities from Stordalen Mire near Abisko, Sweden - Palsa_T0_2 | ecosystem: Environmental > Terrestrial > Soil > Palsa > Peat permafrost | place: Sweden: Abisko...
CAAAGTATGGGAAAGATGCATGTTGGCTGAGGTTGACCGCGCCTTCAACATCAAGTCGTTGTGCTTTAAGCAGATGGGGTTAAAAGCAAAAGAATTCTGGAGGCTGTTATCGAGGTTGAGCAGATCGGAAGCTCTGTTTGTTTGATATTGATATTTTGTTTTCTTTAGTCTACTTTTCTGTCAAGCTTGGACGAATGTAACTTTTTCATCTGCTGATACTTTGGAAACGGCGTACAACCACCGTAACAAATTTTAGCTCTAATACTTTGTTAATCAAAAACTGGAGTTGACCATTAGTGGTACCGCAAGAGCCGGGACTATTTTGGACTTTATTATTGGTGCTATTGTACCCCTTTGTGCTAGATTATTAGTATCTGCCTCAATCTTAAGCAAAGCTGGGTTGTTTCCGTAGTACAGGTCTCGCTTCTGAGAATGGAGAATGGAGAAGGGTTTGGTAAAGGTTACTTTTTGGAAGGGCTAAGAGTACGAAGTACAAGCGAACAGTTCCGCTCCCAGGTGGGACGATCGCGTGCCATTCAATGTCCAAATCTATATTCTATTCGCTGGTAGAAAGCCCTGATTGTAGATCTGCTCACTAATCAGATTAGATTTTAGAGGCCAACAGATACTCCGATCTTATTCGACCAGCGGCCGGTGTCGGCCAGAGACGGGAATGGCGGCATGGCGTCAACCAATGAAGCTCTACAAATAGAAAGCTTAGTCTCTGCCCCGCCATTGCCCCTCATCTTCAAATTTTGACTCTATCTCCCTTCTTTCTTTCATCCTTAGCTTCATCAACGCCCCAATGGCGTCTTTGACCAAACAAATAAAATGGCTCTACCACGAGTTCGGCATCAAGTCTCTCTACGATACTGGCCGAGATGCTTGGCTCATAATCCTAACGCGCTGCACAAGAATGTTTGCGTATGGAACAAACTCCCTTATTCTCGCACTCTTTTTCTCTGCCCTTGAATTCTCAGATTTTCATATCGGGCTATTCATGACTCTTACCCTCCTCGGCGATGTCCTGCTCTCTGTTCTCCTCACCTTAATTGCCGACCGTCTTGGCCGACGAAAGATCCTGTTTGCAGGATCATTTTTGATGGTTTTGTCAGGCATAGCGTTTGCGCTTTTCGAGAACTTCTGGGTGTTGTTGTTTGCTGCTGTGATTGGTGTTATCTCTGCCACGGGAGGAGATTTCGGACCATTTCGGGCGATTGAGGAATCTACATTATCGCATTTGACGACACCGAAGACGAGACCAGATGTGTTGGCTTGGTACATTACGACTGCGAGTGTGGGGTCTGCGCTGGGTGTAGAGTTGACGGGAAGAGTTGTGCATTATTTGCGGCATAGGGACGGGTGGACGCTTGTTGATGCTTATCATTTCGTGTTCTGGATTTATTCGGCAATGGGAGGAATTAACATGGTGCTTACATTGGGTCTGAGCTCGAAGTGTGAGGTTAATGAAGAGGGGAAGAATGAAACTGAGGAAGCTGGAATGTTATTGGACGAGATGGATGAGAGAGAATCCGAGGAAACGCAGGTACCGAGTCCAACGGTGACTGATACCTCTGAGAACCCGGCGAAGAAAAGCAGATTCCAGCAGATATCGCAAGCGACGAGGAGTGTCATGTACAAGCTCTGGTTCCTGCTTGTTGTTGACTCGCTGGCTGATGGCATGGTCGGCTACTCCTTGACAACTTATTACATGGACCAGAAATTCGATCTCCCAAAATCTACACTTGGAGACATTACGTCGATAAGTTATGTTCTTTCTTCTTGCTCGAGTATTTTCGCCGGTCCGCTCTCCCGACGTCTGGGTCTCATCAACACGATGGTCTTCACGCATCTTCCTTCATCGGCTGCCGTCCTCTTTTTTCCTTTACCATCCGGCATATTTTTAACTGTGGCCTTGTTCTTCCTGAGAACAGGACTCAATAACATGGATCAAGCACCTCGCTCGGCTTTCATCGCTGCAGTTGTGAAGCCTGAAGAGCGAACAGCGGTGATGGGAATCACTTCCATGTTGAGAACTTTGGCTGCAACAGCTGGACCAACCGTCACTGGCATACTTGCTGGCGATGATCGATTTTGGATTGCTTTCGTTGCTGCTGGAGCATTAAGGATTGCGTATGATCTTGGACTGTGGGCTATGTTTGTGAATATGACTCTGCATCAGCATGAGGAGAAGGTGGGATCGAAGGAGGTGGATGGCAATCTGCAACGGGAGACTGATGAGGAGGAGCTAAGGGATATTCAGAGACCCCCGGGAGTGGAGGAATAGATGCTCATTGGGAGACAACTTTCAGTAGGCAAAGCTGTTACTTTCATGAACTCCATGGGACGGCAATATATGCTTCATATGCCGACGTAATAGGGGTACGGTCATGTAACGGCACACGTGCTGCACGAAGCCAGCTCGTTGGCCAAATACAGGTGAGGCCCGTTGCCTGTGCGAAGTTATTTCATTTCTTCCACGATCAAGCAGACATAAGAGAAAAGATTCAAGGAACGCAGCAGATATCTGAGACCACGACCAAGGTTTTTGAGCATGACTTGAAAGCATGGCATGGGGATTTTAAGTTCAACCTCTTAGCTAGCGCCTCGTGACGGTGATGGTGATGGTGCCACACCTCGGGACTTATCGTTAATCTTGGGACAAAAGAGTTCACCGAGCAGCCAGGCATCAAACGGGCGCTTAGGGTTACACAGAATTCGGAGGCCCCAAAATCGCCTCACACGCTACCGCCGTGAATCACTCACTTCACCAAGTTAAACATCGAATTTACAGTTTCTTTTAGAATCAATAAAGCATTGAAGGAAGATTAGGACTAAACTGCAATTGTGCAGTAGTTTTTTCAATTGGAGGAGACAGGAGCAATGGGAGACCCAAGTAAAGTTGGTGAGTAGAAGAGACTAAGGAAGCCTCGTCTTTGCTACAGTCAATGCAGAGAATGGGGCTGTGACTGTTCTCCATGTTCTCAGCTCGGCTGAGCCTGCTTCTCCGGAGTTAGAAGAAATCGCTTTGATGCTCGTTGATCGAGGTGCCAACATAAAGTTGAAAGATCGGCAATTGCGTACACCACTTCACGAAGCGGCCCAAATGGGACTCGAAAGGCTAACAGTAAAGTTACTGAATACCAATAATAGTAACGTTAACACTACAGATTCGGGCGGGAACACTGCTCTACACCATGCTGCAATTGGAGGACACGTAGGAATTGTCCAACAGCTTATTGCACATGGCATCGATGTATCTATTGGCGACAACTTCAAAGCGCAGGCTCTTTTCCGTGCAGCCGGCTGTCATCATCCCAGGTCGTGAAGCTTCTTCTCGAAGCTTGCGCAAATCCCAATGCACGGGACTGCTATGGGCGTGCTGCTCTTCATGGTCCTGCGCAAACTGAAGATGTATCGGTACAATCTATGCTGTTGGGGACTGGTGCTGAAGTCAATGCTGTTGGCGAAGATAAGAAGACCGCTTTGCACGAAGCATGTAACATGGGTCGCATCAATAACGTCAAGCTGCTCCTTTCCCAGCCCAAAGTCGAACTCAATCTAGTCGACAATGACAACTGCACCGCTCTTTATAGAGCACTGCGAAGTACCGATGGCCATTATAAGGATCAGTGTGTTGATCCAGAGATTGTTGCACTTCTGCTCGAGCGCGAGGATATCGACGTCAATGCCGCTGATGCGATTGCCTTTCAAGAAGCTGCTCGGAAGGGCATGGTTGAGACCGTGAAGACGATGCTGTCAAAACATGGAGCAGATATCCATATTCAAGGCGGCGAGGACGGTGGTGTGATGCAGGCTGCAGTGGTTGGGGGCGATGTGGAGACATTGGAGCTGCTCTTGAGCCCTGAATGGCGAGGCAATTTCAATGCTGTTGGCGGCGAATTTGGAACACCACTTGCTGCTGCCGTCGCATTCGGTAATTTTGAGGCTGCTAGGGTGTTGCTCGAGGCTGGTGCAACAGTGGATGTAAAAGGTGTTGGAAAGTATGGTTCTGCCACCCGCTCGAGAGCCAGCACCGCCATGAAGAGCTTGTCAAACTCCTCGAAAGGTATGCAGGTAAATCCCTAGATGAGGATAAAGATATGCCACACATGGAGGATCGATGGCTTCAGGCGACCAATGGCTGGAAATTTTTTCCGAAGGGAGAGCTGTAACGGCCACTGATATCCCTGGCTCATTTCATGGTTTTGCTTTTTTAATACTCCTAGGATTATATAAACGATCACATGTTGGTAGATGCTTAGAGTATTGACGACTAAATTAACAATAATTTGGCTTGAGCTTGAATAAGTGTTTCCAGAACAAATTTTCATTACTTCAGCGGTATAGAGTTGTATCATATCCTCTCCTCATGAAATAACTAAACAAGATTCGATTCATACCGTTCTAGCCATTGGCATTTCAATATGCCACACTGCACTTTCAATATGTTCAAATCTTGCGCACTCGATATCCATATCACTCACACGCGCGTTCTTAGGTGAAGGTCTAGAAGCATGTGTGACATCTGCCGCTATCCTGCTCACATCAACGAAATCCGCAATATCATCATCGTTGCCTTTCTTCTTCCTTTCTCTCTCGTCTCTAATAAATGGTAGCGATCCATCTCCTCCCTTAACAAATTTGACGAGACGACTCAATATGGCGAACTCAAGTTTCAGCTTGATCGAATAGCATACACCCTTCACAACTGTTTCAAGCAAGTAGAGCGAAGCGTACTCCATGCTCAGAAGCGCGGTATCCATCAGGATAATGACGACATTGATGAACACCAGTTGCTGCATCAGACGACGCGTCTGATGTTGTAGCGAGGCCCCAAGGATGTGTATAGTTTCCACAATATAAATTGACGAGAGAATGACCTCTTGGATACTGACTTTCTCATCAGCTCATCTTGCCAAAACGAGAAATGCACAACGTACAAAAATCCTGTCATTTGCGTTTTCTCAATAACATTGTAGGCTTCCACAAACTTAGAGGTATCTATCGTTCCATTTGAACCAAATGTAACCACACTAGTTGGAATATGCAGCACAATCGCATCGACGATGATCATCCACTTCGTCCATATTAATATCTTCCTTCCCCTCTCGCCAGACACAATCAAGTGCAGTCTGGACCATAACACCACACTCTGCCCAGTAACCATCGGATACCAGCCTATGCTCAATAGCGCCACTGAAAACCATCGTGCGTCGCCGGTCAGGACTTCGAAAAACTTAAAGGCGAAGCCAAGGGCGTAGGGGATGAGGCCAAGGGACGAGATGAGAAGAGACCAGAAGTAGAGACCACGGTAACGAGAGAAAGTGATCAATATGAGGACCACGAGTTCGATAGCGTTGTACACTGTCAGTCCAGTTCCAAGGCCAATAATGACTTGCAATGCGAGGCTGTCGCCATTGTAGCCACCTAGGACACCTTGTGCTGCGGAGCGGATCGAGGAGGCTGAATTGAGCATTGTAGGGGCTCCACGAGGTGCACCGGAGCGTTACATGATCTCTTCCAGGCTGCACTGAAGGAAGGACTATCGAAAGAGAGTGCAGCGGTGGCAATGTGATGGTGCTAGAAGGAAGGTAATACAGCGTGAATTCTGCGTTTCTCCGCGTGTGATGTCACAGACCTACAGCTCAGACAGCCAAGTGAAATATATGGAGCACCACCAAAATCCTTGGTGTAAGTTTGGTGATCTTACCCCGCGCTGCGGTGGCTGTCAAAGACGGCCTGTGCCGCTTTCATTTTGTGTCGATTAGGCCTAGGTTTCGGAGTGAAGCCCTCTTCCCCGCTTAAATGCACAGGACGCATCTGAAGGTAGCGGTATGCTTCTCTTAATTACTTACGAAAAATATACCGAAAGAGATTTTTTGGCCTCTCATGTTAAACATACAGAATATCCGACAGGGGGTTCTCGTAAGATTCAGGTTAGATAGGTATGCATACCTATAGGTAAGCGAGATCGAATAGGGGGTACAATAAGCGAGGTACAGTACTTTGTATTACTGCAACCTTATAAGTTCTTGCAAATACTTGCCGGAAAATTTTGTCGTGAGAAAATTCTTTCTCATCAGAATGAGCTTTTCCTCGGGATCTTCTGTTTCATTTATGAAAAGAAAAGACGAAGAGGGGGGGCGGTAATCATAGAGCATTTTCACGCGGTAGTCGGGAATATGTAATACCATCTGGAATGCAATTTGCACACAGCTTTCGTACGTTCGACTAATTAACATGCGATGAAACTTATTAATACCACCGCTTCCTGATCTTGAACCATTCGTCTGTGATGCACTAGCGGCTAAAAAGCTCGGCACTGCGCGTCAAACATTAACCTTCTTGCCATCAAAATAACGCGTGATTCTACCTGAGTGCAGTGAGACATTTTACCTTAACAGCTCCATATGCATGATAATCATGAAATATATAATCTTTTGGCGATGAGGCATATCGAAAAAGGGTATGGGTATGAGATCATCAATTTAATCCCAGTCATTAAGTCTATGACGTATATAAAATAGTTGCCTGTGAGAGCATTATAACTTACCTTGTTTCAACTCCTTTGCCAAATTCTCAAAGCAAATTCAAAAACAACATGACACCTGTTTCTACGCTGTCGTTCAAATGCGCTCTCATCACTGGCGGGGGTGGAGGAATTGGAAGAGCCATGGCCGAGGCGCTGATCGCGATGGGGAAATCGGTGATTATCGCTGGGCGAACAGAATCCAGCCTCAAAAAGGCAGCGACAGAGATCGGTGCAACAGCCTACTATGTGCTTGATGTTTCAAATACTTCATCCATTTCCCCATTCATCAAAGAAATTACTTCCAAGCATCCCGAACTGGACTGCTTGATCAACAACGCCGGCGTGCAGCGACCGTTCCAGATTCTAGGTCCAGACTATGTATTTGATTTGGAGAAAGCAGATCAAGAGATTGATACCAATATCCGTGGACCAATGCACCTCAGCGTTGGTATTGTCCCTCACTTCAATGGCCTCCCCAACGGCGGAGTAATCATGAACCTCTCCTCCGTTCTCGGCTTCAACCCCTTCAGCATCGTCAATCCAGTCTACAACGGTTCAAAAGCATGGGTGCATTTCTTCACGATGAACCTCAGGACTCAGTTGAGGCAGGCGGGAAGTAAGATCAAGGTTGTGGAGATTGCGCCGCCGACTGTTGAGACAGCGCTGCATAGGGAGAGGAAAGATCCGGATGATAACAAGAGGGAGCATGGGAATAAGGGGGCGCTTAGTATGGAGGAGTTTATGAAGCAGATTGTGGAGGGATGGAAGGAAGATAAGGATATTTGTACTGCTGGGATGGGGAAGGAAATTGTTGGCAAGTGGTATGAAGCATTTGGAGAGGCATACACTAAGGCAGAAGGATGAGGTTCGAAGAGAGACTTCAATGGAGTTTAAATCAACGAAAAAGCAGACTAATTTTCACCTTGATGCGAAGACTACGGCGTATAATCATGTGCTTTTTCTTGGCGAGGAACATGGGCCTGTGCCGTTGGCGGATAGAGATGATCCCCAGAAGGACTTGCAATTTAGACATAAGAGATTTAATATCACAATTACGCGTTGATATTGCACTCAAACTTTTTTCTATATTATTTGGATGCTATTTCGGCCATCCGTTGTAGAAAAGGCAGAGCTAGGAGGTTAGGTAGAGCTACTTGTCACGTGGGCCCCCCTTTTCTAGGTCACGTCCTGAGCGACATCTATAAATGAAGCATCAAACTCTCAAGACTCACTCATAATAATTAGATACGGGCTCTCCAGGAACATCACCAACCAGACCATCTAAACCTTTTTTTTTCTTCTTCTTTTTTCTCTTAAAAAAATAAAAATAGTCTCGTATTTCTCCACCCAGTCACTGCTCAGCCAACACCACATACCAATAAGTTTATCAACCTTGCACCTCTGAGTACCAGCAAGACCCCTGACACTCGCTGTATATCACAATCAATCATCAGCCTGAGTAGGTAACATCTACTTCACTAGAGCTTGGAATCGACACCTGGGTAACAACATTCTTATTCGCATCCTGAATCTCAATGATATCCGCACCACCAACACCCAACTGAGAGCCCTGTGCTGTCTGCGCAACCGTATTGGTAAAAGAAACAGACCCAAAGTTGGTGAAAGCAACCTGAGAGCCATTCTCCTCGAAGTCTTCCACAATCCATTCGGCGTTCTGGCCACCCAGAGCAGAGCTGGAATCAGGAGCTGAAACCGTCTGAGTAGTAGACTGACCTGTTGAGAGGTTTTGAAGGATCACGGTGCCATCCGTGGAGTCTGTGGCTTGCACGGAGACGAAGACGGTGTCTCCTGCGCCGAAGGAGAATTGCGAGGGGTCGATGGTGATGGAGTACTGGGGGTACCACTCGTACCAGGAATCATAGGAAGTGGAGCCGTCGGAATTGACTGTAATATCGACGCCTGCCTGAAGAATTGCGTTGCCGTAAGTATCACCGTCGATACCGACCCAGATGGCTGCACTTCCTGCCGGGAGGGATGGAGTAGGAACCACGAATTGGCCTTGAACGAAGCTGAACGTCTCGCCAGATGGTGGAGATGTGATGACCGCACCAGCCCAGTTAGAGCTGTATTGGACGTGGGTAGTGTTACCGGTCTCCGGGTTGAAGACATCTTCGTGTCCCTTAATATCTGCAAGTCCGCCAGTGCGAGTCGCTGCTCTGCGAGTAGCACGACGAGCTAATCCACTGCCACGGGGTGCGGCAAGGATGGTCGTTGCAAAAAGAGCAGTGCTGAAGAAGCTTGAGAAGTGCATGATGGCTACAGGCTGGCAAGATGTCTTTGAAGTAGAAGTTTGGTGCTGGGCACAAATGAAATCTCTTTAATAGGGGACTGAGAGCAGACTTTATACACTTTCGTGCAATAAGCTGCCATCTACGACCTAACTTTAATCACAGGAAAGTGGCTACTTGGTAAGGGTAGGCAAGTAATATTGCAAAAGTGTGCCAGTAAATTGATTGCTAAGATCTCAGGCAGCGTATACCGTAGAATTAATCTCACCTTGACAGATGCTACATGGAAAAAAGCATTATTCGATCCAATAAATGCAAAGCAGTATGACATGACGAGGGGTGGTTTGACGCCATCAGGGGAAGGAGAGATGTGGTGCTTCATTGAGAAGGTAGCACGGGTTTCGGATATAGTCAAGTAACCTTAACGTTCAATCATGAAAAATTCCGGATATACTTTCAAGTCCTAGGGAAACGAATATCAAAAGCAATTATCTCGACCATTGGACTGTTGGAGAAGGGCCTTTCACAAGATAAACTTCCACCAACTCCAAAACTGAGACTACCTTGAAATATGGCTCCTTTACCGTAAATTCACTACCTTGAAGTCTCTTCACCAAACCCCTTTTCAAGGAAATATTACACAATTTAATCTAGATCTTCAGAACCAAGGCCCACACAACTTCTTTGCGCCGTCCTGGCGTCTTCACCCAAAGCAGAAGGTCGGAAAAGCCCTTGCAAGTCACCACGGGCCGTCGTCCGATCCGGCATCACGATTCCGGCCCCCAAGCTGGTTCAGATAAGCTTTTGAGTATAAGGTTGCAGGGATCAGCCAACAGGCCAAATCCTCTGTCAGCATATGAAACCTTTGGGAAGGGCCGCATGCAGGTAATCTGTACCTAGTCAAGCGAAGCCATCTTCTCCCCTCATTTACTGACGGCCCCTGATAGCCAAAAGATGCGGCAATTCTGCCGTGCCTGGATTTTTATTTTCAACTATAGATGAACTTTGCAGGATGGCACTGAGCCTCTTTCCATATAGATTTGCAACGGATTGAAGACAAGGTGTTTGATACATCTTCTCCGCTCGTGATTGATGGTCTTCAACTTCATCAGGTGTCAGGTTTGCGTTTCTTCACCGCCCGGAGATTCATTACCTAGTGAGGAAGGAAGGAAACAAATTAATTGAGGAAAGGCAGTTACTCCCCACACGGGATCGCGATTCGGGATTTCTTTCAACCGTTTCTCGCATTCTGTGGGAAGGTGTTTTAAAGGCTCAAGTCACCTTCTGGTTTGAGCGTAGCATCTCTCCACATGAAAGGTAACGTCGCACAGGCTTCGATCGTGAAGTTAAAGGACCAGCAAATTGTTTCAGGGCTTGTGTGCTAAATTAAGATCGTCAAGTTTCATGTTCGTTCCTAGTTTTAGTATACTTCCATGTAGCCTCTAATCGATATAATATAAGAAATTCCATGAAAATCCCTGTTTAGATCCAATGAGCTCTCAAAAGGCGTCAAGTAATTTTGCAAAGGCAATTCCGAATCTAAATCTGCGTAGACTCCTTTTTATATATTTCTTTCTTCTCTCTCTCGCCATGAACTTAAAAAGTATATCTTCACCCACCGCACGGAGCCCTCTCTCACTGTCTTTCCATTTCTTCTGTTCTGACCCAACCACGAATTATCCCATTCACGAATACGCCCTATACCATTCACGAATATATGGCATTTTAGCGTATTCCTGAATGGCATATTCCAGTGAGGAATTAATTATTATTCCCGGCTGGCATATACCAGCCAGGAATACGCGCTAAATGAGGCCATTCCCAGTTGGCATATGCCAGTCACAAACGGGGAAGTAAATGAGGCTATTCGTAGTTGGTATAGTATATGCTAGTCGCGAGGGTAGGGTGAAGACGTTATGGGCGGGTTTTCAGGAACATTAAGGGATATACTATAATGCCGGGAGGTGGTGGCGGGTAGGGGCGTTGATAAAGCGGCTAGTATGGGAGACGTAGAGTATTAGGGGGAAGCGTTACCGCTACTATAGGGTTGTGGACAAAATACACTTGGTGCGCTGGTTGCTAGGTGATGCTATTCCCGACTGGCATATGCCAACTGGGAATAGCCTCATTCATGGTTGGTATATGCCAGCCGGGAATAACAATTAATTCCTCACTGGAATATGCCATTCAGGAATACGCTAAAATGCCCTATACTCGTGAATGGCATAGGGCGTATTCGTGAATGGGATTAATTCGTGGTTGGGCCAGAACACTTCCTTTATTGCCCATACTTCCTTAAGTTCTTTTCTATGCTCTGCTTATATAACCGCTTTAAGAGGCTCAAAATTGTGTCTTTCTGCAGTGTGCATTCGTTCAGTTTGCTACTACCTATAACTCTTCCAGAAGAATTTAAAAAGACCAAATTTATTTAATCAACAGAGCGTAATATGGATCATTTTCTTTGTACCTTGCTCCAGCTCTAGTCGCTGCAGGCGCAAGTCCCATGTATCCTTCGTTGGTTGTAACGAGCCTTCTCCAGGCCAGTACCTGCATCGCC
>Ga0302325_10029474_pt1 | contig 11340 bp, 7 predicted proteins | sample Palsa_T0_2_FD_201948 | JGI IMG/M metagenome (GOLD analysis project Ga0302325, IMG submission 201948) | Peat permafrost microbial communities from Stordalen Mire near Abisko, Sweden - Palsa_T0_2 | ecosystem: Environmental > Terrestrial > Soil > Palsa > Peat permafrost | place: Sweden: Abisko...
ACTCAAGCGGCGTGAGCCTTCGTTTTTCGAGAAAATTCTCCAGATGTTTACGTGTCTCCCCCACGTTTTCGCCGATCACGCCGAGCGCGCCATGGGTTTTTGATTCGGGAATCAGCCAGTAGAAATAAGGGGTGTCCTGAGGCACGAACCAGACTCGCGTGGTATCCGGCGACATGTCTCGCGGAAGAGCCACGATCGCTTGGACGAGCGGTACGGTTTCAAGTGGAGCCCAGCCCGCCGCGCGAGCCACACGGCTGCAAACGCCGTCGCCTCCCACTACGGTGTTGGCGTGCACTTCCTCGCGGCTGCCGTCTGAGCAGCGCTCCACCTCGAGCACCAGCCCACGACCGTTCGATTGTAGGGTGTGAAAGCGGCGACCAAGTTCGACGCTGGCCCCCGCCCGCCCGGCTTCTTGTGCCAGGCCTCGAATGAGAGCACGGCGTTCGATGATCAGATCCGGATCCGTCAGCTCAAACGTCGCGGAACGGCCGTCGGTGAAAAGCTCGAAACGGCGAATCTCGTTCACGATGCTGCTTTCCGCGGCCGGGCCGAGCAAATGCCGCATCCGATTTGTGACGATCAGAGTGCGCTCGGGGTGCTCCAGCGTTTCAATGCGTTCAAACACACGGACGGGTAATCCTTGACGCGCCAATATCGACGCGGTCAGTAAGCCAGCCGCCGATCCGCCGATTACCGCGATGCTTTGGCTATTCTTGCTGGGGACGGATTTGGAGACGCTTTGCGCGTCGCGTAATTCGGGCGCCATCTTGTGTTTTTGCGATCTGCCTCATGAGCCGTCGAAATTCAGATGTAACGGCCGGATAATTGCCCGAGCCTCGATCGCAGTTCCCGCCTGAGGTGAATTCCCAGCCACCTTGACCCCACATCCGGACCAGGATTATATCCCAGCGAGGGAAACACTCCAAAAACGAAGGAGTCAAATTCCGGAGCCCGATTCAGGAAGCAGAGGTGGGCTTGTGTAACTTGGCCTGGCGCTCATACGGCAGGCTTTCCAGAAAGAAAACGGCGACCATGGCCGCCAACCCCAGAATTCCGGCGACCTTATAAATCGTACCCGGCGAAAGACTGGGTATGAAAAGCGCAATCACTCCGCAGAGAATCGCCCACGTATACATTGCCAGAACCGCTCCGCGGTGGCCCATTCCCAAGTTGGAAAGACGGTGCGCCGTGTGATCTTTCCCGGGAGACGTAAAGGGAAGTAAGCCGCGGCGGGCCCGCGAAATGGATACCAAAGTCGTATCAAAAATCGGAACCGCGAGGATCAGGACCGGAACGAGCCAGGTGAGCGGGAATTGCGTGCCATCCGGGCGAACTTTCAACCCCAAACTAGCCATCAGAAAACCGAGAAACATCGCCCCGCCGTCCCCCATGAAGATTTTTGCAGGGTTGAAATTCCAACGAAGAAATCCTAAGGAAGCGCCCAACGTGGCTGCGCCCAGCGTGCTGACCAGCACTTGACCGTTCATCATGGCGGAAATCGTAAAGAACGCCGCGGCGACGGCCGCGATTCCGGCGCACAGCCCATCCATGTGGTCAAGTATGCTAAAAGCGGCCGTAATTCCCACAACCCAAATGATCGTCAAGCCGCAATCGAGAAAGAAACCCAGGGCTCCAGGGAAAAACTGCGAAAAAAGCTGCGCGCGGATTCCGGAAGCGATCAAAAAAAGGGCCGCCATAGGCATTCCAATAAAAAGCTTTACCTGGTGATGCAGCAGCCCCCCATCGTCCAGAAATCCGACAATCGCCAGAAGGGTGGCACCCGCGAGAATGCCGACGATCTGTTGCTCCGGAACACCGCGGCGCGTCAACAGAATCGCGAGGACGAAACCCAGGTAAATAGCTATCCCGCCGAGAAGAGGAATGGGATTCACGTGGACTTTGCGAGGGCCCGGTTGGTCAACCATGCCGAAGCGCAGCGCAAGGTGACGAATGGGTACGGTTAAGCCCAGCGACGCCGCCAGGGCGATCGCAAACACGATTACCTCGGTACGAATCGACATCTCGAATCAATCTCCAGGTATTACACCAACGACGGGGTTAACCGGTTGACTAATGGAGGCCGCCTACACACTCTGGGTCTTGCGCCTGATCCTGCTGGCTGAGACCGCCTCTTCAACCACACCGACGAAACGATTCAACTCGTCGACTCTAGCATAATTTTTCGCGGTTCCCCGGGCCCGGCGACCCATTTCGACCAGGCGCGCCGGATCGCTGCGCAATTCGCGGATGGCCACCGCAACCGCCATGGGATCATCGGGATCCGCGGACCGACCACATCCCGTCGAGGTGACGATTCGGGCCGCGTCAGATTCCGGCGCGGCCACCACCAACACTGGGCGCCCGGCCGCCAGCGTCGAATAGAGCTTGCTCGGCACAACGACCCCCTCCAAACCGCGCTTCACGGTGATGATATGCAGGTCCCCGGCCATCATTACGTGGGGAACCTGCTGAACCGGCCTAAACGGCAGAAATCTCACATTTCTAAGATCTGCGGCTGACTCCGCCAGGGCCGCTCGGTTTGCCCCATCCCCTACGAACACCAAACCTGTGTTTTCGTTGCCTAGAATTTCCGCCGCTTGCAACAACGTTTGCCATGCACCATAAAAGCCGAGATTCCCGGCGTGAAGCACCACAAAGCGAAAGCCGCTGCGAATCTCCTGGACGACCGGATCATTCGTATCAGGCATATCGTGGACGGGAGAGCTGCCGTCTCGAACAACGACCACGTTTTCCTGGCGAATACCTTTTCCTACGATGCGGTCCCGCATATCATCGCCAAGAACAATGACTCGCGCAGCTTGCTTCAGCGCTCCTCGGTGCATTCGTTCCCAACGCTCAATCCAGGCGTTCTGGCGAACGATATCACCGCCGACGGCCATATCCGGATACATGTCGCGGACGTTGTAAACGAAGGGTCGTCCGGTCAGACGTGCGATCACCGCTCCCGCGATGCCCGCCACGGGTGGATCGGTCATTGCGAGAATCACGTCCGGCCGCACAGCCAGGGCGCGTGGCACGGCTAGCGCCAGATAGGAAAGATAATTCGACACGCGGCGGCGCATCTTGTGTCGCGGATAGGTCGTCGATCCCACGCATTCCACCGCGACATGATTGCGAATCGTTCGATGGAGGAGTGTGTAAGGATAACTCTCGTCAGGATCGTATGAAGGACGACCAGCTACCACCGTGACTTCATGTTGCTGCGCGAGACGTTCTGCCACCAGCGCAGCCATTCGCGCGGTCGCAGAAGTATCCGGAGGATAGTATTCGTTCAGGAGCAGGATGTGCATGCTAGTGTTCGTCTAAACAGAAGCAAATCGGGCTCGAGTTTCAGTGTTCGTGTCGTAGCCAAACTGGCAGCTCAATCGGCGTGACTCGCGCCGCGCGCAGCAGGTTCCCGATCTATCGCCGCGGCGGATTTTTTCTCCAGAATAAAATTTCCCATCACCAGCACGTCCATCTGCGTGCGCCGGAAGCAGTCCAGCGCTTCCTCGGGACGGCACACGATTGGCTCGTTATCGTTGAACGAAGTATTCAGCACCACCGGCACACCAGTGAGATCGCCGAACGCGCGAATCAGTTTCCAGTACAGGGGATTGGCCGTCCGGCTCACCGTCTGCAATCGCGCCGTGCCGTCCACATGAGTGGGTGCAGGAATCACGCTGCGCTTCTCCGGGCGGAGGTTGTAGGCAAACGTCATGAAAGGCGATGGATGCGTCTTCTCGAAAAAGTCTCCGGTTGCTTCCTCCAGGATCGAGGGAGCGAATGGCCGGAATGTTTCGCGATGCTTGATCCGGCGGTTCAGAATTTCTTTCATTTCCGGCCGGCGAGGGTCGGCGAGGATACTTCGCTGGCCCAACGCGCGCGGGCCCCATTCGACTCGACCCTGAAACCAGCCAAGAATTTTTCCCTCGGAAATATGTCGTGCCGTGGCGTGGACCAAAGAGTCCTCGTTGAATTCCTCGATTTGGAACTCATCGCTCGAGCCTTGAAATTTCTCGATGGCGCCCCGGATTTCCTCCGGGGCGAATTGCGGTCCCCATCCGGCGCATTCCATCACGAACTCACGCGGCCGTCCTAGAATTTGGTGGTTCACCACGAACGCTGCGCCCAGCGAAAGCCCCGCATCGCCAGCCGCCGGCTGAACGTATACACGTTCAAAGGGTGAATGGTCAAAAATCTTTCCGTTCGCCACGCAGTTGAACGCGACCCCACCCGCGAGACATAGCGACCTTTCCCCCGTCTTTCGAGATAACTCGCTCCAGTGCGCGATCAGAACCTCTTCAAGCGCCGCCTGCATGCTGGCCGCGAGATTGCGATGCCGCTGTTCCAGCGGTTCATCCGCTTTGCGCGCCGGACCCAGGCGGTTTTCAAGATAGGTCGAAAACAAGCGGCCCAGAATCGGAGTCTGGTCCGTGTGTCGCCAGGTCATGTCCGCGCCCTGACTCTGGTGGCTGAAATATTTCAAGCCCAGTCGAAATGAAAGCGGGCCATCCGCATAAACGATGCGGCGAAATTCCTCCAGAAATTCCGGTTGCCCGTAGGCGGCGAGGCCCATCACCTTGAATTCGTCGCCGAATTTCCAAAAACCAATGTATTGGGTCAGCGCCGTGTAATACATGCCGAGCGAATGTGGGAAGGTAACCTCGCCGAGGTGGTGCATCTTAGGGCCTTCGCCGAGCGCCCACATCGCGCTCGCAAAATCTCCCAAACCATCCGCGGAAAGAACTGCGGCGCGCTCGAACGGCGAAACGTAGAAGGTGCTGGCCAGATGCGCGGCGTGATGCTCGATGCGATGGAACTTCGCGCGAATCGTATCTGGCGAAAGTTCAAATGTTGCCGCCAGATCTTCTTGAATCCCTGCAAAGCGTTTCATCACTCGCGCCCGGTCGAGCGCGAATTTGGGCATGCGCATGGCGAAGCGAAGCTTGGTTCCCAGCCGCGCCCATGGGCTCCGCGGAATCGCAATGTGATCGACTTCCGAAAGCTTTACGCCGGCTTGATCGAGGCAATACTGAATGGCGCGAGCAGGGAGGCCCGCGGCGTACTTCACCCGATTCAGCCGCTCTTCTTCCACGGCAGCGAGCAAGCGGCCATCCACCACGATCGCTGCGGACGAATTCGCATGATACGCATTAATTCCCAGGATTATCATTTCTTCTGCAATTCCATTAGGGGCGCGATTTCTAAACCTTCGTTCCTGCCACTTGAGCGGAATGTATTCGCGCTTGTTCCGTCGAAGTCGGTTGGTCTGCGCCCAGGTTCCGTTTCACCCATTCATTCAAAACGTAAAGGCTCCACGGTCTCGACCACGTTGTGCGCCCGCGTTGAAAATCCTTGAACGCGGACATCGCAAATCGTCCGTCGAACTGCGATTTCAGGGCGGGCGACCAATCCTGCAACCCAGCCGAAACACGGTCGCCCAGCTGGCCGCGCAGCCAATTTTCCCATGGAAATGTGAAAGTGCGCTTCTTTTGCGTCGCGATTTCTTTGGGTAGCAGGTCGCCCATCGCGTCGATCAATAACCGCTTAGGCCGCACGGGATCGCTCTTGATCGCTTCCGGCAGGCTCAGAACCTTCTCCACCAGCGGCCCATCGAGAAATGGAACGCGTACTTCGAGTGAATGATGCATGCTCATCGCATCGGTATCGCGCAACAGCGTGTTCACCATGTAGGAACGCAGCTCAAGCCACGATACCTGGGTGAAGGCGTCCATTTTCGCGGCCTCCCGCGCGGCTTGCGAAAGCCACTGAAACCACGGCGTTGCGCTCCGCGAGGTCGTATCCCCACGTAACAAAGCCGCGACGGTCTGGGTGGTGAATAGCGTGCGCGTAAAGAAATAAGCATGCGGCAGGGCGCTGGGATCGAGCCACGCCGCAGTAGCTTTGCGAAACGCATCGCGCGAACCGCGATAGGTCTTCGACTTCTTCATCGCGTCGGCTCCAAATTCCCGCATGGCTCGAGGAAAGAATCGAGCCATTTTTTGAATGCGCGCAACCTGACTCGTCGCTCGAAATGAACTGTATCCGCCGAAAAGTTCATCGCTACCCAGGCCGGACAATGCGACCTTCAGTCCGGCCTGTCGAGCGGCCCACGAAACAAAATAGGAGTTGATGCCGTCCATGCTTGGCTGGTCGAATGCTCCGATCGCTTCGTCTAGCCGTTCAACCATCTCAGCGTCCGAAAGCGAGAGTTCGCGATGATCCGTTCCCAATCGAGCCGCGGTCGCGCGGGCAACTTCCGCTTCACTGAATTCAATATCCGGAAAAGCCACAGTGAATGTGTGGATGCCGCCTTGGACGCGCGCGGCGAGCGCGGCCAGCACGGTTGAATCCACGCCGCTGCTCAGGAAAACTCCCACCGGGACATCCGCGATGAGGTGCTTTCGCACCGAGTCTTCAAGCAGCGAGCGAACCTCGCGAGCACAACTGGATCGGTCGGAGGAAATCGAACCGTTCGGACTGTTTTGTCTTTCTGGGAAATGCTTGGAATCACTCACAAAATCCCAATAGAACTTCGGCTCAGTCGCTTCCACCCTCTCACCAACGCGAATCATCATGGCATGACCGGGAGGAAGCGAAAATACGCCCTCGACCATCGTCATCGGCTCGCAGGCCGAGCCGAACAACAGGTAGGCGGAAACGGATTGAGCCGCGAGTTCGCGTGCAACATGACGACTCGCGAGCAGTGAGCGGACCTCCGAAGAAAACAGGAATGAGCTGCCGGTATTACTGCAATACAGAGGCTTTATGCCAAGCGGGTCGCGCGCCAGAAAAACACGTGTCGCCTGCCCATTGCGGCCTTTCGGCATTTCGATTACTGCGAATGCAAACATGCCCCGCAATTTTGACGGACACGCTTCGCCCCATTGCTCGTAGGCGTGCACGATGACTTCGGTGTCTGAATTCGTGCGGAAAGAATGGCCGTGGCTTCGAAGCTCCTGGCGGAGCTCTCGAAAATTGTAAATTTCACCGTTGTACACGACGGCCAGTGTTTCAGCCTCGTTCCAAATCGGCTGGCGGCCGCCGGGCAAGTCGATAATACTGAGGCGTCGCGACCCAGCAACAACCGGTGTCGCGTTCAGGAATCCTTCTTCATCGGGCCCGCGATGCACAATCGCCGCAAGCATGCGGCGCACCACCAACTCGCCCGCTTCCTTGGAGCTAAACCCGATGGCACCGCATATTCCGCACATTCAGTTTACTGAGACCATAAAACGATACGCGACCTTGTGTGCTCGACTCAGAGCACCACGGTGCTCCGCTACTCTAATGCAGCCGGCGCATGGCAAGGGCATGGGGAACATCACCAGCCAGAATCACATCTAATCCCCGAGTATTGCAAGTCGCTTTAGGACCACGCGAAGCCATAGCGATATTCGGTTCAGATTATCCCACGCCTGACGGTACGTGCATCCGTGACTATGTCCATACTTACGATCTCGCGGTGGCGCATATGCTGGTGCTTAAAGCCCTCGATTCCCGTAGCGAAGTAATCTACAACCTAGGAAATGGCCAAGGCTTGATTGTCCGGCAGATTATCGAAAGCGCTCAAAAAATCACTGGCCGTGCCATACCCGTACAGATTTCTCCACGACGGCCCGGCGATCCTGCAATCTTGATAGCCAGCTCGGAAAAGATTCGGAGCGAGCTTCTTTGGAAACCGTGTTATCCGACCATCGACAGCATTATTCGTGGCGCTTAGGATTGGCACCGAGAGCATCCACGAGGATATGGTGAAAAATCCTAGACGATGAGATTTTCGCTTCTCAGGTCTCAGCCCCATGAAATACGAATCGGTGGGACCGGCCTCAAGATTTCATGTACTGGAGAGAATCTACGGGCGCCGAACCTCTTGCGCGGGAGCGGAAAGAAATGCGGAGCCTGCCCGCAGTATACGCTCTCGAAATCTGCTCGACTGAATACTGAGTCTCCGTTCCCCGTACCAACGAATCGCGACGCGCAGAAGTAGAGTGAAAATAAGGAACAAAATACTAGCGACTACAGCGGCAAAAGACTCGCGTTCAACGAGCAGCGTCACAATCGACGAATTCTCCCAATCCGGCAGGAGGCGACTCAACACCGCTCGAAGTGGTTTGCCCACGAGAGATAATCTGGTAACGCGCACATGCACCGTATTTTCGAAGGAATATTCGGGCGGATAGTGTGGAATTCGTTGGATAACCGCGCCGAACGTCGCTGGGCTCAAAAGCTCTTCGCGAGTAACCGTTTGCCCGGCCGCATCTCTAAAGACAGTGCGATACGCGGGATCCACCACAATCCATCTGCCGTCGACCAAGACCTCAGCGACAACATGTTTCGTGGCCTGGTGTGAATCAAGCAGAAGCAAGCGGCGCACGGGCAGGCCACCCGAATCGGCCAAATTAATAAATGCATTGGTGGCAGTTCCGCAAACTCGCAAGAGCGCGTCGTAATTTAACGTGTCGGTCGGATCACGATCGTGATTCAATGCCGAAGGGCTGTACGGAAGACGAGTCGGCCCATAGACCATCCAAGCAAGAATTGCCTCGATCTTTTCCTCGCCCGGTGCGGTCGCGGGTACAATGGCGTCCGAAAAGCCCTTCAGATATCGTTGAGTTGAAAGCTCCCATCCCGCTGAATAAACGGTGAAAAAGCATGCCGCGACCAACAACACGTTTACGCCGATCCATGCAGTCGCGAAGATCCGTTGCGCGGGTGTCCGCGGGACCACTGCGGTGTCTGCCGGGTGCTCTTGGATTGTGTTTTCGTGGAGTTGCATGGCCCGATTCATCTACCACAGAATAGGTGACCATCCGCAGATCTCTATGAACATCGGAACTCGTTCTTCGACATTCACTGCAATACTTTCCCACACGATTCCAAAATCACCAACCTCAAAGGTTGATTGTCCTCGACGCAATTAAAGCAGTTACGTGCTCGATTACTTACGATTTGCGTGAGAGACCTGCGTGTAGGCCCTTTCCATTTGCCGCGCGAGTACCTCCCAATCTAACTCGTCGGACACTTCGCGACAACCGAGCTTCAGCCGACCGTACAGCGCGCGGTCTGTGATGAGTACTCGAAGCGCTTCAACCAAGGCGGCAGATTCTGGTGGGATAACAATTCCCGCGCGTTCGGCGACAAGCTCACTAATTCCACAACGGTCCGAGACAATGACGGGTACACCGCAAGCGATCGCCTCCGCTGGCGCGTTGGCAAAATTTTCGTAGCTCGACGGAAGCGCAAAGACATCGGCGTCCACCATGGCAGCAACTTTATCCGTGTCGTAGAGGGGGCCAGTGAAGATGACTCTCGATTGGATTCCACACTCTATCGCGACCTTCTTGAGAAGAGCTGTGTGACCCGGAACACCTTCTGGACCTGCAATTACAAGTCGGCCTTTAATGGGACAAGCCTTCGCAAACGCGGCGATCAACATGTCAGCATTCTTACGGGGGATCAATCGGCTCAAAAATAGCACCAATGGTTCTTCGGGCGAGATTTGCCATTTGCTCCGAAAGGTTCCGCGGTCTGGTCGGTTAGCGAACGTCTCAGTGTCGATTCCGTTAAATCGGACAACTATTTTACTCTTTGGAATTCCAGCCTGGAGCAGTTCATCCCGCTCGATTTCGGAAGTTGCTACAAGAAGAGAGGCTTGAGCCAGATACTTCTCCCCCAAGCCTCGATGCCACATTCGCTTTACCATAAAACCCCGGTCGATAGGTCGATACATTCCCAGTGGCTCTACCAAGTATGGCACCCCGCGCCGCCGACAAAAATAACTCAGCGTTGGGCCGAAAAGATCATATAGACCGTAAAAGTGCACCAGGTCAAATCGCCCCACGCAATCGCGTCCATACGCCCGCAGTGCGGGGTTGATGGTCATCGCCCGGTACCGAGCGATTGTCGATAAGTAGACTATGTTGATCCGATCCTCCTCAACTTTCCACCCCCACTCGCAGCGTTCGACTGACATTCCAAAAAAATCATTGTTTTCCAAGCCGAGGTCCGCAGTCACCACCGTGACTTCGTGTCCGCTCCGGGAAAGACTTCTAGCGAGGGCCCGGACTTTGAACACAGGTCCTCCGCTGTCTTGAAACGGAAAGTAGAACTGGATAGATTTCAATATGCGCATTCGGTCAACTGGATCGACTCAGTTCCCAATCTTATATCGAACTCACACAGCTATTCGAATTTCCGGCCACCCTCGAGAAGGATGCCTTCAAGCCCACGCTCAAACACGTCAAAACGATATTTGCGACGAACAATTTCGCCTCCACGACGACCTAACTCGGCCCCGAGCGGCGCGTCTCGCAGTAATCGGCTCAGAGCCTTCCCCAGAGCCAAAGAATCGCGACCTGGTACGACAAGGCCGTTCTCACCATCTTGCAACAGATCTATGCTGCCTCCCGCGGAAGCACCGACAAGTGGTTTTCGAAAAGCCATCGCTTCTAGAAACACGAGTCCGAATCCTTCGCCCGTACTCGGCAGCGCGAATATTTCGCAACCTGCATAGCAGGCCGCAAGCTGTTCGGCCGGAAGATTCTCAAGAAAACGAACTTCATCGCTGACAGTCAGGTCGACCGCTAGTCGTTTCAATCGCGGCAAATCATCTCCTCCGCCGACCAATGCCAGGCGAAGATCTGGAAAGGAAGATCGAAGTTCCGCAACCGCGCGTATTAACTCGTCAGCTCCCTTGTAACGTTCGGACGCAACCCAGCGACCCACGGTAAGAACGACCCGCCCTCGTGGGAAATTATCGGGAAGGCGCAGTTTTATGGCAGAGTCAGCCAACCGAAGCATATACGGGCTTAGCGGCCATGGAAGCACACAAATCTTGTGGACTGGCACTTCCTGCAATTCAGTTAGCTTTTGAACGTTATAACGGCTTGTCGCAACTATCATGTCGGCAGACAACAACGCGCGACGTCTGTAAATCGGCATCCTCCGCCAAATCTCAATCCCGTGGCACATTACGATGACCTTCGTTAATGGCGAGAACCATCGAAAAAGCTGAGCGACAACAGCCAAATTCGGATGCGCCGCGAGCACGAATCGAGGTTTTTTTTTGGCTTCAACGATACACCTCGCAACGAAGCTCAGTTTGATGCGAGCGAACCCTTCGATCTGGATTTCCTCGTTTCCGATCGAAGGCGTCTGCGATCCTTGAAGGTCATTCAGGCTTAAAAAAAGCGGGGTCCAGTTCTGACGACGCGCGATTCCAGTAATGGCCGAGACGGTTTGACGCCCGGATTCCTGCACGCCACCTCGCCCTAGAAGGTCGGGAAATAGACCGACGATCCGGTCAGGTAATTTGGCTAAATTGTCGAGGGTCAT
>Ga0302325_10029475_pt1 | contig 11340 bp, 9 predicted proteins | sample Palsa_T0_2_FD_201948 | JGI IMG/M metagenome (GOLD analysis project Ga0302325, IMG submission 201948) | Peat permafrost microbial communities from Stordalen Mire near Abisko, Sweden - Palsa_T0_2 | ecosystem: Environmental > Terrestrial > Soil > Palsa > Peat permafrost | place: Sweden: Abisko...
GAATGGGCTGGCCTCCGCGTTAAACCGCCTGCTCGATGATGAATCGCTCCGCCGATCGATGGGACAGGCGGCTCAGGAGCGCGTGGTCGACAATTTCACCTGGGACCGCATCGCCGATTCGCTGCTCGCCGAGTATTGCCGCGTGGCCGGCCGCGTCACCGAAACTTGCGCCCGTATCGTGCCGGCCCGGCCGATGGCCGCTGTCTCTTAAAAACGGAGAATCGACCAATGCCCGTAGCCGCTCTCAAACCAAAACGCCCTCCCGCCCTGGCGCCCGGCGCGCTGGACCTGGGCGTGCGCTGCCCTAATTGCAACTCGCAGGGCATGGAGATTGTCTACGCCATCGAAAACATCCCCGTTCACAGCACCATCCAACTCGCCGATCGCGCCAAAGCCCTCGCCTTCCCCACAGGCAATCTCAAGCTCGGCTACTGCCCCGCCTGTGCGTTTCTCGGCAACACCCTCTACGACCCCCACGTGCAGGCCTATTCCACCCAATGCGAAGAGAGCCAGCACGTCTCGGCGACATTCAACAAATTCGCCCACACACTCGCTCAGCGCTGGATCGATCGCTACCGCCTGCGGAACAAAACGATTCTCGAAGTCGGCTGCGGCAAGGGCGAATTCCTCGGCCTGATGTGTGAACTTGGCGACAACCGCGGCATCGGCATTGATCCCAGCTACCAACCGTCTCGTACGCCGCCGAAGATGGCCGAAAAAATGCGGTTCATTCAGGATCTCTACAGCGAAAAGTACACGAGCATCGATGCCGACTGCATCATGTGCCGGCACACGCTTGAGCACATCGGCCAGACGCACCAGTTTATCGCCATGATCCGCCGCGCCATCGGCCATCGAAAAGACATCATCGTCCTCTTCGAACTCCCCGATGCGGTGCGCGTCTTAAAGGAACCCGCCTTCTGGGACATCTACTACGAACACTGCTCCTACTTCAGCCCCGGCTCACTCGCCCGTGTCTTCCGCGCCAATTCCTTCGATCTGCTTGAACTCGAGCGCGATTACGGCGACCAGTACCTCCTCATCGCCGCCAAACCAATCGACCCGTCAACCGATGCGCTGACGCAACCCTCTCTCCCATTGGAGAATGACCTCCAGGAGATGGCCCACACCGTCGCGACATTCAAGAAGACCATCGGCCCCACCATCGAAAAATGGCGCACGATGATTCTCACCGCAAAACAGAAGGGCGAGAAAGTCGTCATCTGGAGCGCCCTCAGCAAAGCCGTCGCCTTCCTCACCACGCTCAAAATCGGCGATGCCATCGAATATGCCATCGACATCAATCCCCAGCGCCACGGCAAGTTCCTCCCCATCACCGGCCAGCAGATCATGGCCCCCGACTTCCTCCGCGATTACCGCCCCGATCACGTGATTCTCATGAACCCGATTTACACCGCCGAAGTACAGAAAGATCTCGATAAAATGGGGCTCAACGCCGCCATCCATGGCGTGGGCGTGGCCTAACCTAGCGGCATTATGCGCGCCCTGCTGAAATGGCGGCAGCGCAAAAGACATAAGTCGCTCCAAATCAATAACTAACATCAAATTATAGCAATATTTTGATATTTTCTGCGCACATAATTATGTATAAATGCGCCAAATCGCCCCCAATCCCCTGAAATCTCAATCGCATAAATAACAATCCACGTCATTGCCATATACTGTTCGACCTGCCAGTTGCCGATAAAGATGTTCTAAAGACCGTATCCCAAGGAGAACTGTTTTATGATGCATTCAATTTATTACGATTCAAAAATGTCCGACCGAGACCGCCTTCAAAAACTTTATGAAGGCCAACTCTTCGTCTTCTCTCCCAAGCCCGCGATGCTCAAGCTCATCACTCACGCGCGCAAGATGATCGAAGACAAGTTCGGCGCCATCGATCCGCGCAAGGCGCAGTACAGCATGCCCGTCGAGAAATACGTCGAGCTCTGTACCCCCCTAAAACCCGGCTTCATTCACCACCCCGACACCAAGAAGATCCTCCAGGATGTCGTCAAGGAATACGGCTGCGAGCCCGAGAAGACCTACATCGACGTCCCCCGTCTCCGCATGGTGACCAGCGATGGCTACCTCACCAGCGGCGTCGGCTACGCCCATCACCCGCACCGCGATACCTGGTACAGCGCTCCCCTGCAGCAAATCAACTGGTGGGTCCCGATCTACGACATCGAGACCGAGCAGAGCATGGCGTTCCATCCCGAGTATTTCGACAAGCCCATCAAGAACGGCAGCGATGGGTTCAATTACTACGAGTGGAACACCGTCGGCCGCAAGGACGCCAGCAAGATGATCAAGACCGACACCCGCAAGCAGCCCAAGCCCGAAGAACCCCTCAAGCTCGATCCGCAGGTCCGCATGGTGTTGCCCGCTGGTTCGGTCGTTCTCTTTTCGGCTACGCATCTGCACAGCACGGTCGCCAACAATTCGGGCAACGCCCGCTACAGCATCGATTTCCGCACCGTCAATTTTGATGATGTGGTCAACAAGCGAAGTGCCGCCAACATCGACAGCCATTGCCACGGCACCAGCCTGCGCGATTTCATGAAGGGCACCGATCTGTCGCGTATGCCCGAATCGGTCGTCAAATTGTATGATGACGTCGAGGCCCCGGAAGAAGCCAAAGTCTTCAAACCGGAGTTGGCCACGAGCGTCAAGTAAGCAGTGAGATCGCAATCACGGCGGTCGCGTCCAATAAAGCGCGACCGCCGTTTGTCGTTTCACGAATGCCGCGTTTCTCGACGATGAACCCAGCGGCGTCGCTCGCTTCAGCGAGCACGTCTTCGGTACTCTGGAGCCCCATGAAAGTCGTCATCCTCGCCGGCGGTTACGGAACACGCCTGGCTGAAGAAACCGATCTGAAGCCCAAGCCCATGGTCGAAATCGGCGGCCGGCCGATCCTCTGGCACATCATGCAGCATTACTCGTCCTACGGCTTCAACGAATTCGTCCTCGCCCTGGGCTATCGCGGAGAAGCGATCAAACGCTACATGGTCGATTACTGCAAGCTCACCTCCTCGTTAACCGTGAAACTCCGCTCCGGCGATGTCATGCGCCACAACACCGGCGAAAAATGCGAGTGGACCGTCGATCTGATCGACACCGGCATCAACACCCAAACAGGCGGCAGACTCAAACGCCTCACGCCCTATCTCGGAAACAAAACATTCATGATGACCTACGGCGACGGCGTTTCCGATGTGAATATTCCCGAGCTCCTCGAGTTCCATAAGAAATCCAAGAAAACCGCCACGCTCACCGCCGTCCGGCCACCGGCGCGCTTCGGCCACATGAGCTTCGATGGCGAAAACGTCACCGAATTCACCGAAAAACCCCAAACCGAGAGCGGCTGGATCAACGGCGGATTTTTCGTCCTCGAACCCAAAATCTTCGACTATATCGAAGGAGACGAAACAGGCTTCGAACATGGCCCCCTGGAAAAGCTCGCCGCCGAGCGTCAACTGGCTGCCTATCGCCATCCGCGATTCTGGCAGTGCATCGATACCTTGCGCGATCGCCGGATTCTCGAAGACCTCTGGAACAAAAACGAAGCGCCGTGGCGCACGCAGAAAGGATTGTGATCTGGTGTTCGATTTTTAACACGAAGGCACGAAGAGGCGAAGAACACGAAGAAGAGAAGATCCATTCAGTTTCTTTTTCGTGCCCTTCGTTCCTTCGTCCCTTCGTGTTTAAGAACGAATGTTAGAAGACGATTATGCCCAAGACCCACGACTACACCATCATCGGCGGCGGAATCATCGGCCTTGCCACCGGCGTCGCCCTCCTCGAACGCTTCCCCAGCTCAAGCGTTCTCCTTCTCGAAAAAGAAAACCATTGGGCCGCCCATCAAACCGGCCACAACAGCGGCGTCATTCACAGCGGTCTTTATTACAAGCCCGGGAGTTACAAGGCCAAATTTGCCATCGAAGGCAGCCGCCTGATCCCTGAATTCTGCCAGGAACATGGCATTGCCTATGACGTCTGCGGCAAGGTGGTTGTTGCGACCCAGGAATCGGAACTGCCGCAGCTCGAAAAGCTGTATACGCGCGGATTAGAACACGGTTTGGCGATTACCAAGCTGTCCCCCTCGCAGCTTCTCGAAATCGAACCGCATTGCGTCGGCCTCGCCGCGATGAAAGTGCCCAGCACCGGCATTGCCGATTACAAAGCGATCGCCCGCAAATACGCCGAGATCATGGAACAGCATGGCGGCGACCTGCGCCTCGGCACCCGTGTTACGGGCATGAAAGTCTGCCCGGGCGAATCGATCGTCGAAACCGACAGCGGCGACTATCATTCACGCTTCGTCATCAACTGCTGCGGGCTGCATTCCGACCGCGTCGCTCGCATGGCCAAGGCCGATCCCACCGCCAAGATCGTCCCCTTCCGCGGCGAGTATTACGAACTGAAACCCGAGAAACGCTACCTCGTCCGCAATTTGATCTATCCCGTACCCGATCCCAATTTCCCCTTCCTGGGCGTCCACTACACGCGCATGACCGATGGAAATATCCACTGCGGTCCCAATGCCGTGCTCGCCTTCAAACGCGAGGGATATAAAAAGACTGATTTCTGCGCCCGCGATTTCTACGAAACGATGACGTACAAAGGCTTCTGGAATCTCGCGCTGCCGCATATGAAAGCCGGCATGATGGAAGTCTGGCGATCTTTCAGCAAATCCGCCTTCACGCGCAGTCTCCAGCGATTGATCCCGGAGGTTCGAAAGGCCGATCTGGTTCCCAGCCATGCCGGCGTCCGCGCCCAGGCATTGACGCCCGCAGGCAAGATGGTCGACGATTTCCTCATCGTTCCCGGCGACCGATCCATGCACGTCTGCAACGCGCCTTCCCCAGCCGCAACGGCATCGATCCCGATCGGAAGAGAGATTGCGTCACAAGTTCCCGAGCCAAGTCGAACGCAAATGGCGATGGCATCATGAAGAGAATTGTCCACGAAGGGTCACGAAGGGGCACGAAGAAGAGAAGAGATGAGTACGGAACTGCTATTTCGAGAAGAGGTTTACGCGATTGTGGGCGCGGCTATCGAGGTCCATCGAGAATTGGGATCGGGATACCTGGAATCGGTATATCAGGAGGCCATGGAATTGGAACTGGGTGACCGCGCCATTCCGTTTGTCCCGCAGCAGGCGTTGCGAATTAACTATAAGCGTCGCGTTCTGGAAAAGACCTTCTTTGCCGACCTGGTTTGTTACGGCGCGATTCTGGTGGAGCTCAAGGCCATGGATCGCTTCTCCGGCAAAGAAGAAGCCCAGATCCTGAACTATTTGAAAACCACCAATCTTAGAGTCGGTTTGATCATTAACTTCGGCGACGCCGGTCTCCTCGATTGGAAGCGGTACGTGCGATAAAATTTTGTTTTTCTCTTTCCTCTTCGTGCCCCTTCGTGCCCCTTCGTGGATAATCCTCTTCGGAGTTAATCATGAAAGTCTTTGTTACTGGAACAGACGGTTACATCGGTGTCATGCTCGCCCAGATGCTCCTCGAGCGCGGCCACGAGGTCACTGGCTGCGACACTGGTTTCCATCGCAGCGGCTGGCTCTACAACGGCGCGAAGAAGCTGCCGTACACGCTCACCAAAGACATCCGCAACATCACGGATGAAGACCTCAAGGGCTTTGAGGCCGTGATCCATCTCGCCGAGCTGTCCAACGATCCCGTCGGCGAGCTCACCCCCAACATCACTTACGACATCAATCACCTCGGCACCGTCGAGCTGGCCAAGAAAGCCAAGAAAGCCGGCATCTCCCGTTTCGTCTATTTCTCCAGCTGCAGCGTCTACGGGGCCAGCAGCACCAGCGCCAGCGATGAACACAGCCGCACCGAGCCGCTCACCGCGTACGCCAAGTGCAAACTGCTCGTCGAGCGCGATCTCGCCCCTATGGCCGATGATAATTTCTCCCCGACCTTCCTCCGCAACGCCACCGCGTATGGCCCCAGTCCGCGTCAGCGCTTCGATCTGGTCGTGAATAATCTTTCAGGCCTCGCGTGGACGACCAAGCAGATCAAGATGGATTCCGACGGCACTCCCTGGCGTCCGTTGGTGCACCTGCTCGATATCTCCCAAGCCGCCTGCTGCACGCTCGAAGCCCCCCGGCAAATCGTTCACAACCAGGTCTTCAACGTCGGCGATAACAACGAAAACTACCAGGTAAAAGACATCGCCAAGATCGTCAGCGACACGTTTCCCGGCTGCACCCTCTCGATGGGCACCCGCGGCGGCGACAAGCGCGATTACCGCGTCAACTTCGACAAAATCAACAGCACCCTCCCCGGCTTCAAGTGCAAATACACGGTCCCCATGGGCGCCCGCCAACTCCTGAAAATCTTCCAGGCCATCGACATGACGCCCGAAGTATTCCAATCGAAGGGCCACACGCGCCTCAAGCAGATTCAGTATCTGTTGGCGACAAAGCAAATCGACGCCGACTTCTTCTGGACGGCGTAAGCCGTCCCCGAGCCGGGCCGTCCCGGCCCGTCCGCCGCCGCCAAATGCAGCCCCGCATGTACATGCGGGGCTTCTTTCATGGGTACTTGCGAAATATCCCGCCCTGGAACCGCTCGTGATCGGGCAGATACGTCTCCATCAAATAATCGAAATGCGCGCGAGTCCGCACCGGCGTCAGATCCCACCCGCGCGAGAACCACGGGCGTCCGACTGTTCCCTCGCATTGAGCAAGTCGCTGCCCCATTTTCTGCTTCGTTCGGGTGATGAATCGCTCTGACAAATTTCTCCCTGGGCAGTTAGGCGCACAAAACTCCGAAGCCCCGCATGTACATGCGGGGCTACGAAAGGAGAAGAGCTTGTGAATATGTGTCACCACCGTCGCCGAGGCATGCAATCGCACACCGCGCTCTTCGGCAATCGCTGCCACGATCTCAAGCAGCATCCGTTGATGCTCCACCGAGAATCGTGCCGGCGGGTGTTTCGCGTGATCGTCTCGCCATTGGCGCAAGCGTTCACTCGGCGGCTTTAGCCCTTCATCGCGTTGAATATACCCCTTGGGATGACCTTCATCCCACGAGCGATAGGCGTGCGATGTTCCTAAAAAGACCGGCATATTCTCACGATACCCGCGTAGCCCCGCATGTACATGCGGGGCTTTTTTCCGCGCCAACCGTAAGATATCCCGTCGATGCAGATCCCCATCTACTACGCATCCCCGCTCCCCTGGTATCGCGGTCGCCGCCTTCAAATCGTCATCATTCGTCTTCTGATCATCTCTGCAATCACGTTTGCCGCTGCCTGGGCGTTTCGTTTTGTCCAGCAATTGCGGTTTCTCTTCCAGCAGCATCAATGGATGCAATATTCGATGCCGCCGGACAAGGTGATGCTGGCGGAAAACACGCCGGATGTTTTGCTTCTACAGAATAAGGCCGGCTATCACAAGATGTATCTTCTGGCCCCTTCGATGCAAGCCGCCGCTTGCGATGCCCCGAAGGACGTCGCCGTACTTCCTTGGTTGGCAAGATCGACTCTTGTGTTTCTTCACCGTCTGCGTGCGGCCGGCAGCTCCGAACGGCTGGTTTCCGTGAGCCTGTGGCCACCACAATTCGCGGGGCTCGCTACATCCTTTAACCCCGGCCATTTCAGCGTCCAGCTTAGCGCATCCGTGGTGTCGCCCGCCAATTTAGGGCTTGGCACTCGACCCACATTTTCTAACCGGCTTGGAGATTTCGGCGAGCGAGATTTGCCTACCGGCACGCTCCGTTTGTTCGCCGGACAGCCCGACCCCGTCGATGAGTCACATTTCACGATCCGCTACGAACTCGATGGCAAATCCAACATCATCGATGGTTGGCTCATGCCCGATGACAAAGTCAAGCTCGAGCCGCGGAATTGATCCACGTTTTTTTCGTCTCAGGAAGCAAGTGGACTGGTCGCTTAAGCGACCAGTCAACTGACGGGTTTGGGTATCTCACGGGGATGAAAAATCATGCACCAACTCCGCCGGCGGCAGCACGAGGTTTTTCGAATCCCCGTTGGAAATGACCTCCGCTTCCGCGTCGGCGGCTTCCGCGAGTGACCTGGCATGGCTCAAAGTCGCTTGGGCGCCCAGGCCGGCCAGAACAACAACACAATAGCGGTCATTCAGCGGATTCGATCCCACCGCGAGCAGTGCGCTGTTCGCATTTGCGTACAGTTTCCCGCCGACGGTAAACGACCGATCTCCAATGCTCACAGGAAACGCTTTGGCCATGTGGGAAGTCACGCGGTTACAATTGGCTCTGCCGATTAACAGCAGATGATGGTTTTTCAGCTCCTCATCATCCATCACTTCGACATCCGCCTTGATGGGAATCATCACGTTCGATCCCGCATCCGCGATCGCCTTCTGTAACATCTCCGCGGCTTCCCTGTTGGCGGCTTCTTCATCCTGTGTGCCGTAGATAATCAGCGCCTTCTGCGTCTGGGTGTTGAACCAGCCCAATGAATAGCGGCCGCCATTGGACATCGGCGTAGCGCAATACTTGTTGACTGTCACTCGCGTAGCCGGTTTGTCCGTTTGAATCTCAAAATCGACGATCGGCGCAGTGATGGCGATCGTCTGTGTCTTTTCGTCATCGACCGTCTCGACGGTCACATCGACGGAGCTGACAGCCTCGGCCGCGCTCACGCTCAGCTTGCCGCTCACGACATCGCCGCTCGCCGACGGGTGCGATTTGACCTCCAGCAATTTGAATGTGGGTAGACCTGTTTCGTGCAGCCAATAGTTGAAAAATGCGGGCGGTACGCTGTACGGCGCTTTTGCAGCCATCGCGGCAAATGCGGCGGAATCGGCGGGTTTGCCTGCGTAGCTTTCGCCGTACGCCGCCATCAAATCGGTGAACGGCTTGATGCCAAGCCGCCGCCGAAGTTCCTGCAGCAGTAGAATGCCCTTGCCCCGTGCGATCCGATACCAACTGCGATCGGCCGCATCCATCTGAATAGCCGAAAGCGGAACATCCGCCGTCGCGCGGGCGGCGGCGAGATAAGCCGTTCGATAGCCAAACAGTTCCGTAGCCAGCTCCTCGCGCTGCGAAGGCGTGAGGACACCCGAATCCTCCAGCTTCAGTTTCGCCAGTTCCTCCGCCGCGATCGGTTCATATTCGGCGAAGGCCGATGCCAGCCACGCATCGCCGCCATTGCCCGGCAACAGGGTGCCTTGCCAGGCCGGGGGATTCGATGGTTCGTCATTGTCGCCGCCGCCATCATCGCCACCGGTCGATTCATCGTTTGCCGAGGCATCCATTTTCTCATTGAGATCGACCGCCGCAATCGCCGGAGGCGGTGGAACCGGCGCATTCATCGCCAGTACGGTCCACGGATTCGATGCCATTTCATACACTTCGGGATAGTGCTTGCGCTCATCAAACGTCGGTTCCCATCCGCGACCCAGCGGCGGCCCAAAGAGCGCCTCGCACTTGAGATCTTTCTGCAGATCGGTTGTCGTGTACTTGGCATCAACCGACGTGCGAGACACCAGCACCGGCGTGGAAAAGGCCAACTGCGCGAAGCTCGCGTCGATGTGTCCTTTGTTCTTCTCGAACAGATGTACCCAGATCCCATCGCGCTCCTCCGGCCGAAACAGCACGTCGGCAGGGCGATCGTGCACGGATGGAATCGTCTCCAGACGAACGCTCAAATCCTTCTCGTTGTTGCAGCTCCAATAGAAGCCGTCGGTATGGCCGAACCACTCATGTTTGCTGCTGCGCCAAAGCCGTGAGGTCGCCGTGCCCAAATCGAACATGGCGATCTCATTTGTTTTCATGTCAGCGATGAGCCATTCGTTGGCATACAGCCCATTGTTCTTAATCGAGAGCAGACGCACGAAATCGTCGATCGAATCCGCATACTGCACCGCACGGCGAATGCGGGATGCTTCAGCCTCTCCATTGGGATCAAATTTTGTTTGATCAATCGTCGTTTCCACCACGACTAGCCCGGCATCCGTCTGGTACCAGTCCATCCCACTGTTGATCGCGCCGGGAAATCCCTGGAATGCGACGCGATGGCCATGGGTTGGTTTCACATCGAGCCACACGTTGAAAAAGAGGGAGGGGTACAAATCGAACATCGAGGTGTGCCCAATGACGATTTTCCCATCCGCCGTTGCGGGCGGGCAGGCGACAAATGCGCTGCAGTGCTGCTCGAAATGCCTCCCCTCCAGCCCCGTCGGCGTGGCATCATTCGCCTGATCGAGCGATATCAGCTCCGCCCATGCATTGAGCGCAACAATGTCGGTGAGATCGATGGCCCGGCCATCAAATTTGGCTCCCGCCGCCGCGGCGCCATCGGCGATGCCGCGCATCTCTTCGAGATATTCCGGATCGTAATGATGAAGAAACAGGCTGCTCGTCAGCGTCCGTGTCAGCTTCCACCCATCGGTGGGGGATTTATAGCTTTGCGTTGCCGCGAAGCATCGCACATAACCGGCGATCTCCGGCGCGAGCAATTTCCCTTGCTGATAGCCTCGCTCGTACGGCTCCCCCTCGACGTGACAGACGATCCACCCCGCCTGCGGATAGCGGTATCCCGGCCCCTCGCGCTGAATCGAAGCGGGCTCGGGGGCGAATGGTTGCGTTGCGGCCACCGACGAGGCGCAGATGGACGCAATAATCACCAAGCAAACCGCGGTCGAGAATTTGTAGGTCATGGAAATCATAGTTAGCGGTGGTGCTGCGCACCGCCGCTGAATATTGGCAATTCCAGGTAGCCCCGTATTCACCAGTTTCCCCATTCTACGGCATGGTTTACGTGATTACCCGCATTTGCATTTATGCAGGAAAAACAGTGGTGACGGCGTCGATCCTTGACCGATGTAACGTCCGGTAACCGGTGCGGAAACAAAGCCGTTTTGGAACGGACCGCTCCGGGGTGCGCTTTGATGTTCTCAACCATGAGTGCCATGTCAGAAGCTTCAGTGATCGTGCGTTCCATGTCGGTGCGAATGGATGAGCGCTTCGGGCCGCTGCGGATTCACGCCCGCCGCCCGATCGCCCAGCAACGCGTCGCTACCGAGCAGGGCGTCGTCAGACGCCGTGGCATCTGGGCGCTGGCCGATCAGAGCGTCGTGAGCCTGGGCAACTGCGCCACCAGCGTGATTCTAGCCCGATCGCTTTCGGTGGGGCAGTTCGGTCTGTTTGCGATCCTGCTCGAAGTCATGCTGTTTCTCAACAGCCTGCAGGCCGCCATCGTCATCTATCCCCTGAGCGTCAAAGGGGCGAAGCTGGATACCGCCGGGCTTCGCCGGCTGGCAGGTGCGTGCCTGCTGCTGACTGGCCTGGCGAGCCTGCCGTTGGCGGGAACGTTGATCGGCGC
>Ga0302325_10029477_pt1 | contig 11339 bp, 8 predicted proteins | sample Palsa_T0_2_FD_201948 | JGI IMG/M metagenome (GOLD analysis project Ga0302325, IMG submission 201948) | Peat permafrost microbial communities from Stordalen Mire near Abisko, Sweden - Palsa_T0_2 | ecosystem: Environmental > Terrestrial > Soil > Palsa > Peat permafrost | place: Sweden: Abisko...
TCCCGTCTATCCCTACCTTCTCAGGAACATCGAGATCGACACGCCGAATCAGGTGTGGTGCACGGACATCTCGTACATCCCGATGCGTCAGGGCTTTCTTTATCTCGTTGCCATTCTGGATTGGTTCACGCGCAAAGTTCTGGCGTGGCGACTTTCGAACAGCCTGACGACCGACTTCTGCATCGATGCGCTGGAGGAGGCGATTGCGAGCTTCGGCTGCCCCGTCATCTTCAACAGCGACCAGGGTTCGCAGTTCACCGACGAGGACTTCGTGGCAGCGCTCAAAGGTCGTGGCATCAGAATCAGCATGGACGGTAAGGGCGCCTGGCGCGACAACGTGTTCGTCGAGCGCTTTTGGCGATCGATTAAGTACGAGGAGGTTTATTTGCGCGCCTACGAGTCTGCAAGCGAAGCCAAGCACTTCGTCGGCCGCTATATCACGTTCTACAACCAGCAACGACCGCACTCTTCGCTCGACGGACGGACGCCGGATGCGGTATACTTCATTCAGCCGACCCGAGAGGCGGCATAATCTGCGGATTCATCACACAACGGGGTGCCGATCCCTGTTCAAAAATCCGAGGCCACCTCTGTCGGGCTTGCCGTTGCGCCAACACAGGTTCCCGCGGCAGCTGTTGGCGCGATCAACAGAAGCGCCCCTGAGGCGAGTTGCGCCTCTCCACTGCGCTGCATGGCAGCCACCGCAAAGGCGCAGGCTAGCAACGCCAAAAACAAAACTGCAGCGAAACTGTTGTTGCATAGCCTTTCTCTCTGGCAAAGGGGCGAATTGTTGCATTCAGACTCCACACGCGATGAAGGAATAACTGTGCGAACTGAGGCTTGGAAATGAAAACGACGACGTCATCCGACTCGTCGGAACGATCGGCGAGCCGAAGGTCGAGACGTCTTGAATCAGCAACGTATAGGCTGTCGTCTTGAACTGCGACGCGCCCTTGAAAGTCACTCTAGTTGACGTTGCGCCCGAAGTCCCGGAGACGGTATCGATGACGCAATGAGCTGGTGAGGCGATCGCGCCGCCTGCGCGCTGGTACGCGAGCACAGCGCCGGTAACCTCGCACGCTCCCGTGGTAGGGCCAAACGCACCGTAGCTATTTCCTTGCAGGCAATCGTTGCCGGTTATCCCGAGGAACCCGAGAGCGGGGGTCGGAGGAGTGGTGGGTGCGGGCGCAACGACGTTCCCGGCGTCCCAGATCGTGGGCCCACCGCTCTGGTAGATCGCGGCAGACAACGAGGGCCACTCCGAGAGGTCGTTACCTTTGAGGCTAACGGACCCGTGGGGCGCCCTGACTAGGATCGCGTGGACGTTCGTTCCGCCGCCCGGAACCGTCATGAGACCGATACTGTTGTCCAAGGCGCGCAAATTTGTGCATGCTGAGACTCCGTTAATGAATTCGACCGGGGCTTGGCCTTGCGATCCTATTGGCGCTGGCGATGGTAGGCTTCCATCAGGAAAGTTAACACCTTGCACAGTCACATCGTTGATGGAGGCGTTGGTGTACGTGCAGTTAACGACAACCCCGCCAGCCCAGCCAGATGGAGCATTATAATTATTTAACCGAATGGATCCACCCTTGACGTAGATATCGTGCATCTGGTAGGTGTATGAGCCCCCGCCAAACAGGAGCAGTCCGCCGGCCGCGTTGCCGCCAAGGCTCGTATGTGAGATTCTAACTTCTCAGGACGTTCATCAGGGTTTGTGGCGTTACGCCGTCCCGACGCGAGCCGACGTGCGCGCGCCCTGGCGGCTCCTGAGATCTCCCAGTTCCGGGACCCGGACTTCTGCAGATGACAACGTTCTACGACTACGCCGGGCAAGCGCGCTCTGCGGTAGCGAGCACCTCGCCGTACTTCTTCGCGAACCAAAGCGTAGGCGCTGGAGCAAGGTGGGCCAATCCGGGGGTCTTTCCTCGTTGCGAAGAACTTGGCGAGCGGGCCGCGTAGGAAGCTGGCGATTCATGACCGAAGGGAGCTACTAGTCTAGGAGTTTACCCTAGGAGGGACCTATGCGACGGAATCTGCCAGGTCTCTTGTTTGCCGCTCTCGCGGCTTGTGCGTTCTTGGTGGCCATGCCGCAACGCGGGAAGGCGCAAACGTACGCGTATTTCACGATCCCGGCGACCGCATCGCCTACGTGCTTGCTGGCTTCGCCGGCACCGCCGCCGGCGCCGGCGGCGTTGCTTCAGATAACCAATACCGGCGGCCAGACTACCACCGATACGCTGACGTTCTACGACGAGAACAGCGCAAATTGCAATGTAAACAACACCATCTGGGGGCCGCTTCCGCTCGGTCCAGGGCAGACGATCGTCTTCGGTACATTCGGTATCCCTTTGTTGCATAAGCTTACCTATTCCATCAACGGACTGACATCGACGACGATCGGTTCGGTGATTGTGGTGACGTGGTAAGCCATTGCGGGTTTTCTGAAAGGTATTTGGCGATGAGTATTGATCGATTGATTCAGAACAGCCTCAAGGTTGCTGCTTGTGGGTTGTTGGTAGCGTGCAGCGGCGTCGGCTCACACCCCGCGCCAACTTCAGGAGAGCAAGGCTCGTTGTCTGGGAGCGTGCATGCGCCGACCGCCCAAGGCTCGTTTCGGGCACCTGGGCCGAGCCAAGCCAGCTGCCAGCAGAACGGCCGCCAAGTTAACCTGGCAGCAACGGAAGTCAAGGTGCGTTTCCCGGAGAACTGCGTCTCTGGTAACATTCATATTCCTGCAGTCACGAACTTGCAGTCGCCACCGCAGTATGTTGACTTCTGCCAAGGTCCGCAGCCCCTTTACGATCGCCACAGACCAAAAGGCTGCACGGTATCAAACCCCGACACGAACTGTCAGCGGGCAAGCTCGACGTTTTGGTACAATGTGATTGACTTCTACTCGTCTGGAGTCGGTAACATTACCTTCAAGAATAGGAGGATCCCCGTTAAATTTAGCTCGAGCACGTTCATCGCGCCAGGTAATTTATACGGTTTGTGCGTGATCGACCCGGACGCCGGCATCATCCAAGACGATTTTGCTAGCGGAAATGCCGTTGCTCCGGTCGGTGATACGGTCGATCTGGAGATCGTTTTGCCAGGTCCTTCTTATGCCGATATCGCTATCAACGTGTATTTTGAGTCTGAGCCGGCCGAGTAGCGTACAAAGCCCTATAAGTCGAAGACGCGATATGTGATCAAGCGAGTGCGACCAACGCGACGCTGCGAACGCTGATCAGGTGCTATGCTAAGGCTCTTCGGAGATCTAGTCTCGGCAGTGAGGTTGCGATTCACGGTGACTCGTCCGCAACCTGAGCAGGACCGAGTTTGTGATTGGCGGGCCGAGTTTCTGCGGCCCTTGTTTCTTGTGTTTGCACTTTTTGCGCTCGTACCGGCGTTCGCCGCGGGGCAGGTAACGGTCCCACTTCCTATCGGCAACGCGCCGTATCCCACACAGCCTGTCAACGCAAACGCTTACGGTGTCTCCACGCTTTCGATCGACAATTCGACTGCCATGCGAAACGCGATTACTGCGGCCGCCGCCATCGGCGCTGCGGTTTCGATTCCGGCTTGCGGTACGTACCAGTTCAGGTTCCCGATCACTGTTGGCAATTATTCTATTCCGAACGGAATGAAGATTTTCGCTCCCGGCGGCTACCAGTGCGTGCGATTCCAGGCCTCGTCACAGTGGCAGCGACCCACGCAAGACGCGCTGATCAATCAGACAACTCCCACGCAGGGTGTGACGATCGAGGGCATCACGTTCGACGCGGCGCCGACGCAAAACAACGCGGTGCACGCGCAGACACCAGTAGGTTTGGTGTGGTTCGTTGGCGCGCCGAACGATCAGATCATTTTGCGCAACGATCGTTTCACCGGCGCCTATGCTACGTGGGCGGTTCGCATCGGAGCCGACAGCGGCAACATGCTTCCGACCCCAATGGCAAGTACGGCTGGGATTTCGACGCCGTACGCAGTCTATATGTTCGCGACGGTTCCAACCAATGTCGGCGAGATCGTCGACACACCGGTTTTCCCGGATCCGGCCGGTCCGGTACCATCCTCAACCGCCACGGCAGCCCCCACTGAGACGCCGGCACCCACCCCCACGCCTTTTCCCGTTGGAACAAACGATGTGCTCATCGTGTTTGCGCCGTCACCGCTGCCGACGCCATCGTATAGCCCGGTACCCTATGTCTGCTCGACTCCAGCGGGATACTGCGGCTACAACATTTACGCCGGGACGACTTTAACGACGATGGTGCTGCAGAATGCCTCTCCGATCCCCTTTCCAACCGCCACGTTTATCATCACCAGCCTTGTAACGCCGAACCCCTCAGCCTCCCCCGGTGCGCTTGGGTCCTACTGGAGCGGCTACGGCGTTCCAACCACGGCCTCACGCCTGAGCGGCAACATTCTGGAACTCAATTGGTCCTCCGGAGGAAAGAACGGCGTTCGCGCGGTCGCGGAGGTGGAGGGCTGGCAGGACGGCATCATCGATAAGAACGTGTTCCGCAACAATCCCTCTTGCGACAGCGCCTTAGAAATATATGTCTACAGCTATCACATGACGGTCTCCAACAACCAGTTCGACACCAACTCGTGTCGCGGCGGCGATTACGATGTCGATGACAGCCGCGACATTCAGTTTGTCGGCAATCAGCATCTCATGGCTTTTCCCTCCCCGTCGCCAACCGCATCGGCAATGATTCCGAATTTCGTGGTTCGCATTCAGAATGGCCACGCGATCAGCATTAACGACACGATCGAAATCACGTCGAGTTCAGTCGGCACGGAGGCGATGCACATCACCGATGCCGTCGTCAACGACGACCATCCGCAGACCCTCGACACGCGCAATTCGAGCGACATCAGCATTGTTCCACATTGGACGCTTGGGTCTACTGCGGGCGGTGGTTTGCTCGTGCCGAGCATCAACAACACCAACTACAAGTCCATGATGCACGACATTTACGTCAAGGGCGGCTGGATCTGGATAAACGATGCCAATGCCTCGGGTTTTGCCGGCGGAGTCGTCGTCGACTGCTCCGAGACGAGTGCCGCGATCAAGAACATCACGGTGCAAGGCGTCGACTTTCCGACCGGGACGATGCCCATAACGGCGCCGGGACCAGGCAACCAGCAAGCGCCGATCGAGTTCGTCAACGCGGCCCCCATGACCAATTGCACCAATATGCGCGCGTTTGACAACACCATCGGGCTCATGACCAATCCTACCAACGGCGGCAGCTTCGCCGCACTTCTCGCCAGAGGCCCCTTTGGCTCGGTCATCATCAAAGGAAAAGACCTCTCACAGTGGCCCTCCTTGGCTGCCGCGGTCTACCTGGGTGCCTCGCTTACTTCGTCGACGCTTCCGACCGTTAGCGATGTCGGGAACGTCATTCCGCCCGGTCCTAGCAATACGATCTCTCCTGCCCTTGGGTTCTTGGGGATCACCGCTCCAAATTGTTTGCAGGGCAATGCAAACGGCGCGTTCGGTAGCGCGGCGGGACCGTGCGTCGTCGTCTATCAACACAACGGTAGCGCAGGCGCAGCCAGCCTCCATTGCGTGATCGACAAGATAACCGGGGGCACGCCCTCGACGACGGTCTCGCTCACCGGGTCGGCGCAATTCACGACAACCAACTACACCGTGCTAATTCAAGACGTGACAACGCCCGCTGCGCCGCTCCCACCCTACAGCCTGACCACGTCATCGTTCACCTTTCTCAGCACGACGGATACGTACGTCTACCGTGCGTGCGGGATGTAAACGGTTCACCCAAAGACTCAACTCAATCAGTATCGTCGCGTCTCTTTAGAAAGAGGAGAGGGAATGATGCGAAGGTTCCTGGCACACCCCCTCTCGGCAATCGCGGTCAACTTCGCAGCATTTCTCGGTATGAGGCGCGCGACTGACTTAAAGAGTACTGGGCGCCTGGCTGCGCTCCCACGCATCCTGTTCCTTATCCTCGGCGCCTTCACGCTCTTTCCGGCCTTGGCCGCGGGACAAGTCTCGACCGGCAACGGGCCGCTTCCGGTTCCTCCCATCAACGCGAATCTTTACGGCGTGTTGCCGTCACCCGCTGCGTCGGACAATTCACTAGCGATGCAGGCCGCTATCGCCGCGGCGGCCGCAATCGGGGCTGCCGTCTCAATTCCAGAGTGTGGGACGTACTCGTTCACGAACCCGATCACGGGCCCGACGTCGGCTCCGATTCCGATCCCGAACGGGATGAAGATATTCGCCCCTGGCGGTTACCAGTGCGTTCGCTTTCAAGTGTCATCGAGTTGGACTGGGACCTCACCGGCGCTAATCGATGAATTAGGCCCGACGCAGGGTATAACCCTCCAAGGCATCACCTGGGATGGTAATTCGAAGAGTAACGTCGGGCTCATCTGGTTTACAGGAGCGCCAAACGATCAGATCGTTTTACGCGACAACCGCATTACGGGGGTCAAAGGTGCGTCGGCCGTTTTGATCGGCTCAATCAGCGCCGCGTTCCCTACAGCACCAACTCCGACCGTGACGATGACACCCATCAGCTTACCAAGCTCGGTGTACGTGTTCGCGACGATCCCGACGAATATTGGCGAGATCGACGCCTCGACGATCTTCCCGCTCCCCACCGGAACTCCGTTTCCAATCCCAACTACGTCAGCGCTCCTGATCTCCCCGCCATCGGCGTTGCCAACGCCTTCCTGGAGTCCAGGGGTACCATACGTCTGCGTACCCGTATCGGGAGGGTGCGGCTACAACGTGTACGCCGGCACGACGGCGGGAATGTACGGGTTGCAGAACTCGGCGCCAATTCCAATGAGCACGTCGTACATCCTAACGACGTACACAGCGCCCAATCCCTCAGCATCTCCGGGTACCCTCGGATATATATGGAACGGCTCAGGCATTCCGACGACCTCGTCCCGTCTTACGGGCAACCTCATCGAGAACAATTCGACCGGGTTGAATGAAGTCGTTCAGCTCACCGCATGGCAAGATAGCGTCGTCGACAACAACGTCTTCAGAAACAATGTCACCTGCAAAGATGCTCTTGGCATCTATGTCTACACTTATCACATCACCGTTTCCGGTAATCAGTTCGACTCAAACCTATGTTCTGGGGGCGATTACTACGTGGAAGGCAGCCGCGACGTGCAGTTCGTGGCGAATCAGCATCTCATGGCGGCCCCGTCGCCCACGCCAACCGGCGCGACGAATCTGCCGCAGTTCGCAATCTTAGTGCAAAACGGCAAAGCGATCAGCATCGATGACATGGTCGACATCGAATCGGGGGCAGTTGGCACGTATGCGATGTTTGTTCAAGACAATTTGGAAGCCGTTGGCTACAGCCCTGAAACGGCTGACACGATTTCCTCCAACGAGATCAACGTCGTTCCGCACTGGGCACTTGGTCTCACCGCCGGAGGCGGATTGATCCTCCCAGTCGGTGTCGCCGCCAGTTACACTTCCACGATGCATGACATTTACGTCAAGGGCGGCTCGATTTGGATGAATAATCCAAATGCTCCGGCCGGCTGGGCCGGCGGCGTCATCGTTAATTGTATGCATTCGCCGTCAACGGTCAACAACGTGACGGTTCAGGGCGTCGACTTCCCCAGCGGAACAATGGCCGCTCCGGCGCCGACCGGCACGCAGGGCCAGGCTCCCATCGAATTCGTCGGTAACAGCTCTACTTGCACGAACCTACGCGCGTACGACAACAGCATCGGCTTCATATCGGCTCCCACGGGCACTTCGCCAAGCCCCTCCGCGATCGTCGCCGTGGGCGGTAGCGTTGCGATCAAAGGGAACGACCTCTCGGCATGGCCCTCGTTGTCAACCGCGATTTATAGCAGCAGCACGACGACCCTGAGCGATGTCGGGAACGTCATCCCTTCGCCGGGCATGAGCAGCACGACATCGCCCGCGCTCGGATTCCTCGGAATCAACGCCTCCAACTGCGTGCAAGGGAACGCTCAGGGAGCCTTTACGATCATCTCAGGCCCCTGCATGGTCGGCTATCAGAGCAGCGGCAGCCCACCTACTTCTACCTCGCATTGTGTCATCGACAAAGTGACGGCCCCGACGTCACCGGCGCCGACCCCGCCAACATCAGTGACGTTTAGCGCTTCCGCAGTCTTCGCCGATAGCAACTACACCTTGCTGATCCAAGATGTAACCTTACCAGGCGGCACCCCTGCTCCGGCAACCCCAATGCCGACCGGATTTACCTTCACCAGCACGGTCGGCCATACGTATGCGTACATGGCGTGTGGAACCTGACGTCCAGCCGCACCGCATCAGAGTGATGTGGCTGTCAAGGATTACTTGAGTCGTGACTGACGCCAGGCACAGCGCGAGCGCATCCGTTCCAGAGTACGACTAACCCTACCCAACGCACGCGGAATAACCTTTGAAAGCACCCTCCTACCGTTAGCCAGACAGGAATGTGACTCCGTGGAGTGGAAACCGAGCTGACTTGGCCAAAGCGTCATGGCATAAGAATCGTCGTGCACAAGAAACGCCTTACCGGAAGGTGAAAACATGCGCAAGCCGTTTCGACCACTTTTGTTCTGCGCGCTCGGTCTATTCTCGTGCGTGCTCGCTGCCAGTGGGAGAGTAGCCTCTCAGCCGCTCGCATTCTATTTTACGATTCAGCCGACTGCTGCAGCCACAGCGTGCGCAGAAGTCACGCCCATGCCGAGCCCCACCGCGACAGTCCTCTACCAAGTGACAAATGCGAGCAATCAGGTGAGTGCCGGTCTAATTTCCTTTTTCGATGGCAATTCCGGCTCATGCACTTCGTCACAAACACCGATTTGGGGACCCTTACAGCTTGGAGCCGGCCAAACGGTCATTTTCGGTACGAACGGTATTCCTCTGCTGAACCAATTGTATTATAAGACTACGTCCGCTACGGGTGCGCTTATCGTTGTTACGCTCTAGCGCAATTTCGGCTGATTTCCCGCGCGTTTGACCAACGCTCGGCCAACACGCCTCAAACGAACCGGAGACGCGTTCGCGCAAGCGTGATCGAGATCGGCTTTTGTGTCGGCTCGCCTGAGTGTGACATAGCGCCCGGGAGCGGTTTTTCAGGTACGTTTACGGCCCGTAAGGCGAACGGCTCCATTCAGTCTGTCAAGATGGCCCGGGGCCTCTGACATTGGCCGCACTCCACCTCCGTCTGCGCCGACGGATCCTCTCCCAAGATCTTACGCCACGGAAAACCAGAAAATGACGGCGAGCAGCAACCCTCACAGGAGGTTCGCCCGTGCGAAAATCCCGCTACTCCGACGAGCAGATCGCCGCCGCGAACGGTTTGATGTTCGGCAACGCGGTTAGCCAGGCCGACTTAAAGCTTCTTGTCGTGGCGCTAATCAGAGGTGGAGTGGCGATGAAGGGGGTGCGTCCTCTTTCCAACGGAGTCGGTTCCCGCGCGAAGGTTGTCGAGATCGGCGACTGGGACGCGTACAAGAATTGCCCCGTGCTTCGTAGCTATCAAGGCCCTTCCCCAAGTGGCGATCACTGCTAGCGCCGACCGAGCCTGGGCTTGGGCAAGGCCGTGCCAGAATCGCCGCCGCATCGTCATACGTCAGGCTCGCCGATTACTACCCCCGGTCGAGCACGCTTTCAATGGTGTAGGCTGCCCGCGTAAATTCGGCGCCCTGCCAGTGCAGGACCGTTGAGCACGGCCCGCCTGCCCGACATGCCTGGCCAATGCGATGCGCACGGCCGGGCTGGCAAGCTTCGCTCCTTTCGAGGTCATTCGCAAGAGCGCCCAGCCGGGGTTCCACAATCCTGCGGGAATCGCGGTCGACACAGGCGGCAACGTATATGTTACCTTGACGGGGGGAAAAAGGAGCGGACGATCCGACGACGAGAGCGGTAGATTCGGTTTTTGCAGACGACCAGTCAGCAATGCGTATGGTTGTCGCTCTGCTTACTGAAAAGACGACGGCAGTCAAAGCGATTGTACTTCGATGACAGAGTACCAAGAAAGGTAGTTGCTGGACCTATGAGTTTACCGAATTTCGGGAGAGAGCAAACCGAGCGTGAAGACCAACCGAATTTACGGCAATTTCGAGCCTTGATTCTCCGCGACGTTAAGAGCGTCCCCGCCGCACGCGCGAGAAGACACGAGAGCGTTCGAGTCGCGCTCCAAACGGCGCCCACCGCGAGAAAAAACGTACGCTCCACGAGAAGCGCGCTCAGTACATTTTCGCCGACCGCTAAATCGGCGTTTCGTCCGCGCCTTCGAGCTTGACCGTTGTCACTCATCTGCGCTATGAGATTGGGCTAAGCAACGGACGTTACTTTGACATTGTTAGGAACGAACTAAATGAGTTTCCGTCGTGCCATTATGCCACGGCAGAGAGCCGATTAATTCTTAGTATGTCACTTAAGATCCGAGGAGTCCGCCAGGACGCCACCTTAGGCAACGCAGCGTCGATCCGATGCGCTTGACGACTGTGCTCCTTGTTCGACACGGTGAAAAGCCGGACGATCCGAACGATCCGGATCTGGGGCCCCGCGGCTACATCCGCGCTGGGGCTTTATCCTATCTCTTTAACGACGCGACCAACGACGGAATACATCCCGCGCTATCGGCCCTGTTTGCAACGAAACCTTCGAAAGCCAGTCGCCGCCCGCTCGAGACGCTGCAGCCGCTTGCGGCGTTGCTCCCTCAGTTACCGTTCGACGCAAATTACAAGGTGGGCGAAGAGCCGGCGCTAGCTGCAGCAATCCAGGCCGGAAGCGCGGCGGTGGTTCTTATCGCCTGGCACCACGAGGCGATGACGGTTCTTGCGACTGCACTCGGCGTCGCCGCCGCACCGCCGTGGCCTGGACCGGACGTGTTCGACCGACTATGGCGAGTCGACATGACGAAGGTGCCGCCGACGCTGGTCGACCTGCCGCAGAGGTTGCTCTTCGGCGATTCGGCCTCATGAACTGCCCACGGAAGTTCCAATAAAGGGACGGTGTCTGATGGGCGCTCCTTAAAGGCGTCGGCCTCCGGCGCCGGACTGACCGATCGTGTCCCAGGGCGTGGTGTATGAGAGGGCCGCTTCTGTAGCCTAGAAAGCGGCCATCGTGGCTCTTGGCGAAGGTTGTTTTTGCACTACAACTTTCCGCGAAAGGGACACCACGATGGCCAAGGCCAGTATCGCACTTGCTGAACTCGTTGAGAAGGGGGCCAAGGACGACGTCGTCCGCGACCTCCTCGCCCACATCGTCGGGCGGCTCATGGAATTCGAGATCGAGCAGCGCTGCGGCGCCGAGTACGGCGAGCGCACCGAAGAGCGCTTAAACAGCCGCAACGGATACCGCGATCGCCTCTGGG
>Ga0302325_10029478_pt1 | contig 11339 bp, 7 predicted proteins | sample Palsa_T0_2_FD_201948 | JGI IMG/M metagenome (GOLD analysis project Ga0302325, IMG submission 201948) | Peat permafrost microbial communities from Stordalen Mire near Abisko, Sweden - Palsa_T0_2 | ecosystem: Environmental > Terrestrial > Soil > Palsa > Peat permafrost | place: Sweden: Abisko...
GACTATCCAGAAGGCACTTCGGCTTACAGCTCCTCTTGCTTTATCCTGTTCCTTATGCCCGCACTCGTCGAATGTGTACCGAACTTCTCTGAAGGGCGCGACAAGGCCCGCGTCGATGCCATCATCGCAGCCATGAAGGTGGATGGCGTCTACCTGCTGGACCGCGAGATGGACGCGGACCATAACCGTTGCGTGATCACGCTGGTCGGCGATCCGGTCAATGTGGCTGAAGCTGCCATCCGCGGCGTTGGCAAGGCGGCCGAGCTGATCGATCTCACTAAGCACACTGGTGCGCATCCGCGCATGGGAGCGGCCGATGTGATCCCGTTTATCCCAATCGAAGGTGTGACCCTGGAGGACTGCGTCGCCATCGCCCGGCGCGTGGGCGAAGAGATCTGGAAGCGCTACAAGGTTCCGGTGTATTTGTACGAGGCCGCCGCGCAAACGCCGGAGCGGCAAAACCTGGAGAATGTGCGCCGCGGACAGTTCGAGGGGATTCGCGAAGAGGTGAAAACGAACTCGGCGCGCAAGCCCGATTTTGGCGAGGCTGCGCTGCATCCGACGGCCGGCGCGACGGTGGTTGGAGCGCGCAAATTTCTGGTCGCGTACAACGTGTATCTCAACACGCCGGATGTGGAAATTGCGAAGAAGATTGGTAAAGCGGTGCGCTTCTCCAATGGCGGGCTGCGCTACGTGAAGGGCATGGGTGTGAGCGTGCGGGGGCTGGCGCAGGTTTCCATGAACCTGACCGACACCGACCAGACGCCGATTGCGCGCGTGTTTGAGTATGTGAAGCGCGAGGCGGCGCGCTATGGCGTGATGCCGCTGTCCAGCGAGATTGTCGGGCTGATTCCGAAGAAAGCGCTGGAAGATGCGGCGGAGTGGTTTCTGCAAGTGGAGAATTTCGACTCGTCGCTGATTCTGGAGAATCGTCTGGCGGCGGTGATGAGCGGCAAGATGGCGGTGGGCGGAATTCGCGCCGGGGTCGAGCCGTTCATCGAGCAGCTTGCGGCGCCCACGGCCGCTCCGGGAGGCGGTAGCGCGGCGGCTGCAACCGCGGCGATGGCGGCGGCACTGGGTAGCATGGTGGCGGGAATGTCGCGCGGCAAAAAAGCCTATGTGCAGTACGAGCGTCAGTTGAGCGACGCGCTGGCACGGTTGGCCGAATTGCGCGAACACTTTAAGGCCGCGATCGACGCCGACGCCGAGTCGTTCAATGATGTGATGGCGGCGTTCAAGAAGGCGAAAGATCATCCCGAGGCGCAGGCCGAAGTGGAAGCGGCAACGAAGAAAGCGACCTTGGTTCCGCTGGTCGTTGCGGAGCGGGCAAGGGAAGTTGTGACGACCATTGACTCATTGGCCTCGATGACAAACCCGAAGATGATGTCTGACCTCCAGGTAGCAGTTGTGCTCGCCTGCGCCGCCACTGAAGGCGCGCTGGCTAATGTGGAGATCAATCTGGCCGACATCAAGGATGAGGCGTTTCTGGCGGATGTGAAGCAGAGAGTGGCGGCGGTTAGGGGCTAGGGATTAGGGGCTGGGGGTCAGTTTAGTGAACTAGTTATCCTCTTCCAGCCAGGTTGCTCGTCGAATAGTAATTCAGTCGCATCCTGCCCAAAACCTTACCTCGCTAGCCGTGTTGATGTTGGCAGAGCTCGTTCGTCTAATTCCTGCCCGCCAGAATGCGATCCGTACCCGCGCAGACAAGAATAACGAGCATTTCCGCATCTGTGCTGAGACAGTCGAGTAAAATAAAAGAAGATGCATATGAAGCAGATTTTCACCAGTCTTTTCCTGAGTGCCGTGATGTGCCTGCCGGCCTCCGCCGCACCTTTAAGCAGCAACGCCCAGACAGTTGTTCCCGCTGCCGTGCAGCAGATCATCTCGGTGGATTACAGCGCGCTGCGCGATTCGCAGACGGCGCGCGCGCTGCGCGACCGCGTGATGCCGGACAACGTGAAGCAGTTCGAAAGCGCGCTCCGGGGCGTGGGGATCGATCCCGAAAAGGATGTCGAGCAGCTGACGTTCGTCAGCTACCGCGGGCCTAAGGGAGGACTGCGCAGCATCGGGATAGCGCAGGGTCCGCTCAAGCAGAAAGATTTTCTGCTCAAGATGAAGACCAGAAAGATCAAGCCGGAGAAGTATCTTCTGTCGTACATCTATCCCATGGGCTCAGGGATGGAGATGGTGTTCCTTGACCCCACCACAATCTTGTTTGGCGAGAACGTCGCCATCAAGGGCGCCATCGATGTGCGCGATAACGGCGCCGAATCGGTGCAGACCAATACAGTCATTGACGACCTGATCACCAGCATCGACGGCGCGACGATATGGAGTGTACTGGACCAGGCGGGCACGCAGAACATGATGAAGTCGGCGTTGGGTCAGGCTGGCTCGCTCACCGATTTCGATGTGATCAAGAAGCGGCTGCTGGCCTCCGATTACGTGATGAACTTCAACAACGGAGTCACCTTCGATCTGAGTGTGAAGACCTCCGATACCGTGACCGCGGCCACTCTCTCGGGCCTGGTGAAAGCCGGAGTGCTGTTCCGCAAGATGAGCGCCAGCCCCTCCGAAAAGAGTGCGCTGGAAGATACTACGGTGAACAGCTCGAACGATCTGCTCCAGATGCACTTCAAAACCGACGATCAGCGCTTCCAGGCGTTACTGAAGTCGGACCTGTTCGCGGCTGTATCGAAGTAGAGTGATCTTGCGGGCTATCTTTTGCAATGTCGGGCAGAGCCGGCGTTCGGGAATCGGCCCAAATAAGCTGGAGTTGGTGTGGTCATCGCTGATGACCGCACCACTCCAGCGACTTAATTGACTGTGGCGAACGCGGCGCTGAAGCGCCGCTCTACCTGTACTACGCTAGGTTAGAAACTGTCCCGACTTTGAGATCTCTCACCCGCCAATGTGCACCATCGTCCGCGAGGCTGGGATGAAGCCCGGCTCGCCAATGTGGTGGCGCGCTTCTTTCTGATCAACGACCTCCCGGATGAACTCAGCTAGTTCGTCATCGCTCGCGCCAGCCTCCATCAAAGCAGCCAGGTCGTGCTCGCGTACCGAGAACAGGCAGGTGCGAATCTTACCATCGGAAGTGAGTCGCACGCGGCTGCAATGGCCGCAAAACGGGTGCGACACCGGCGCAATGATGCCGATCTCCCCAATGCCATCTTCGAAGACATAGCGGCGGGCGGTCTCGCTTCCCGTGTGGCCGATCTCGCGCAGGGGCATGAACTCAGCCATGCGACGCAGAATTTCGTCGAGGGTGACGACGATCTCCGGCGACCACACTCGATCTTCTTCCAGCGGCATGAACTCAATGAAGCGGACAACGACGCCTTCCTCGCGCGCGAAGCGGCCAAAGGCCGCGATCTGGTCGTCATTGAAGCCGCGCAGCAGCACGCAGTTAATTTTCACTGGATCCAGACCAGCACCCTGCGCCGCGCGAACTCCGGCCAGCACCTTCTCGTAGCCGTTAGCCACGCGCGTGATGCGAGCGAAGCGTTCGGGGTCAACGGCGTCCATCGAGACGGTAACGCGCGACAAGCCAGCGTCGGCCAGCGGCTGCGCCATGTCGGCCAGCAGATGTCCATTAGTTGTTATGGCGATGTCGAGCGGAGTGCCTTCGACGGTTCGCATCTGAGCAATCTCGTGCACCATCTCGACCAGGCCCTTGCGCAGGAGTGGTTCGCCGCCGGTCAGGCGGACCTTCGTGATCCCCAAGCCGACGAAGATACTCGCCATGCGCAGGTAGTCGGCAATTGGCATTTCCGGAAACTGCGGCCCGTCGCTGCCCGAGCGGCAGTAGACGCACCTGTAGTTGCAGCGATCGGTAATAGAGATTCGCAGGTCGCTGATGCGCCGCCCGTGTTTGTCGTGTAGGAACATTGCTCTTCGCGGTTCGCTCTTCGCTTTTCGCCAGAGGCTCCTGCCGAAGTTGGCGAAGAGAGAAAGGCCCGTAGTCGGGTGCCCCGTTCTAGCCTTCTTTTGGCTAGGGCGGGAGTTCCAATTGTGCGGGGAAGGGAAGGCGCAGACGTGCGGAGGCGGCGCTGCGATCGTTTCCTTTCCAAGCACGGGAGGCGTGGACGTTTCCCTCCACACCCTCGGTCCTGCTGTCATCCTGAGCGAGCGGCCCTGTTTAGCCGCGACTCGGAGAACAGCGGAACACCGCCGCCGCAGCCATCGGTATGCCATTAGGCCGCGGAGGTCGGAAACACTTCAGCGATTATAGATGTATAGCTGCGAAGAAAACAGCAACAAGGTGGTAGAGCCGAACTAGATAGATTGCGTTCGAATGATAGGGGTCCTTCGACTCCGGATCGCAAAGGCGGCGATCCTGCGCTCAGGATGACACTGCATATTCGCGCGGATTTGTGTCTCTGGCGAAAAGCGAACAGCGAAAGGCGAAGAGCGAGAGAACGGCCTCCGGCCTTCCTCACATCCCCTCGTAATTCGGGCCGCCGCCGCCCTCCGGCGGGACCCAGGTGATGATCTCGTAGGGGTCCATGATGTCGCAGGTCTTGCAGTGCACGCAGTTCGACGGGTTGAGATGGATCTCCAGACCACTCGGCGTGTCTTTCGCCTCGATCATCTCGTACACGTTCGCCGGGCAGAAATTCTTGCAGGGATTGCCGAACTCCGTCACGCAACGCTCATTGCAGATATTGGTGTCGTGTATCACGAGATGCGCCGGCTGGTCTTCTTCGTGTTTCGTGCCCGAATGGTACAGGTCTGTAAGCTTGTCGAAGGTAACCTTACCATCGCCTTTGGCCGCGCCGATTATGCTGCTCCGGGTTCCTCCATCGGCCGCCAGCCGGACGAGATGGCGCATGCGCTGGTGTCCGGGTTCGTTGGTGTAATGCGCTTTCAGGCCGCGTCCGCCGGTGAACTGCTGAACCCCGGCGTGGAACATCCCTGACAGGAATCCGCCCTCGAATCCCTGATGGAAATTGCGTACCGGCCATAACTCGGACTTGATCCAGCTTTGCTCCACTCGCGTCTGAAAGGTCTCCAGCATGGGCAGCGAAAAATCCTGCTTCACCATGGCATCGAAGGCAGTTTCGGCAGCCAGCATTCCGCTCTTGATCGCCAGATGAATTCCCTTCAGCCGCTGCGAATTGACCAAGCCGGCCGAGTCGCCGGCGATCATCCAGCCATCGCCTGCCAGCGGCGGGACACACCACCAGCCTCCGTAGGGCATCGACTTGGCGCCATAGCGCACCATCTTTCCGCCTTCCAGCAGTTTGGAAACGAAAGGGTGCGTCTTGAACTGTTGCAGAATGCGCTGCGGATCAACGCGCGGATCGGCATAATCCAGGCCGGTCACAAAGCCGAGCGAGACGGTATTGTCTTTCGATCCATAGATCCAGGCGCCGCCGTACTCGTTGAAGGTAAGCGGATAGCCCATGGTGTAAATGATTTCGCCGGGGGCCATGCGGCCGGCAGGCAGCTCCCACAGTTCTTTGATGCCGACGCCATAGGTTTGCGGATTGCGCTCGCGGTCGAGTTGAAAGCGGCCGATGAGTTGCTTAGTCAGAGAGCCGCGCGACCCTTCGGCAAGAATCACGACCTTGGACTTCAGATCGTAGCCGGGTTCGAAATTCGATTTCCGCTGGCCTGTCTTGTCGACACCTTTGTCGTCGGTGCGGACGCCGACAACGCGGCCGGAGTCGAACAATAGCTCAGAACCAGCAAAGCCGGTGAAGACCGTAATTCCGGCCGCTTCGACCTTGCCGCCCAACCACTTCACAAAGCGGTTGATCGAGATGACGTAGTTCCCATGGTCGCGCATAGGCGGAGGCGTGATGGGAAACTTGAACTTGCCGGTTGGAGTGAGGAAGTAAACGGCCTCGCCCGCGACGGCGGCGTCGAGTGGCGCTTCCTTTTCGAAGCCGGGAAGGAGTTCGCGCATGGAGCGAGGATCGAGCAACGCTCCGGAAAGACAATGGGCCCCCACATCACGCGCCTTTTCCAGCAGGTAAACGTTCTCTTTACTGAGCTGTGCTTCGGGATGTTTGGCGTTGTGTTCGTCAATCAGCTGCGAGAGCCGTAGAGCACAAGCCATGCCTGCCGGGCCTCCGCCGACAATGACGACATCGGCCTCCATTGCAGGACGATCAACATCAGGGAGCGGGGTGCGAAACACGATCATTTGGGCTTATTCCCGAGGCAATACAGTTCAGATCTTTACCTACTTCTTACAACACTACGCGATACCCAGCCACTGTGTCAGACGCCTGACAGCGAACAGGGGAAAGGTGTTATACGCAGCGAGGGAGGCGCAAGTTCTCGGACTCGATCAACACCCGAAAAAGTTTTCACCGCGAGTGCGATTCAGGACACTGCTGAAGCAGGATAGCAGGTTTCGGGTCGACCGCCAGTCCACCCGCGACAAGCAAGTAAGATAGTAACGCCTAATGAATGACTCTTTTCAGCAGATGCTCAAGCACTCTTCGCTTTCTTGACCTCCTCCACCAGCGGCGGGACAATTTCAAACAAGTTTCCCACCACGGCAATGTCAGCAATCTCAAAAATCGGCGCTTCCGAATCCTTGTTGATGGCAATGATGGTGCGCGCGCCTTTCATCCCGACTACGTGCTGGATCGCGCCGCTGATGCCCAACGCCAGATAGAGCTTGGGTGCGACGGTCTGCCCCGACGAACCCACCTGGCGGTCCATAGGCAGCCAGCCAGAGTCGCAAATCGGCCGCGAGGCCGCGATCTCGCCGCCCAGCGCATCCGCCAATTGCGTGGCCAGGTCGATATTCTTCTGCTCCTTGATTCCGCGCCCGACGGCGACGATGATGGCTGCCTGCGTCAGGTCGACCGCCTGCTTGGCCTCTTTGAACGGCGCTTCCGGCTTATTCCGCAGGATGTTATCGCCAATCTCCACACTGACAGTTTCGACCGGCGCGGCAGCATCGCCTTGCTGGACCTGGTCGCCGCGGAATGCCCCGTTCTGAAAAGTCGCGAAGTAGGGAGCTTCACCGACGAATGAGACGTCAGCCGCGAATTTGCCTTGGAACATCTGCCGGGTAAACAGCAGCTTGCCGCCCTCGTACTTGTAGCCGACGGCGTCGCTGATGAGCGCCCGGTTCAGAGCGGCCGCAAGTTTTGGGGCAAAGTCGCGCACCTGGTAGGTGTGCGGCATCAGCACCAGTTTGGGCTGTTTCTGCCGGATAAAGCTCTTGAGCGCGGCAACGAAGCCGTCGGGAGTGTAGGGCTCCAGCTTCGCAGACTCGATGTCATACACCCTGGCAACTTTTTTCGCCGCGATCTCATTGGCGATGTCGCCGACGCCGCTGCCTGCCACAGCCGCTTCCAACGTCCAGCCGGTTTCGGCAGCTAAAGTTTGCGCGCCGGCGAGTGTTTCCAGGGAAACCCGATTCAGCTTGCCTTCACGTTGTTCCGCTACGACCAGGATGGTATCTGCCATTGCGATCCGTTCGTCCCTTTCAAGATGACACAGGCGCTCCCCCGCTGCGACTGGCCACGCTCACAACCACTCCCAAACCTAAACGCCGCAGAGCGCTCAAGCTACCCGATGGTCTTCCGCGTCGTCCTGCCGTTGCTGCGCCAACGTGCGGGCCAAATCTCGCTGACCCAAACGGGTCGGGCCAATTGCCCGCCGGTACCGCGTTCCCATAATCACCAGCGCTAGTCCGAGCACGCCTTCAATGGCCAGCCATATCGGCCAAAACCACGATCCGTTGCGCAGGCTGATGAAGAAGAAAACTCCGAGAATCGCATCCATCCACAGCAGTATCCAGCCCACAGTGAGCAAGACCGAGCCGAGGCGGCGATTCTCAACGGTGTTGTCAATGGCGGACTGATCGCGATCGAATCCTGGCATACGAGGATAGCTCCTTTTTACGGATTTGGCCCACCCGATTAGATGCCAATGCTGGCACTTAGCCCTTAGCCAAACGACGTTCAGACCAGGCTAAAGCGATAACTGCTAGGAAACTCCGATCAACTCATGACGAAGTCCCTCAGCGGCTAAATCCTGGTTCATTTGCTCAACTTTGCGGACCGCCTGAAGGGGGGCCCCTTTCAAAGCAATTCTTAATCAGAGCTTCCCTAACTGCTAACTGCCTAAATGATTCTCAGCTCGTTGCGCAGTTTCTCCACCAACTTCTTCGCAATTTCGCCCGGCGGACCTTCCATGACCTCGGTCTTCTTCGTCTTCTGCGGAATGTACAGCTTCTCGATCCTTTGCAGGTTGTCGCCCAGCGATGCTTTCATCTCGTCGAAGCCCAGCTTCTTCATAGGCTTGTTCTTGGCCTGCTTGATGCCGATCAGGGTGGCATAGCGCAGCTTGTTGATGCCGGATTGAATAGTAAGCACCGCCGGCAGCGGCATGTCAACAAACTGGAAGAATCCTGCCTCCAACTCACGCTTCACGCGGATGCCGCTGTCGCCCTTCTCGATTTGCATGATGATGGTGGCGTGCGGCCAGCCCAGCAACTCCGCCAGAATAACGCCGGTCTGGGCGAAGCCGTAATCGTCGGACTGCAGCCCGGTGAAAATCAGATCAAAATTCTCGTCCTTGATGGCGGCGGCAAACGCCTTGGCGGTGTTGAAAGCGTCCAGCGTGACGAATCCATCGCCTTCCAGATGAATAGCGCGATCCGCACCCTTGGCCAGCGCCTCACGCAACACCTGCTGGGCGCGCGCCGGGCCGCTGGTGATAACCACCACCTCGCCGCCGTGCTTTTCCTTCTGGCGCAAAGCCTCTTCGAGGGCATAAGCGTCGGGCTCGTTCACTTCGTAGGAAACATCGTCGCGAATCCACGTGCCGCTCTCGTTCAGCTTGAGCGGCGCGTCTTTCTGCGGGACCTGCTTCATGCAGACCAGGATCTTCACCGGCACTCCTTGGGCTCTACATCTGCTGTTCTTAGCATACGCGAAACGGGCAAGTATAAATGAGCGGAGAGGCAGGAGGAAACGCTGACACGCGTCGCGTTCCGAATTGGAGTGGGCGGTAGCAGTCGTATGTTTGCCAGAGGGACTTCCGCTCGCAGCTTGAGGCTGAGACGCAGGGTCCTAGCCCTTCATGGATCGCACGCCTCCCAATTCCTTGATGGCGGTCTCAAGGTTGCGTACAGTGTTTTCATCAGGTCGTCCTCCTTCGAATGACTGGACTGTCGTCAATGCGTCATTAAGACCGCTGAGTAGGCGTTGGCGCTGGATCGACCCATAGCTGCGAGAAAGCGCGAGAAGCGCAATACTCGCGTGAAAGAAAACGAATGGCTGTTCCAACTTCATTCGATCAACCAGCCAGTCGAGATATTCCGGGTTAGGGCTCAACTGAAGAACGCAGATTCCAGCCAAGCGAGCCCCCGGTGATTCTCGATCGGCGCAAAATTCTTGGAGAAAGGGCTTGGCCGCGATTGCCAGTGTGCGCATCTTCGCGACTATAGCGTTCATTGCACGAGTTCTTTCGCTGCCCCGTTCCATGTTGGAGCGGACACTCTCATATTCGTGAGCGAATTGGAGCATGCGACGTTTGATCATCGGGAGTTCAGAATTCGTGACGAATCCTTGAACCCGGCTCGCGGCCTCCAATTCATCCTTTGGAACTTCGGATGAGGGCTGTTTTTGCTTCGCCTCCTCAGCACTCTTGTCAACCTCCAGATCTATAAGTTTGCTTATGCTAAGCTTCTTCGCCGACCTCAAAAGAACGACAAAAGCATCGAGGGCCTCGGCTAACTTCTTTTTCTGAGTGAGCAACAGAACAATGAAAACACAGGGCCACGCGAGACTGCCAATTAATGTCAGGACAGCCTTTGTAACCCCAGCGGCGGTCGTCTCCCCCGACGCAGGACTGGCCTGCATCGCGAGAAGCCCCCTCGCTGTAAAGAGTTCAACGCTGTTTACGATTCTCAGGGCGATGGACATTGTGACAAGGGCATTGACCACGGCGCGCTAACAATATCAAATGGCCAAAGAGTCAACAAGTCACTCCATCTGCTTCTTCAATTCGTAGAGCAAATTCAGCGCCTCCAGCGGGCTGAGTTGATTGAGGTCGGTCTGCTTCAGGCGGTCCACGATCTTCTGTGACAGCGGAGTGAAGATGGTTAGCTGCGTGGGAGCTGGCTGGTGCACTTCGTCATGCGCGAGATGTTTGACCGCGCTGCGCTCGGCGCTTTCATGTTCAGCCAGAACTTCGCGCGCGCGGTGGATGACATCGATAGGCAGCCCCGCCAGCTTCGCGACCTCAATGCCGTAGCTCTTGTCGGCAGCTCCCTCCTCGACCTTGCGCAGAAACACAATTCCGCCGCCGCTCTCCTTTACCGACACGTGATAGTTCTTGACGCCGCTCAGCCGGTCGGCCAGCTCCGTCAGTTCGTGGTAGTGCGTTGCGAATAGCGTCTTGGCGCGCGTGTTGGTGTGAATATATTCGATGGCCGCCCAGGCGATGGCCAGCCCGTCATAGGTCGCAGTGCCGCGGCCCACTTCGTCGAGCAGAATCAGCGAACGCGGTGTTGCGGTGTTGAGAATCGCTGCCGTTTCCGTCATCTCGACCATGAAGGTGGAGCGGCCCCGCGCCAGATTGTCGGCTGCGCCGATGCGGGTGAAGATGCGGTCCACCAATCCGAGCCGAACGGAACGAGCAGGGACGTACGATCCCATCTGCGCCATCAGCACGATCAGCGCGGCCTGCCGCAGGTAGGTAGACTTGCCACCCATGTTGGGCCCGGTAATCAGCAGGATGGCATGAGTGGCACTATTCAGATAAAGGTCGTTAGGCACGAAGCGATCGGAGACGCCTGCGATCTCCATCTGCTCGATGACGGGATGACGGCCCTCGACAATCTCGATGTCAGCACGATCGTCCAGCCTCGGCCGGCAATAGTTGCGATTGGCTGCCAAGGAAGCGAAGGCAGCCAGCAAGTCGATTTCGGCCAGGGCCAGTGCAGTTTGCCGGATGCGGCGCGCCTCGGCTGCGATGGCGGAGCGCAGCTCGGCAAAAAGCCGGCGCTCGATCTCGACCATCTTTTCCTGTGCGTCCAGTACTTTGGCTTCGTATTCCTTCAGCTCGGGCGTCGTGAAACGTTCGGCATTCACCAGCGTCTGCTTGCGTTCGTAATCGGCGGGAGCGAGATGCAGGTTCGCCTTCGAAATCTCGAGGTAATAGCCGAAGACGCTGTTGAACTTTACCTTCAGCGAGCCGATGCCGGTGCGCTGGCGCTCGCGCTGCTCGATCTGCGCGATGTATTGCTTGCTGTTGCGGCTGAGGTCACGCAACTCGTCGAGCGTGGGATCGACACCGGAGCGGATCACGCCGCCATCGGCGAGGGTCAGCGGCGGATCGTCCTCCAGCGAGGAGAGAAT